>Ga0070695_100002243_pt1 | contig 11068 bp, 10 predicted proteins | sample KBSK1252metaG_FD_65471 | JGI IMG/M metagenome (GOLD analysis project Ga0070695, IMG submission 65471) | Corn, switchgrass and miscanthus rhizosphere microbial communities from Kellogg Biological Station, Michigan, USA - KBS K1-25-2 metaG | ecosystem: Host-associated > Plants > Roots >...
AGCCCTGAGCCTCCACGCGGTGGATACGGGGAAAGCCGATGCGCCCGCGCCCTGCGCGCACCGCGATCGGTCTGCCGCTGTGCTTTGGATCCGGGTCTCCCCATTTTGGGGTGCGCCTGTGCTTCAAATCACTGCGCGCATTCACAAAACGCCGCAGCATGCGGCGCAGCGATGACGAGCGACAATGGTGTTGAACGCATCGCTCGTGATGATGGAGTGTCCCCCAATGAAGACCATCCTCTCTGCGTTGATCGCGCTTTCGGTTCTAGCCGGCTTCGCAGGCAGCGCGGCGGCCGACGTCGATGCCAAGACCCTCTATGAGCAGATGGATCGCGATCGCTTCTGATCTTCGGCTCACTGATGGGATGACCCCATGCGTCAGGTAGCCTGGGTCGGTCATCCCGCTCGGAGTGTTGCGGGATCCGAGACTAGTCGCATCGGTACGTGCCGAACCTCGCTCACTTGCGACCTGCAAGGGTTGCGGTCCGGTACGCCACCGAAATGCAAGAGGGCGGTGCCCGAGCAATCGATGCACTCGCCCACTACGGCCACAAACGCGCAGGGTCGGTGCCGGTGATGGCGCCGTTCTGAAGGGCCAGCCCCTGCCGCGAGGCCTTGGGTGCGGTGCACACCCCTGGAGCATCGCCCCTTGGCTGCCGGCTCGGCTCGAGCCCAGACCCGAGCGCATGGCCGGTGCGCCATCGAGGGCGCATGCGCGCTGCCGCGATGCCGGCGTCTGTCGCAACACCACAGTCTCTTAGCTTGCCAACCTTCGCTGAGAACGTGCCATGACGGTTATTCTTGTAACGCAAGACAGCGGCGTGCATGGACCGAAGATCGCCGCCAGCATCGCTGCGGGTCTTGGTCTCGATCTGGTCTCGCAGGAACAGCTCGGCCATCTGGTGGCCGCGCGCATGCACATCAAGCCGGAGACGCTGCAGCGTCTTGTCGGCGGACGCCCAGCCCTGTTTGCCAGTTGGCTGGGTGAGCGACGGCGGCTGGCGTGGTGCACGGCGGACGCGATCGTCAACCTGGCTCGGCACGGCGACGTCGTGGTGGAAAGCTGGAATTCGGTGGGATCCTTGTGCGGCGTGCGACATGGCATCCGCGTGCACGTTGGCCAGTGCCGCCGCAGTGCCGGGCTGGGCGGCGGCGCCCACAGCTGCCAGGCAACCATCAGTCCCATAGCGGCCGAGTCCGGCCGAATATGGGCTTTGGATCAGGTGCGCGAGGCGCCCATTGTCTGCGATCTTGTGCTCGCGGCGGCACCGCAATCGGTGGCAAGTTGCGTGCAACAGCTGCGGCGGTTGACCTTGGTGCCGGCCTTGCCATGCCCCGACCCCTTCGCATCGACCGTCGCGCCCTTGCGCGGCGAGGCGGGATCCGACGATGGTGCCGACGGTCCATCCCAATGGGGCAAGGTGCGAGGCAGGCGCGCCTTTGAGGTCGAGATCGGCCCGGACCGCATGCCGCTGACCGGCGTCGTCTCCAGCGAGCAGGCCATTGCCCAGATCGAACTGCTCTTGCAGGGAAAAGGCGAGCGCGCCGCGGTGCCGCCCAAGCGCCTGCCGTTGCCGCCGCCGGGGATCTTTTAGGGGCTGGACGGCAACGTCACTCCCTCGATGGGGTCGCTGCGATTTCGGCCAGGCCTTCTTCGTCGCTGATGATGATTTGCTGGTCGTTGACGGTGATGACGTTGGCGTCGCGTAGCCGACCAAGTTGCCGACTGACATTCTCGCGCGAAATACTGAGGTAGTTCCCGAGCTCGGTTTGCGACATGGGCAGCTGCAGCCGCACGCCGTTGCGGCTAGTGCGACCGTGCTGGCGCGCCAGCCGCAGCAAACCTCGGGCGGTGCGCGCGCGCATCTCCAAGGTGTTGTCCTCGATGATGGCGGACGCCGATCGCAACTTTTCGCACAGGATCTGGATGATTTCCAAGAGCGCCGGAGGATGCGCCGTCAGGGTCGGCAACAGATCGCGCGCGTGCACCGCAAACACCTCGCAGGGCTCCAAAGCCGCGGCATCGGCGGTGCGTTCATTGCCATCGAGGGCTCCAATCTCTCCGGTGATGTCGCCGACACCGAGGAAGTTCAGCACGACTTCCTTGCCGTCGACATTGACGTTTGAGACCTTGATGCGGCCCTGCAGCAGCACCATGACGCTGTCACCGGGCTCGCCGCGCCGGCAGATGGCGTCGCCTTTGGCAAATCTCTTGGTGTGACCGCGTCGGATCAGGGCATCGAGGGCCGCGTCGGGAAGCCCGCCAAAAAAGGTATTGTTCCGCAGGAACGGACGGATGCGGTCGACAAATGATGGGTCAGCGCTCATGATCTTTGGCCCTTGGTCGCCGAACGCACACCTCGACTATGAGCTTTGCAGAGGGAACCGCGCTGGCGACGATTGTTGTGGCCAGTATGCGTCAAGCGACCGCTGAATGCCATGGCCGAATTGGCCCGGCCCCATCGGCGCGCCAGCCCAGGCTCAGCGTCGGTTGCCTTGATTTGACCGTTTCTGTTCCCGGCCTTGCCGTGCCGCATGCCGCCACCCGCTTGCCAGGGGCACGCCACGGCGCTGCCGGCCAAGGCCAAGGGTGGCCGGCGCCGCACTTTTTTGCGAGGTCCCGCAGCTTTCCCCAGGTCCCGCAGCGCAGCATCGATTGCTGCTGCCGCAGAGGAGCTTTTTGACCTAGACTTACGGGCGACGGAAGCCGAGTGCGCACGCGGATCAAACCGTGGCCGTCCACGACCTCAAAACCATGACAGCGGCGCGTTCGGGTTCCCGTCTAGAAGGGAGACAAACGATGCGCAGCACCACGCTTACGCGACGCCGCTTTCTTGCCACCAGTGCCACCTCCAGCGCCATCCTCGCCATGCCCCACGTCCGCGGGGCCCATGCCGCGGGGAAACTGACGGTCGGGCTTTGGGATCATTGGGTGCCCACCGCCAATGCCGCCAGCACGGCCCTGATCGAGGAATGGGCGGCGAAGGAAAAGGTTGAGGTTCAAATCGACTACATCACCACCCAAGGCAACAAGCTGCTCTTGACCGAGCAAGCCGAGGCGCAGTCGAGAACAGGGCACGACATTTTCACCTTTCGCTGCTGGGGCCCGGCCGACCACGCCAAGCTGCTCGAGCCGCTCGACGATGTCATGCTTCCGTTGATCGAGCAGAATGGGGCTGCCAACGCGACCGCGCAGTATCTTGGCAAGTCCGAGGGGCGCTGGGTGGCGGTACCGGCGACCAGAGGCAGCAATGTCAAGGGGCCGTGCTCGCGCATCGATTTCATGAAAAAATATGCCGGCATCGACGTGCAGGCCATGTACCCGGCCGGCGGCGAGCCCAAGGCCGAGGCCTGGACGCTGGAGGCCTTTTTGGAGGCCGCGCAGGCGTGCCACAAGGCCGGCTTCCCGTTTGGTATCGGCCTTGGCACGACGACCGATTCGGTCGACAGCGCCGGCGCAATCTTCGATGCCTTCGGCGCTCAGCTGGTCGACGCCCAGGGCAAGGTCACCGTGAAGACCGACGCGGTACGCCAGGCGCTCGACTACTACACCCGCTTGGCCCGCTTCTTTCCCTCCGATGCGCCGGCCTGGGATGATGCCTCCAACAACAAGTTTCTGATCGCCGGCAAAGGCTCACTGATCCTAAACCCACCGAGCGCGTGGGCGGTGGCCAAACGGGATGCACCCCAGGTCGCCGAACAGCTGTGGACGCACGGCATGCCGCGGGGACCAAAAGGCCGCTTCACGCCTTGTATTCCCTACTTTTGGGGCATCTGGTCGTTCGGCAAGAACAAGTCGGCGGCCAAAAGCCTGCTCACGTTTCTGTCGCAGCCAACGGCGGTCGAGACCATGGTGGCGGCCAGCCAAGGCTTTGATATCCCGGCCTTCGCCAAATTAACCACGCTCAAGACCTGGGCTGAGGAGGGCCCACCCAAGGGCACGCTTTATCATTACCCGAACCGTCACGACCATCAGATCGTCTCGATCGCCGGTGCCCCGGCGCCGCCGAAGATTGCCGTGCAGATCTACGTGCAGGGCATCATGACCAAGATGACGGTGCGCCATTTGCAGGGCGAGCCGATGGAAAAGACGCTGGCTTGGGCGGAAACCGAGGTGGAGGGTTTTCTGCGCACTTGAGGCCGCTCGACGTCGCCCTGGGGAAGCGTGAGACCGAAAGGGCCCGCGGCGCGCCTTGCGGTGTGCCCGCGGCTTTGCCGGCAATGCCCCGGGGCGACGCAAGCTTAGCCCCCGGCACCGGGGGCGGAGAGCCTGGGGCGGGTCGCCGTTCGATGGCGCGCGCTGCAAGCCCGTGCGATCGGCTTGCCCACCGCAAGTCCTACGTCTATGGAGTAGGGGCATTCGTCCGGTTGCAGCACAGCCTCGGCCAATCTTGTCAACGTCGTCACGCGGGCTTCATGAGCGAGGAGTACATCGTCGAGACCAGCGGCCTGACGAAGGACTTTAGAGGGTTCACCGCCGTTAGAAACGTTGACCTGAAGGTCCGTCGCGGCACCATTCATGCGCTGATCGGTCCCAATGGCGCGGGCAAGACCACCTGCTTCAATCTCATCACCAAGTTCTTGCAACCCACCGCCGGGCGCATCCTCTACCAGGGCAACGACATTACGGCCACGGAGCCGCACGCGGTCGCGCGCCTGGGCCTCGTGCGTTCGTTCCAGATCTCTGCCGTGTTCCCCCACCTCTCGGTATTGGAGAACGTGCGCATCGCGCTGCAACGCGCACTGGGCACTTCGTACCATTTCTGGAAGCCGGAGCGCTCGGTGGAAGTGCTCAACGGGCGCGCCACCGAGCTGCTCGATTGGGTAGGGGTCAAGGCCTACGCCGATCTGCCGGCGGTCGAATTGCCCTATGGACGCAAGCGTGCGCTCGAGATCGCCACCACGCTGGCTCTCGACCCAGAAGTGCTGCTGTTGGACGAACCGATGGCTGGGATGGGTGCTGAGGATATTCAGCGCACGTCGGCCCTGATCCGACGCGTCGCCAAGGACCGCACGGTCCTGATGGTGGAGCACAACCTGTCGGTGGTCGCGGACCTCTCCCAATGGATCACCGTACTGGCGCGCGGCGAGATCCTGGCCGAGGGCGACTATGCCAAGGTCTCGAAGAATCCCCAGGTCATCGAAGCCTACATGGGGACGGGCCATGGCTGAGGCGATGGCTGAGGCGCAGCTGAGCGTCCGCGACCTCAACGCCTGGTACGGCGAGAGTCACGTGCTGCATGGTATGACATTCGAGGTGAATGCCGGCGAAGTCGTCACCTTGCTCGGCCGCAACGGCGCCGGCAAGACGACCACCATGCGCGCCATCATGGGCATGCTGGCCAACCGCAAGGGCTCGATCAAATTCCACGGCCAAGAATTGATCGGTCTCAAGTCGAACCGCATCGCGCGACAGGGCATCGCCTACTGCCCAGAGGAGCGCGGCATTTTCTCCAGCTTGAGCGTTTGGGAGAACCTGCTATTGCCGCCGAAAATCAAAAACAACGGCGGTTTTTCCGTGCCCGACCTCTACAAGCTGTTTCCCAACCTTGAAAACCGCGCCTCCAGCCAAGGCACCAAGCTTTCGGGTGGCGAGCAGCAGATGCTGGCCATCGCCCGCATCCTGCGCACCGGGGCGCAGTTCCTGCTCCTCGACGAGCCCACCGAAGGCCTGGCGCCCGTCATCGTGCAACAGATCGGCAACACCATCAGCATGCTGCGGCAGCAAGGCTTTACCATTCTGCTTGTGGAACAGAACTTCCGCTTTGCGGCCACCGTCGCCGACCGCCACTACGTGGTCGAGCATGGGCGCGTGATCGACATGATTCCCAATTCGGCGCTCGAGACGAGCAAAGAAAAGCTGCAGACCTACCTCGGTGTATAAGGCAAGAAGGAGAAACCGATGCGACGCAATTTGACGGCGGCGGTAGCCGTAGCGGCCCTCGCAATGGGCGCGGGCTCGGCCCTGGCACAATACAGTGATGGCGTCATCAAGTTTGGCGTCATGAATGACCAGTCCGGCACCTATTCGGACCTTTCCGGGCAGGGCTCGGTGTGGGCCGCGAAGAAGGCGATCGAGGATTTCTGCAAGGCCAACAAGTGTCACGACAAAATCGAGGTCGTGTTCGCCGACCATCAGAACAAGCCGGACGTGGGCTCCAATATCGTGCGGCAGTGGTTTGATGTCGACAAGGTTGACGCCGTGGTCGACGTGCCGACCTCATCGGTCGCGCTCGCCGTCAACACCATCACCAAAGAAAAGAACAAGGTGTTTTTGGTATCCGGGGCCGCCGCCTCCAACCTGACGGGCAAGGACTGCACGCCCAACACGATCCATTGGACCTACGATACCTGGGCGCTCGCCAACGGCACCGGCCAAGCCATCGTCAAGACGGGGGGCGACAGTTGGTTTTTTCTGACCGCCGACTATGCCTTCGGCCATGCGCTTGAGCGCGATACCGAAGCCGTGGTCGTGAAGAATGGCGGCAAGGTCTTGGGCAAGGTGCGCCATCCCTTCCCGGCTCAGGATTTCTCCTCCTTCTTGTTGCAGGCGCAGGCCTCCAAAGCCAAGATCATCGGGCTCGCCAACGCCGGCGCCGATACCACCAACGCCATCAAGCAGGCGGCCGAATTCGGCATCGTCAGCGGCGGGCAAAACTTGGCGGGACTGTTGGTGTTCATCACCGACGTGCACGCCCTCGGGCTGAAGACGGCCCAGGGTCTGATCTTCACGGAGGCGTGGTATTGGGATGCCAATGATGCCAACCGTGCCTTTGCCAAGGAGTTCGCCGCCGCCAACAAGGGCAACATGCCGACCATGGTACAGGCGGGCGTCTATTCGGCGGTCCTGCACTACCTGAAGGCCGTGCATGAGTTGAAGAACGACGCCGACGGCGCCGCCGTGGTGGCCAAGATGAAGTCGATGCCGACCGACGACAAGCTGTTCGGCAAAGGCACCATCCGGCAGGACGGCCGCAAGATCCACGACATGTACCTGTTCGAAGTAAAGAAGCCCGAGGAGAGCAAGGGCCCCTGGGACTACTACAAGACGCGCGCCACCATTCCCGCCGATCAGGCGTTCCGCCCGCTCAATGATGGCGAGTGCCCGTTGGTCAAGTAGCTAAGGGGAGCCCGGCCGGGCCCCGGTAGCCAGGGGAGAGCCACCGCGCCATGTTCGAACTGATCGGCGTGCCGCCGCAGGCACTGTTTGGCCAGCTGCTGCTGGGCCTCATCAACGGCGCCTTCTATGCGCTGCTGTCGCTCGGCCTCGCCGTCATTTTCGGCTTGATGAACGTCATCAACTTCACGCACGGCGCCCAATACATGATGGGCGCCTTCTGCGCCTGGATGCTGCTCTCCTACCTCGGCATCCCCTATTGGGGGGCCCTGATATTGGCACCGATCATCGTTGGCCTGTTCGGTGTGCTGATTGAGCGCTTGTTCATCTCGCGCCTCTACCACCTCGACCATCTCTACGGTCTGCTGCTCACCTTCGGCTTGGCCCTGATCGTTGAAGGCCTGTTCCGGCGCGAGTACGGCATCTCCGGGCTGCCCTACTCCAATCCCATTCCGGGAGGAACCAACTTGGGCTTTATGTTCCTGCCCTGGTACCGTGGCTGGGTCGTGCTCTTCTCGCTCACCGTCTGCCTTGCCACCTGGTTCGTGATCGAGAAGACGCAGCTCGGCGCCTACTTGCGTGCCGCCACCGAGCGCCCCGATTTGGTGCAGGCCTTCGGCATCAATGTGCCCCGCATGATCACGCTGACCTACGGCTTCGGCGTGGGCCTGGCGGCGCTCGCGGGCGTGCTGGCGGCGCCGATCTATTCGGTCAATCCGGTGATGGGCGCCAACCTAATTATCGTGGTCTTCGCCGTGGTGGTGATCGGCGGCATGGGTTCCATCATGGGTTCGATCATCACCGGCTTCGGCTTGGGCGTGATCGAGGGCTTGACAAAAGTGTTCTACCCCGAGGCCTCCAATACCGTCATCTTCATCATTATGGCGGTGGTGTTGATGCTGCGCCCCCAGGGACTATTCGGAACGCCGAAGTGACGAGCGGGCACTGACAATGGAACGGGCAAGAAATTGGGATATGCGGGTGTTTGCCGGCCTCGTGGTGCTCGGCGTGTTCGCGCCGCTGCTCGTCTACCCCGTGTTCCTGATGAAGGTGCTGTGCTTTGCCTTGTTCGCCTCGGCTTTCAATCTGCTGATCGGCTATGTGGGACTGCTTTCCTTCGGCCACGCCATGTTCTTCGGCTTTGCGGCCTACGTCGCCGGTCACCTCGCCAAGGTTGGCACCGTGAGCCTGCCCTATTGGTTGCCGTTGCTGGGATGGAAGTGGCTCGTCGTCGCCATACCGCCGCTGACGCCGGAGCTTGCCATCCTCGGCGGCACGCTGGTTGCCGCCCTGCTCGGGTTGATCGTCGGCGCCATCGCCATTCGCCGCCAAGGCATCTACTTCGCCATGGTGACCTTGGCCCTGGCGCAGATGGTGTTCTTTCTGTGCGTGCAGGCCAAATTTACCGGCGGCGAGGATGGCATCCAGGCCATCCCGCGTCGGCCGCTGTTGGGTGTTGTCGATGTGGGCGGTGACCTCACGTTCTACTATGTCGTGTTGGCTATCTTCTGCGTCGGATTTCTCATCATCTATCGCACCATACATTCGCCCTTCGGGCAGGTGCTCAAGGCCATCCGCGAAAACGAAGCGCGCGCCGTTTCGCTGGGCTACGCCGTCAGCCGCTTCAAGCTGATCGCCTTCGTGATCTCGGCCGCGTTGGCCGGTCTAGCCGGCGCCACCAAGGCCATGGTCTTCCAGCTGGCGTCCTTGACCGACGTGACGTGGCAGATGTCGGGAGAGGTCGTGCTGATGACGCTCGTCGGCGGCATGGGGACCGTATTTGGTCCCGCCGTCGGTGCCGCCATCATCATCTACATGCAAAACTACCTCGCGGGTTTTGGCGAGTGGGTGTTGGTGATCCAGGGCGCAATCTTCGTGGTGGCGGTGCTCGTCTTCCGGCGCGGCATTGTCGGCGAACTCGTCGCCCTCCTGCGGCAGCGCGCTGCCAAAGCGGGCGAACCGCAAGAGACGATTGGGCTCGCCAAATCCGCGGGCTAGCGGCAGGACAATTGTGCTGGCTAACGGGCGCCAAGCCGGCGCAACCGCTCGCCGGCCTCCGCGGCGCCGAGTTCGGCGGCGCGGTTGTACCATGTGCGCGCCGCGGCCGCGTTTGCCTGGAGGCCAACGACTTTGAGCTTGGCCAGCTCGTTGGGATCGTAGCTGGTTGCTAGCGCCATGGCGCCTTGCGACAGTCCAAGGTCGGCGGCGCGCTCGAAAAACTTGCGCGCGGCATCGATGTCGCCGCGCTCCAGCAATTCCAGACCCTTGCTGTAGAAGCTGAGCGCGCGTTCGCGGTCGCCTCGGTTTGCCGCATCGGCCCGGGGCGGGCTTGCCAGCGCCGCGGAGCCGACCTGCGGCGAGGCGGGCGGAGAGACTGGGGTCGAGGAGGGAGCCGAGGCCGCGCCTCGGGGTGGCTGATTGACGGCGGTGATGACCAAGGTCGTCTTTGTTTGCGCCAACACCTTGCCGTCAAGGCTCAACAGATCAATGATGATTTCCGAGGTGCCCTGCGCGCCGGTCGGCACGACGGCGGCGAGCACGGGGAGGGCCGAGAGGGGGACGGCCCACACACCCGGCGCAATGGCGTGTCCTTCGCTGAGCGCCACGGCCTGCGGCAGACCGCGCAGGCGCAGGTACGCATTGCGCGGCAGGCCATCTTCCGGACCCACCGCGATCGTGAGCGGGGTGCGCGCCGAGGGGAGCGCGAGGATCCTTGCGGGTGTGGTGATGACCGGCCGTTGCTGGGCGAGTGGGCGGGCGGGCAAGAGCGTGACCGCCGCCAGCCCGGCCAGGAGCATGCCCCAGCACGCGCGCGCCGGCTGCCATCGCCACGGGCGCATTGCTTTGCCGACAACCGGGATACGCTGTTCTGTCCAGCTACAGCGCAGGCCACACCTCCCCAAATCCCTTCGCATCAATTCCGCGCGCGGCGCCATTCGAGAAACTGCTGGAACAGTTCGCCTTCCGACCGGGCTCCAACGTCGGAGATGCCGTGCCGTTTCATGAAAGCGCCAAAGCCGGTGCGCAGCGCGGCATCCGCCGCCCGCTGTTGCGCGTCCGCCTTGTCGAGCCAATCTTGTGCCGGCTTGAACCTGGTCCAGCCCGGCACCTGCGCCGCCAGGTTGACGTCCTTCCACTTCGGGTGAAATCCCGGCTTTTGCAGCTCGGCGAAGCGCCCGAAGAACGCTTCGGTAAAGCGGGCGACCTTTTTGTAACGCTCACTGCCCTCGGGCCAGTTGAACACGGCCAGGATATTGCCGACGGCAACGGTCTCGACCTCCTGACCGGTGGCAATGAGGTTGGGATAGTCCGCATTGGTAAATTTTGAGGGCAGGTAGAGGTCGCTCAACGCGTCGGAAAACGGGATCGGCAAAATGTGCAAGCCTTCGCCCTTGAGCTCGGCGATGGCACGCGCGGGCTTGGCCAAAAGGTAGGTGTGCGCGGCCAGGTCGCCGCTCTTCATGCGTTCGAGCGCGATATTGGTATCGGCATACTGCAGGTCTGCCTTGATGCCGAGCCGCGCGAAGATGACGGGGATTGAGACCGCGGCCGCGGTGCCCTTGGCGTTGATGCTCACCGTCTTGCCGGCGAGATCGCTGAGAGACCTGATGCCCGGACCGGCGACGATACAGATTTCCTCGGCGAACATCACGGTGATGTAGCGTACCTTGTCCTTGAGCATGGCGTACTGCGGGTCGTTCTTCAAAAATTCGAGGGTGTCCGTCTGCAAATAGGCCAAGTCGATGCCGCCGAGATAGAGCATGTCCCAGAGGTTTTGCATCTTGCCGCGGGCGATGACTGGCAGCACACGCATTTTCTCGAAACGCTCACCCTCATCGAGCAGGGTGGAAAGGTCGAGCGCAGCCGTCATCAGTGGACCGGCCAGCAGCCGCTGCGTCATCAGCGTCACGGTGCCGAGATTGGCATCGTTCTTGGATTGGCCGAGCAGCA
>Ga0070695_100002244_pt1 | contig 11068 bp, 9 predicted proteins | sample KBSK1252metaG_FD_65471 | JGI IMG/M metagenome (GOLD analysis project Ga0070695, IMG submission 65471) | Corn, switchgrass and miscanthus rhizosphere microbial communities from Kellogg Biological Station, Michigan, USA - KBS K1-25-2 metaG | ecosystem: Host-associated > Plants > Roots >...
GAAGGGTGGGTGCCGGTGCCATGCGTCAACTGTAGGTTGACGCAGGCCAGCCGTCAACCCTCGGTTGACGAAGCCAAGGAGGGTGCGAAGCGGGCGACTCCACCCGAAGCTCCCTAAGGCCCGGTCAACCGGCGAGGTTTCGCAGGTCAGGCGGCGAATGCGACCTGCGAACGAACCGGCACGTCCCCTCGCGTGCCGTCAACCTCCCCAGGAGGAGAACCACCACAGATGCCCGTCACCAACCGCTCCCAGACGTCGCCGGCGTCTTCCCGCCGGCTCATCGGCGCCGCACTCGGGCTCGTGCTCGTGGTGGGCGCCGCCCCCTTCCTCAACTCCGCCAACGCCGCCCAGCCCACCGGCGACGCCATCGCCACGGCCGAAGCCGACGTCGTGACGGGCGCCAACGCCTCGGATCCGGCGATCTGGGTGAACCCCCAGGACGCCACGAAGTCGCTCATCTTCGGCGCCGACGACACCCGCCTCGTCACCTACGACATGACCGGGAAGCTCAAGGCGCAGTCGGGCCTTGCCAGCACTGGTGTCGCCGGTGATTTCACCGGGGTCGACGCCCGCAACGCCGTGACCCCCACCGGCGCCACCTCGGCGATCTCGGTGGCGACCGCCGTGGGCAACGGCAAGCTCCACTTCTACGCCATCAACCCCGCAACCGACGCCGTGACCGACGTGTCGGCCACCGCCGGCGGGATCGACATGACCGCGCCGACGAACTGGCAGTCGGGCAAGATCGGCAGCGTCTGCATGTACCAGAGCAAGGCTTCGGGTAAGACGTATGCCTTCGTCATGTCGGCTAACGGCCAGATGGCCCAGCTCGAACTGAAGGACAGCTCGGGCAAGATCGCCGCCACCGCCGTGCGCGGCGGCAAGGGCGCGGTCTGGGACCCCACTGTCACCACGGTCTCGTCGAACGTCTCGTCCTGCGTGGCCGATGACGCCACCGGGACCCTCTACGTCGCGGTGACCAAGGCCGGCATCATGAAGTTCGGCGCCGAGCCGACCGACCCGACCACGGGCACGTTCATCGACACGCCCGCCACCGCCACTCCGGCCGGCCACCTGCTGGCCAACGCCAACGGCCTGGCCCTGGTCTCGACCGGTGACGGCGTCGGTTATCTCGTCGCCTCCACGAAGGACACCGGGACCGGTGCGGCCGACGGCTTCAACGTGTACGACCGAGCCGCTGGCAACGCCTACATCCGGACCTTCAAGATCGGCCCCGGGCCGAACGCTGACGGCTGTGACCTGAGCGAGGCCATCGACGCCGCGCCGGGCAACTTCGGCGCCAACTTCGCCGCCGGCATGTTCGTCTGCCAGGACAAGCAGAACCGGACGGCCGTCAGCGGCTCCGGTTTCGACCTGGCGAACTACAAGATGGTGGCGCTCGACCAGATCGTCGACCCGGCTGGGCCGGTGCCGACGACCGTGACCACGGCACCTCAGGTGACCCCCACCACCGTCCCGGCGCAGATCCCGAACCGGTCGGGCTACTGGATGGTCGGCAGCGACGGCCGGGTCTACAACTTCGGTGACGCCAAGGCCTACGGCGACGCCACCCTGGCCCCCGGAGCCCAGGCGGTCGACCTCGAGCCGACGCCTTCGGGCAACGGGTACTGGATCATCGACGACCAGGGCCATGTGTTCGCCAAGGGCGACGCCAAGGCCATGGGCGACGTCGACCGGGCGATCCTGAGCCCCGTCGAGGTGGTCACCAGCCTGTCGGCCACCAAGAGCGGCAACGGCTACTGGGCCTTCACCAGCCTCGGCCGGGTCATCCCCTTCGGTGACGCCGTCTTCTACGGCGACATGAGCCGGACCAAGCTGGACGGTCCCGTCCTCGACTCCATCCCCACGGCGTCGGGCAAGGGCTACTACATGGTCGGTTCCGACGGCGGCATCTTCAGCTTCGGTGACGCCGTCTTCATGGGCTCGATGGGCGGCAAGAAGCTCAACAAGCCGGTGCAGTCCCTGGTGCCCGACGGCGACGGGGCCGGCTACTGGCTGGTGGCCTCCGACGGCGGCATCTTCGCCTTCGAGGCTCCGTTCAAGGGCTCCATGGGCGCCATCAAGCTCAACAAGCCGGTGACGGGCATGGTCCGCTACGGCAACGGCTACCTCATGGTCGGTGAAGACGGCGGCATCTTCAGCTTCTCCGACAAGGCGTTCGTCGGCTCCCTGGGAGCCAACCCGCCGGCCAAGCCGATCACCTCGGTGGCGGCGCTCGACGCTCCGGCGGCCCAGTAGCACCAGGGCAGCGCCACCCCGACAGCAGTCACGCTCCGGCGTGGGCACTTTGCGTGCCCACGCCGGAGACGCGTGCGGCCGGACTTCCCGCAACAATGGGGTATGCCTCGAAAGCCACCTCGTCCCCGGACCGGAGGGGCGGCCTTCCCGCCGCTGTCCGACGCCGAACTCATTGAATTCCTCCGGGAGTTGGCTTCGTCGCTGCCCGACGACCTGGCCGAGACGGTGACCGCCGCCCTCGAGCGCGGCGACGATCCGGGTGGCCTGGCCCGCCTGGTGCGCAACGAGCTACGCCAGCGGGGTCAGATCCCTTCCTGAGTCCGTTTGGATTTTTTGTCCAACCTGTCCACAATCGTCGGCATGACGAGAGAGACCGGGGGCCGCTACCTGTTCCCGCACAGCTGGGAGGGAGAGGGCGATCGGCTCGCGGCGGTGACCCGCCTCTTCGACCCGATGACGCGGCGCCACCTCCTGGCCCGGGGTCTGACCGACGGCTGGCGCTGCCTGGAGGTCGGCGCCGGCACCGGGAGCATCGCCCGGTGGATGGCGGAGCAGGTCGGGCCCAAGGGGCGCGTCCTGGCCACCGACCTGAGCCTGGCCCTCATGGAGGCGCAGGATCTGGAGGCGGACAACCTCGAGTTGCGCCGGCACGACATCCTGGCTGACCCCATGCCCGATGAGGAGTTCGACCTCGTTCACACGCGCCTGGTCCTCGAGCATCTTCCCGGCCGCCTCGACGCCCTCGAGCGGTTGTCCCGGACGCTGGCGCCCGGGGGCTGGCTCGTCGTCGAGTCGATCGCCTTCGGCACCGAGCGGGCCGGGAGCCGCCGGGGTGCGGCGCTGCTGGGCGGCGTGCTGGCGACGCTGAAGCTGGCGGTGCGGCGCATCGGGTTCGACGGCGGGTTCGGGCGCCGCCTCCCGGTCCACCTGGCCCGACTCGGTCTGAGCGAGGTCGGGGCGGAGGGCACACAGGTCGTCCTGATCGGCGGCTCGCCCACGGTGGACTTCGCCCGGCCGAGCCTCGATCGCATCCGTCATCTACTGCTGGACGACGACATCGGTCTGGTCCCTGCACCGCTCCAGAAGGTCCTCGCCGCCGGGCCGGTGCGGGGCGCGATCGAAGGTCGCTTCGACGCACTCGACCGGCTGCTGTCGGACCCGGAGTTCGTCTATCTGTTCCCGACGATGTTGAGCGCCTGGGGCCGCCGGCCCGACGCTCCCTAGGCGGGGCGCACAGCGAGGATCTCGACGACGAAGCGGCCGCCGGGAGCCTCGTAGATCACCTTCTCGCCGGGGGCGTGGCCGAGCAGCGCCTTCCCCAACGGCGAGCCGGGGGAGATGACGTCGTAGCCCCGGCCCTTCTCCTCGATCGAACCGACCAGGTAGGTCGACGTCTCGTCGTCGCCTTCCATCATGACCTCGACGACGGTCCCGGCCGCGACGGTGTCGGCGGCGGCCGACTCCACCACGACCGCCGTCTTCAGGATCGCTTCGAGCTGGCGGACGCGGGCTTCGTTGTGGCCCTGCTCCGTCTTGGCCGCGTCGTAGTCGGCGTTCTCCCGGATGTCGCCGTGCTCGCGGGCGCGCTCGATCCACTCCGAGATCTCGCGCCGCCGGGGGCCTGTGCGTTGGTTGAGTTCCTCGACCAGCCGCTCGTGCGCCTGGGGGGAAAGATGTGTCTGGTCCATTACGGGCGAGGCTACCCGTGAGGCCTCACCCTTGCTGCAGCGTGCTGGCCTGGTCGTCGACGCGGATGGCGTTCACCGTTCCGTCAGGCTGCGATGAACCCTCCACCGTGACGCGGTCGCCGGGCTGGATGTCGCGCAGCCCCGCCGGCTCCGTCCTGGTGAAGCGGGTCGAGTCGTTGGCGACCACCTTCTTGGTGGTGCCATCGGGCTGACCGACGTAGATGGTGTTGCCGTCGACGGCCTTGATCGTGCCCGATGCCGCCGACTTGGGCGTACCCGCCCCGGCCCCGCCCGGCGCGTTGGCGCCCGCTCCCGCCCCGGCCCCGGCTCCTCCGGCTCCCGCTCCGGTCGCTCCGGGCGCTCCGGCCGGCGTGGCCGCCTTGGGCTGCGAGGCGTGGCCCATGCGGACCCCGATGTTGAAGACCAGCAGCAGGATCACGGCGACGCCGAGGATGCGGGTCCACTTGTCGACCTTGCCCCGGCGGCGGACCTTGGTCGGAGGCCCGAGGCCCATGGCGTCGAGGTCGTAGGCCTTGGCGCCGGTGCCTGGGCTTTCGGTGTGTGTCGTTTCCATTGACGTCTCCGGGTTCGGATGAGGACGGAGCTACTCGTAGCGGAGGGCTTCCATCGGGGTCAGCGCCGCCGCCCGGCTGGCCGGATAGGCGCCGAAGAAGATCCCGATGAGGACGGACACGCAGAACGACATCACCACCGAGCCCGGTGACACGATCGGTTGCATGGTGGCGCTCTTGAGGGAGCCGAGACCGACGCCGACGAGGACGCCGATCACCCCGCCGAGGCTGGCCAGGAGCATGGCCTCGGCCAGGAACTGCGTGATGATGTCGCTGCGCTGGGCGCCGAGCGCCTTGCGGATGCCGATCTCGCGCGTTCGCTCGGTGACGGTCACCAGCATGATGTTCATGACCCCGATGCCGCCGATGAGCAGCGAGATCGCCGCCACCACCCCGAGGAGCAACTGGAACTGCTTGGCCGCCGCCTTCCCGGCGGCGAGCAGGGCGGCGGCGTTGAAGACGATGTAGTCGGGCGGGTCACTGGGCTTGAGGCCGTGGGTCTGACGGAGGACGCGGTGGATCTCGCCCATCGCCTGGGGGAGCAGGTCCTTGTTCACAGCCCGGGCACCGATGATCGTGAAGGAGTCGACGTTCCCGACGATGTTGTCGATGACCGTGGTGATCGGGGCGTACATGAAGTCGTCCTGATCCTGGAACCCGTTCGAACCCTTGCGGACCTGCACGCCGACGATGCGGAAGCGGACCCCGTTGAACTCCACCATCTGACCGATGGGGTCGGGGCCGTCCTTGCCGAAGAGGTGTTCGATCACCGTCCACCCGATCACCGCCACCTTGGCGTGGGAGGCGACGTCCTCCGCGGTCAGCAGACGCCCCCGCTCGACCGGCGTGTTGCGGATCTCGGCGAAATCGGGGGAACCGCCGATGAAGTTCTGCAGGGCGTAGCTCGTGCCGTTCCAGGTGACCGTCCCACTCGACCCGACGGTCGGGGCCACGAGGTCGAGGCTCGGGGCCCGCGTCCTGTCGGACAGCGCCTTGACGTCGGCCTTGGTCAACCGGATGCGCCGGGCGCTCGTCCCGCGGTTCTGGGCGCCGGTGTTGCGCTCCGGCAGCACGTAGATCGCGTTGGTGCCCAGGTTGCGGATCTGGACCTGGACCTGATTGGAGATCCCCGTCCCGACGGCCACGAGCAGGATGACGGCGGCCGTGCCGATGAGGATGCCCAGCATCGTCAACGCCGACCGCATGCGGTTGGCCAGGATGCCCCGAAGGGCCACCCGCATGCTGTCCAGCGTCACACTGCCACTCCAGGGGACACCCCGGGACCTGCCACTCCGGGGGACACCCCCGGACCCGGGGGAATCACCTCAGAGGATTCCTCCTCGGCGATCGAGACCTCCTCGGGCTCCGACTCCAGGGCGGTCAGGTCGACGAGTCCGGGCGGGTCGCCGTGCACCGGCCCGTTGCGGTAGTCGTTGCCGATGCGCCCGTCCTCCAGGATCACGACCCGCTTGGCGTGGGCCGACACGTCGTCCTCGTGGGTGATGATGACGATCGTCCGCCCGGCGGCGTTGAGCCGGCCGAAGATCTGCAGGACGTCCTCGGTCGAGCGGGAGTCGAGGTTTCCGGTCGGTTCGTCGGCCAGGATGATCGACGGGCCGGTGCAGATGGCCCGGGCGATGGCCACCCGCTGCTGCTGGCCGCCGGACAGCTCGCTCGGTTGGTGGTGGGCCCGGTCCTCGAGGCCGACGAGGCCGAGGGCGGTCATGGCCCGCCGGCGGCGCTCGGCCCGGGGCACGCCGGCGTAGACGAGGGGCAACTCGACGTTGGCCAGCGCCGTCGTCCGGCGGACGAGGTTGAAGCTCTGGAACACGAACCCGAGGTACTGGTTGCGGATGTCGGCCAGCTGCGCTTCCGACAGCGAGCTGACGTCGACGCCGTCGATCAGATAGCTGCCGGCGGTCGGCAGGTCGAGGCAGCCCAGGATGTTGAGCATCGTGCTCTTGCCGCTCCCGGAGTGGCCCATGATCGCCACGTAGTCGCCCCGCTCGACGGCCAGGGAGACGCCCTTGAGGACGTGGACCTCCAGCTGCGACCCCGGGTTGTACGTCTTATGGAGGTCGTTGAGCAGGAGGACGGGGAACTCAGTGTCGACTGCCGGCATCTGACTCAGCCCCCCTTCCTCTAGCCCGCCGCCTGGCGGCCGGCGCCCCCGCCGCCGCCAGGCGTGACCACGACCTTGTCGCCGGCGTCGAGCCCGCTGGTGATCTCGACGTCGTCGTCACCCTTCAGACCGGTGCTCACCTGGCGAGTCTCCTGCTTGCCGTCGGGCTTCAGGACCTGGACCGCCGCCCGGCCGTTGCGGGGGTTGATGGCCGTGACCGGCAGCCGCAGGACGTTCTCCTTCTGGGCGATGATCACGTCGACGTTCCCCGTCATACCGGGCTTGATTTCGTCCAGCTTCTTGTCCAGCAACAGCGTCACAGTGTAAGTGACGACGTTCGCAACGACGGTCTCGATGGCGTCGATGCGGATGACCCTGGCGGTCAGCTGCTGACCCAGTGACTCGAACTCGACCTTGGCGGCCTGGCCGGGCTCGATCTTGGCCGTGTCGGCCTCGCTGAAGCGGGCCTTGACCTCGCTGGTGCCGAGATCGGTCAGCGTGACGAACCCACCGGCCCGGCTCGACACCGAACCCGATGCCTGGGCGTTGGGGGGCCGGCTGAGAGCGCTGGCGTCGAACCCGCCCCGGTTCGAGCCACCGCCGGGGACGTCCTCACCGACCCGGCTGCCGATGACGGCCACGGTGCCGTCGGTCGGCGCCACCAGGGTCGTGTCGTCGAGGATGCGCTGGGCGTCGTCGAGGGCGGCCTGCTTGTTGTTCACGTCGGCCTGGGCCGCGGCCACCTCCGCCTGGTTCTTGGGCCGCTCTTCCTGGACGGCCTTGGCCGCCACCTGCTGGGCGACCTGGGCCTCGGCGTTGTTCACGTCGTTCTGGGCGGACCCCACCGCCTGCCGGTCGGCCAGGTCCCCCTTCTTCTGGTCGTCGAGGGCGGTGGTGAGGGCCTGGTCGGCGTCGTTGATCTTCTTCTGGTCGTCGATCTGGCCCGCCCGGAGGGCGTTCTTGGCGTCAGCCAGGTCACGGTCGTCCTGGTCGACGGTCTGGCGGTCCTGGATCAGCGTCTCGGTGTCGTCCCGGACGTAGCCCTCGTAGCGGTTGCGGTCCGACCGGATGACCTGCAGCTGATCCTGGTCGTGCTGGAGGTCCAGCTCCACCTGGTCGTGCTGCTGGGCGAGCCGGTCGCACTCCTTGCTGTTGCCGGTCCCGCTGCCGCTCTTGCTCTTGGCCGTGGTGGTCGTCGTCTTGGCCGCGGCGGCGTTGAGCACCAGGGGGTTGGCGACGTTGCCCTTCGTGCTGGCGGTGCCGGCGGTGGTGTTCGTCGACTGGCCCCCCGAGCCTCCCTGTTGCTGGCCGGCACTGGCGCAGTTCTTGTCCCGCTGGCGGGCCTCGATATCGGCCAGGGTCGCCCGCTCGGCGTCGATGCGGTGCAGGACGTCGAGCTCGGCGGCCCGGGCGCTGTCGGCCTGGGCGGAGTCGAAGTCGTACTTGGCCTGGTGGATGTTCAGCTGTGCGGTGTGCTCGTCGAGGCGTTGCTGGACCTGGTCGATGTCCTGCTGCAGGTCGGTGGTGTGCTGCGCGGCCGCCGACTTGGCGTTGTCGAGGTTGCGGCGGGCGTCGTTGACGGCGTTCTGGCGGGTGGCCGAGCCGGTCTTGAGGGTGTCCTGGGCCCGGCCCACGGTGTCGTTGGCCTTCGAGAGGGTGCTCCGGGCGGCGTCGACGTTGGCGTTGTTCTGCTGCTGCTCGTTGGGCGTCGAACCTTCGAGGAGCTTGCGGACGTTCTCCTGGGCGGCATTGAGGTCGGCCCGGGCCTGTTCCATCTTGGCCCGGGCGGGCGCGTCGTCGATCGCCGCGAGGGGCTGACCGGACACGACCCGCTCGCCTTCCTTCACGTAGATGTCGACCACGCGTCCGCCGACGGGGAAGTCCAGCGCCAGCTGGTCGGACACGGTCACGTTGCCGGTGGCGTTGACGCTGGCCAGCACGACCCCTCGACTGACCGTGACGGTCGTGGGGGGCGGCGGCGCGGGCTTCGAGCCCATGACCTTGAAGCTGCCGACCAGCAAGGTGAGTGCCGTGAACCCCAGCACTCCCTGCATGAGCCTCGTCCTCATCATCGGCGTACCTCTCTCCGTCGCTTAGGAGCGGAAGGCACCCGGGCCGAAGGCGCGTGGGCAAACCGTGATGTGTTCAATGCATGGCTCCCCAGCCGCACGCTTGGGGGCATGACCTGCCTCCCCCAGAACACAACAAAGGCTCCCCAGCCTCGGCCGGCGGGTGCCGACCAGTCCGTTGCTTCCCCAGCCAAAAGAGCATGACCTCGATGGGTCCGCTCTCAAGCAATCCTCATTGTACGACTTTCTGGCACTCGTGCCTATTCGGGGGGATTTTTCAGTTTTGTGACGATTTGCGCCCATTTCGGGGCGGACGGGCCTGGATCGGGCGTGTGCGTGGCCCGCCTTGACAGGCTGACGGTCGGGCTGTCACCCTCAGTCCAACTATGTCGCCGCAGTTCGTCGTAATCGTCCCATCCATTAGCGTTATCGCCTAGCGAACGCCCGCCCCCGCCGGCGTTCGCTTCGGACCGTCCACCTCGGTGGGCGGCTCTTTTTTTCTAGGAGAACCTGCGTGACCCACAAGATCGGCATCCTCCCGGGAGATGGGATCGGTCCCGAGGTCATCGCCGAGGCCCGCAAGGCCCTCGACGCGGCCGGCGTCGCCCTCGACGCCGTCGAGTACGACCTGGGCGGCGCCCGCTACCTGCGGACGGGTGAGGTCCTGCCCGACTCCGTCGTCGACGAGCTGGCCGGCCTCGACGCCATCCTCCTCGGCGCCGTCGGCACCCCCGAGGTACCCCCCGGTGTCCTGGAGCGGGGCCTGCTCCTGCGGCTGCGCTTCGAGTTCGAGCTGTACGTGAACCTCCGGCCCGTCCGCCTCCTGCCGGGCGCCCCCACGCCGCTGGCCGGCAAGGGGCCCGACGACATCGACATGGTCGTCATCCGGGAGAACACCGAAGGGGCCTACGCCGGCGAGGGTGGCTTCCTCCGCAAGGGCACCCCCAACGAGATCGCCACCCAGGGTTCGGTCAACACCCGCCTCGGCGCGGAACGCTGCCTGCGGTACGCCTTCGACCTGGCCCGCACCCGGCCCCGGAAGCACCTGACGCTGTGCCACAAGACCAACGTGCTGACCTTCGCCGGTGACCTGTGGCAGCGAGCCTTCAACGAGGTCGCGGGGGAGTACCCCGACGTCGCGACCGGCTACGTCCACGTCGACGCCGCCTGCCTCTACATGGTGGAGAGCCCCGAGCGTTTCGACGTCGTCGTCACCGACAACCTCTTCGGCGACATCCTCACCGACCTCGGCGCCGCCATCGCCGGCGGCATGGGCCTGGCCGCCTCCGGCAACCTCAACCCGCCCCGGGAGCGGCCGAGCCTGTTCGAGCCCGTCCACGGCTCGGCCCCCGACATCGCCGGCACCGGGAAGGCCAACCCGCTCGCCGCCGTGCTGTCGGCCGGGATGCTGGCCCGCTTCCTCGGGGAGGACGCCGCGGCCGATCGGATCGAACGGGCTGTAGGGGCCGTACTCTCCAAGCTGGGCGGCACGACGGCCGCCACGATGGGACACTCGACGGCAGAAGTCGGCGATCTGGTCGCAGACGCGATCGCCCAAGAATCATGAGCCAGGAGGCGTAGCGGGATGCCCATTACCAAAGTGGACAAGATCTGGATGGACGGCCAGCTCGTCGACTGGGACGACGCCAAGATCCACATCCTCACCCACACGTTGCACTACGGCTCCGGGGTCTTCGAGGGCGTGCGGGCGTACGCCACATCGCAGGGCCCGGCCGTCTTCCGGCTCACCGACCACATCCGCCGCCTCCTGCAGTCGGCCAAGATGCTGATGATCGAGTCCCCGTTCTCGGTCGAGCAGCTCGTCGAGGCCACCAAGGAGACCGTCCGGGTCAACAACGTCGAGTCCTGCTACATCCGGCCGCTCATCTATCTGGGCTACGGGGAGATGGGCCTCAACCCCCTGCCCTGCACCGTCAACGTCTCGATCGCCGTCTGGCCGTGGGGCACCTACCTCGGCGAGGAGGGCATCAAGCACGGTGTCCGCATGAAGGTGTCGTCCTGGCGCCGCCAGGACCCGAACATGATCCCGCCCGCCGCCAAGGTGACGGGCCTGTACGTCAACTCCAGCCTGGCCAAGGTCGAAGCCCTCAAGTCGGGTTACGACGAGGCCATTCTCCTGAACTCGCAGGGCCACGTATCGGAGTGCACCGGTGAGAACCTCTTCGTCGTCAAGGGCGGGCGAATTATCACCCCCCCGCTCTCGGCGGGGGCGCTCGACGGCATCACCCGCGACTCGATCATGGTGATTGCCCGGGACCTGGGGTACGAGGTGGTGGAGGAGAACATCCTCCGCAGCGACCTCTACATCGCCGACGAGGCGTTCCTCACCGGGACGGC
>Ga0070695_100002247_pt1 | contig 11063 bp, 17 predicted proteins | sample KBSK1252metaG_FD_65471 | JGI IMG/M metagenome (GOLD analysis project Ga0070695, IMG submission 65471) | Corn, switchgrass and miscanthus rhizosphere microbial communities from Kellogg Biological Station, Michigan, USA - KBS K1-25-2 metaG | ecosystem: Host-associated > Plants > Roots >...
TTCAATAACCGGACAGTGATTGTCACGGGCGGTGCTCGTGGAATGGGCGCCAGCCACGCGCGCGGTTTCGTCGCCGAGGGCGCAAATGTCGTGATCGCGGACGTGCTCGAGCAGGAAGGGCGGACGCTCGCCGACGAACTCGGCGATCATGCGATCTTCTGCCGCCTCGACGTCTCGAACGACAAAGACTGGGCGGCAACGGTGGCCGCCGCCGAGGACGCCTTCGGCCCGGTCTCCGTGCTGGTCAACAACGCGGGCATCGTGCGCTTCGGAGCGATCACCGAGACCGAGCCGGCGGCCTGGCGTCAGTTGATCGACATCAACCTTACCGGCACGTATTTGGGGATCCGCGCGGTGGTGCCCTCGATGCGCAAGGCCGGCGGCGGCGCGATCGTCAATATTTCTTCCGCGGGCGGGATGATGGCCTACCCCAACAACGCCGCCTACATCGCCAGCAAGTGGGGAGCGCGCGGACTGACCAAGTCTGCGGCTCTAGAGCTCGGGCGCGACAACATCCGAGTCAACTCCATCCACCCCGGACCCGTCCGCACGCCGATGACGGCCGGGCCGGAGGCCGCGGCGGCCGTAGCGGCGGAGGCAAAGCGTTTGGCGATCCCGCGCGTGGCCGAGCCTGACGAGATCACGCGCATGGTGCTGTTCGTCGCCTCCGACGAAGCCAGCTTCTCGACCGGCTCCGAGTTCATCGCCGACGGAGGCGTGCTGCTAGGACCGGCGCCGCAATATGGGCGCGCCGAGGCGGCCGCGGCCTGAGCCGCAGAACTGAGCGCACCTGTCACTCGGTCCTCCCACGACCAACTTCTCCTTGAAGGCGCCCAAATCATGAACCGAGCCGGCGCGGGATCGCGAAATTCCTTATTCGTCCTGCTGGCTGTCGCGATGCTTGCGATCGGCCTGGACGTCGGCGTCGCTCGCATCACCTACGGGGTCGTGCTCCCGGCCTTCGCGCGCGACCTGCAACTGAGCCTGACCGCCGCCGGACTGCTTGGAACGCTTCACCTCATTGGCTACCTATTCGGCACGTTGGCGTCGCCTTGGCTCAACGCGAAAGTGGGCGCGCTGGCTCTCTGCCGCGCCAGCCATTTGGTGTTCGCCTGTGCAATGCTCGTCTGCGGGCTGACGTCCAACATTACGACGATGGCGGCAAGCCGCTATGTTGCCGGCCTCGCCGCGGGCTTCGGAGTGTTCTCGGTCTTTCTCATCGTCTTCGACGCGATCGAGCCGGAAAAGCGTGCGGCCGCGGGATCGCTCGTCTGGTCCGGCATTGGCGTCGCAATCGTCGCGAGCGGGCTTGCTGCCGGCCCGATGCTCGACGGGAGCGCATGGCGCCTTTCCTTCATCGTGCCGGCGGCCTTGGGGCTCGCGGTCGCGGTGTTCATTCCGCGCCCGCAATCGCTCGCGCAGCCGAAAGCCCTCGACGCGCCACCATCGCGGCTCGCCGAGCTTACCTCCACCAGGTGGATATTCCTCGTCGTGGCGTATTTCCTTTTCGCCGTGGGCTACATCTCCTACGTGACCTTTGCCGGTGTCATGCTGAAGGGAATTAATCTCTCCGTCGCGGGCGTTACTTGGTTCTGGGTGATGTATGGCGCGTCCTCGATCGCCGGCGCCGCCCTTGGCGCGGCCCTGCTATCGGGCGGCCTCGCGCGACGCATCGCGCTGAGCGCCGCGCTCGCCAGCGGAGCGATCGGCTCGTTGCTGGTCGTGCACGGGGAGAGCTGGAGCGTGTTTGCAGCGTCGTCCGCCCTGGTGGGTCTGGGCAGCGTCGCCACGCCTGCGATCGTAACCTTCCTGATCCGCAACAGGACGAACGATGCCGCCTTTCCGTTCTTCTTTACGGTCGGTACCGCTAGCCTAGGTCTCGGCCAACTCATTGGACCCGCGATCGGCGGATTTCTCGGCGACTGGTTCGGGGCATCGTCCATCGGCTGGTTCGCCGCCGCGATTTACGGCGTAGCCATGCTTGCCGCCGCCGCTGACGGTGTCTTCGGCCGGCAACAACCCATGACAACGACCAAGCTGAAGGAGGACCGTCATGCCTTACCTGCGCCTCGATTTACCCGGCGCCTATCCGGTCGACGTAAAACGCGAATTGGCGACACGGCTGTGCAAGCTCTACGCAGATGTCATGGAGACGCAGTTGTGGCGACCGAATATCGGGATCGCCGAACTCGGTAAGGACAATCTCTATCACCTCGGTTCCGACGGTCTTGAGCCCATAACCATGGTCATGGTCGAGTTTCGTCGCGGCCGCCCGGCGGAAAAGCGGCTGGCTTTAGGTCGAGCAATCGTCGACGTTTGCGTCGAGCTGCTCAGTGTGCCTCGCCGACGGTAATGGTCGAGTTCACACCGCACGCGGGCGAGGAAATGCTTCGCGACGGAAACTGGGTTGCAGAGTGGAACTCTGCCGAAGCCGTTGCGGGCTGAGGCGCACGAGTAGGAGACTAGCATGCGTGCAATGAGAGCAGAGAAATTCAGCGGTTATGAAGGGTTGAAGCTTGTCGACCTTCAGCGCAGGAGGTCAGTTCTTGACGAAGGCGAGCAGGTCCTCGTTCACCTCATCCTTGCGTGTGGTGCACATGCCGTGAGGGGCGCCCTTGTAGACTTTCGGCTTTGCGTCCTTGACGATCCCGACGCGGAGCTGGACGGCTTTGTCGATGCGCTTGCGCGACGGATCGCCTCCTTTGATGGGCGCGCGATCGCCGCGGCAAAGCGCCTTATCAACCAGGTGTCGTTGCCGTCCGCCGACAATCTTCTCAGCGCCCTCAACTCGTTTCAAACTGCATTAACCTGGCCTGAGACGCTGCGGAGAGTCGAAGCTTTGCTTAAGCGGGGTCTCCAACAGGATAGAAACTTCGAACGCCAGTGGCCCGCAATGCTCGACTCGCTCGTTGAGAAATAGTTTCGACTCCGCCGCGACCAAAGGCGGCAAGGCCACGAAGGACGATTTCCTGATCTGAGGAAGTGCCCGCACAGGAACGGCACCCCGGGTGATCCGGAGCTCAATGAAGCGTCCGAACACATGGGCGAGCGCGACCATGAGACATCACTCCCTATGTTGCCCAGCCACGTTCAAAATGGCGCCAATTTATGCCGTTCAGACGGTGGGAACGGTGCCGCCGTCGATGACGTATTCTGTGCCGGTGATGGCTGCTGCGCGCGGCGACACGAGGAAGGTGATCAGGTCCGCTACCTCCTTCGGCTTCGCCGGGCGTCCGAGGGGGATGCCGCCAAGCGACTTCATGATGATTTGCTTGCCGCCCTCGTAATCCGTGCCAGCCTGCTTGGCGAGACGCTCGGCAAGCGCGACGGCCGCCTCTGTTTCCACCCAGCCCGGCGAAACCCGCACCACGCGAATTCCCTTCGGCGTCACCTCCTTCGACAGGCTCTTGCTGTAGGTCGAGAGCGCAGCCTTGGCGGCGGCGTAGGCCGTCGTGGATTCTGGAAGCGGCAGCATGTGCTGGATCGAGGTCACGTGCACAATGACGCCAGACCCCTCCGCGATCATCGAGGGCAGAAGCGCCCGATCGAGCCGGACGGCAGGCATCAGATTGAGGTTCAGCTCCTTGGACCATTCCTCATCGCCCAGGGCTGCGAAGCCGCCGGCCGGCGCCTTGGAACCGCCGAGCACATTGACGATAATGTCGATCCCGCCAAGCTGGGACAGCACTTCCCTGGCCACTGCGGCACACCCTGCCGCTGTTGTGATGTCTGCAGCGATGTAATGGACCCCTTCAGGGGAACCATCCGGGACGGACCGCGCCGTGGTCACCACCTTCGCCCCGGCCTCGGCCAAGGCCTTGACCACAGCGGCGCCGACGCCTTTCGTGCCGGCAGTAACCAGCGCGCGACGGCCCGCAAGATCAAGATCGAGGCTCACGGCGTGATCTCCAATGCGGAGATCATGTCTGCCTCGAGGCGGAAGAAGTAGCGCAAGTCTACAGGGCTGCCGGGGAAGTTTCCCGTGAGATGGCTAGTGACGACCGTGACACCATCCTTGGTGGTGATCGCGAAAGGCTCGCTAACGTAGTCGTACTTGGTCGAGGTATCGGTCCTCCATCGGCGGATCGCCTCGCGTCCGGTGTAGGTTTGTCCCTCGTCTTTCACGGTCGCATGCTCGGTAAAGCACCCGGCGACCGCGTCACCATCACGCCTGTCGGCGGCGAAGTACGCCGCAATGGCTCGCGGCAGATCGATTGCCATGTTGCCTCCTTGTCTTCTCGTGCCGGCGCCGCACTTGCCTGCACCGATTGTCTCGCCAAAAAGATGAGGCTAAACTGACTGAATGACAAGAACGCACGAAAAAGTAAGGTACTGACTTTTGAGTAAGGTCAAATACACGGCCGCGTCTGCGGCTCAAGGCGTCGAACAGGCCTTCAAGATGCTGGAGGGCCGGTGGAAGCTGGTGATCCTGTTCCATCTCTTCAGCGGCAAGCTGCTGCGCTTCTCCGATCTCGAGCGGGCGATTCCCGCCATCTCGCAGAAGATGCTGATCCAGCAGCTGCGTCAGATGGAGAGCGATGGGATCGTGCGCCGCATCGTGCATCACCAAGTGCCGCCGAAAGTCGAATACGGCGTGACCGATTGGGGGCAGTCCCTCTGCCCGGCGCTGGACGCCATATTGAAATGGGCCGCGCTTCGGGACGAAGCCTCATCGGGGCAACCGGCGCCATCGGGGCGGAAGCGGACAAAGGTTGTGTAGCGGCAATCCCGCTCATGGCCACGGAGGCGACAACTTCCGCGCTGCAGCGGTTCCGTCAGCTATCAAGGGAAGAGCCGACATAAAGCGGACCCCACCGCGAGGACCCGTTGCAGACTTGCCTCTATTCGGAACGAAGTCCCTTGGTTGCTCGGCAGACAATATCGCGCAGCCAACGATGCGCTGGCTGATTGCCAAGACGCCGCGGCCAAATCATCGCGGTTTCGATGCTCGGTGACGCAAGCGATAAATGGCGGATCACGAGAGGACGATAACGTACGAGCTCTTCGGCAATGCGTCGTGGAAAGATGGAGACCATATCCGACGTAACCAAGAGTCGCACGGCGGATAGGAAGGGCGCACGCAATGCTATCCGACGCGTTAGCTTCCGTCGCGCCAGCGCCTCATCGATGAAATCGGCCGCAGGACGAACCGACGAAATCTCAAGGTGGGCCAGGGCGGCAAATTTTTCCATCGACAGCTCGCGCGTGCTCGTTGCCGGGTGAGCTTTGCGCAAAACAGCGACGTATCTATCTTGCAGCAATTGCTGGTGCGAAAATCGTTCGCCTTGCTTCCCGAAGGCGCCGATCGCCAAATCCAACTCGCCACGATCGAGCAGCTCGGGGACGTTGAGCGTGCCGCTTGGGCGGAAGTCCAGCGTCAGCTCCGGGGCTGTCTTGGTGACGCGCGCGGCTATTGGCCCGACGAGGACAACCGCCGCATAATTGTCGACCGCAACGCGGAAGGTCCTCGTTGCCGTCGATGGATCGAATTGGGTCGGTTCAAGGGAAGCTTGCAACCCTTCGAGCGCCGCCCTGACGGGCAAAGCAAGTTCCTCCGCACGTGGCGTCGGCACCATTCCCGTCGGGCTGCGAACGAACAATTCGTCCTTCAATGTATAGCGTAGCCTTGCCAGGGCGTGACTCATCGCCGGTTGACTTAGACCCAGGCGGTGGCCGGCGCGAGTTACGCTCCTGTCCTGCATGACGGCGTCGAACACCAAGAGCAGGTTCAGGTCGATCGCACCCCATTTCACGCTCGCCAAGGGGAATTCTCCAATGCTTTAATTCGCCATGGACATGTAGTGATGAAGAGAATGCACTTCCAGCATGTCGAGACGCGCCTTATTTCACAACGGTCAGCACCCGCAGTGCGTTCAAGCAGACGCGTGGAGAATTGGCATGAAAACGACGACGCTAGGGCTGGCGTTGGTCATCGTCGGCGGCATCCTCATGATCCCGATTTTGGTCAACCCAGCACCTCTGTCGGCCCATGAACATCGGTTCCAGACCGATAGACCCTCATGACTAGGCCGATCGCTCTTCGAGACACGCACGCCCTGGCCGCGTCGCTCGCGACATTGATCGTAGCGGTGGCGCTCCTGGGTCCGCCACTGGCGAGCCAGCGCTTACCCACCTTGATGGAACTCAGACACGACGTGCTGATGATGGACCGGGAGTTTGAACGGTCATCCATGCGAGTCTGGTTCGCCCGAACCGCAACACTCGTGCAAGATGACGCCAAGCGTGCGGGGAGCACGCGATCGAAAACACAGCTGCGCGAGGCCATGTTGTGATGATCACTTGGGCACACGCTCCGGCAATGACGGCGGCATTCTTGGCTTCGCTGGTCGAGGCAGTGGAAGCTTTGACCATCGTGCTTGCTGTTGCCACCGTGCGCGGCTGGCGGCCAGCCGGGCTAGGCGCACTCGCGGGCCTTACATCACTCGTTCTGATCGTCGTAGCACTCGGCCCGCTGCTCGATCGTGTCCCTCTCCATCTCCTGCAGCTGGGGATTGGGATTCTGCTGCTCTTGTTCGGCATGCGCTGGCTGCGAAAAGCGATCCTACGCTCAGCGGGTGTGATCCCGCTACACGATGAGGCGGTGGTTTTCGCGACTGAAACGGCAGACCTGCGTGAGCAAGCCCGCCGTCACGAGGCGCGGCTCGATTGGCTCGCCGCGCTGGCCAGCTTCAAGGCCGTGCTTCTCGAAGGACTTGAAGTGGTGTTCGTAGTGATCGCGCTCAGTGCCGGACGCGAGCTGCTCGTTCCAGCGAGTGTTGGTGCACTTGCGGCGTGCCTGCTCGTCGCCGGCGTCGGCGTCGTTGTGCACCGTCCGCTGGCGCGGGTTCCCGAGAACACACTCAAGTTCGTAGTCGGCGTGATGCTAACCGCGTTCGGGATCTTTTGGTTAGGAGAAGGTCTGGGCGTGGCTTGGCCGGGCGCTGATCTCGCGATCGTCGCCTTTGCGGTGCTGTTCCTCGCTGCTGGACGCGCGGCAGTCGTCGTCGTGCGTCGCCCGACCGCGGAGGCATTGCCATGAACATACTGAGAGCTATCCTACGTGAGCTGACCGGGCTGTTCGTTGATGATGGCGCGCTTGCCTTGGAGATCCTGGCCGTCGTCACCCTTGCCGGAATCTCCGCATCTCTGATGCCCGACATCCCATTGGCGACGGGTGGCATTTTGTTGCTGGGCTGCCTCGGCGTGCTTTTTGCAAACGTGATAAGAGCTGGCCGGCGTTCGACTCAAGTTCTGCGTCGCGATTGACCCTGAGCAGCCCTCAGCAGCAACCGGTCGATGATGATATGCACGTCTAGGGTAACATTGCGGATGCAGGCTCACCGCAACATGCGCCGTGGTCAGGTTGGCTCGATCCGAAAAGGGGTCTCCTGTGCTGACTCGTCTCTCCATGTTTCTCAGTGCTGGCAAGCGTCGATTTCAGGATCTATCGGAGCAGGAGGTGCTTGCTCTCGCCATCTCCTCAGAGGAGGAGGATGGGAGCATCTATGCCGCCTATGCGGCCAAGCTGCGCGGTGAATACCCGGCATCGGCCGCGATCTTTGACGGCATGGCCGCGGAAGAGGACGAGCACCGCCGCAGGCTGATTGAGGCGTATCGGCATCGCTTCGGCGAGTTCGTCGTGCCGTTGCGTCGTGAGCACGTGGCGGACTTTTTCACGCGACGGCCGGTATGGCTGATTGAGAACCTGGGCCTCGATCGCATCCGTCAGGAAGCGGTGGACATGGAGCGCCAAGCTCGGGATTTCTATGTGGCGGCTGCCAGCCGATCTACGGACGCTGGCACACGCAAGCTCCTCGGGGACCTCGCCGCCGCAGAAGCCGGGCATCAAGTCACGGCGGACAGGCTCACTGAACGCCACCTAGGTGATGACGAGCGCCGCACCGAAGACCTCGCTTCGCGCCGTCAAATTATTCTCACCTGGATTCAACCCGGCCTTGCGGGCCTGATGGATGGTTCTGTCTCGACGCTGGCACCCATTTTCGCCACGGCTTTCGCGACGCAAAATCCCTGGACGACGTTTCTCGTTGGCCTTTCGGCGTCTGTTGGGGCAGGCATTTCGATGGGCTTTACGGAAGCGGCTCATGATGATGGCAAGCTATCGGGGCGCGGTTCTCCCTGGAAGCGCGGGTTGGCCTCCGGGGTAATGACGGCGATCGGCGGCCTTGGGCATGCCTTGCCGTATCTGATCCCGTCATTCTGGACCGCGACCATTATTGCTCTCATCGTCGTCTTCATCGAGTTGTGGGTCATCGCCTTTATACAGAACCGCTACATGGAGACGCCGTTCTTGCGCGCCGCATTCCAGGTCGTGCTCGGTGGTGGACTTGTCCTCGCGGCCGGCATTCTGATCGGCGGTGCGTAAATTCTTGCGAATGAAGGAAAATCAATCAGCCGCGTGAACGTGTATTTCACGCCCGCCCACATCCCTCGAACGCCGCCCGCAAGCTCCGCGAACGCTAAGTCCCGTCCTTCCTCGGCTAGTAGCGTGAGCGCGGGCGGCGACCAACATCGTGGAGTGATTGCGTGGTCTACCGAAAGGGCGAACTCAGCAAGGCCAGCATCGATCGCGGCTGGCCACACCAGGTAGCGCTCCCGGCCTGCCGCGTGAACGGGGCCAACTACGTCACGGTCCATTTGTTCTGCGATAACGAGAAGCTGTCGCGCTGTGTGTGCGTGGCCACTGGTTCCGGCGCGAGGGCGAAGACCATACACACATAGGGTGGATGTAGAAATTCTCGTGGGCGCTCGCGTGCCCAATCGAAGACAAGTTGTGTTGCAGGAAAGCCGCCAACGTCCGGCTTAAGCCACCTCGCGCGGGAACCCCATGGGAACCCCAAAGGAAATTTCGGAGATTTCAATTCCATCTAACTATTTGATTTAATTGGTCGGAGCGGGGAGATTTGAACTCCCGACCCCCAGTCCCCCAGGATGAGGGAGGTGCAAGTATCGGATCTCCAATGTTGTCAAGCATTTAGCGTACCGAGCCGGAGGATAGCCCATCCGGCACGTCACTTGTCCACCCGATAGGGTGCATCGCCTGCTCAGTTCACGCCCGGTGGTTCAGTGCCATGTATGGACCTCATGGACGCCACGCCGAACTGATGCCGGACTGCAGCATCACACATCGTCAACACCGCAGCGGAGCATTGCAAGGATCGTCTTTGCGATCGTGGCTGGTGTGTCGCCGCCCTTTTTGTACCAGAACAGCGGCCAGGAGAGCGCACCTATCAATGTTAGGCGCATGTAACGGCGATCCACATTGTTGCCGAGCGGCAGGTCCTCGATGAGGTCGACAAAGACCTTCTCATAGACGTTGCGTAAGGCAATCACCCGAGCCTTGATGCTCGGCGGATATTGCCACGGCGGTAGGATAAAGAGGATCTGATTGGCGCGTCGCCAGTCAAGGAGGCCAGCAACGTGCGCGACACATGCGGCCTCGATCCGCCGCCATGGATCGGTCTCGAGTGCGAGCGCATCGTTGAGGCGGTTTAGCAGTTCGAGGCCTCCTTTCTCCCACACAGCCCACACGAGCTCATCCTTGGACTCAAAGTAGTAGTACATCGAGGCAGGCTGCATCTTTGCCGCGGCTGCAATGTCCCGCATGGATGCTCCGTCGATACCCTGCTTTGTGAAGAGCGCCTCTGCGACCGCAATGATGCGCGCCTTGGCTCGCAGGCCCTTGGACAGCGTGGGCGCTTTACCGCGCGGCTTGCTGTCGAGCTTTGCCTTCTTTCCTCGCGTCGGCACATTTGTAGCCATTCGTTCCATTCCATTCTTAGCCTTGACTCTCTTCACACCCGCTAGTACAAATCTAACGAACGTTCGATAAATACGCGAACTCCGCAGCAAGGAGCCGAAGCAGTGTCCGTTCCCGCTCGGTTAGATAGATACATCGAAACGGAGAAGCAGCGGCACTTCAGTCGCGACTTCATGACGGGTTGGCAGGAGTACGAGACCTGGGACGAGGCAACCGTCGGCCAGAGTGGTGCGGGGCAACGTCCGTTCATCATCACCGAGGAGGATATCCTCTCCTACAACCGTGCATGCGGCGAAACTGATCCCCTGATGATCGATCCCGAACATGCCCATAAGTACTCCCCCACAGGCGAGCTGCTGCAGCACCCGGTCTTCGTGACCACGATCGCATTCTATTGCCTCGGCGAGAGGGGCATCGGCACTTGGATCCGGACTCCCGGGGCGCGCAATCCGCAACAGCGGATCGAGATACTTCAGCCGTTCCGCTACGGGGAGGTCATCACCACCACCGTCACGACGGTCGACAAGTTCACGCAACGCAGAAAGCCGTATCTGCAGATGCTATTGGATTTCAGGAACGAGCGTCACGTGTTCAAAGCGCGTTGGTGGTGCTCGTTGATCCTTCCAAAGACTAGGGCTGATGTCGCTCGCTTCGCCAATGCTTGATCGGGAGGGCGAAAGAAAATGTCCGTCACATTCAGTGCGGTTGCGGCGGGCGACGAGCTCCCGCCCGTCGAGCAATCCTATGCGCAGCCCGCCATAGACCGGTACGCCTTGGCGTCACTGGACATGAATCCGGTGCACACGAATGAGGCGTGGGCAGCAAGGGCCAAGGTGTTTGGCATTCCCGAGACTGTTGGACACGGCATGATGACCATGTCGACGCTGGCGTCCGTCGTTACGCGCGCTTGGGGTGTCGCGAACACGAGTGGCGGAAGCATCCGTTTCGTTGCGGCGAAGTTCACCAAGCCCGTCAAAGTCGGTGAAACGGTCACAGCCATCGGCAGGGTCAAGCGCAAGCATCATTTTGGCCCCGGAAAAAACTGGGTGCAGGTGGACGTCGAGGCGAGAGACTCGACTGGCGACCTGATTGGCTTTGCCGAGGTGGGATACAACCTGCCGGATTGATCTGATCGAGAGAAGAGGCACTGCGCTGGTGGGGTCTTCGGTTGGTCTACGGGCCCAATGTTGGGCAAATCCAATTGCTCGAGTTGACGCCCGCAATCGCCGCGTGGAGGTTGGTATGCCCAGTCGGATCAACGAGGCGTTGCGCTGGTATGCGACCT
>Ga0070695_100002248_pt1 | contig 11060 bp, 9 predicted proteins | sample KBSK1252metaG_FD_65471 | JGI IMG/M metagenome (GOLD analysis project Ga0070695, IMG submission 65471) | Corn, switchgrass and miscanthus rhizosphere microbial communities from Kellogg Biological Station, Michigan, USA - KBS K1-25-2 metaG | ecosystem: Host-associated > Plants > Roots >...
CCTGTGGTGGTGCAGGTTATGGTTACCATGGCTACGGACCATCGTGGGGATATAGCAGTGCCTACGTGGTGGCACCGGCGTTCAACCCCGCCCCCGTGGTCGCCTTCGTTCCGGCCGCCCCGCGCGTTTACTATTCGCCTCCCCTCTACAGTGCCTATTATGCCCCGAGCTACGGTTATGGATATTGGCGATCGGCTGGCTACGGTTGGCGTGGGCGTTGGTAGACCCGGCAAACTCCGACCTGGTCCAAGCGGGCGTCTGCCAGGTCAGCTCTGAGCCGACGTCGGCGGCGCTTGGCGCGCGATTTTTTGGTTGTTTTTGCAGCGCTCGGCGCCCGCGGCGACGGGCAAGGAAAGGCATGGGGCATCGGCCACTGCGGCGATGCGCTCGCGCTGGCACCCCAAGCCCGGCCGGCGCCTGCGCGGTCGAGCGTACCGGCCAAGCATCGAGGACCGGCCAGGCGTTTCAGGCCTTGTGAAAGCTATTTGAGCTCGCTCCCCAGCGGCGGATCTGCCCAGGGGCAGCGCCCTTGCCGTGGGGAGAGGAGGCGCGAGCGCGGTTTGGCAAGGTGGCGCCGGCTCCGTGCGCGGGTGACGGCGCCCGAGGCGAGCGACGGGACTTGTTGCTTTACGATCCTTGCCGGTTGCCAGAAAGTCGGGCTGAAAAATTGGCTTGCAAAGTTGGTCTGAAAAGTTGGTCTGGTCGGCGCGAGCGCCCGCAACCCCAACAGGAGGCCCAGGGCGGCAAAGCGGCGAGCGCCGGCGACAAGATTGGCAAGGTCGCGCGAACGGGGGAGCGACGCCGCCCAACTCCACTGCAGTTTTGGCCGGCCAGACCCGTGATTGGAAGGCGCGCGCCTAGCCGCCAACGGCGCGTGGCAACGAAGCCGTGATCACGCCTCGGCACCGGCACCTTCGTATGGCCACTAAATTGGATTGGTCGTCAGGGCTGCGCAGCTGCCGCGCCAACCGCATCGCTACGGCTCGACAATTTTGTTGCGGATAGCGTAGCGCACGAGACCGGCGGACGACGACAGATTGAGTTTGCGCATGATTGCGGCGCGATGGGTTTCGACGGTCTTGAGGCTGATATTGAGGATGTTAGCGATCTGCTTGTTCGTGTGACCTTCAGCGATCAGCTGCACCACGCCACGCTCGCGGTTGGTCAGCGTCGACCCCTCGCGCGCCGGTCGCGCGAGAAAAGAATCGAGCAGGGCTTCGGAAACCTTGGCGGTGAAGAAGGGCTTGTGGCCCGCGAGCGACTCGATGGCACCGATCAGGTGTCGCTTTGCATCCGACTTCAGCAGGTAGCCACGCGCTCCCGCCTTGAGCAGTTCCTGGATCAGCGTTTCATTGTCGTGCATCGTAAAGATAAGCACCTCCGTCTTTGGGAGGCGGGCACGAATCTGTCGGGTCGCCTCGATGCCATTGATCAGAGGCAGCGAGTAGTCGAGGACGGCAACATCGGGCTTGGTCTCGGTTGCCTTGCTGATCGCGTCCTTACCATCACCCGCTTCGGCGACGACCTCCCAGGTCGGTTGTGACTCTAAAATTTTACGAAGTCCCGAGCGCACAACCTCGTGGTCGTCTGCAATGAGAATGCGGATCATCTTAGTCGGCGCTCCATTGCGACCCGAGCAATGAGGTTTACTCAACGGAGGGGCCGCCAGATTGTCAGCCTACAGTATTGCGTCCGCCTGCCCAGTAGAACTAACCCGGATGCCCCAAGCTTTAAGACCTGAGGAACAATTTGATCTTTTCGCTTCAGATGGGACCAGTGTTTCATCAGTTCAAGCTCTTGCAAAGCCCGATGCTCGCAACTTCCGGGCTAGTATTGGCAGTCCGTTGTCCCCCATCGACCGAAACTGCGACAGTGGATTAACCAGCCGACTTTACCAAGGCCCAAGAAGTATTCGCCCAGTTTGGCCGGATACCCTGCCGCCGGCGATCATGGCGGGAATAACCCTCTGGTTCAGCCATAGCTCGCGGGCTCGAGGCTGATTGCGCCGGACTTTGGCCCGGGCTTTGGCAAAGCCGGGCTTTGGCAAAAAAGACCGGCGAACCGCGAAACCGGCGGGGCAGCGCATTCGCGGCCGGTTCCGTTGCCTGCTGCGGGGCGACGGGCCTCCCTCGAAAAGACGCCGGGGGACAATCGGCCGGGCAGGCTCCACAAGGTGCGCGCGCGCCTCCCGGCGTGCGCTGCGCCGGTTGACGCGGGCTCCCTGCCTGCCCGGTCCTACCGCGTCGGGAGTTCTGCATCAAACCGCCGGGGTAATCACCGATTTCAGAGCCGGTTTGGCCGTGTTGGGATGTTGCGATCGGTTAGCGCAGCCAACGAGTGCTGAGTTGTGCACCGCGCCGGTTAGGAGGACTTCATGGCCAGCGGACTGGCATCCGACCGGCATGCCGACCTGGGTCGCATCTTTCTTGGCTGGTCATGCGACCTCCAGCACACCCAAGCTCATTGCCGCTGGCCCGCGTGTCACCCGGTCCCCAGGTCTGCAGCGAGTTTGCAAGATCTGCTCGCGGCCGCGCAGCCCGAACCTTGGCGTCGCCGCAGCGACGACAAGCCTGCGACTCTAAGCAAGGCACGCAACTCCGTTAATATCGAACAAGGAGGATGATCGTGGCGACCTCTGTAAACACGCACCCGCCCTTTGCGCCGCGCTTCATGCTGCATGCACTGGCGAGAAACTGGTGGCTGATCTTGCTGCGCGGGATCTGTGCCATCCTTTTCGGCGTCCTTACGTTCATCTGGCCCGGCGTCACGCTGCTTACGCTGGTCTTGCTCTACGGTGCTTTCGCCCTCGCCGATGGCGTCTTTGCCCTTGCCGCCGCCATAACGGGAAATACTCCGACGCCGCGGTGGTGGCTCGCCGTTGTCGGCGTGCTTGGCATTGCCGCTGGAGCGATGACATTCCTGTGGCCGGGCCTGACGGCGGTCGTGCTGCAAGTATTCATTGCCTGTTGGGCGATCGCCATCGGCTTGATGCAAATCGTCGGCGCAATCCAGCTGCGCAAGGAGATCAAGGACGAATGGCTGCTGATCGCCAGCGGCGCACTTTCGGTCGTGTTTGGTTTCATTCTGCTGACGCGGCCCGGCGTGGGTGCGCTGGCGTTGCTCTACGTCATCGGCAGCTACGCCATTCTGTATGGCGTTCTGCTGCTGTGGTTCTCATTGCGGTTGCGCAGCCATAGCCACCCAGTGCGCCCGTGAGAGCGGCCAACAGGTTTTTCCGGGCCTAGAAGGCTCGCTGAAAGCGGCCAACCGCCACCTTTGCCGCTCGGACCTTGCAAGCCTGCTTGCGCATCTGCGGCTTGGTCCCGCGACCGGCATTCGGCAAGGAGCTCAGAAGCCATGAGACCTGAGATCGACATTGATGCGGCGCTACAGCACGGTGCACCACATCGCAAGCCGTGGGGCGATAACATGGTGTGGATCCCGGGCGGTACCTTTCGCATGGGATCCAATCGGCACTACCCCGAGGAAGCACCCGCGCACCGCGTCGCGGTTGCCGGCTTCTGGATTGACCGTACGCCCGTCACAAATTCGCAGTTCGCAAAGTTCGTGAGCGCAACGGGCTACGTTACATTTGCCGAGATCGCACCGGACCCCAAGGACCATCCTGGCGCCCTACCGCACATGCTCTACGCCGGATCACTGGTATTCCGGCGTCCCCTCGAACGCACGCAAGCCGACCACTGGGGCCAGTGGTGGAGCTTTACGAAGGGTGCCGACTGGCGCCACCCGCTAGGGCCGGGTAGCAGCATTGAGGGGCTTGGAGACCACCCCGTGGTGCACGTCGCCTATCAGGACGCGCTGGCCTACGCGCGCTGGGCCGGTAGGGATTTGCCCACCGAGGCGGAATGGGAATTCGCCGCCCGCGGTGAGGAGGACGACGCCGAATTTGCCTGGGGCGATGAGCTATACCCCGGCGGCAAGATGATGGCCAACATCTGGCAGGGTCGGTTTCCCTGGCAGAACCTGGCTCAGGACGGCTACGAGCGCACATCGCCGGTCGGGGCCTTTCCAGCCAACGACTACGGCCTTCACGACATGATTGGCAACGTCTGGGAATGGACCTCGGACTGGTTTAGTCCGCGCCACCAGCCGGATGCGAAAAAGCCGTGCTGTGTTGCAAAGAACCCGCGCGGCGGCGAAGAGAACCAGAGCTATGATCCCTGCCAGCCCGAAAGCCGCATCCCGCGTAAAGTCCTGAAAGGCGGATCCTACCTGTGCGCACCAAGCTATTGCCGGCGCTATCGACCGGCGGCTCGACATCCACAAGCGGTCGATACATCGGCTTGTCATGTCGGCTTTCGCTGCATCGCGCGCAATCGCCCCAAACTGTCACTGCGCTCAACGCGCTCCGGCCTCTAGCCCAGCGCTTGGGCGCCGCCACGGCGCGCGCGGGGCAGCCACCCAGTCTTTGGCGCCGGCCCCCGTGAACGCGTTGCAAGGCGTGCACTAGCTAGCGGGTGCGAGATGAAGGGGGTGCCACGCCCGAGAACTCTCCCCCAGTGATCGGAAGTTCCAGGGCGTGGCAAAAGAGCGGCAAGCCTCTGGTGCGCGAAGAGCCCCGCCGCTACGAGCGAGTTGATAAAAGCGGGCGGATTGTTGCCTATCCCCCTTTAGGGGGAGACCGGTCAGGCCCGGCCGGGCCTCGGGCCGTCACCCCGACAGCAACAAAATGCCAACCAGCATCAGCACATGAATGGAGACAAAAACCAGGCATGCCTTGCCAACAGCGGTCGTCATTTTGTCATAACCTCGACACGAGCAGGAGCTTTGGCCACACGGCCATCTTCTCAGTGAGCCGCAATGGTGGGGCCGGCAGGCTTGTCGACCGCGGTTGCTACGGGTAGGTGGATTGCGTCCTTGAACTGCGGTGAGACGAAGCGAAGCTGCCGCCGCGCGGCCAGCAAATCAGCCTTTTCCGTATCCAAAATGAGACGCCGGTCAGGGCCATTGTGTTGCTGCCGGCGCAACAGGCGCACGACGGGACCGGCAATGCCATGCTCGCCGAAGCCGAAAAAGTGCTCTAAGCGCACCAGTGCCGATAGGATCCCCTCCGGGCCGCCAAGCACCTCCGCCGCGGCGCCCCTCTTACCACCGCCGAGGTCGTTGACGTCGGCCCCCCGCTGTGGCGCGTTTGCATCTAGGTGCGCGACACCGGCCTGGACCTGCGGGGCAACGTTGGGTTCTGGCAGGCTCGAGACCACACCGTCGCCGTTGCGGGCCCCGATGTGCTCGATCTTGGCAGCGAGCACATGCCAGGCGAGGGCCGCCAGCGCGACCAGCGACACCGCCCCAAGTGCCGGGCCGGCCTTCAGACGTCGCCAAAGGGGAGAGGCCGTTGCAGGCCGGCTCGAACGGTCAATCTCCCCGCCTGCGGAACCGCACGCGGCCATCGTCGATGGCCCTGCGGCCACACGAGGCGAGCAAGGCTTGGCGCCAAGCAAGCTCGACAATCCGGCAGGCATCGTCGCGGCGATGAGGTCCTTTTCAGCCATGAGCAAATTGGCGACGACTTCGCCACCGGCGTGGGCGTTGGCACCCTCGCGCACCAGCGCGTGCAGGATCGTCGCTGTCAGTTCGTCGAGAAAGGCGTAGGCCGAGCGTTTCGGTGCCCCGACAAAGCGGCCAATGGCCGAGGCAAGCGCGCCGGCATACTCCCCGCCCAGCAGAAAGCCAATGCCATCGCCACGCCCGTCCTCGACCGGTTCCGGGCTGGTCGACCGCCCTGCAAGCGCGCGCGTCAGTCGGGCGACGCCGCTCGATCGGGCGACGAGCTCCGTCAAGGCGGTTAAGATCGCCGGCGCACCGAGCTCGGCGGCCTTTCGGGCCGACGCGCGGTCCATCTCCGCGCGGCCGGCCATGGCGTCGATCACGTCTACCGTCAACACCTGCCCAATCGTTGCCAGCACCTTTCCCGACATGACCCAAGTCCACACCCAAGTCCACTTCCGGCAGTTGCCGTTGCACGCCGAGCGGCAGCAGAAGGCACTATCCGACCCCCGAATCTCTCTCCCCGCGCTTTGTTTCGCCCGAGTTCGCCTAAGGTGATGGGAAGCGGAGGCGGGGGCTATCCGGCCCAGCCCGGAATTTAGGGGCCACAAGTGCCTAGACGAGCCCAGCCTGGAGAAGCAGTAGCGCAGACGGGCGGACGGTCGCTCCCGCTCATCGAGGCGGCCCGCGCTGGCGGTACACAGGAAGCGGGGTTGATTGGCAGGCGGAGCGGAAAATTGTTGGGCCGAGCGTCTCTGGGTTGAGCGGCCTTTGCCACCCTTGCCCCGGCTCTGGCGCCAGCGTTAGTGGCTTGTAGCCTGTCCCACAACCACGGTTCGCAGGGCCGTCAGCAGGTCTTCGGCGCTGAAGGGCTTCTGCAGGATGACCGCGGCCTTCTTCTTTGGAATCGGTGGGATGGCGTAGCCGGAAATGACGATGACGTGGACGCCTTTCTCATGTAGCTCGACAATGAGATCGCAGGCCATCTCGCGCTTGAGATTGACGTCGACGATCGCCACCCTCGGCATTTGCGCCGCCACCAGCCGTTTGGCATCGCTCGTGGTCGACGCCGGTCCGGAAACCTGCATTTCCAACTGTTTCAGCGCGCACTCGAGCGCTTTTGCGACCTGCCAGTTGTCTTCGACCACGAGGACACTCACGTCTCTCAGGACGGAGAGATCGGAAGTCCCACAATTTCGCTTGGCGGAATGTGACATGCGGCCCCCGACCCTGGGATGACTATGCGGTTAGAATGCCGTTACGTACCGCATAGCGGACAAGCGAGGCACTTGAGGAGAGCGCGAGTTTGCGCATGATGGCAGCCCGATGTGTTTCCACCGTCTTGGGGCTGATGCTGAGGACATTGGCAATTTGCTTGTTTGTACAGCCTTCGGCAATCAACTGCACGACGCTGCGCTCGCGGTTCGTAAGGGGTGACTGACTGGCAGCCTTGCCGCCGTCCCCGGTGCACGACACACTATCAGTGAAATAGGGCTTATGCATCGCCAAAGACTCGATCGCCCGGATCAAGTGCCGCTTGGCGTCGGATTTGAGGAGGAAGCCACTGGCCCCGGCTAGCTGAATACCCTGAATCAGCGTGTCGTTTTGATGCATGGTAAAGATCAGGATTTCGGTGCGCGGCAGGCGGGCGCGGATCTGGCGGGTGGCCTCGGTGCCGTTGATGATCGGCATCGAGTAGTCCAACAGCACGACGTCCGGCTGCGTCTCAAGCGCCTTGCTGACGGCCTCTTTGCCATCACAGGCCTCGCCAACGACTGCCCATCTGGGCTGCGCCTCCAAGATGCTGCGGAGGCCCGAACGCACCACTTCATGGTCATCTGCGATGAGAATTCTGGTCATCGGTTTTTCCCTCGCACGTATTGTCGAACAAGTACTCCGTCACGGGCATCGGTGGAAACCCGGGTTCGAGCGAACGGTAAATGCCGATATCGTGGCACGGGCGCACCTGACCTTCAAAAAGCAGCGGCCAAGGCCCGCCCGTTTCTGCATGGCGCCATTGCAGACGGCGGGGGCGTTGGAGAATGGCCAACAGCAACGGCAAGGCTACATGCGCGGCTTTAGTCCACCGGCACGACGACGTGCACCCGGGTGCCGCGTGAGCTGGTCCTAATCCTGAGGTCGCCGCCGAGCTGATCGACGCGCGCCTTGATGCCGCGGATGCCAATACCCGGACGAAAATCCGCACTATCGCGTTCCACGGCCCCAGCCGCGCCGTGGCCGTTGTCCGTTATCACCATGTGGATACGGTCGGCGATCCAACGCAGCTGGATCGATACGTGCGATGCGGAGGCGTGGCGATAGACGTTGGTCAACGTCTCTTGCAGGATGCGAAACAGCGACTGCTGGGTACGGAACGGTAAATTGTCGACCTTGGGGCTCAGCTTGAAACCGATGGCGAGGCCGGCACGATTGGAATATCCGTCGACGTATTGCTGTACCGTGGCCTGCAGCCCGTCGGCGCGCAGGGCCACGGGATAGAGCAAATAGGTGAACGTGCGCAGCTCCTTCAGGGCTTCGCCCATCGAAGCCTCAACCTCGTTCCAAAGCCTCTCCTGATCGCCTTTCAGGCGCCCCTTGGGCCTGAGCCCCATCAATGTCAGGCTGGCAGCGACCAGGTGCTGGGCGGTGGAGTCGTGCAGTTCTTGGGCGATGCGTTGGCGCTCTTCCTCCTGTAGCGTTATCAATCTTTCGGAGAGTTCCCGGGTCTTGCGCTCGAGCACCTTGCGCGTGGTGATGTCCGCGGCCACTCCCAGCAGACGCAGGGGCTCGCCGTCGGCTGCGAATTCAAATTTGCCGTCCAGCTGTAGCCAGCGCCGGGAGCCGTTCTTCTGCTTGATGCGGCAGATGATGTGGAAGTTACCGCCCGACCGTAGGGCATTCTTTAAGGCGCCCTCGAAGGCCGCAACGTCGTCCGCGTGCAAATATCGCTCAACGAACTGCCGCCGGCTCAACGCTCCATCGGCACGCGCATGCCCGAAGATTTCGTACATGCGGTCGTTAACCCAGATCGTCTGATCTGCCTTCATGTCCCATTCAAACACGCCAAGCGCGGCCCCATTGGTGGCAATGCGCAGGCGCGCCTCACTTTCGCGCAGCGCTTCCTCGGCGCGTTTGCGTTCGGTGACGTCGAAATTTACGCCAACGATCCGATCCGCTCGAATCGCAGCATGCGCGCTGAGCCAGCGCTCGGCGCCATCGGGCATGCGTAGGCGAAACTCGTGATGGTATGCCTCCGCGCTGCGCTCCATCGACCTCTGCTTGGCATCGCTTGCCTGCAGGTCCGCCAGCGGGACCCGCGCGCGTAGCTCGTCGACGGAGACAACGCGCGTTTCCTCGGGCAGGCCGAGCAGACGCGCCTCCTGGGCGTCGATCGTCGCGATTTGGCCGGCGATATCAGCCTCAAAGGTACCCATTTGCGCCGCTTCCAGCGCCAAGCGCAACCGAAGCTCGCTCTCGCGCAGCGCCGCCTCGGTCTCCTTCAGGTGCGTGACATCGATCACCGTGCCGATGGAACGGACGGCTTGACGCCCATTGGGCGTGTCGCGGTAAAAGCGCCGCCCATGAATGGCGACCCAGCGCACGACACCATCCGCCCGCACGATGCGATGCAGACCGTCCCACTTACCCTCGTCGGCGGAGCGACGCGCCGCCTCTACCCGCGCATTGACCACCGCCCGGTCACGCGCATCGAAAAGCCGGGAAGCCTCCGCGTAGGTCATCTCCGCCCCGGGCGGCAGGCCTAGAATGGCGCAAAGCTCCGGCGAAAATCGCGTCCGATTGTGCTCGATGTCGGAGTCGTAGATGCCGATGCCGCCAACCTGCACGGCCAAGCGCAACAGCTCGTCACTCTCGTTCGGCAGCCAAACGGCGCGAGTGCGTGAGTTGGCGGGTTTGCTCGTAGCCAACGTCGCATGTCCAGCTTTTGGTGCGGTTTGCATTCCCGTGCAGTGTATTGGTGAGACCCTGGGGGGCCCCGGTTCCCCGACACTTCGCGATGGTCACGCCGTAAGTGTGACCGCCCTGATGATATCGCGCCATCGGGTGTTTCCCCGATGCCGACTCGGGTTTTCTGCAATGACGGTTAACACGGGGGCACAGGCGCCTTTACGGCGAGGCACAGGCGCCGCCCTTGAGCCTGACCCAAGCCGTTGTCAGCACCCTTGGGAACCGGTGAAGCCACCGCTCCGGTCTTTCCCCGATATCGCGCCTCGGTCAAAACGCCGATCCTCGCGCGCGCCAGAGGGATAAAACGCGCCTTTTGGGGCATTCGCCAATTGTGGGCCGCCCGCCAAGCGAAAAATGAAACGACTTGCTTGAGCGGTGTATAGCAAGACCGTCGCCGCTCGTTGCTCGCAGGGGCTGCGCGTGATCGCGGCGGCCTGGGGCCTCGTCGGCGCCGGAATGGCTGCGGCGCTGGCGCAAACAGGCCAACTGTCACCCGATCAACAGGCCATCGTCGACACGATCGCCAAGCCAGACGCCGCGCAGGCCACACGCTACGCGGGTGCCCCGACCGACGCTATTGGGTCGCAAGTCACGCTGCCGCTCGGGGACGACCCTTGGTCAAAACCGGGTCCGTGCTGCAGCAAGACGGCAGCGTTGTCTGGCACGGCGAGGTCCCCGAGACCGGCGAGCGGGCGATGCTCATGCTGTGGAGCAATGCGCTGCTGACGGGTTATTTTGTCATCAATGGTGGTCATCAATGGAAAGATTTTCACGGTCGAAAGCTTAGGCGGTGGCGTCAACGCCTTCGCGGAAATGGATCGCCGGCGGCTGCCGGCCGACTTCCCGGACCGGGCGGCAGGCGCGACGGCGCGCCGACGGCGAGCTTGCCGCCGGCTGCGGCCAAGGAGCGCCAGGCACTGCGGCCGGCCCCTGCCGAGCCGTCCGTCGTGCCCTTCGCGGCGCCGAGCGACAGGCTCTCGAGGCGCAAAATATCACGATCGATGTGATGGTGCTTTATACCGCCAACGTCGCAAAGCGCGATGTGCGTGAACCCGCTGTCGGCCTGATCACCGACAATCCGACGGGTTGTGGACTGTCGAGGCGTATTGGCCCGACCTCGCATTCTTCGTCGTACATCATGCCTGCGCGGCAACCACCATGTCGATCGCCCACGAAATCGTCGATTGCCCACGAAATCGGCCATATTCTCGGGCTCGGCATGACCGTTTTGTGGACGAGAACGACGCGCCGGTCGCCTATGGGCATGGCTACGTCAACGACGGCAAATGGCGCGACATCATGAGCTACAATGCCGGTTGCGGAGGATCCCCGCGCATCCCCATTGGTCCAATCCCAGGGTCATCTACAAGGGTGAGCCGACCGGCACGCCGGCCGCCGACAATGCCCGGCTGATTCTCGAGCTGGCCGAGCCCGTGTCGACCTTCCGCTAATGCGCGCAGGGCCCCAGGTGCCGCGCTGCCCCAGCCGCCGCGACACCAATCGTCGACTTCCAGATTAACGATATTCGTAATACCGAACAGTACCGCCGCGCCGTCGACGCGGCGGCGATCGCCAAGGCGAAGGTC
>Ga0070695_100002249_pt1 | contig 11057 bp, 10 predicted proteins | sample KBSK1252metaG_FD_65471 | JGI IMG/M metagenome (GOLD analysis project Ga0070695, IMG submission 65471) | Corn, switchgrass and miscanthus rhizosphere microbial communities from Kellogg Biological Station, Michigan, USA - KBS K1-25-2 metaG | ecosystem: Host-associated > Plants > Roots >...
GATCGAGAGGAGGCCGAGGGCGGTGCCGCGGGGGATGCCTTGGTCCTCGATGGCGGCGGCAATGTCCTGCCAGCTGATGGGCACGGTGAGGGACTCGATGGTGGAAGCGACCGTGGTCTTTCGACCGATCACGTCCTCGCCGGCCAGTGCGTTCACGACGGCAGCGGGCCACGGGGCCAGCTTGCTGCGGACGAAGCGTGTCATCACGTCCATCGCGGTTGAGCCGACGCGGGGAACATCTTCACCACGGATGGGGTTGATGCGGCCGCGCAGAGTCTTGGTCTCGCCGGTGCCGAGGCGGGCGAGGACGACGGTGTTCTGCTGGAGACCGGCGAGGGGGTCGAGGCGGGTGTTGCCGATCTTCACCTTGCCGGCGTCGCTGCTGCGGGGATCGGTCTCGACCTCGCTATCGGGGAGGGCGAGGCGGGCGAGTGTGTAGAAGGCGGCGTAACCGATGAGGGTGCGGGCGTATTCGCGGGCGATCAGGGTGCGAACAGCACGCCGTTCTCGGGAAACTAGTCGGAAACCGGTGCCAGCTTCCCCGGCAACACGAAGAGCGCCTCCCAAAAGCTGAAAGCGCGAGGCGACGTAACGCGGGGCGAAGAAGAGGCGATTCAATCCGACGGCGGCGCTTTCGAGGGCACCGAGGGAACCGCGCCCGGTGGCGGCATTGATGTATTTGGCGATGGCGGTGGCCTCGGCGGGGGTGGGGGTGCGACCTCGTGGGAGGGCGGAGGCCATTGCGTCGAAGCTGTCAGCGCGAAGGCGGTTCAGGAACGTGTTGTAGGCGCGTTGGGAACCGGCGACACCGGGAATGCGCTTGGCCCAGTTGGCGGTGTAGGCTTCCTCGGCGCGAGAGAGAGGGGCGTCGCGCTCGGCGAGGTAGAGGCCACTGTTGCGGTAAGTGCCGTTGCGGGCGTTGGGGCGGGAGGCGATCTCCTTCTCGGCGCGGTACTCGGCGGCCTTCGAGGCGAAGGCTCGGAACATGTCGGGGAGGGCGCGGGCGCCACGGAGTGGGTGGCCGGCGACGATGAACTTGCCCTGACGGAGGACGGCGCTGAAGTCGTAGGCGGTCACGAGGACACGACCGAGGAGGTCGGTGGCGTTCTTGGCGTGTGAGAATAGGCGGCGGGGTGTGCTCAGGCGGGCGAAGCGGTCGCGAGCTAGGGACTCGTGCCACTTGGCTTGGGCATCTTCGAGAGCACGACCGGATTCGAGCACGTCGCGGGTGAGAGGTGGGGTGGGCGGTTTGCTGCCACCACCCTTGCCACTGCGTGGGCGTGCCTTGCGCTGGGCCTCGGCGTCGGCGAACGCCTCGTCCAGCTTGCGCTGGAGGACGGCGATGCGGTCGTGCGCGCGCACCAGTTCTGCGCGCTCTTCTGAAGTGAGCTGTTCGAAGTCCCGCGCAGTGCGTTTCTTCAGCTCCATCGCAGCGAGACTGAAATCCTCCGCCATCATCATCTTTCGGGCGGCGAGGCTGCGGCCGGACTCGGTGCCGGAGCCGCCGCGGTCGGTGGCCTCTTCGAGGCGGGTGAGTTGGTCGCTCCATTCGTCGGCACGGACCTTGGCGGAGGCGGCGTCGTCGAGGCGGCCGTCGTCGGCGGCCTCGGCGCCCTCACGCATGGCCTTTTCGAGCTCGTTGCGGAGGTCGGTGCGGCGCTGGAGGAGGGCGGCGTTTTCGACCGGGGTGAGGGGGCGGGGTTTCTTGCGGAGTTCTGCGATGAGGCGGTCCTGCCAGTTTGGATCAGCCTCGATGCGGGACATGGCCTCGTCGAGGGCGCTGCCCCAGGTCTGACGCATGACGGGCTCCATCGGGGGGAGGCCTCGGGCGGCGCGCTCGGCGTCCACGATGGCGTTCTTGTTGGAGGTGGGTGGGCGGGGGGTGGGGGTGAGTTCGCCAGCGGCCATTGCGCCCATGCCGACCGGAGCAGCAGCGGGTTCGGCGGCGGGGGCGGCGAACTGCGCCTTCTTTTCAGTGAGACGAAAGGCGATGTCCGCAGCACTGGCACCCTCGGGCATCTGGAAGGTGAAACCGGGTTCGGGGGCGGAGGGTCGGTAGTCGAATTGCCACGAAGCGGGGAAGTCACCTGCGCCGGGTTGTTCCTGAACACGGAGGCCGAGGTCGGAGGCGACCTTCTGGGCGGCGGCGAAATCGAGGGGGTTCGTTGATGCGATGGTCGGGGGAGAGAGCACCGCCTCCGCCGATGCCTCCGTCACGATTTGTCGTGCCGCCCACTCAGTTGCGAGTGAGTCAGTGGAACGACCTGCGAGTGTGAGCCCCTTGCCCCCCGGTGGCATTAATGCCTGAGCACGACGACGGAGTTCATCCTTACCAACTAGTCGGACAGCCTCGGCGATGGCTTGGACGGTTGTGAGCTTGGACGTGACGGATGTGACAGGCGACGGAGACGGTGTCACTTCCGGGGTTGTGCGCTGTGATTCAGGGGTTGCGACGGCGTTTTCGACTCCGGCCTCCAGTTGTGCGGCCAGTTCGGGCACGTCGGCGGGGGTTGTGGGTGCGGGAGGCTCCACGGGCGTCCGGGGGCGGGCGGGGACACCGCCGCCGAAGCGCTCTGGGAGGAAGGACTTGGCACGGGCGGCGGGCACAGCGAGAGTGCCACCGAGGAGGGCGGTACCGACACCGCGGCCGAGGGTCTCGGGATCGCCCGTCACGCTGGCTTCGCCGAGTTCACGGGCACCTTCGTTCAGGGCGTGCGAACCGAAGTAGAGGCCCATTGCGGGGGCGACGCCGGGGATGGCGGCCAGTGGGAGGAGTGGGAGATTCTCGGGGGCGGTGGCGCTTTCGAAACCGCCTGCGACGGTGCGGATGGCGCTGGAGATGCCCTTGACGCGGTTCTCCTTCAGCGTGGCGTTGTTGCCTGCGCCCAGTGGGAGGCGGCGGAGGACGTTCTCCACGGAGCCGGGGGCGTCGGGCGGCAGCAGGATCGGCGGCAGGAGGTTCGGGCTGTCGGAGTGGCGGGCGAGGAGGTCGAGGAGGGGGCCGCCGCTGCGGGTGTACTCGTACTGCGCCTGACGGCGGAGGGCGGCTTTGCGCGCTTCACGAGTTGCGCGGGGGTCCGTTTCCTCAACGAGTAGCGACTCGTCAAAGACGGGCGTGTCGGCGGTCGTGTCGGGCGCGGGCTCCAGCAATGCCTCGTCGAATGGCATGGCGGGAAGCTACGGCAGAATCTCGTAGCGGTCGAGGGGGACTTCGGCGGCGGCACCGGGATACGTGAACACCTTGCTGTCGGACTTTCGGCGGACGCGCACGGCCTTGGAGGCGGGTTGCACTGAGGCGGGTGCCGAGGGGGCGGGCTTGGCGGCGGTACCGAGGAGGCGGTCGCGCTCGGCGCGGATGGTGGCGATGGAGTTGGTGGCGGCGTCGTAGAGGGCGCGCTTCGGTGACGGGTTGCCGAACATGTCAGTAGCGCGAGGTGGATGCTCGGGGAGCTGCTTCTTCAGCTCGGTCTCTTCGCGGTCCAGTTGGCCGATGCGTTTCACTTCGACCTGTGTGAGAGAGCCGGGACGTGGGGCGGCGGGATCAGCGCGGAAAGCGGAGCCTGTGGGACCCGTGGGGATGCGAAGGCCGACGGGCTTGCCAGTCCGGGGGTCGGTGACCACGGAGGCGGGGCGGTCGCCGCCAAGGGGAGAGGTGGCGCGGAGGAATCCGCCGATGGCCGAGCCGAAGGCGTCCGGGTGCTCGAAGGCGGCGCGGGCACTGGCTTCGGCGGGGGAGAGGCCTTCGCCGGTGAGAGCGCGGTAACGACCCTGGTACTGGCGGACGGCCTGAAAGCGGCGGGCCTGCTCGACGGCCTTGGCGGCGCCCTCGATGCGGCGGTTCTGGACGAGCATCTCGTTGAAGGCACGGTCCTCCTCGGCCTGGCGCTTGATGCGGTCGAACTCGTTGAAGCGGGCGATCCAGGCGGCTTGGTCGGTGGCTGAGTCCTGCTGGACCGGGAAGGGGGTGGTGTCCTCGCCGGGGGTGCCGAGGGTGGCGGTGCCGGTGGTGGCGGGCTCGCCCGGGATGCCCGACGGGATGTGGATGGGGGCGGAGGCGGCGGGGACGGCACGGAGACCTGCGTAGGGGTCCGAGGTGGCGTCGAGCGATGGGGGGAGGGTGGCCATGAGCGGCGTCCGAGAGTCGTGCCTAACCACCCACCGTGGGCCAGCCGCGCCACTGCGGGGTGACTTCGTAGCGACCGAGCGGGTCGTTGAGAGCGGTGCGCGGGATGCGGAGGCCGCCGCCGCGGGTGCCACCTCCGAGGTTGCGAATCTGGAGGGCGCGGAGCTGGTCTTCGAGCTCTTGGGCGCGTTTCTGCATGGCGAGGCGCTCCTCGTCGAGGGAGGCGGCGCGGTCGGCTTGGCGGGCGGACTCGGTCTGACCGGCGGTGAGCATGGAGAACTCCGGGCCGACGGCGGGATTGCGGGCGGAGGCGGCGGAGAAGAGCTGTTCACCGAGAGCGATGCGGCGGAGGCGTTCGTCGTCGGACATCTTCAGGCCGGCTGAGAAGGCGTTGGGGGAGCCGGGGACTCCAGTGGAGGCACCTCGCTCAGCTGCCATGCGGGCGGTGTCGACGAACATGGCCGGGGGGTTCAGGAGACCGGCGATGGCATCGCTCGATGCCTGTTCGAGCTTGGTTCCACGTGGAATGCGGGCGCCCTGCTGGGCGTAGTGGGCGGCGAAGGGCGAGCCTTCAAGGAAGGCCGGGACGGGCGGGCCTGCGGGCAAGGCGGCGCGCGGGATGAAGGTGGAGGTGGAGCCGGGCATGGTGGTGGGTGGTGTACGCGTGAGGCGTCAGCGCATAGCGATGTTGAGATGGCGGAGGCGGGCGTGTCCGAAGGGCGCCCAGTCGATGGCGATGGGCTCGGTGCCGAGGTGGTGGACGATTTCACCCTGGAGGAGACCGATGGCGTGGTTGTGGCGTTCGCGGGACTCGGCCTTGTTGGACATGCCGTCGGCGCCGCCGAGGCGGATCGACTGGATTTCCGCGTTGAGCGCCTCAAGGTTCTGGATGACGAGGTAGTCCGTGTCGGCGGAGAGCGGGACCAAGTCGAGCTTCACGAGGGCGCGGACGGCGACCGTGCCGGTGGTGGAGTCCGTGCCACAGCACGCCGTGGGGAGTCCGGGGAGGTAGTAACGGCGGTAAGCGACCGCCTGCTCGCCGGGTTCCAGCATGGCCACGAGGGTTTCCGTGTCGGAGTCGTCCACGGCGTAGACGGCGATGAAGCCTGTCGTGAGGTCCTTCTGAAGGGTGCGGACTGAGTTCCAGCGGGTCTGGGTGGTGATGAGAGGCGAGGCGAACTGGACGTATTCGCCCTGGACGAGGACGCCGCCGTCCTGACCGGAGACGGGGAGGTCCGTGGAGTCGGTGCCGCCGATGAGGGCACGGTGTGGAGTGAGGGCGTCGGAGGTGTCGGTGATGTAGAAACGGAGGCGGGAACCCGGTGCAACGGGGCGGGCGGTGGCCACCCAACCCTTGTCCTGGAGGCGGTCGCCCGAGCAGATGCAGGAGAACTGCGTGGTGCCACACGTCTCCGAGGGCTCCGGGGTGCGGCCTGTGCCGAAGGTGAGATACTCGTGAAGCTGGTTGGCGATGGGAACGGGTTGGTCGCAGACCACGGCCCACTTGATGCGGGCGATGCCGCGCGGGAGCGTGATGAATGGGTCCGTGGGGGAGACGGCGAAGAGCATCTCGCACCATGCGCCCCACCAGCCCTCGTTGCCGACTTCGCGCGCGAGGAGGAGGCGTTGCTGAGCGCGGTAGAGGAGGCGGCACGCCTCGTAGAGGTCGTTCTCGCAGAGGCCGACTTCATGGGGGTTGCCGTAGAGCAACCAGTCTCGCACCCGCAATCGACTCGCACCTATGGGCATGAGTTATCTACTACGCCTGCGGGGGCGGGTTGTCCAGTGTGGTGTGATGGGGTGACGCCGGGCGCGTGTGCTATGTCAGGCGTCCGTCACGGTGATGTCGAAGTGAACCTCGCAGGTGGGTGCGGAGCGCGAGAGGGCGATGCAGAAGAGGCGCACGGTGGCGGTGTTGCCTGCGAGGAGGGTGCCGGTCTGGGTGAACCCGCCTGAGTCCGAGGTGCCGGTGTCGAAGGCGACGCGCTTGTCGATGTCGCCGCTGTAGGCCGAGACGTTCAGGAGCTTCAGTGTGAACTGCGAGTTGCCGGGGACGAGGTCGTTGCAGGGCGGTGGGTTGTTGGCCGGGACTCGGATGATGTTGTAGGTGCCGGTGACCGTGATGAGGCGGTTGATGGCATAGGGACCGATGGTGCGCGTGGCGACGAAGGTGAAGTCACGGTAGGTGGTGGTGCCGAGGCCCTCCTGACAGTCGGTGGAGTACTGGCAGGCGACCGGGAGGCTGTCCACGCTGAAGCCGGAGGCCGAGACACCGGAGGGCATGGCGCTTGTGCTGCCGCAGCCGGTGGCGGAGAACACCCACGCGGGGACGCATTCCAAGTCGCCCGAGGCGAGACCGTCGCTCATGAACGTGGTGACGTAGGAGGCGGCGAGGGCATTGGCTTCCTCCTGAGTGGCGGCGGAGAAGGCGCCGGCGGCCACGGTGAGCGTGGGGCCTGAGATGGAGAGGTTCGCGGGCAGCGTGATGAAGGCGACCAAGTCGTTGCCGGAGGCGCAGGAGACGCCTTGGGACTCACTGGCGAAGACAGGGCCGCCACCGAAACGCACGGTGGGGGTGGGAACCCACGGGTCCTCGGAGGGCGTGGTGTCGCCATCGTCGTTGTCGCCGCCACAGAGGGACATCTGGAGGGCGGCTTGGGCGTCGGCGTCCTCCTGCGAGACCGTGGAGAGTGCCCAAGTCCGGCAGCCGCGGCGCGACCACACGTGACCGAGCGGGGGCTCGTCGTCGCCGGGGCAGCGAACACACTCCCCGATGAGGATGGGCGAGTCGGCCGCCTCGGCCGTCCTGTTAAGGATGGGCGAGTCGGTGCAGTCGCAGTCGATGGCGATGGGGCAGGGTTGGGGCATGGCGTCAGGGGGTGATGAGTGCGGCGATCATCGGGGTCAGGTGTTGTCGCCACCGAGGCGGGTGCTGAGCGGGTTGCCGCGCACAAGGCCCTCGTAGGGGCGTTTGACGCGGGGCTCGAAGTGGACGACGACGCCGCGGAGGCGGCACCACCCCTTGATAACGAGCTTCACTTGGGCCGAGAAGCACCACGTGGAGGGGCGACCGGAGGCAGTGGGGGTGAGGGGGCGGCTGCCGGGGGAACAGCGACCGGAAGGGGGGCGCGGCAGGGCGATGGGGATGGCGTCGATTTCGCAGAGCGGATCAAGCGGGTAGCCGTCGGGCTCGCACGGGTTGAGCGGGTGCTCGGAACAGTCGCGGGCGGCGCACACGTCGAAAGCCTTCCAGGCGATCCAGCAGCCCGTGCCGTCGGGGCGGTACCACACCTCGACGACCGCGGTGCCCAGCACCTTGTCGAACCAGAGTTCAGCGCCCACGAGCTCCTTCAGGACGAGCGGGAGACCGGCGTTGTAAGACGGGGTCTCGACCTGCCAGGTGACGCGATTCGTGGAGAGACCGCCCACGAGGGAGCCGTCGAATCGGGTGTCCGAGGTGATCTCCCACACTTCGATGGCGTGGCGGAGGGTGGACCAGGCGACTGCGAAGGCGCGGCTGCGCCCGCCGAAGTCCCCCTCGAAGAGCTGGAGGACGTGGAGACCTAGGGTGTCAGTGTCGATGACGCCCTCCCAGGCCGGGGGGCGGCGCTCCTCCAGTGTCGAGATGAGGTCGAAGTTGAGGGCGACGAGGGCCTTGTGGCCGATGCCAGCGGGTGTGAGCACGGGGAGTGCGGACTGGAGGAGGCGATTGTCGAACTCGATGCCGGTGGCGCCGCGAAGCAGCGACCTGTCATTAAAGGCGAGGGCGCGGTTCACGTTGCGACTGAGAGGCACATTACCCCAGTCGCGGTCGTTGCGGACAGAGACGGCCACGGAGCGGATGTCGCCGTTGGGCGGGCTCTGGAAGAAGAGGTCACTGTTGACCGGGACGATGGCGCGGTCGCTGTAGGCGCCGCCCTTGGCGAGAGCGAGTTTCTGGAGCGGGATGTGGGAGCGGTCAGCGGCGATCCAGTCGGCCCGGGTGACGGGTGCCTCGCAGGCGTAGACCGAGCGGCGCGTGAAGACAAAGAGCGGGGACTGGCCGAGGGCAGTGTCCAAGTGCGAGGTGTGCGAGAGGGCGCGGATGGAACCGGCGACCGTGGGGACCGAGAAACCGTCGCCGCCCTTGCTGAAGGGGTTCTCGGTGCAGTGGAGGACTGAGTCGCGGTAGTCGTAGGCGGCGGTGCCCGTGGCGGTGGACCCGGCGATGTCACCGGCGCAGTAACGGCGTCCGAAAGCGTACCACGCCCGGTTGGCCCAGTAGTCCATGGGGCTGGCGGGCGGGAGCTCGTTGGCGGCGTTGTTGACACCGATAAAGCCCTGCGAGGGGCGGAGGAGTTCGGGACGAGTGGGGTCGCCCGGCACACCGGCATCGTAGAAGAACGGGTTGGTGACCTCGTCGCCCCACTGGATCACGGCGAACATCTCGGCCTGCGTGAGGAAGGCGTGCTGGGTGATGGGGCGGGAGGCGTGACCGAAGGCGGCCGAGAGGTTGCGGACCGCGTTCGTCGTGTCCACGCGCACCTCCCACACCTGACCGGCGATGACGAGGAGGAGGCGCGGGTCGCCGAAGTCCGGCTCGTAGAGGATGCCGCCCATGTAGGAGGAGGCGCCCCACGGGGCGCCCTGCACGAGGGGTTCCCAGCCGGTGCGCTGGCCTGCGCCGCCACCGCGCATGGTGACGTTGATCGCCCACGAGAGTGCGTTGCGCGGCACGCCCGAGGGCATCAGGGGCGAGGCGATGACACGGTTACTGTCCGAGTGGACGCCGCCCTCGAAGCTGAACTGGCCGTCGGTGAGTGTGGAGCCGCTGCCGCCTGTGCTGGTGCCGTTTGCCACGCCGTGAGAGTAGGCGTCAGGCGGGCGTCAGTCAATGCGCGGCGGAGCCGTCGCGTGTCTCGCCGTGCTGCGGGTGCCTCCACCCCCAGCGATGGCACTGTGAGAGGCAGGCGTCAGCACGACGCCAGTGCGGGTAGCACTCCACACAGCAACAGAAGCCCGAGCCGAGGGTGTGGTCGGTGTCGGCGAGGCGGACCTCGGTGCCGAGGCGGCGGCCGCAGATGAAGCAGCGTGATGCGGAGGCGCTCACGGGTCGATCAACAGGAAAAGGCCCAGCAGGGTTGTGCCCACGAAAAGTGCGACGATACACGAAATGATCAGCACCACCATAACGCCGGCCTCGTGTGCAAGCGCCGTCAGGATTGCCACGAAGGGCGATGCGACCAGCACGGCACCGAGGAGGCGTCTGGAGCGGCGTGACATGCGGGGGAGGGCGCTCACAGAAGGAGGAGAACGTCGTCAGGCACAAGCACTCGGTAGGTGCGACCATCGTGGCAGAACACCTGACCACCGAAAGGCTTGAACGAGATGCGGGCGCCCGCCGTCACGTCCGGGGCGAGGGGGCCTGCGCTCACGACAACGCCCTGCGACGAGGGGAGACGGTAACCGGCTGCGATGTGGATGCCGGAGGCGGTGTCGGGCGGGGGCTCGGGCAGCACGATGATGCGGTTGCCTGTCGCGCGCAGCGTCACAGCCGCACTCCTATAGGGAGGTCGAGCTCCTTCACCCCGAGCGCGTAAATCTCGTAGGCGTCCTCCGGGAGGCCCGCGTTGCGGCACGTCTGCGCCATGCGCTCCTGGACGATGCCGAGGGCCTCGGACCAGTTGGCGGCGACGAGCCTGCCCTGAGCACTCGTCTGCTGCGTGGGCAGGCGGGACTCGAGCGTCTTGAGCCACGCTTGGTAGACGTAGAGGTGGGAGAGGGGGCGGGTGGCGTTCTCGATGCCGCTCTGCACGATGGCGGCAGACTGCGCAGCGGCCTGTTCGGCGTTGCTGTTGCCGCCCACGTGGAGGCGGGCGTCGGAGAGTGCCGAGGCGAGTGCCTTGTCGGCGGAACTGGGTCGGTGGTCGATCATAGGGGGTCGCCCGTGAGCGGGGGTGGTGCTGGGGTGGAGGGTGGTGGTTGAGGCACGGCGAGCTGAGGCATGCGTGGAGAAGCGCGTCTCGCCGGACGCCTGCGTGAGCGTGTCGTCCTGCGCCGGATGGGCGAGGTGACGATGGGGGCCGTGCCGTCGGGAGGGGCCACGGGTGACGCTGCCACGGCGTCCTCGCACGGCGTGGGTGCCGGGATGGGCGACCCGTTGCCCGACACCGCGGGGGCAAGGGCCACCGCAAGTGCATCCTCAAGGGAGCACAGCTCGACGTTGTAGGTCGGCCCGCCTTTGCGGTAGTCGATACCCGCATCCCACGCCGCCTTCCACACGGACAGGTAGAGGGCGTTGCCGTGCATCTCGCGGAGACGGCGCGTGAGGGCGCGGGCGGCGTCGATGAGGGTGGGAGGTGTCATGGGGCGGGGGCGTTGGTCGGGGCAGCCGGTGCGTTCGTCGTCACCTCCGACACCGTGTTGGTCACCGGGGCAGCGTTGGTGCGCGGCACCGCCTTGCCCGCCGGGGCGGCCCTCATCGAGGAGAGGTTCTGATCCGCCTTGAGCGTGGCGCGGGCTGTGTCATCCACGCCCAGAAACGGGTCAGGTCCCAGCGAGGCGTAGTAGGAACGCGCCAGTTGGATGACGGACTGCGTGGGCAGACCGGGCCGCGACCTCTCCACGGAGGCACCGGCCACCACACCCGCCTTGAAGTAGACGGCGGCGTTGTTGGAGAGGGCGGCGTTCAACTGCGCCGCGGTGGGGCGCGTGTCGTTGCAGGCCGTGAGGCCCGCGAGCAGGGCGATGGCGAGTGCGGTGCGTGCGGTGGTCATAGAGTGGAGGTCGTGTTGCGCTGCCGGTCGGACGATGAGGTGGCCCACGCCCGCACCTTGAGGAGGGTGCGACCGAGGACGGGTTTGCGCTGCTCGACACGCCACAGGGCCTTGTGGGAGACCCCGGCGAGGCGCGCCGCCGCGCGCAACGATAGAGACGCCTTCTCGCGAAGCGCGCG
>Ga0070695_100002252_pt1 | contig 11042 bp, 7 predicted proteins | sample KBSK1252metaG_FD_65471 | JGI IMG/M metagenome (GOLD analysis project Ga0070695, IMG submission 65471) | Corn, switchgrass and miscanthus rhizosphere microbial communities from Kellogg Biological Station, Michigan, USA - KBS K1-25-2 metaG | ecosystem: Host-associated > Plants > Roots >...
GTCTTTCACTTCTATCTGTTCGGAGTCATCGCGCTCGCATCGGCGATCACCTTCGTAACGCGAAAAAGTCCCGTGGCCGCGGCGCTCTGGCTGGTCAACACGATGTTCAGCCTGGCCGCTCTGTTCGTGATGCTCGACGCGCAGTTCGTCGGCGTGATGCAGGTTCTCGTCTACGCCGGCGCGATCATGGTTGTGTTCCTTTTCGTCGTCATGCTGCTCAATCTGGGGCATCCGTCCGAGCTGGCTGATGCTCGTGGCGGCGGATGGAAGCTGGCGGCGACGCTCATCGGATTTGGTCTCCTCAGTGAGATCATCGTGATCACGAAGACAAAACTTCCGTCGCAGCTTGTCGTCGCGCGCGACTTCAACGAGCAGCAGCTTCAAAAGCTGAACGCCGTGGGGATGATCGCGGAGCCGCTGTTCCGGAACTATCTGCTGGCGTTCGAGCTGACGAGCGTGCTGCTACTGGTTGCGATAACCGGGGCCGTGGTCCTCGGAAGAGGGAGGGCAGCCGGTGCTCGCTGAGTCGCTCGCCCTGACCGCCGCGCTATTCATCATCGGAGTGATCGGCGTTCTCATTCACCGGAATGCGATCATCATCTTCATGTGCGTGGAGCTGATGCTGACGGCCGTCAACCTGACGTTCGTCGCATTCTCACGCTTCTATGGGCCGGCAGGGCAGGTGTTCGTCGTATTCGTAATGACGGTATCGGCGGCCGAAGCGGCAGTGGGACTGGCCATCATCATCTCGATATTCCGACATCGTCAGACGGTGGACTTGAAGAACATCAACCTGCTCAAAGGCTGATGCTCCTACAGTCAGCGGTTTCAGCGGCGTCACAGTTGCATCCGCTCAGCGGCACGATCGCCGAGTGGGTGTGGCTGCTCCCGATCCTGCCTCTCGCGGGATTCGTGATCAATGGACTGCTCTCGCTCGCGGGCGCTCACTTTGGTCCCTCCGATCCGAACACGCCGGCCCACGACGACGCGGGCCATCCGCACGCCGATAGGGTGGTTTTCGTGCAGGGTGATCCACAGATAACGCATGTTGAGGCGGACGCGGAGGACGACCATCACGGCGTGAAGCGCCACCGCTGGGCCGGCGCGGTCAGCGTTGTCGGGCCGGGAGTGCTGATCCTATCGTTCCTGCTCGCGCTCGGCATCTGGCAGGCGATGGTCGCTGCCAATCCGACGACGCCGTTCCTTCAGACGTATTTCAGCTGGATGCCGGTCGGCGATCTCCAGATCAACACGGCATTCCAGCTCGATCAGCTGTCGATGGTGATGATTCTCGTGATCACAGGAGTCGGCGCGCTGATCCACGTCTTCAGCATCGGCTACATGCGGGACGATCCGGGCTATCCCAGGTTCTTCTCGTATCTGAATCTGTTCGTGTTCTTCATGCTGGTGCTCGTTCTTGGCGCGAACTATCCCGTGCTGTTCGTCGGGTGGGAGGGAGTCGGACTCTGCTCGTACCTTCTGATCGGATTCTGGTTCAACGACAAGGCAAACGCTGACGCGGGGAAGAAAGCGTTCATCGTGAACAGGGTCGGCGACTTCGGACTTCTTGTCGCGATGTTCATGCTGTTCGCGAACATCGGCGTTCTGGATTTCGTTGGAGTTAGCGCGAAAGCGGTCGACCTCGGTGCGGGCAGCGCTCTCGTCACGACGATTTGCCTCTTCATGTTCCTCGGCTGCACTGGCAAGAGTGCGCAGATTCCGCTCTATATCTGGCTTCCGGATGCGATGGCGGGCCCAACGCCCGTCTCGGCGCTGATCCATGCCGCGACCATGGTCACGGCAGGCGTCTACCTGATCGCGCGCAGCTCCTTTCTCTTTTCGCTCTCGCCCGTCGCGTCGCTAACCGTCGCGGTGGTCGGCGCGGTGACGGCGATCTTCGCCGCGACGATCGGACTCAAGCAGTGGGACATCAAGAAGGTCCTCGCGTATTCGACGATCTCGCAGCTGGGGTACATGTTCATCGGAGTCGGCGTCGGCGCTTACGTGTCGGGCATGTTTCATCTGGTCACCCATGCATTCTTCAAGGCGCTGCTGTTCCTGGGTTCCGGCTCGGTTATACACGCGATGCACGCCGCGTATCACCGGACGCATAGTGCCGAAGACGCGCAGGACATGCGCAACATGGGCGGGTTGAAGCGCTATCTGCCGGTCACGTGCGTGCTGATGTGGATTGCGACGCTGGCGATCTCGGGTATCCCGCCATTTTCGGGGTTCTTCTCAAAGGACGAGATCCTCGGATCGGTGTTCGCGCGCGCGCAGGGGTCCACTCTGGCCTCAGCGAGCTGGCTCGGCGTTCCGGGCAGCACGCTTCTTTACATCGTCTATGGGATCGGGCTGGCGGCGGCCTTTCTCACCGCGGTCTACATGACGCGAATGATGCTCTACACGTTCCACGGACCGACTCGTACCGGAACGGAAGAAGAGCAGGCTCTCCACGAAGCCCCGTGGATCATGACTGGTCCGCTCGTCATCCTCGCCATCCTTACTATCGCGGGTGGCTGGCTCAATCTGCCCGAGGTGCTAACGGACCTCGTTCCGCTCGGGCCGCGCGAAGTCCTGGCGCATTGGCTGGATCCAGTAGTTGGCGGGTCTACTACGCGCATCATCGCAGGGGCGCCGGCTGTCCCGACAAGCACCGAAGAAGCGCTGATCGCAACCGCAGTCGTGATCGCCGTCGTCGGAATTCTATTCGCGATTCTGCGACTCAAGCCGGCGAATCTCCCGCGCGCACGCGATGCGGTTCCCGAGCACGGGTTCGAGGGCGTCGTCGCGCACAAGTACTATGTGGACGAAGGCATCGACCGAGTGATCGTCGAACCGACGTACAAAGTATCGCGCACCTTCTTCTGGCGCATTGTGGACAACGGCCTGATCGACGGACTTCTCGTCAACGGCAGTGCCGCGCTGGCGCGTGCGTTTGGTTGGATGGGGTCACGGCTGCAGACCGGAAACGTCGGGATATACGCGTGGGTGCTGGTGGTGGGAGTCCTCGCGATGCTCGGCGCACTCACGCTTCGGTAAACGATCAATGGCAAGTTTTCTCGACTCGATCGGCTACAATAGCTGGGTGCTTCCCGCACTGCTGCTGATCCCGCTGGTAGGTGGGGTCATTGTTCTTCTGTTGCCGGTGCGTGAGCCAGTCGGCGCCGTGGTCGAGACACCCGCGGCGCGTCAGGTTGCATTCTGGCTGTTCGTGCTCGAGTTCGTCGTCTCGATCGGTCTCTGGTGGTCGTTCAATCCAGCTGACACGGGTTGGCAGGCCCCGATCGACGTCGCATGGATTCCGAGTTGGGGGGTCCGCTTCACACTTGGTGTGGATGGAATCGCCCTGATGATGGTGTTGCTCACGACCTTCATCATGCCGCTCTCCATTCTCGGAAGCTGGACGAGCATTCGCACGAACGTCCGCAGCTACTACGCTCTGCTGCTCATTCTCAGCAGCGGCATGATCGGCGTGTTCCTCGCGCGCGATCTTTTCCTCTTCTACGTGATGTGGGAAGTGATGCTGGTGCCGATGTACTTCATCATCGGCATCTGGGGTGGGGAACGCCGGATTTACGCTAGCCTCAAGTTCTTCATCTACACTTTTCTGCCATCGCTGCTGATGCTGGTGGCAATCATTTATCTCGGACTCCATGCCAAGAACGCCGCCGGCACTCCCGACTTCAGCTACGACCACCTTCTCGCCAGCCCGGGTGGCCTGACGGAGACCGCGGTGAGGTATTTGTTCGGAGCGTTCTTCCTCGCGTTCGCGGTGAAGGTGCCGATCTTTCCGTTCCATACCTGGCTGCCCGACGCGCACGTCGAAGCCCCCACTGCTGGATCCGTGATCCTTGCCGGCATCATGCTCAAGATGGGGACGTTCGGATTCATGCGATTTGCGCTGCCGCTCTTTCCCGGCGCGGCGATGAATCCGACGATCAGAATGGTCATCCTCATTCTGGCACTGATCGGTATCATTTACGGCGCACTGGTCGCGATGGTTCAGCCGGACTTCAAGAAGCTCGTCGCCTATTCGTCGGTGAGTCACCTTGGCTTCGTCATGCTTGGAATATTCGCGCTCACACTGCAGAGCGTGCAGGGCGCGCTGATGGTCATGATCAATCACGGCATTTCGACCGGAGCGTTGTTCCTCCTCGTCGGAATCATCTACGAGCGCCGGCATTCGCGACTGATTCAATCCTATGGCGGAATAGCGCGGGTGGTTCCGATGTTCGCCGCCGTCCTAACCTTCGTGTCGCTCAGCAGCATCGGACTTCCGGGCACGAATGGCTTCGTTGGAGAATTCCTCGTGTTGATTGGATCGTTCCGCACCTATCCGGCGCTGACCATAATTGCCACGACGGGGGTAATCTTCGCCGCTGTGTACCTGTTGTGGGCGATCCAGCGAATTCTGTTCAACCCGCTCGACAAGGTTGAGAATGAGCACGTGCCCGATCTCAACAGACGTGAGCTTGCGATGCTGGTCCCACTGATCGCGGCGATCATCTGGCTTGGCGTCTATCCGGCGCCCGTTCTTCGCAGAATGGAAGGATCGGCTCAGCTCCTCGTCAACCGCGTGGAGCAGAGAAGCGTCACCCAGGTCGGCGAGATGGGGCAGTGATGCAATTCGATCTCAGCATGCCCGCCCAGCTGACTTCGGCGCTGGGTCCCGATCTCCTCCTGATGGGCGGAGCAATGCTTCTCCTGGTCTGGGCCGGATGGCGACGCGAGAGCGACGAACACCAGCGCAGTGTCGGACTTCTCAGCATGGCGCTCTGCGTTCTGACGATGATCGCCGTCGGCTATTACGCCTACGAAGGCTACACTGCCACGAATGGACCCATCGCCGTCGACAATTTCCGCTGGGCAGCCGACGAGATATTCCTCATCGCGACACTCGGCACCATTGCGATGTCGCTCGATTATAACAAGCGCGAAGGAATCATGCCGGGAGAATCCCACGTGCTTCTCCTCCTCGCCACGTCGGGCATGATGATTCTCGCTGCCGCGCGCGATCTCATCATCGTATTCCTTGGCATCGAGCTGATGTCTATCGCGATCTACGTTCTCGTCGGTCTCAACCGCCGCCGCGAACGATCGGCGGAGGGAGCGATAAAGTATTTCCTGTTGGGCGCGTTTTCGACGGCATTTCTGCTGTATGGGATTGCCTTGGTGTATGGGGCGACGGGCGCAACGAACTTCGTCGGAATCAAGACGAGCATCACCAGCTACAACCTCGACCACAGCGCTCTGCTGCTCGTTGGAATCGCGTTGCTGCTCGTTGGATTCGGCTTCAAGATCGCGGCGGCACCGTTCCACATGTGGGCGCCGGACGTCTACGAGGGCGCGCCGACGCCGATCACGGCGTACATGGCTGCGGCAGTGAAGGCTGCCTCCTTTGCCGCGTTCTTCCGGTTGTGGCTCGAGGCGCTTCCCACCTTGCTCTCGACTTGGCACCAGGCTGTGTGGTGGCTCGCGGCCATCACGATGGTCGTCGGCAACCTGGTCGCGCTTGCGCAACGAAACATCAAGCGGCTACTCGCTTACTCGAGCATTGCCCACGCGGGCTACATACTGGTCGCGTTGGTAGTTGGTACGACCCTTGGCAGCTCGGCGTTCATGTTCTACCTCTTTGCCTACACGATCGCGACCCTCGGTGCGTTCGGCGTAATTGTCGCGCTCGGCAAACAGGGCGAGGACAACATGGGCGTCGAAGAGTACGCCGGCCTTTGGAGCGTCCGTCCGGGACTTGCCGTCGCCATGGCCGTCTTCATGCTCGCGCTCCTCGGCTTCCCGATCTTTGGCGGAATCGGCTTTTTCGCGAAATGGTACGTGCTGCAGGCGGCTCTCCAATCGCCGTTCCCACAGACCCATCTTGCGCTTGTTCTCGTCATCACGAGCGTCGTCAGCGCGGGATATTATCTGTACGTGGTCATGGTGATGTTCATGAAGCCGCGTTCGAGCAAGGTTTCGCTACCCGGCCGCGCCGGTGGGTGGACTAGCGCGGTGGTATGGGCCTCCGCTGCAATCATCCTGATTTTTGGATTATTCCCTGACGCGCTCGTCTCCCTGACGCAGCGCAGCACTCCGGCGGTAGGCAAGGAAGTCGCTCTGCGATCGCGGTAACTGCGATGGCATTCTCGCGCGCGATCTTTCGGGAATACGACATCCGCGGTGTCGCGGGAAAGGATCTCACCGAAGAGGTAGCAACAGCCGTTGGCGGAGCATACGCCGCTTTTCTCGCGCAGAAAGGAGTGAAGGGCGCGATCTCTGTTGGACGAGATAACAGGCCGAGCGGGCAGGGACTGCATCGCGCGCTCGTAGCGGGACTCGTGGCGAGTGGAATCGAAGTCGTCGACATCGGCGTAGTTCCCACGCCGCTCGCCTACTGGTCCCAGCACAAGCTCGATGTGGTCGGCGGGATCCAGATCACCGGATCCCACAATCCCCCCGAATACAACGGATTCAAGCTGGGCCTCAACAAGAGTTCGATGTACGGCGCGGACATCCAGCAGATTTACGAGCTCGCGGTGAATGGTAAATTCCCCCGCGGCAAAGGCTCCGTCAGAAACGAGCAGATCATCAATCGGTACGTCGACGACATGGTCGAACGGATCGGGATGCTTTCGCGCGACTCCTCGGGCGGGAAATCCGTCGGCAAACCCCTCAAGGTCGTCATCGATTGCGGGAACGGAGCGGGCTCGCTGGTGGGGCCAAAGCTTTTCCCGAAGCTCGGTATCAAACCGCGTTTTCTCTTCTGCGAGAGCGACGGCACCTTTCCCAATCACCATCCCGATCCAACGGTTCCCAAGAACCTGGAAGATCTGATCGCGGAAGTGAAAAAGGACGGTGCCGACATCGGCATTGCGTTCGACGGAGATGCGGACCGTATCGGCGTCATCGACGACACCGGCGAGATCGTTTGGGGCGATTATCTTCTGATCATCTACGCGCGCGACGTGCTGGCGCGTACGGGCAAGGGTCAGTCGATCGTCTTCGACGTCAAGGCTTCCCAGGCGCTTCCGGAGGCGATCACGAAAGCCGGAGGAACGCCGATCATGTGGAAGACCGGACACTCCGTCATCGAGGAGAAGATGCACCAGACGCACGCGCCGATTGCGGGCGAGATGTCCGGCCACATGTTCTTTGCGGAAGGATTCTACGGATTCGACGACGCGCTATACGGCGCGGCGCGTCTGCTTCGCATTGTCGCCGACTCCGGTAAGAGCGTTCGCGAGCTGCTCGCCGATGTGCCACGTTTTGTTTCGACGCCTGAAATCCGCGTCGATTGCCCCGATGACAAGAAATTCGGGATTGTCGAAGAGGCCAAGAAATATTTCGGCGCTAAGTACCAGGTTCTGACCGTGGATGGCGTTCGCGTCCTTTTCGGCGACGGGTGGGGACTGATCCGTGCGTCGAACACCCAGCCGGTGATCGTAATGCGATTCGAAGCGCGAACCAGCGAGCAATTGGAAAAGATTCAGTCGGAGATGCAGGGCTGGCTGCGCTCCAAAGGCGTCAAGGTTTGATGTGACGCCGACAAACCGCAGGCGCCTCCTCGTTGGAGTCGTCGTCGCGGCGGCAGCACTTGTCGGCGGACGCGCGGCATCCACGGTCTTCGCCGACTATTCCTGGTTCGCTGCCCTCGGGGCGAGCTCCCTTTGGCGTGAGCGGGCGGGTGACCTGCTGCTGATTTACGGAATCGGCTCGGTGATCGCGGTGCTGTTCGCCTTTCTCAATCTCTCCGCGCTGGGCAGAAGCATCGGGGTGCTCACGATGCCTCGCAGGCTGGCGAACGTCGAGTTCGGGGAAGCGGTGCCGAGGAAATACATCGATCGGTTCGCGCTCCTCCTGTCGATCGCCATTGCGGCGGCCGCGACGCCGGCGCTCCCTCAGTGGACGTCTCTGGCGATGGCCCGGCTCGGCGTGAGCTTCCGCGAGAACGATCCATACTTTCAGCACGATCTGGGTTTTTACACAAACTGGCTTCCGTTCGAGAAGGCGTCGTATTCCTGGGCGTTGTTGCTGACGGTCGGAGTGTCGCTCGTCGTCGTGATGCTCTACTCGCTCACGCCAGGCCTGAGATGGGAACGCGCCGGCCTGCGAATGAGCGCCCGCGTCAGGAAACACCTCAGCGTGCTCGCGGCGCTGTTGCTGTTGATCACCATGTGGAGCTATCGACTCGAGTCGTACGAGCTGCTCATTCGCGGTAGCGGTGAGGGTGGCGTCTTTTCCTACGTCGATCACCGATGGCTGCTTCCGGGATTGGTGATTCTCTCGGTCGCGACGGCGGCGGCAGCGATCACGGTCCTTCTGAGCGGCTGGACCGGCCAGCTTCGTACGAGCTTCGTTGCAGTGACGGCGATCGTCGTACTCTCGGTTACTGTCCAGGAAATAATTCCGCTTCTCGTCCGCCGCTTTACTCCTCGCGAAACGCTGATGGTGGAAGAGCGACCCTACGTAGCCACCCGAGCCGAGTATACGCAGCGCGCTTACGCCTTGAGCTCGGCGTCGAATGAGGCGCCGGGAAAAACCGCGATGTCGGCAGCGCTCGACAGCGTTGTTACCAGCGCCGCCGGCCAGCAGCTGCTGCGTCAGGACTCCCTCGTCTACCCGGGCGCTCAAGGAGTTGTCGTCGTCGCCGATCCGCAGCTCGACGTAGCGGGTCCGCGACTCGGCGATGGTCTGTCGCGTCTGGCGTACACATGGGCATTTCAATCCTTCGACCTTCTGACGGACTCGGTTCCTCGACGCGCCAGACTGGTGACGATGCGCGACCTCCGTACGAGAATTCGGGCTCTGGCGCCGGTTTTCGCTCAGGGAAGCATGGTCGAGCCGATGTTCCACGCCGACACTCTCTACTGGAAACTCGAGCTCTATACCGCTTCGGCCGATTATCCGCTCAGCCAGCGCTATATCCTTGGCGGGGAAGAGCGCAGCTATTTCAGGCATGCCGGGACTGCGCTCGCTAACGCCCGAACAGCTCGTGTGATGATCGCCGCCGATCCGACTCCCGATCCAATAGCGCAGGCGTGGATGACTGCTTATCCAAACGCATCCGACTATCGCGCGCCTGGAGTAGCGCGTGAGCTGACAACGACCCCATGGGCGCCGGTGACACCTGAGAATACTCCCGTCACCAACGACTCGACATTCCGGTCGGCTGTGACGCGGTTGTACAATCGAATGCGCGCCGCGCTCGCGGCGGCGGATCTAAAAGCATTCGGGATCGCATATGATTCGCTCGGCGCGCTCATAGGACCCGCGCACAGATGACCCAAACCAGAACAGCAGTAATCGCGGTCGGCGGTAACGCGCTTTCGCCGCCAGGTGAGAGATCGACAATTGCAGACCAGTTCCGCCACACTCGCGAAAGCCTCGGCCCGATTGTGGATCTCGCTCTCGACGGCTGGCGAGTCGTCGTGGTTCACGGCAACGGCCCGCAAGTCGGCGACGAGCTCGTGAGAAACGAGAAGGCGCGTAGCGAGGTCGCGCCCCTTCCGCTCGGAGTGTTGGTCGCGGGGACAGCCGGCTGGATCGGCTATATGCTGCAGCAATCTCTCGAGAACGCGCTTCGAAAAGCTGGGAGCGCAAAGGATGTGGTGACCGTTCTCACGCAGGTGGAAGTCGCAGCTGATGATCCAGCGCTAAAGGATCCAAAGAAGTTCATCGGACATGGTATATCCGTTGCCCGCGCGCGTGAGCTCAGAGCAGAGGGCCATGCGGTCAAGAAGGACGGGAAAGGGCATTTTCGGCGCGTCGTGGGAAGTCCGCGGCCTCTCGCCATCCACGAGCTCGCCACAATTCGGACGCTTCTCGAGCGTGACACCGTGGTAATCGCTTGCGGAGGCGGCGGAGTGCCAATCTACCGTGATGCGGTGCTTGGTCTCGAGGGCGTGGACGCCGTTGTTGACAAGGATCTCGCCGCCGCCGTCCTCGCGAGAGAGCTTGGCGCCGATCTCTTCCTGATTCTCACAGACGTCGATGCAGTTTATACTGGGTGGGGCACGGAGCAGCAGCGAGACATCGGATCAATGACGGTGGCTGAGGCCGACCGATTGATGAATGAAGGTGCGTTCGGTGAAGGCAGTATGGCTCCCAAGGTTGCGGCCGCGACTGACTACGTGCGTCGAACTCACGGTCGTGCCATTATTACGGAGCTGAGCAAGGGAAGAGCGGCGGTGCAGGGAATCGGCGGCACGGAAATCATTCCATAACGGCAGTACTTCAAATCGACAATCCGCGTGCGAGCACGCGTTCGGAGCAAGAGTGAACATCCACGAGTACCAGGCAAAGGACATTTTCCGGAAGTACGGCATTCCCATCCCCCCAGGCGAAGTCGCCACGACACCGGAAGAAGCTGAGAAAATCGCACGAAAGTTCGGAACGACGGTCGTAGTCAAGGCGCAGGTTCACGCCGGAGGGCGTGGAAAGGCGGGAGGAGTGAAGCTCGCCAAAACACCAGAGGAAGCGCGGACCATCGCCGCGCAGATCCTCAAGCTGGTCATCAAGGGACTGCCCGTAAAAAGAGTTCTGGTGACCCCCGCCGCCGACATCGCGAGCGAGGCATACGTCGGGATCATCGTCGATCGCGCTTCGAAGCGCGCGGTGTTCATGGCGAGTCCTGCGGGCGGAATAGACATTGAGGAAGTCGCCGCGAAGACGCCGGACAAGCTGATGAAGCATCCGATCGATCCGCGCTACGGACTCCAGGCTTTCGAGGCGATGGAGCTCGCCTTCTTCCTTTATTCGGATGTGAAGCAGGTGCGGGCCGCCGCGAAGATTCTGCAGCAGCTTTATCAGGCCTTCGTCGAGAACGGTGGATCCCTCGCGGAAATCAATCCGTTGGTGACGACGCCGGCGGGTGATGTGGTCGCGCTCGACGCCAAAATGGTGATCGACGACAACGAGCTCGATCGTCGCCCGGACATCGCCGCTCTGCGCGACGAATCGGCTGAAGACCCAAGCGAAGTCGACGCAAGGAAGGCTAGCCTTACCTTCATCAAGCTCGATGGAAACGTCGGCTGCGTCGTCAACGG
>Ga0070695_100002254_pt1 | contig 11040 bp, 8 predicted proteins | sample KBSK1252metaG_FD_65471 | JGI IMG/M metagenome (GOLD analysis project Ga0070695, IMG submission 65471) | Corn, switchgrass and miscanthus rhizosphere microbial communities from Kellogg Biological Station, Michigan, USA - KBS K1-25-2 metaG | ecosystem: Host-associated > Plants > Roots >...
CCGGCATTTCCGGCTCGTCGACGGCGGACGTCGCCGTCCTGAGCCGCACCGTCGCCCCAGAGATGACCAAAGAAGGCTACGACCGGGCCTTCACGGCGGCACTGATCGCCTGCGCTTCAACGATGGCAAACCTGATCCCTCCCAGTATCATGGCGGTCGTTTACGGCGCCACCGGCAACGTCTCCATCGGCGGACTCTTCCTGGCGGGTATCGTCCCCGGTGTGCTGATCGGCATCGGGCTCATGATTTACTCGCATTTTTTCGGACCGGCCGGCCTCCTGAAGCCACGGGCGTCCCTGTGCGAGTTCGCTGACGCGACGCGCGCCTCCGTGCTGCCATTGATGATCCCGCTCATCATCATGGGCGGGATCCTGACGGGTTGGTTTACGCCCACCGAGGCCGGCATGGTCGCATCGGTCTATATCTTGCTGGTGCTGGTGCCATTGCTTGCCAAAGGTCACATCCGTCACCTTCCCCGCGACTTCGTCTACACGGGGTTGCTTTATTCCATTCCCTTGGCTTTGGTCGCGGCGGCATCCGCCTTCGGCTGGATGCTCGCTTATTTGCGCGGGCCCGATATCGTCTCGGGCTGGATTGAGCTCATCGCTGGCCACGACGGCCGCATCATCATGTTCTTGCTGGTGCTGCTATTCATTGTTATCGGCGATTTCATGGATGCCGTTCCCGCCATCATCATCTTCATGCCGATCGTCATCAAGCTCAACGAGCTGGGTGACATCAACTCACTACACATGGGCGTGGTGCTGATCACAACCCTGGTTTTCGGACTGATCACGCCACCCTACGGCCTATCATTGCTCGTCGCCTCGAAGTTTGTCGGCGTGGCTTTCACCAGAGCCATGTTCGCTTCCCTGCCGATCTATATCGTGTTTCTCGCCACCATCGCCTTCACCGTGTTATCCCCGGACGTCGTGCTCTATCTGCCGAAACTGTTTTTGCCGGAGTCGGTGGGCTGCTTCAAAAATCCGAGTGGGTCCGACTACATCTGTCCCAAGTAGAAGGCGGCGCGCTCGCTCGGTTCCGCGGGGAACAGAGAGCCAACGTCGCGCGACATTTTCTTCACCAGCATCGCTCCACGACCAAGGCGACGACTTGGCGCGACATCGCCTTGTCGCTGTGCATGGGAGGACGCGGCTAGGCATGCTAGCCGGGCGGAAACCGCAGCCTGGCATGCACGTCGCGGGAGAGCTCGAGCGCCGCTTTTCGTGAACTCCCGCCTCGCCCTCGCCTTCTTGCGCTCAGAGCCGGCGATAGCCATCTCGACGGTGCCACCGGCGGGAACCAACCTGCGATTTCAGTATTCAGGTGGAGTTAAGGCAAGCGAATATAACTGTTTGCGGGACCGCCCGCCTCGTACACGCGAAGCGCCGAATCAGCGATGCTCGGTGCGCCGCCAGGAGATCAACGCTGATGTCCCATCCTCAAGCGCGCCCCAAAACCACCGTCCGCCTGACCAGGAAGTTGCAGCCGGCGCCCAAGCGCGTGCGGCACGCGATCAGGCTCTCGGTGCTGGCCGTTGGCCTCTTGGGCGGCACAAGCTTGGCGCAGGCGGCGGGGCTCGAAGGCTCCTGGTCGGGCAGCGGCACCGTGAGGTTTGCCTCCGGCGCCGAAGAGCAGGCGCGCTGCCGCGCCCACTACAGCCGTCGCTCCAATGCCGTTTACGTCTTGCGAGCGACCTGCGCCACGGCATCGGGCAAGGCCGTGCAAAGCGCCACCCTGCAAAAGGTTGGCGACAATCGCTATGCCGGGACGTTCTATAACAGTGAATACGACATTTCCGGGCGCATTTACGTGATTTTGCGCGGCAGCAGTCAAAGCGTGCGCCTGACCAGCAGTAGCGGCTCGGCATCGTTCCGGCTCAGCCGCTAGCATGGCGGCCGCGCGCTGGCGCCGAGCCCGTGCACGACGGGCACGTTGACACGCCCCCTCGAAACTCCTTTGCTGCCTCGGCTCGACACTTGAAGAAGCGCTGAGGGGGGCGGGTTGGGGACGGTCGTCGGCATCATCATCGGAGGCATCGCGGGCCTCCTGATCGCGCTTGTGCTCAATCGCCGGCAGGCGGGCAAGCCGGCGGCGCCGTCGCGGGAGCCGCAACCGGTCCTGGCGCCGCCAGCCCCAGACCCGGCGACGCTGGAACCGGCAACGCTGACGGCGCGCCTGCACCGCTTGGAGGGGAGCTTCGCCACCTACTCGGCCAACTATGCCCATCCCCGCGAACTCGAGGACCAGGCAGGCTTTAAAGAGGCCGCCGGCCTGTTGACCGACCCCGGGGTGTCGCTTGAGGTCGTCAGCCAGTACGCGCTCGGGAGCAATTGGGCACTTTCCTGCGCCGCCTTGGCAGCCCTTCCACAGCGCGCGGACGGCGCCGAGCTCGCCCAGACGATCAGCACCGACTTCGACAAACTGCATCTGTGGGCCATGTTCTTCGCCCTCAAATATCTGTGCGGGCTGGAGAGGAGACCGCCCGTCGGGGAGCCTTTGGCTGCCGCCAAGGAATGGTGGGCCGAGAACGTGCTCATCCTCTCCTTTTTCCGCGACTACTTCACCCAGCGGGCAGCCAAGGCTGACAGCGCGACGTTCGGGGCCTCCCTGGCGCGGACCCCGGCGGCATCCACGGGAGCCATCAGAGGCTTTCTCGAGCGCGTCAACCATCCCATGGCCGTGGCGCTGATCGGCCAGCTCGATAGCCTGCAGCGGAGCAACATCGACCGCGGCTTTCTCGGCTCGTTCGGCCGCTTTTGGTCCGATGCCAGGGAGGATGAGCTCGTCGAACTCGACGAGTGGAGCGAGGCGCTCGAGGTTGCGCAGGCGGGCGCCCAATTGACGCCGGTGCGTTCGCTGGTCGTGAGCGGCGAGCCCCGGGTCGGCAAGACCTCCTTCCTGCAGCTCCTGGCGCGCCGACTGGCGCAGCGCGGCTGGATCATCTTCGAGGCTGGCGGCGCCGATCTGATGGCGGGCCAGCAGTGGTTTGGTCAGCTCGAGGGGCGCATTCAGCGCACCATCGAAGAAGCCGCCGTGAGCAAGCAGCTCATTTGGTACATTCCCGACATCCTGCAGCTGGCGCGCAGCGGCACGCACCAGGGCCAAGCGGCCACAATTCTCGATCAGATCCTTCCCGCCATCCAGTCCGGCCGGCTGTTGGTGTGGGCCGAGCTTTCGCCCAAGAACATGGCGCGGCTCCTGCAGTTCCGCCCGGCTCTGCGTGGCCTGTTGGAAATCGTTCGTCTCGAGCCGCAAGACCAACAGCGCACGGCGGCGCTGGCGCAGAGCCTGGTTGCGCGACTGGCTTGCAAAACGCACCTCAAGTTTAAGCCAGGAGCAATCGAGGCGGCGCTGAGCTCGGCGCGCCAATACATGGGTTCGGGCAATCTCCCCGGTTCCGCCCTCGATTTGATCCGGCTGACGGCGAACCGCGCAAGCAAGGGCGGCAGCAGCAGCATCGAGGCTCGCGACGTAATCGCCACCTTATCGCAATTAACCGGCCTACCGATCGGCATTCTCGACAATGAGGAGCGCATCGACCTCGGCGAGATCAGGGCTTACTTCTGCGCCCGGGTGATCGGCCAGAACGAGGCGGTCGCAGCCATCGTCGAGCGTATCGCCATGCTGAAGGCGGGCCTCAACGACCCCGGCAAGCCGATTGGGGTATTGCTGTTCGCGGGCTCGACGGGTACCGGCAAGACCGAGCTCGCCAAGACGACGGCAGAGTATCTGTTCGGCTCGACCGATCGTCTCATTCGCCTCGACATGAGCGAGTTTCAGACCGCCGAGGCCACCGCCAAGATCATCGGCGACGGCGGCGAAACAGACTCCCTGATCGCCCGCGTGCGCAAGCAGCCCTTTTCGGTGGTCCTGCTCGATGAGTTCGAGAAGGCGCATCCCAATATTTGGGACCTGTTCTTGCAGGTGTTCGACGATGGGCGGTTGACCGACACCCTGGGGCACATCGCCGACTTTCGTCATTGCATGATCATTCTCACCACCAATCTCGGCGCCACCAGCCACGAGGGCCGAGGCCTCGGTTTCGCCCCGGCCAGCCAAAACTTCACCGACGAGCAGGTGTTGCGCGCCATCGGCCAGACTTTCCGCCCGGAATTCCAGAACCGCCTCGACAAAGTGATCGTGTTTAGACCGTTGACGCGCGACCTCATGCGCGAGATCCTGAAAAAGGAGCTCAATGCCGTCCTCGACCGGCGCGGCCTCAAGGACCGCGAATGGGCGGTGGAATGGGAGGCCTCGGCGCAGGATTTCCTGCTGGAGAAGGGCTTTTCCGCCGCCATGGGTGCGCGCCCGCTCAAGCGCGCCATCGACCAGTATGTGATTGCGCCATTGGCGGCGACCATCGTGGAACGGCGCTTTCCCGCGGGCGACCAGTTTGTGTTCGTGCGCAGCGATGGCCGCGCCATCCAGGCCGAGTTCGTCGACCCAGACAGCGACGCGGGGCCCGACGGCGCCGAGGTCGGCGAGGGCGCGCCGGGCCTGCTCGCCATCGTCCTGAAGCCGACCGGGGCTGCGGCTGAGCTGGCACTCCTGGCCGCCGAGTTCCAGATCATCGAGCAGTCCCTGGCGTCGGCCGAGTGGGAGACGCTGCGGCTGGGGCTGGCCCAGGCGATGGCCGCCGTCGACTTCTGGAAAAAGCCCGATCGGCACGCCACCCTTGTACGCCTGGCCCTGATCGACCGGGTCGGGGCCGCCATGGAGACGGCCAGCGCGCTGCACACGCGCATGCTGCGCGGACGCGAGCGCCGGGGCAACACCTCACGCGAGCTGGCGGCGCGGCTGGCGCTGCAGCTCCACTTGGTCAAGGAAGGCATCAGGGACGCCATCGAGGCCGCCCCGATCGAGGTGGCGCTGCAGGTCGAGCCGGTGTTCGAGAAGCCCGCCGAGCACCAGGCCACGCGCCAGTGGTGTGGGCAGATCCTGGACATGTATCGCGGCTGGGCGAACAACCGCCACATGCAGCTGAGCGAACGCACGGCCGAGCAGGTGCGCCATCCGCGCTTGCTGATCAGCGGCTTTGGTGCCCATCGCCTGCTGGCGCAGGAGGCGGGGTTGCACGTGCTGGAGGGAGAGGAAGAAAAAGGCCCGCGTCGCGCCACGGCGCGGGTGAAGATTGCCGTGGCGCCGCTCGGCGACATGCCGGCCGAAAAGCAAGAGCGTCTGCTGGCGGAAGCGTTCGAGGCGAGCCCGCGCACGGGCACCATCGTGCGCCGTTACCGCAGCACCCCGTCGCCGCTGGTGCGCAATATGAACGGGAGCTGGCGCAGCGGCCGGCTCGACGCCGTGCTGCGGGGCGACTTCGATCTGATCGCAGCCAGCCAATCGTAACCGTCGCCGCCAACCTTGCTGACCGCGGCGGACCGGGCGAAACTTTTCTTCACCGCACCAAGGGTGCACGCTATGCTTCTGCGGGCCCCCACGGCAGGAGGAAATCGCAATGGCAGTGGCGATGAGCGGCGCGGCGGCCGGCGCGGCAAAGGCAAAACGCGTGGAGATGCTGATCGACGGCAGCTGGGTTTCCAGCGCCTCTGGCGACTGGATCGGCGTCGAGAGCCCGGGCAATCGCCGGCTGTTTGCCAGCATCCCGCGCGGCAATGCCGCCGACGTCGATCGAGCGGTCAAGGCAGCCACGGAGGCCTTTGCGGGCTGGAGCAAGGTGGCGCCCCGCGAGCGTGGGCGCCTGCTGCAGAGGATCGCCGATGCCGTGGAAGCGCGCGTCGAGGAGCTGGCGAAGATCATTGCCGAGGAGACCGGCAACGCCATTCGTACCCAGGCGCGGCCCGAGGCCAGGAATTCCGCCGACATCATGCGTTACTTCGGCGGCCTCGCCAGCGAGCTCAAAGGCGAAACCATCCCGCTGGGCGAGCAGGTGTTGAGCTATACGCGCCGTGAGCCGATCGGCGTGGTCGGCGCCATCATTCCTTGGAATGCCCCGGTGCTGTTGGCGACCTTGAAGATCGCACCTGCGCTATGCGCCGGCAACACGCTGGTGCTCAAGGCCGCGGAGGATGCCCCGCTCGGCGTGCTGTGGCTGGCCAGGGTTTGTCAGGAGCACCTGCCCAAGGGCGTGCTCAATGTCCTCACCGGTTATGGCGAAGAGGCAGGCGCGGCCCTTGCCAACCACCAAGGTGTGCGCAAATTGTCCTTCACCGGCTCGACCGAGGTCGGCAAGCTCATCATGCGCGCGGCGGCGGACCGCATCGTACCGGTCTCCTTGGAGCTCGGCGGCAAGAGCCCGTCCATCGTCTATCCCGACGCCATGGAAGATTGGGTTGTCGACGGCATCATCGCCGCGATGCGCTTCACCCGGCAGAGCCAGTCCTGCACCGCCGGTTCGCGCCTGTTCCTGCACGCCGATATTTTCGACGCATTCCTGGCGGCGTTGGCGGAAAAGACCGCCAAACTCAAGATCGGCGACCCTCTGGAGGAGGCGAGCGATATCGGCGCCATCATCAATGAGAAGCAGTTCAAGAAGGTGTGCGGCTACGTCGAGGAGGGCCTGCGGCAGCCGGGCTCCAAGCTGCTGTTCGGCGGGCTGCCGCCGACCTCCGGCCCGCTGGCGGCGGGCTATTTCGCGCTGCCGACGGTGTTTGCCAATGCGGCCAATGACTGGCGCCTGGCGCGTGAGGAGATCTTCGGTCCCGTTCTCGTCGCCATCCGCTGGACCAACGAGGCCGAGGCGATCCGCATGGCCAACGACACGCACTATGGGCTCGCCGCCTATGTGTGGACGCGCGACATCGGTCGGGCGCTGCGTGCCGCGCACAACATCGAAGCCGGCTGGGTGCAGATCAATCAAGGCCTCGGGCAATCGCCCGGCCATTCCTATGGTGGCGTCAAGCAGAGCGGAATTGGGCGCGAATTCTCGCTTGAAGGTATGCTCGACAGCTTCACGCAGCGCAAGAACGTCACGGTCAATCTCAACACCCCCTCACATTGAGCAAGCCGGCCGCAGCGCGGCCGGCAAACGCAACCGGGAGAAGCAAGGCGATGGCGCGTGTCGGATTCATCGGCGTCGGCAACATGGGCAGCTTGATGGCGCGCAATCTGATCAAGGCCGGACATAGCCTGAAGGTGTTCGACCTGTCGGAGGAAGCGGTCAATTTCGTGGTGCAGTCCGGCGCCAAGCGCGCGGCCTCCATCAAGGATGCGGTCGCCGACGTCGAATTCGTGGTGACCATGTTGCCGGTCGGCGAGAACGTGCGCGCGGTCTTCCTGGAGGACGGCGTGCTGGCCGCCGCCGACAGGGGTGCGCTCTTGATCGATTCCTCCACCATCGACGTGGAGACCGCACGCGCCGTACACGCGGCCGCCGCCGCGGCGGGCTTCACAATGCTCGACGCGCCCGTATCGGGGGGCGTTGTCGGCGCCGAGGCTGCAACGCTGACCTTCATGTGCGGAGGCGACAAAGCAACATTCCTCAAGGCCCGGCCCTTGCTCGAGGCCATGGGCAAGAACATCGTGCACTGCGGCGGCCCCGGCTACGGGCAGGTCACCAAAATCTGCAACAACATGGTGGCGGGCATCACGGCATTGGCACTGTCGGAGGCCTTCGTCATGGGCGAAAAGCTGGGCGTCGAGCGGCAGACGCTCTACGACGTGTTATCGACCTCGACGGCGGGGTCGGTGATCCTGACGCGGATGTGCCCGATGCCGGGCGCGGTGGCGGCGGCGTCCTCCAGCCAGGGTTTCAAGCCGGGCTTTGCCGCCAAACTGATGCTGAAAGACCTGCGCCTTTCACAGGCGGCCGCCCAGATGGCCGGCACCGCAACGCCGCTGGGAGCCGCCGCAACCGCCGCCTACGCCATGCATATCTCGAATGGCCACGGCGATCTTGACATGAGCAGCATCGTCAAGTTGATCAACCCCGACATTTAGTTCGAAGGCCGGATCGCGAGTGCCTCCGGCGCGATCCGCTCTTGCTGCAACAAAGCTCGCCGTTTGCTGGAGGGGACGGGGAAGGCAATGCCGATCGACAAGCGCGTCAGCACCGCCGCCGAAGCCCTGGCCGATGTCGGGGATGGGGCGACGGTCTTCATCTCGGGCTTTGGCGGGGCGGGCTTTCCCAATGTGCTGCTTCGGGCCTTGCGCGAGCGCGCCCCGAAGAATTTGACCCTGGTGGTCAACTCGGCCACGCACCGCTATTCGCTCACCCACGAGCTGATCGCGGCCGGGCTGGTGCGCAAGGTCGTGTGCACGGCGGCGCGCGGCCACGACAAGGAGCCCTCGCCATTCGAGCGGCTTTGGGTTCAGGGCAAGATCGAACTCGAGTGCGTGCCGCAGGGTACCTTTGCCGAACGCATCCGCGCTGGCGGTGCCGGCATCCCCGCCTTCTATACGCCGGTCGGGTTCGGCACGGCGCTGGCCGAGGGCAAGGAGGTACGCATCTTCGATGGCCGCCAACATGTCCTGGAGCACGCGATCAAGGGCGACCTGGCGCTGGTGCGCGCCGATACCGCCGACCGCTACGGCAATCTCGCGTTCCGCTATGCGCAGATGAACTTTGGTCCCGTGATGGCAACGGCGGCAACCCTGGCCTTGGCCGAGGTGGCGACGGTGCTCGAGGAGCCGATCCCCCACGAGCGCGTGCAGCTGCCGGGAAGCTATATCGATCGCGTCGTGGCGGTGGGTCGCTAGTCATGGCACCACTCAATCGCTTGCAGATGGCGTGGCGCGCCGCCCAGGACATCCGCGAGGGCATGCTTGTCAACCTGGGCATCGGCATGCCGGTCGCCGTTGCCGACTATCTCAAGCCCGGCCTCGACGTCTTCTTTCAATCCGAGAACGGCGTCATTGGGGTTGGACCGTTGGCAACCGCCGAGCGGGCCGACACCGATCTTGTCGACGCCGGCAGCCGCCGCATTACGCTGCGGCCAGGCGCCTCTATCGTCGATTCTTCCTGGTCGTTCGCCATGATCCGGGGCGGACATATCGACGTTACCATCCTCGGTGCCTTCGAAGTGGCAAGCAACGGCGACCTGGCCAATTGGGACACGCGCTCGACGAGCAAAGGCCCGCTGGTCGGCGGCGCCATGGACTTGGCGGCGGGCGCCCGGCAGGTCTGGGTCATGATGGAACACGTCACCCGGGGCGGGGCGCCGCGCTTGCTCGAGCGCTGCACGCTGCCCTTGACGGCGGTCAGCTGCGTCACGCGCGTCTATACCGATCTTGCGGTCGTGGAAATTACGCCGACGGGCCTGCTGGTGCGCGAAATGCTGGAGGGCATGGGCCAAGCTGAGCTGCAGGCGCGCACGGGGGCAGCCCTGGCATTCGCTCCCGATTGCGGGGCGCTGCTCGCCCCGGCCTTGACGCTTGCCGGCTAGGATCATGCCTTTCATCGAGGTCAACGGCACGGCGTTGCGCTACGAGCTCCGCGGCAGCGGCGCCCGCACCGTGGTATTGCTGCACGAGATGGGCGGCACGCTCGAAAGCTGGGACTTGGTGGCACCGCAACTTGCCGCCAGCGGTCGCGTCCTGCGCTACGATACGCGCGGGGCCGGCCTATCGGAAAAAATCCGCGGCAGCCTCACGATCGACAGCATGATCGCCGACCTGATGGCATTACTCGATGCGCTCGAAATTGGCGACAGGGTCGTGCTGATGGGAATGGCGGTCGGCGGCGCAATTGCGCTCGCCGCCGCGGCGCGTCACCCCGAACGCGTGGCAGCCGTCGTGGCCAGCAGTCCCGCAACCAGCATTGCCGCGGATCGCCACGCCGCCGTGCTGGCGCGCGTCGAGCGCATGGAGCGTGAGGGCCTGCGCGCCGTACTGGACGGTCTCGACAACGGCTATCCCGCCGAGCTGCGCGGCGATGCCGCTCGCTTTGCCGTCTTCCGGGCGCGTTGGCTGGGCAGCGATCCCGCCAGTTTTGCCGCGATCTATCGCATGCTCTTGCGACTCGATCTCGCCAGCGAGCTTACGCGCATCGCCTGCCCGGTCCTCTTGATCGCCGGCACGCTCGACGCCACGCGCCCGCCCAGCGCGGTCGCCGCGATCGCCGACAGCATAAGCAATGCGCGCTACCTGCTGCTGCCCACCGGCCACTATGCCGCGATCCAGACGCCGGAAATTCTGACCGCTGCCGTTCTTAAGTTTCTCGCCAGCTCGGACACCTGAATGCGCGCCGCCCGACCGAGAGTGCGCGAGCTTGGCGGCGCCCCGCCTAGAGGCCGCGGCGGCAACCTTCGGCCTCAGGGGCGCTGGCTCACGTGAAAGCGCAAAGGGCGCTGCAGCAGGGCGCGCAGCCGCCATGGCAATAGCCAACCCAGGCGAATGAGCCAGGCCAGCCGTCGCGGAAAGGCAATGAGACCGCGACGCCGGGCGAGATGAGCGACGATGATCTGGGCCGCCTCGTCGGGCAGCAACAGGAGGGGCAAGGCTCCGACCCGGACCTCGGACTGGTCGGTGTCAATATGGCCGGGGCAGACGATCGACACGCTGATACCCTCCGGGGCCAGCATTTCGCGCAGGGCCTCACCGTAGGCGGCAAGACCCGCCTTGGAGGCACTGTAGGCGGGGGCGTCGGCAAGGGGATTGAGGGCCGCCATCGAGGCGATCAGGGCGATGTGTCCCTGCCTGCGCTCGCGCATGCGGGGCAGTACGGAATTGACGGTAACGATCGCTCCGTCAAGATTGACCTTGATGAGGCCAAGGGCGCGCGCCAGCGGCTCCAGCGCACCGTTGGGCCCGTTGCCCCAGAACTCCCCCGCATTGGCGATGGCAAGGTCGATCGCTCCCCCCGCTTCCACCGCCGCTACGAAAGCAGCCATCGCCGCTTGATCGCTGACGTCGCAGGTCCTTTGCAGTACCTGAGCGCCGCGCATTTCGCAGAGCCTCGCCGTGTAGCTCAGCAACTCCTGGTTGCGCGCCAGAAGCGCCAGCCGCCGCCCCGGCGCCGCGTAGGCTAGCGCCAGCGCCCGGCCGAGGCCGCGGCTTGCCCCGGTGATAACAACGGTTCTGGGCGGCGCGGCTTGCGCAAACATCGCTCAAAGCGCGTGGTCGCAGAGGGCATCGACGATC
>Ga0070695_100002255_pt1 | contig 11040 bp, 9 predicted proteins | sample KBSK1252metaG_FD_65471 | JGI IMG/M metagenome (GOLD analysis project Ga0070695, IMG submission 65471) | Corn, switchgrass and miscanthus rhizosphere microbial communities from Kellogg Biological Station, Michigan, USA - KBS K1-25-2 metaG | ecosystem: Host-associated > Plants > Roots >...
TGGATGTTCTGCATGCCGAGCGCGGTCTCGATGATGAGCTCGAAGCCCACGCGGTTCTTGCGCCCCTTGGCGCGCTCGACCTGCGAGACCAGCATGTCGACCGCGTAGACGTCGGACGCCGTGCCGACCTTGGGGATCATGATGAGGTCGAGCCGCTCGGAGCAATTTTCGAGGAGCTCGATCACGTCGCGATACATGTAGACGGTGTCGAGCCCGTTGATGCGCACCGACAGCGTCTTGTCGCCCCAATCGACGTCGCCGATGGCCTGGATGATGTTCTTCCGCGCCTCCGCCTTCTTCTCGGGCGCCACCGCATCCTCGAGGTCGAGGAACACGACGTCGGCCTCGCCCTTGGCCGCCTTCTCGAAGAATTTCGGGCTCGACCCCGGCACCGAAAGCTCGCTGCGATTGAGCCGCACCGGCGCGGGGGTGATGGTCTTGAAGGACATGGGAAACCGCCGAAAGAAGACTGGCGAGAGCTAATCGATTCGGCGGGAATTGCAAAGGCGCAAAAGGCGCTCAGGCCGACAGAGCCTCGAAAGCATCGCCGGCAGCGCCCGCACCCTCGATATGCCGGCGGTGCCAGAGCGCGTAAAAAAGCAGCGTGAATGCCGCGCGCGGGTGCTTTCTTGCGCCTTCCTTGAACAGGTGCTCCACGGCTTCGGGGCGTGCCACTTGGCGGATCGCCAGCTGCTTCGCCACGAGCGGGCCGATGCGAGCGCCTTGCTCGGCGATCCACTCACCGACCGGCACGGTGAAGCCGTGCTTCCGGCCCATCGCGTCCGCGGCCGGGCAATGCTTGGCCAGCCATTGGCGCAGGATCCATTTGCCGCGATCCTCGGCGACCTTGAGGCCGTCGGGCAGCGGATATGCGAACCGCGCCACCTCGGGATCGAGGAACGGCGTGCGGCCCTCGACCCCGTGCGCCATCAGCGCGCGGTCGAGCTTCAGCAAAAGATCGTGCGGCAGCCAGCCGCGGATATCCATCGCCTGCGCGGCCTGAAGCTTGCTGCGCCCATTGCCGCGCTCGGCGGCGGCGATGGCCTCCGCGGCGGCGGCCCAGTCGCGGCCTTCATCGCGCAAAATGCCGAGACGGTCGAACATGCCCTTGATGCGCGGCGGGCGCCCGAAGCGCCACCAGGGTCGCATCAGATAGCGATATCGTCCGTAACCGGCGAAGAGCTCGTCGCCGCCTTCTCCGGAGAGCACGACCTTGACGCGCTTCTTGGCCTCGGCGCCGAGCTTGTAGGTGGGGAGGATCGCGTAGTCCGCGGTGGGATCGTCGAAGGCGCCGGCGATTTCGGGCAGGAGCTGCCAGAAATCGTCCGCGCCGAATTCGATGCGCACGTGCTCGGCGCCGCACGCCTTGGCGACGGCGGCGGCCTGTTCGCGCTCGTCGGCCGCGGCCGTGCCGGCGAAGCCGCAGGTGTAGGCCAGGACGGGGCGCTCGTTGAGCCGCGCCATCATCGTCAGCACCGCCGCCGAATCGGTGCCGCCCGAGAGGAACATGCCGTAGGGCACGTCCGCGCGCTGATGCACGAGCACCGAATTCTCGAATACGCGGTCGAAGGCGGCGATCGTTTCGTCGAGCGGGCGCGGCGCCAGCCCGTTCGGCGGCGGCAGCGGATCGACGCGGCGCGTTTCCACCACCGCGCCGCCGACGACGCGGAGGCCCTCGCCCGGCAGCAGGCGGCGGATGCCGGCAAACACCGTGTCGGCGGTGTTGGCGTATTGCAGCTCCAGGAACTCGTCGCGCCGGAGCGGATCGAGCTTGGGTTTGGCGAGCCCCGCGGCGAAGAAGGCGCGCGGCTCGGACGCGAAGGCCAGGAGCGCGTCGGTTTCGAGGCGGTAGAGCGGCTTGATGCCGAAGGGATCGCGCGCCAGCAGCACGTCGTCTTTCCACGGCCGGTGCAGCGCCAGCGCGTACATGCCGCGCAGCCTGTCGAGTGCGGCGAGCCCGTCGGCCTCGAGCATGCTGAGCGTGGGCTCGAAATCGGAATTGGTGCGGTAGTTGACGCGGCCGGCCTGCTCGTTCCGGAGCTCGACGTAATTGTAGATCTCGCCGTTGCCGACGAGCGCGCTGCCGCCCGGCCCATAGAGGGGATGGCCGCCGCCGGCCAGGTCGATGATGGCGAGACGCGTCTGGATGAGGCCGACCGAGCCCTTGACGTAGGAGCCGACGCTATCCGGCCCGCGATGCGCGAGCGCGCGCTGCATGGCCTCGAGCGCGGCCAGGGGCGGCGCGCGGCCATTCTTCATGATCAGTCCGGCAATGCCGCACATGCGGAGCAGGGAACGCGCGCTGGAGTTGGGGCTTCGGCGCGCGGGAGATTAGGCGAGTGCCGGCCAAAGGGCCAGCGCGTCGCGGCCTTGGTTAACGGCGCCGCCGCCAGCGGCGACGGACGCTAGCGTCGGCGCGCGCGTGCGAGCGGATGATGCGTCTCGACCAGCGACTTCAAGCGCTCGTCGAGCACGTGCGTGTAGATCTGCGTCGTGGCGATGTCGGCATGGCCGAGCATCTGCTGCACGCTGCGCAAATCGGCGCCGCGATTGAGGAGGTGAGTCGCGAACGCGTGCCTGAGCACGTGCGGCGACACTTTCGCGGGCGCGATGCCGGCCTCGCCCGAAAGCTGCTTCAAAAGCTGCGCGAAACGGTGGCGCGTCAAATACCCGCTGCCGCCGCGCGAAGGGAAGAGATAGGGCGATTCGACGCCGTTGCGGCAGAACTGGCCGCGCACCGACTTGTAGCCGTTCAAGGCCTCGCGCGCGGGCTCGCTCAGCGGCACGAGCCGCTCCTTTCCGCCCTTGCCGCGCACCAGGATGTAGCGCGGATCGCGCGCCACGGCCGAGAGCGGCAGGCTCACCAGCTCGGACACGCGCATGCCGGTGGCGTAGAGGGTCTCGAGAAGGGCGGTCAGGCGCAGGCCTTCCGGCCCGCGCTTGCTGCGCGCGCGCTCGAGCAGCTGCGAGACCTCTTCCTCGCTCAAGAGCTTCGGCAGCGGACGTCCGCGTTTGGGCGATTCGATCGTCGCGGTCGGATCGTCACCGCGCGCGCCTTCCGCATAGAGGAAGCGGAAGAACTGGCGCAGCGCCGAGAGACGGCGCGCGGCCGTCGACGGTGTGGAGCCGTTGGCGCTTAACGCCGCGAGGTACTCGCGGAGATCGTCGGCGGTCGCCGCCTCGATGCCGCGGTCGCGGCGCGCGAGGAAGCTCTCCACGTCGGCGAGATCGCGCCTGTAGGAGTCGATCGTGTTGCGTGCGGCGCCGCGTTCGGCGACGAGCATTTCGAGGAAGGCTTCAATCCGGGGGGTCACGCGAATCGTCAATGCGGGTCGGGGCATGGGGCTTTAAAATCCGTTTGCGAGTGCAGCTTCGACGGCGAGCCGGCGTGCCTCGGCCTTACGCCCAAGCGTTGCCAGGACCCCGACCGCGGCGCCGAGCGCGTGCGGTTCGGCCCTGGCCACGCCGTCGTGGCCGAGCGCCGTCAGCATCAACAGTATTGCCTCCCCCTCTCGCCCTGCTTCCGCGGCCGACCGGACTTCGCGCCAATCCGCGCGCCGGCGATCCGCGCCGTATGTGCCCGCGCCGATGCTTTCGTCGGCGCGCGCGATCTTGCCGTACACGTCTTGCCCGCGATGCGGGCCCTTCGCCCCCAGCCCTTCTTCGAGCGCGCGCATCAGCGCGATCCGGCGCTCGCCGTGTGCTTGCCCGCGCTGATAGCCGGCCCAGGCCTCGGCGTCGGCGTCGGTCCAGCGCGTGCCCTCCGTGTCCGCCAGTTGCGCGATCGCGCTGAGCCGCATGTAGCCTTCCATGTCCTTGAAGGTCGCGCGCCGGAGCCAGCCATACCAAACCAGGGCGCGATCCAGCTCGCCGGCATCGAATAGTACGCGGGAAACGGCCACTGCGTTCTCCCGCCACACATCCGCGGGCAAGATGTCGTTTACCATCGGCGCGGTCACGAGCGCGGCCAGCGTTTCGCCGTGGTCGGCGCGCGCCAGCCGCCACCAGTTCGCCAAAATCTCCATCCGCGACGGGCGGTCCGCGGCCGCCAGCGCCGCCTGGAGCAGCAGCGCGCGCTTCACCGGCGTGTAGTCTGCGAGCGGCAGGCGCGCCGCCAGTTTCATCGCCCCGTGGCTGACGCGCACGCTGCCGTAAAGGGCCACGAGCGCCGCGCGGTCGAGCGCGCCCAGAAGGAGCGCGCGTTCGGCGGCGTCGAGGCGTACCGCGACGGGGTCGTTTGCGCTGAGCGCGATCGCGCGCAAGAGAGCGGGCGAGCCGAGCCGCGTCGCGTCGTCGGGCCAGGGCAAGCGCGTTTCGGCGAGGAGGCGAACCGACCAGGCATCGGCGCCGCGGAACGTTTCGAACGGCCGCGCGAGCTCGGGCTGCTGCGCCATGATGAGGCCGCCGAACGTGTCGCCGATCGCATCGCCGCGCTCGCGCAGCAGGCCGAGCGCCAGCGCCGCCTTGGCGTGCGCGCCGGCCATGGCGAGGCACGCGACGTTCGCGCGCTCGAGATAGGACGAGCGGCGCGCCGCGAGGTGCTCGGCCAGCGCCGCGCAGGCGACGCTCGGGCCGTGGAGCAGCAGCTTGGTCTCGATCTCGGCCGGCGCCCGCGCGGGATCGCCCTTGGGCAGCGCGGCGGCGTGGAAGGCCGCATCGGCCGCTTCGAGCTCGCCCATCGCGTAGAGCCGCTCGGCGCGCAACGCGGCGAGGCGTGCCGCCATGAACGGCCCGCCCAGCGGCTCGGCCGGCTTCGTCAGCACTTCGAGCGTGAGCGCGTGACAGATGCGCGAAGTCACGCGCACCGGAAGCCGGGGCAAGGCCTCGGCCAGCAGCGAGAACGGCGTGCCGCGCCAGAATGCGCCGCGCAATCCGGCATCGGTGTGGAAGCTCGTGCCCGGCGCCGGCACCGCAGCGCTCGGCGCGGCCTCGCGCGAAAGCGGAATCACCTTGACGCCGCTCGCGCCGGTGTCGGGCACGGATGCGGGACGCATCGTGGCGCCGTTCCCCGGCGGAATACGGCCGGGCGAAGGGCTGAGATCGCGTTCCTTGACCGTTTGACCGCCGGCGTCGAACGCGCCGGCCATGGCGACGACGAGCGCCACGACCGGTGCGGTTGCATTTTTCGCCGGAAGCCGCATGTTCTAGGGCAAGACCCCTGCATACAAAGGCCGGCGCTCGAAGTTCCAACGCGCGAACTCCGGAGACCGGCCCCCCAGATGAAGGCGATGGTAAATCCAGGAGTATGGCGACAATGCGGCGTGCGGCGGATGCGGCGCGCGCCGCGACGCCGAACCGCATGAGCGCGCCGCGTCCATTGCCGATCGGAAAGGAATTGCAGCGCCCAATCGTCATGGTCGGCATGATGGGCGCCGGGAAATCGGCCATCGGCCGGCGGCTCGCGCAGCGCCTCGGCCTGCCGTTCGTCGATGCCGACGCCGAGATCGAGCGTGCCGCCGGCTGCACGATCGAGGAAATCTTCGATAGGCACGGCGAGGCGGCGTTCCGCGACGGCGAACGGCGCGTGATCGCGCGCCTCCTCGACGGGCCGGTCGGCGTGCTGGCGACGGGCGGCGGCGCGTTCATGGATCCGGAGACGCGTGCGCGCATCCGCAGCCGCGCCATCACGGTCTGGCTCAAGGCCGATCTCGACACGCTCGTCGAGCGCGTCTCGCGCCGCGGCCACCGGCCGCTGCTCAAGAACGGCGATCCGCGCGCAATCCTGACGCAGCTCCTGGAAGCGCGCGGCCCCGTCTATGCCGAGGCCGACATCACGGTCGAAACCGGCAACGCGCCGGCCGCTGCGACGGTCGAGCGCGTGATCGAGGCGCTCGCCGCCTTTCGCCCACGCGAAGCGGCGGAGCAGCCGCGATGAACGACGCGCCGGGACAGGACTACGCCGCCGCCGAGCCGCGCACGCGCATTCGCGTCAAGCTCGAAGCGCGCAGCTACGATATCGCGATCGGCCCCGGCGCGTTGGATGCGCTGGCCGAGCTACGCGCGCTGCGGCTCCGCTTGAAGCGAGTCTTCGTCGTTACGGACCAGACGGTCGACGCGCTGCACGGCGCCGCGCTCCGCCACGCGTTGGAGAGCGCCGGCTTTCAGGCGGAGACGATCGTTCTGCCGCCCGGCGAAGCGACCAAGAGCTTCGGCGAGCTGGAGCGGCTCGCAGAGGCGCTGCTCGCCAAGCGCATCGAGCGCAGCGACGTGATCGCGGCCTTCGGCGGCGGCGTCATCGGCGACCTCGCCGGTTTCGCCGCCGGAATCCTCCTGCGCGGCATCGACTACGTACAGGTTCCGACGACGCTGCTGGCGCAGGTCGACAGCTCGGTCGGCGGCAAGACCGCGATCGACACCCGGCACGGCAAGAATCTCGTCGGCGCGTTTCACCAGCCCCGCCTCGTGGCAGCCGACACGGCGCTGCTCGACACGCTGCCGCGCCGCGAGCGGCTCGCCGGTTATGCCGAGATCGCAAAATACGGCCTGATCGGCAATGCCGGCTTCTTCGCCTGGCTCGAGCGCGCGGCGCCGGCGGTGATCGACCGCGCCGGACCGGAGCGAACCGGCGCCGTCGCGGAAAGCTGCCGCGCCAAGGCGCGCATCGTCGCCGCCGACGAGCGCGAAGCCGGTGAGCGCGCGCTCCTCAATTTCGGCCACACCTTCGCGCACGCGCTCGAGACCGAATGCGGCTACGGCGACGAATTGCGCCACGGCGAGGCGGTGGCGCTCGGCATGACGATGGCCTTCGATCTTTCCGCCGCGCTCGGCCTCTGCGCGCCGGATGCGGCCGAGCGCGTGCGCCGTCACTTCGCGGGCGCGGGCCTGCCCACCTCGCTCAAGGCGAATACGCTGCAAGGCCGCGGCTGGCCGGCCGAGCGGCTCGTTCAGCACATGCAGAGCGACAAGAAGGTTCGCGGCGGCAAGCTCACCTTCATCCTCGCCCGCGGCGTCGGCCACGCTTTCGTCGCGAACGATGTTCCGACCGAATCCGTGCTGGCGACGCTGCGCGCGCACGGCGCCGGCTGATCCGGACCGAAACTGGGAGCGCGCAATGGAAACTTTGTGGATCCTGGTGGCCATCGCCATCCTGCTCGTGGTGACGGCGTTCTTTGCCGGCGCGGAAACGGCGTTCACCGCGACCTCGCAGCCGCGCATGCTCGAGCTCGAGCGCCAAGGCGAGCCGCGCGCGGCGCTCGTCAACGGGCTGCGCTCCAACCGCGAGCGCATGATCGGATCGCTGCTGACCGCCCAGAATCTCGTGGCGCCGCTCGCATCGGTGCTCACGACCTCGCTGTTCCTCTCGTGGTTCGGCACGGGCGGCGAAATCTACGCGACCGTCGTCCTCAGCCTCTTGCTCATCGTCTTTTGCGAGGTGTTGCCGAAGACCTATGCGCTCTACGCGCCCGACCGCACCTCGCTCGCGATCGCGCCGATCGTCGCCGGCGTCGTGCGCGTGCTGGCGCCGCTCACGGCCGCGGTCGAGTGGATCGTTCGCCGCGTCCTCGTGCTGTTCGGCATTCGCACCCACCAAAGCATGATGGCGACGACCGAGGAGGAATTGCGCGGCGTCATCTCGATGCATCAGGGGCCCGATCCCGAGATCGAGGCCGAGCGGCGCATGCTCTCGAGCATCCTCGACCTCGGCGACGTCAAGGTCGGCGAAGTGATGACCCACCGGAGCGCCACCGCGATGATCGACGCCGAGAAGTCGGCGCCCGTGATCTTGCGCCAGGTGCTGGCGAGCCCCTATTCGCGCCTGCCCGTCTATCGCGGCAACCCCGACAACATCATCGGCGTGCTCGACGCCAAGGACCTGCTCCGCGCCATCAGCAGGGGCAAGGGCGCCGCGGCGCAGCTCGACATCGGCAAGCTCGTCACGCCGGCCTGGTACATTCCCGAATCGACCTCGCTGCTCGACCAGCTGCGCGAATTCCGCCGCCGGCGCGAGCATTTCGCGCTCGTCGTCGACGAATACGGCGCGTTCCAGGGCGTCGTGACGCTCGAGGACATCCTGGAGGAGATCGTCGGCAAGATCGGCGACGTTCCCGAGCAGGCGCAATCCGGTATCCGCCCGACGGGCGACGGGTCTTTCCTCGTCGGCGGCGAGGTGACGGTGCGCGACGTCAACCGCGAGCTCGGCTGGGACCTCCCCGACGACCGCGCCGCCACCGTCGCCGGCCTCGTCATGCACGAGGCGCGGCGCATCCCCGAGGTGCGGCAGACCTTCGCGTTCCACGGCTTCCGCTTCGAGATCCTGCGCAAGAAGAACAACCGCATCACCGCGTTGAAGGTGAAGCCGATGAACGGCACCGCCAAAAAAGCGGGGGCCGATGCCCTTGGCATGCCCGCCGCGCCGCCGCCGGCCGAGAACGCAAAGCCCGCGAGCGGAGAGCCGCCGGCGCGCGACGACAAGGCGGCGTAACGGAGCGGCTCGCGCCCTTACGGCGCAGAATATCCGAGCTGACGAGATAGAGCCGCTGCCGCTTCCTTGAGCGCTTGTGCGGCGGGGCTCCTCGGGCGCGCGGCGAGCGTCTCGCGCCGCCCGACCGCGCCGATCACGAGCACGATCTTGCCGCGCTGATCGAAGACCGGCGCCGCCAGCGCGTTGAGGCCCGGGATCAATGTCCCCTCGACGGCGGAAAGGCCTTCGCGCCGGACCACGGCGAGGACGCGCGCGAACGCCGCCGTCGACGACGATTTCGCGTCTTTCACGCGCTTGGCTTCCGCCGCGAGCACCGGACGAACGACCGCCAACGGCAGATGCGCGGCGAAGACGCGGCCAGTGGCGCTGGTGCGCAACGGCAGGATCGAGCCCACGCGCACGTTGAGCGTCACCGGGCGCGCGCTGTCCTCGAGCGCAACCACCGTCGCGCCGCGGTCGCCCCACACCGCCACGACCACCGTTTCGCCGATGCGCTTCGCGAGCGCCGGCAGCATTTCATAGGCGAGGCGGATCGGATCGAGGCGGTTCAAGCCGGCCAGCCCCGCCGTGATCGCGAGCGGCCCGATGCCGTAATGGCCGAAATCCGCTTCGCGCGAGACAAGCCCCGCGCGCGAGAGGCTGATGAGGTAGCGGTGCACCTTGCCGCGGTGCATGCCGGCGGCGGCGGCGAGCTCGCGCAACGGCATCACACCGCCGCCCTCGGCCAGCGCGCGCAGGATGCGCGCCGCGACCTCGACCGACTGGATTCCGAGCGGCTCGCGCCCGCCTCGCCTCTTGCCTTGCACGCCCTTCTCCATTGGCAGCGGCGGCCGCCGGCGCAAGCGGAACGTTTGACCGCGGCCGGTGTTACGCATAGTATGATGCGTCATACATCGTGAACAAGAGCCGCGAACGGCCTATTCCCCAAGGCAAAGGAGAAACGTCATGCCCGATGGAAACAAGGACAGCAAAGCGAACGCCGGCCAGGAAGTCGGCACCGCCGGCCGAGAGGCCGGCTTTGGCAATTCGCGCGTGATCTCAGCCGACGAGTATTTCAAGCGCGTGCGCCACGGCTATGTGCGCGGCTGCAAGTGGTCGGCCGAGGATTGGCAGAAGGTGCTGGCCGAGCTCGGCAAGGATCCGATCCGCCACGCCGAGCGCCGCTTCTGCTCGCTGATCAACGAGGACCACGGCGACCTCGCCGGCGCGTCGCCCGGCATCTTCATCGGCATCCAGCTCATCCACCCGGGCGAGGTGGTGCCGAACCACCGGCACAATTCGGTCGCGATCTATCACACGCTCCAAGGCACCGGCTTCACGACCGTCGAAGGCGTGCGCTATTCTTACAAGCGCGGCGACACGATCGTGTGCCCCGCCTGGGCCTATCACAAGCACGAAGCCACCGGCGACGAGGACACGATCATGTACGTGACGCAGGACATGCCGGACATGGCGGCCAAGCGCACGCTCTTCTTCGAGGAGCCCGAGGGCGTGCAGAACCTTCGCCACATGGTGCAGGGCACGAGCAAGTCGTGGAGCGCCACGCGCGACCCCGACAAGGAGAAGTAGCGGCGCCGCCTGGCGCGGCCGCTTGACCAGGCGGGAAACCGGCTTTAGGTGCAGTGCAGCATCGACAGGCACTGCATCATGCCACTACCCGCCCCTGCCCCGCGCGAGCACCTGCACACGCGCACCGTCACCTGCCAGGGCTTCCTGCGCCACGACGGCCTCTGGGACGTCGAGGGCCGCATCGTCGACGTGAAGACATATCCGTTCGAGAACGAGTGGCGCGGCCGCGTCGAGACCGGAACGCCGGTGCACGAGATGTGGATCCGTCTCACCATCGACGACCGCATGGAGATCAGGGAAGTCGCGGCCGCCACCGACCACAGCCCGTTCCAGATCTGCCCCGACATCCTGCCGAATTTCCAACGCCTGGTCGGCATCAAGATCGGCCACGGATTCACGCGCGAGGTCCGCACGCGGCTCGGCGGCACGCAAGGCTGCACGCACATCGTCGAGATGCTGCAGCAGGTGGCGACGGTTGCTTTCCAGACCACGGTCTCCGAGCGCGCGCGCACGTTGCGGAAGCAGCAAAAGGCGGCAGCGCCCGCCGAAGCCACGGCCGATCCCGCGCAAACCGTCGACGCCGCCAAGACGGCGGATAAGCCCAAGCGCCGCCCTATCGTCGTCGACACGTGCCACGCGTGGAAAGGCGACGGCCCGCTGGTGCAGCGCTACCTTCCCGATTTCTTCACCGGCCCCAAGCCAGCCGACGGCTAGCGCCGCGCATTTCGTCCGCGATACGATGCGGACGTCGCATCGTGGGTGGGGGTGATGGGCGAAGCATATTCGACGCCGCGCCAGGGCGGGCGGCTGTTATTCGGCTTGATCGGTTGGCTGGCGGCCTTGGCGCTTTTGGCGCTCGTGTTCTTGATCTGGTCGGTCGAGGCGACGCGGCCCGAATGGAAGATTCTAGTCGCCACGCCTGAGATAACCTGGACTGCGCTCGCTAAACTTGCCGGCGACGGGCCTTTGTGGCGCGCCACCGGGGCAACGTTGAGCACTTGGCTCGTGGGTTTCGGCATCGGCGCCGTGGCCGGCCTCGCGATTGGCGT
>Ga0070695_100002259_pt1 | contig 11034 bp, 10 predicted proteins | sample KBSK1252metaG_FD_65471 | JGI IMG/M metagenome (GOLD analysis project Ga0070695, IMG submission 65471) | Corn, switchgrass and miscanthus rhizosphere microbial communities from Kellogg Biological Station, Michigan, USA - KBS K1-25-2 metaG | ecosystem: Host-associated > Plants > Roots >...
GCGGGGCGGGGCGGGGTGAGCCTAGCGATTTCGCGGGTCAGGAGGTGGGGGACTTTCGCGGGCACTCGCCGGGCTCGAAAGGCCCCGTTTGCCCCGCCTCGTGCTGAGTGACCGGGGTCAGGTCAGGGGGTAGGGATCGACGGAAGCGCGTGGAAGTACGTGCATCTCATCATTGCCCGTCGTCGCGCGATCCACCACCAAGGCTCTGCTGGACGAACTGCTTGGCGTCGAACTCCTCGGCCACCCGGTTGTCGTTCTCGAGGATGGAGGCGGAGTCCACGTCGGCGTACTCCAGCACCCCCATGTCCTCGTAGGCCCGGCGGACCCGCGGGCCCCAGAGCCCGATGTCCTTCACGGTGGGGACGATCCGGGTGAAGAGCCGGCGCCGGAACTGCACCATCATGTCCGACTGCTCCACCGCCGCGATGCACTCCGCCACCGGCAGGCCCAGGCTCTCCCAGACCTCCTTCTGGTTGAAGCGATCGCGCATGTGGTAGCAGGCCTCCACCACGAACTCCTCGCGCTCGTCCCGCTCCGCGTCGGTGAGCTGCGGGTAGACCTCCCGCAGCGCGAGGCGGCCGAAGGCCACGTGGCGCGCTTCGTCCTGCATGACGTAGGCGTTGACCGCGGCGCAGAGGGTGTTCGACGAGGTGTCGCGGATGCGCTGGAACGCGGCCAGCGCCAGCCCCTCGATCAGGATCTGCATGCCGAGGTAGGTCATGTCCCAGCGCCGGTCGGTGATGGTGGCCTCGAGCAGCTTGGCCAAAGTGACCGTGATCGGGTACGCCATCTTGAACTTCTCGTGCAGCAGCCGCGAGTAGGCCTCCACGTGGCGGGCCTCGTCCATCACCTGGGTCGCGGCGTAGAACTTGGACTCGTACGAGGGCACGGTCTGCACGATCTTGGCGGTGGCGATCAGCGCACCCTGCTCGCCGTGCATGAACTGCGAGAGCGTGTGGGCCTGGAGGCTCCGGCGGATGTTGGCCCGCTCCCGGTCGTCGAGGCGATTCCAGAGGTCGGTCCCGTAGATCGCGATGGTCCGGTCGGGCAACCCCATCGGGTTGTCGGGGTCGAGCTCCTGCGACCAGTCGATCCGCTCCGCCGCGTCCCACTGCTGCTTCTTGCCCTTGCCGTACAGGCGAAGCAGGTCGGCGCTGCCGTCCTCGTACTCCCACGTGAACGCGGTGGTGGTCTGGCCGTCGACCTTCCACTGGGTTTGCTCGACGGGCAGGCGGTAGAGGTACGTGCTCGACATGGCCCTCTCCTTCGTTGGCTCGCGCTCCCTGGTGCGGTGGCCCGGGGTGAATCGGTTGCGGAAGGATAGCACTGAACCGCGGTTCACCGCTACCGGAGAATGCGCTGCACTGTCCTTACTGAGGCCGCGGCCTCTTCCCCGCGCGGCAAGGTGCCGATCGGGTCGGGGCTGACGTGGTGGTCACGAAGTGGCACAGTGTCCGCGGGAGGACGAGAGCATGAGACACCGTCATGGATGAGCCGCACGTTTCCATCGAGACCGCGCCCGATCGAGACGACATCGCGGTCCTCGAATCGGGCCTGACGGCCCACACGCTGCCGATCATCGGCGTCCCGGGGGTTCAGCCACTCGCCGTGTTCCTCCGCGACGATGCCGGACGGATCGTGGGCGGAGCCTATGGCCGCACCAACTGGAACTGGCTGCACATCGCCACGGTGTGGGTCGCGGAGACGGCCAGAGGGAAGGGCCTCGGTCGCCGGGTCATGCTCGCCATCGAGGGCGCGGCGGAGGAGCGGGGCTGCGAGCGCGCCCATCTCGATACGTTCAGCTATCAGGCACGCCCGTTCTACGAGAAGCTTGGATACCATGTGTTCGGGGAGCTCGAGGACTATCCCCCCGGGCACACTCGCTTCTTTCTGCGCAAACAGCTCCGGGCCCGGTAGTCGCCGGGCTCCGGGCCGAGCGGCGGTCCGCTCAGGCCCGACGGGGCCCTGCGTCCCGCAGGTCGAGCGGGACCTCCTCCGCGAGCTGGGCCTGGCGCGCGTGGCGCGCGAGCGCGGTCCGCACCGCGTCGGGAGTCCGGAAGAGCACGCCGACCGCGAGCACCACCAGCGCGCCGACCATCGCCCACCAGGTGAACGCGACCTCGGGGATCCACGCCGGCTGCTGGAAGGTCGCGGCCATCCCGAGCCAGGGCGCGATCCCGTTCAGGATCGTGAGGTGCAGCTTGCCGACCACCACGGTGGCGGCGAGGCCGAGGGTGATGGCGAGCATGTTGCCCGCGTCGGAGCCGCGGCGGGTCGTGAACATCCCGATGAGGAAGACCCCGAGCATGGGCCCCAAGATGAAGCCGGCGATGCCGAGCACGACCGGGATGATGCGCACGTCGGGGCTCGTGACCTTGGCGTAGGCGAACGCGCCCGCGATCGCGACCATCAGGCCCGCGAAGACCACGGTGAACCAGCGGGCCGCGCGCACGTAGTGCGTCTCGCTCCGGCCGGGCACCCACCGGATGTACCAGTCGTTGGTGGCGCTGGTGGCGAGGGCGTTCAGCGCGGCCGAGAACGAGCCCATCGCGGTGGCGAAGACGCCCGCGACCACGAAGCCCCGCACCCCCACCGGCATGACGTTGAGGATGTAGGAGGCGAAGACGTCCGCGGTGGCCTGGGGCCGGAAGGTCGGATCTTGTTGATAGTAGACGAAGAGCAGGATGCCGATGAACACGAAGGCCCCCGCCACCGGCAGGTCCATGAACGCGGCGGTGATCAGGCTGCGGCGCGCCTTCTGGTGGGTCTCCGCGGTCAGCATGCGCTGGACCATGTCCTGGTCGGTGCCGAACGCGGCCATGTTGCCGAGGGTGGCCCCGACGAGCGCGGAGAAGAGCGTGTAGTCGCTGGCCAGCACCAGCTTGACGTAGTCCCAGAGGCCCATCGCGGCGAGGCCGTGCGTCTCCCGCCACGCGGCGACGCGGTCCGCCTCGAAGCCGTGCAGGAAGTAGCCCTCGTGGGTGGTCAGCTGGGGAACGGCCCGGATCACCTCGGAGAGCCCGCCCACGTGCGCGAGCAGGGTGCCGATGGCCACCAGCGCGCCGCCGAACATCAGGCACGCCTGGATCACGTCGGTCCAGATGACCGCCTTGATCCCGCCCACCGCGGTGTAGAGACACGTCACGACGGTGAGCGCGATGATCGCCACCAGGTAGGGGCCGACGGTGGTCACGCCCTCCTGGCCGAACTGGGGCTGCGCGCCGCCGACGAAGAGGCGGTAGGCGAGCACCATGACCAGCGAGGGGATGAACAGGCGCGTGCCGGAGGCGAGCGTGCGCATGAACAGGAACAGGGCCGAGACGTAGGCCTTCGTCCACGGGCCGAAGCGCACCCCGAGGTAGTCGTAGACGGTGTAGACCTTGAACGTGTAGTAGGGCTTGAGGAAGACGTGGCCGACCACCACCCGGCCGAGGATGAGCCCGACGATGATCTGCACGTAGGCGAAGCTCCTGGTGGTGTACCCCTCGCCGGGCACGCCGAGGAAGGTGGCGGCGCTGGTCTCCGCCGCGATGATCGAGGCCATCACCGCCCACCACGGCACGCGGCGGCCCGCGAGCGCGAAGTCGCTCAGGCTCTTGTCCCGCCGGCCCAGGTAGAGCCCGATGGCGGTGATCATCGTGAAGTAGGCGCAGACGATGGCGCCGTCGATCAGGAGGTGCGCTTCGCGCGCCGGCATGGACATGGCCCATTATCGCGGACGCGGCGCCGGGAGCCGCCAAACTGCGGCGGCCGCGCTTGCCGCCGGTCGCGGCGGTGGTCTATGATCGTCAGCCGGGACCACCCGATGACGAGGCTTTCCGGAGTCCGCCGCTGACCGAAGCCGGCCGGCGTTCCGGCCCCCGCGCGCGGGTGCTGCGCGCGATGCTGGTCGGCCTGCTGGTCTCGGTGGCGGTGACCGCGCTGTCGCGCACCGGCGTCCTCTCGGGCTGGGAGACACGCGCGGTCGACGCCTTCCTGTTCCTGCGCGATCGGGTGCCCGCTCCCGAGATCGTGCTGGTGCTGATCGACGACGACGCGTTCCTGGCGCTGGGCCAGCGCCAGCCCCTCTCGCGCCGCTACGTGGCGGACCTCGCCGACTTCCTGCTCCGGAGCGGCGCGCGGGTGGTGGCCTTTGACCTGGTGGTCACGACGCCGTCCGCGCCGGCCGAGGACCAGGCGCTGGTCGACGTCGCGCGCCGCTGGAACGCCCGGCGGCCGGGCTCGCTGGTCTTCGCCTCGCTCGCCATGCCCGAGGCCGGCCGCGGCGGCTACGCCCTGCTGCCGCCGTTCTCCCCCGACCTCGCGGCCCTGGCCGGCTTCGCCAACGCGCCCCTCGGCACCGACGGGGTGGTGCGGCGCTTCACCCCGGTCCTTCCCGCCGCGGGCGGCGGGCGGCTGCCCGCGCTGGCGCTGGCCGTGCTCGCCGGCTCCACCGGCTTGGCGCCGTCGGAGCTCGCCGCGCACCTCGCGACCCCGCGCGGCAGCGTCGCCCTGCCGGTCCGCGACGACCACGGCATGATCACGCGGGCGGAGACCTCCCTCGCCTCGCTCGCCGGCCCGCCGTGGCGCATCGACTACACCGGCCCCCCGGGGGCCTTCACGTCGTTCCCGAGCGAGCCGCTCGTCGCCCTCGCGCGCGGCGGGACCGAGCCCGACCCGGACAATCCGTTCCGCGACCGCTTCGTGCTGGTGGGCGCGACCTTCGCGGAGAGCCGCGACGTCTTCCCCACCCCGACCGGGCTCATGTCGGGCGTGGAGATCCAGGCCCACATGGTCAACACGCTGCTCTCGCGGCGGACGCTCTTGCCCCCGCCGTGGTACCTCAACGTGGCGCTGCTCACCGGAGTGTGCGTGTCGATCTCGGTGCTCTCGCTGTGGCTCCGGCCGACGTGGCTCGCCCTGGTCGGGCTGGCCCTGGTGGCGGGACTGGTCGCGGCCAGCTACGAGGCCTACACCCGCGGCGGGTACTGGCTCGACTTCCTGGCTCCCCTGCTCGGCACGCTCGCCTACCTGCAGGGCGCGCACTGGGTGCGCCGCCGACGGCTGCGCTCCGCCTTCGGCCAGTACGTGAGCCCCCAGGTGATGGATCGGGTGCTGCGCACCGGCGCCTCGCTGGGCGGCGAGGTGCGCCGGGTCACCGTGCTGATGTCGGACCTGCGCGGGTTCGCCACGATGTCGGAGCGTCTGCCCCCCGAGGTGGTCTCCGAGATGATGAACGAGTACTTCACCGCGATGGTGGACGTGATCCTGGCCCACCGCGGCCTCGTGCAGGACTTCATCGGCGACGCGATCATGGCGGTCTTCGGCGCCCCGCTCGACGACCCCGAGCACTGCTGGCACGCCGCCCGCACCGCGGTCGGGATGCACGCGGCGCTCGAGTCGCTCAACCGGAAGTGGGAGGCCGAGGGCCGGGGCCCCCTGGCCATGGGCATCGCGGTGCACACCGGGCCGGTCTTCGCGGGCACGCTCGGCGCCCCGCGCAAGAAGAAGTACGCGGTGCTGGGGGACACGGTCAATCTCACGTCGCGCATGGAGGGGTTGAATCGAGACCTCGGCACCGGCATTCTGATGAGCGGCGCCGCGCTGGCCGTGCTCCGGGACCGCGTGGTGGCCCGGGACCGGGGCACCGTGACCGTGAAGGGCCGGAGCGAGCCGGTCCAGATCCACGAGCTGGTGAGCCTGGAGGAGGGCTGACGCGATGACCCGGCTGATCCGAGTGCTCCTGCTCCTGTCCCTGGCGGCTCCGCTCGCCCCCCCGCCGGCCCGCGCCCAGACCGCGGAGACCGCCGCGGTCATCACCGAGCTCAAGCCGGGGCGCGGCCGAGTGGAGGTGAAGGTGGCCGCGGGCGGGGACTGGAAGGCGGCGCGGCCACTGCTCGCCCTGCGGGCCGGCGACGCGGTACGCACCACCGACAACGCGAGCGCGGTGGTGCTCCTCTCCGGCGGGCGCGGGACGGTACGGGTCGAGGGGGCCAGCGGCACGTTCACCGTGCCCGGCGGCGCCGCCCCGGCCCAGGGACAGAAGGCGAGAACCCTGGTCGAGGCGAGCCTGGGCTTCCTGGCCGGGACCACCAGGGAGTCCTCGCAGGCGGTGCTGGCCACCCGCAGCGCGACGCGGCCGCCGATCATCGTGAGCCCGCGCAACGGGCGCGTGCTGCCGGAGACGCTCGCGTTCGAATGGCTCGGGAGCCGCTTCACCCACTACACGGTGCGCGTGGCCGGCCCGGCCGGGCCCGTCATCGAGCGGCGCGAGGTCACCGGCGCCCGCTGGGAGTACCCGGCCGACGCCCCCGCGCTCGCCCCCGGCGTGCGCTACACCCTGCGGGTCGCCGCTCCCGGTCACGCGCCGCAGGAGGCGTGGTTCGAGCTGGCGGACGCGGAGCGGGCGCGCGCGGTCGCGGGAGACCTGGCCGGGCTCGAGCAGGAGCTCGGCGCCTCGGTGTCGCCGACCTCGCGCGCGGTGCTGCGGGCGGGGCTGCTCGCGCGCGAGGGATTCCTGCACGACGCCCGGCGCGTGGTGGTCGCGGCCCTCGTCACCGACCCGGACGAGCCGACCCTGCACCTGCTTCTGGGCGACCTCTACACGCGCACCGGCCTCACCGATCTCGCCACCGAGTCCTTCGACGAGGCCCAGTTCCTCCTGCCCAAATGAAAACCCTCTCCCCCGGGAGGGGGAGAGGGCAGGGTGAGGGGGCGGGGCCGGAGTCGAGTCCCGCTACCGCGCGTTCGCGACCTGGCCCTTCTCGCGCAGCCGCCGCAGCAGGTTCGCGAACGACTCGGCCTTGATGATCCGGTCGAACTGGCTGCGATAGGTGCCGACCAGGCTCACGTTCTCGATGAAGACGTCGTAGGCGCTCCAGCTCTCGTTGACCCGATGCAGGCGGTATTCCACCGGGATCTGCGAGCCCTTCGCGGTGACGACCTGCGATCGCACGCTCGCCTCGTCGCCGTCCACGCGCTCCCCGGTGTAGGCGATGGCCTCGCCCGCGTAGCGGTCGATCTTGCCGATGTAGGAGCGGGCGATCAGGTCGGTGAACAGCCGCACGAACTCCTCGCGCTCGGTGGCGGTGCGGTCCGCCCAGTGGCGGCCCAGGGCCCGACGGGACATCTCGGTGAAGTCGAAGAGCGAGTCGGCCGCGCGGCGGATCTCGGCGCGGCGCCGTTCGGCGGACTCGGGGGTGGTGCCGGTGGCCTGGCTGAGGCCCTGGAGCGCCTCGTTTACCCGGGTCTTCACGGTCTCGGTCGGCGTCAGGGCCTGCGCCGCGGTCGCCGCGGACAGGCACACGAGCAGCGCCGCCGTCATGTTCATCAGGGCACGTCGCATAACTCCTCCTCGATTGGGTCTCTGCGAACCCCGCTATCCGATAGGACGGGTCCAGCCGGTGTGTATTCCCACCATACCGTGCTTTCGCTTTCGATGCCCGGCGGGAGACAATAGCGCCCATGAATCGGGACCTTGCACGGAGACGGTCCGAGCGCCCCATCGTCGTCGTGGATCTCGGGGGCACGTGGGTGCGCGTCGCGGCCTCCCGACCCGCGCGCCGCACCTTCCGGGGACGGACCCCGGGCGTGGCGGGCCTGCCCGCGCTGCTCGACCGGCTGTGGCGACGCTGGCGGCTCGCGCCGCGGGACCTGGCCGCGCTCGGCGTGGCCTCGCGCGGGATCTGGACCGCAGGCGAGCGCCGCGCGCTCGCGCGGCGGCTACGGCGATTCGCCCCGAGGGTGCTGGTCATCTCCGACGTCGAGGCCGCCTACCTGGCCGCGCTCGGCCCCGGGCCGGGCGTGCTCCTGCTCGCCGGCACCGGCTCCATCGCGCTCGGCCGCGACGGGAACGGCCGCTGGGCGCGCGCGGGCGGTCTCGGGCCGCTGCTCGGCGACGACGGCTCCGCGTTCTCGATCGGCCGCGCCTGGCTCCGCGCCGACGCGATCCCGCCCGCGCGCGCGCGGCGGCTCGCCACCGCCCCCGACGCGGTCGCGCGCATCGCCGCGCTCGCGCCCGCCGTGCTGCGGCGCGCCCGCCACGGCGACGCGCACGCCCGACGCGTCGCGCGCGAGGCCCAGCACGCGCTGGCCGATCTGGTCGTGCGCGCGGCCGGCCCGCGACGCCGCGCGGCGTCGATCGCGGTCAGCTGGGCCGGCGGCCTGCTGGACGATCCGCGATTCCGGGCCGGGGTCTGGCGCGCCCTGCGGAGCCGGGGCGTGCGCATCCGGCCGGTGGCTCCGCGCGCCACCGCCGCGACGCCCGAGGCCTGGCTCTCCCTGCGGTAGCGCGCCCTCAGGCGACCGCGCGGGGCCGCCGCCAGAGCCGGTAGGCGAGCGGCCCGGTCAGCGCCGCGAGGACGCCGACGACCGTGTTCGCCCACCCCGCGGTGGCCATCGCGAGCAGACAGCAGAGCGCGGGCAGCCCGGCCACCAGCCACATCCCGGTCGCGCCGCCGCCCACGCGCCACGGCCGCGGCAGCGCGGGCTCGCGCAGGCGCAGGGCCACGAACGCGGCCATCTCGAGCAGGAGCGCGATGCAGTACAGCCAGATGTTCAGCACGATCAGGTCCTTGAAGCTCCAGAAGGCGCACACGCTGTAGCCCACGCTCGACAGGACCACCGCCGCCCACGGCGTGTCGAAGCGCGGGTGGAGGCGGCCGAGCGCGGCCGGCAGCTGCCCGTCGCGCGCGAGCACGTACGGCAGGCGCGAGTTCGTGAGCAGCAGCGAGAGGAAGAGCCCGGCCGACGCGACCACCGCGCCGAGCGTCACCAGGTGGGCGAGCCACGCGCCGCCCACGCGCATCGCGACGACCGGCCAGTGTCCGGTGTCCCACGCCGCCCAGTCGCCGGAGGCGGCGAGCCCGACGCCGACCGGCAGGACGTAGGCCAGCGTGATCAGCGGCAGGGCGACCCACACCGCGCGGCGAAAGCTCGGGCCCGGGTCGTGCGTCTCGCCGAGCGTGGTGGTGGGCGTGTCCCAGCCCGAGTAGTTCCACATCATGACCGCGAGGCCGAGCCCCAGGCTCGAGAGGAGCCCGCCCTCGGTGGCCGCGAACGGCCGCCACGGCACGGACTCGAGCCGGGTCGCCGCCACCGCGGTCAGCGCCACCACCGGCGCCAGCGACACCGCGCCCAGGCCCACCGCGGTCCACCCGGTGACGCGCACGCCGGCCAGGTTCACGCCGGTGAGGATCCAGACGAAGGCGAGGACGACCGCCCAGCGCTCGAGGGAGGACATGCCGGGGCGCCAGAAGGCCAGGTAGTCGGCGAACAGCGCGGGGTACACCGCGACGTCCACGAAGGAGTTGATCCAGCTCCACCATCCGGCCTGGAACCCCCAGAAGCGGCCGAAGGCGCGCTGCACCCAGGCCACGTAGCCGCCCTCCTGGGGCAGCGCCGAGGCCAGCTCCGCCATCGCGAGCGAGACGGGCAGGCTCCACACCAGCGGGGTGACGACCAGCAGCAGCAGGGCCAGGCCGGGCCCGAGCGAGCCGACCGCGTCCTCGAGGCCGTACGGCCCGCCGCTCACGTTGAAGAAGAGGATGGCGACGAGGGGGAGGAACCCGATCTCCCCGCGCCGGCGGGGACTCACGCCATGGCGGCCTGGATGAGCGCGGGCAGCCCCTCGAGCCACTCGTCGATCGGCACGTCCTTGTCGACCACGATCTCGAGCTTGCCGCTCGGCAGCTTGCGCACCCGCCCCGTCCCGGTGCCGAGCGGGATGACCAGCTTCTCGCGGTGCACGCCGAGGGCATCGGTGACCGCGAAGATCTTGTTGATCTCCGCCATGCCCACCGCCTCCAGCATCAGGGGCCGCTGCGCTGCTCGACCGGGGGACGCTCGCCGCCGGGCAGGATGGTCGGGCTGCCTCCCTCGGGCGTGGTGGTGACGAGCGGCGGCCGCTCGACGCGCTGGCCGTTGACGTCGCGCTCGTAGTGGCCGGGCACCAGGACGTCGCGCCCCTGCTCGGGCGAGTACACGCGGCGCGGCGAGACCCAGCGCTCGGCCGGTCGGCCCGGAGGCGTCGGAGTCTGGAAGGGCTGGGTGGCGAGCCCCCGCGCCTGGTCGATGGCGTCCGGACGACGGCCGCCGGGCAGACCCTGGGCCGCGGCCGGCGCGGCGGCAGCAAGAACGAGCAAGCCGAGCGCGAGAACCGTTCGTACGATGCTCATGACATCGCCCAGCGTAGCGGACGGGATGGGGCTGCGCAAGGCGACCGGGGCATGCTAGGCTCGTCGCCGTGCGGCTCTGGATCGCGGCGCGTCGCATCGTCCTCCTCGCGGTGACGCTCGCCGGCGCGGGCGCGGTACCGCTCGGCGCCCAGAGTCCCGAGCTGCCCATCTTCGACACTCACATCCACTACAGCGCGCCCGACTGGACCGAGTACCCGCCCGACCGCATCCTCGGCATCCTCCGGCAGGCGGGCATCAAGCGCGCGCTGGTGTCGAGTACTCCGGACGACGGCACGCTCACCCTCTATCAGAAGGACTCCAAGCGCATCGTCCCGATCCTGCGGCCCTATCGCACCCGCGACGACATCGGCCACTGGTGGCAGGACCCGTCGGTACTGGCTTACGTGCAGGAGCGCCTCGCGAAGAACAAGGGCGTGCACAAGGGCATCGGCGAGTTCCACCTCTTCGGCGGCCAGACCGGCACCTTCGTGGTCAAGCGGATCACCGAGCTGGCGGTGCAGGAGAACATCTATCTCCACGCTCACTCGGACGAGCTCGCGATCGTGGAGCTGTTCACGATCGAGCCGCGCCTGCGGGTGATCTGGGCGCACGCGGGCATGAGCGCGGGGCCGCAGGCGGTGGGAGCGCTGCTCGATCGCTACCCGACGCTCTGGGTGGATCTGGCCATCCGCAACGGCGACGTGGCCCCGGGCGGCACGCTCGATCCGGCGTGGCGCGCGGTGTTCCTCCGCCACCCCGACCGCTTCCTCGCCGGCACCGACACCTGGATGACGTCTCGATGGGAAGCCTTGCCTGGTTCGGTCACCGAGGTGCGCGGCTATCTCGCCCAGCTCCCGCGCGACGTGGCCGAGAAGATCGC
>Ga0070695_100002264_pt1 | contig 11018 bp, 7 predicted proteins | sample KBSK1252metaG_FD_65471 | JGI IMG/M metagenome (GOLD analysis project Ga0070695, IMG submission 65471) | Corn, switchgrass and miscanthus rhizosphere microbial communities from Kellogg Biological Station, Michigan, USA - KBS K1-25-2 metaG | ecosystem: Host-associated > Plants > Roots >...
GGTGACGGACGCCGGCCTCGTGCACCTGAAGTCGCTGCCCAAGCTGACCAAGCTGAACGTGACGGGGACGGCGGTGACGGAAGAAGGCGTCAAGCAGGCGAAGAAGTACTTGCCCTTCTGGGCGACGGTGACGCGGTAGGGGGCCTCAGGAACAACCGTAGTCAAGTAGAATCACCCGTTATCTCACGTAGGGAGGACGGGTGAAGAGAGTCTGGCGGTGGCTCCTCGGCGGCCTAGTGGCGCTGTTTCTGGTCGTTGTCTTGGCCCTATACAACGAGACTGTTAGCCGTGTGGGGCGAGGATTCTTCAAGAGAGCGGACCAGCGAGAGCGGAGCAGCCAATTCTGGAACGAGAGAAACCTGACGAAAGAGAGGCAGACGCCCAGCATTAGTGGGTTGAACCCAGAAGTGGTTCTCTGCAATTCCGTGATCGGGGGGTTTCTCCCGGGAACCTTGGCTGACGCAGGACTTGATATCCCGGGTCTGCCGTTCAGGCTCGAAGTGGATCGAGATGGGAGCGTCCTCCTGAAGGGAGAGCTGCGAGATGCGAAGGACGTTATCGTCGCCGACCTTGAGGGTCGAACTGTGAGCCTGCGTGCTCCCGGCTACGACATCAATAGTTCGGAGCGCGCCTTTGAGGTCGTCGACGCGGATGGTCACCCAATCTTGCAAGTCTCAACTGAAGAGCCGGTCGATCAGTCGATGAGGGTGGTTCCCGACGGCCGTCGGTTTCGTCCGGGGAATCGAGTCATCATCCACTACGTGGCATACAGGGATGGACGTCCATGGGTTTGTAGCGAAGAAGGACTCTTCGGTGGTGGTAGCCCAGAGCAGCACCGGCTCAAACCGATCTTCAGATACCCGGGCGGCGATTTTCCGGGCCAGCCTGCGAGGAAGTAGAAGAGCCAGAAGCTTGAGACGCCGAAAGCAGTTCCGCACGCAACTCCCGGATTCCGCGGGGATTGCCGGAGTGTGCCGACCGGTACCGAATTGAACCGCCGACATGAGGGTTTCAATCCCCAGGCCTAAGAGCGGTCGCATACTTGCCTGCCTCGTCTCCCAACACCTGTCTGACAGCCTCCGTCAGCGCCTCCTCCCGCCGCGCCGCCTCTGCCTCCTCCGCCTTCTTCCGCTTGCTGGGCAGCAGGTCCTTCGGCCCCACCGTCTCCACCGGCGCCTGCTTCATCCTCTTCAGCGCGTACCGCGCGATGTTGATGCCGTCGCGCACGGTGTAGCGCTCGTCCGCCGCGTGCGCCGCCTGCAGGAACGACACCACGTAATCGAGGATGGCGGCGTCGGAGAAGGGGAGGTTCTCCTGCAGGATGGCCCGCTCCTCGTCGGCGTCGGGGAAGTCGAGGTAGATCTGGGGCTGCAGGCGGGAGTGGATGTACTCCGGGATCTCGTAGGTGCTGGCATCGTCGTTCATCGTGGCCACGAAGCGGAAGTCGGGATGCGCCTTCACCTTCACGCCGGCCACGATGGACTCGACGTACCGGCGCGCGTCCAGGAGCGCGGCCAGTGAGGCCCAGCTCTTCTCGGACATCCGGTTCCCCTCGTCCACGATGGCGACGCCGCCGCGGATCATGGCGGTCACGAGGGAGCTGGCCACGTAGCGGATCGCACCCTGGGCGTCGATGACCGGCGTGATCAGCAGGTCCTCGGGCCGCGTGTCCATCGTGGCCTGGTAGACGTACACGTCCTTCCCCAGGGTCTTGCCGGCGGCGTAGGCCAGGGTCGTCTTCCCCACGCCGGGCTTTCCCAGCAGGCGTGGGTTCATGGGCACGTCCTTCGGATCGGCCAGGCTCCAGGCGGCCAGGAGCTGGCGGAGCGTGTCCTCCTGTCCCACCCACTTGATGGGCAGCTCGTCGGGGTGGGCGAGATGGATCGTCACCCCCTCGAGGGTGACGGTCGCGTCGGAGGTCGTGGGGCGCGCCATAGGGCGCCAAGGTTACGGGATTTCCTGCTCTAGGGACACTCCACCACCGCCTGCGGATAGCAGGCCTGCAGGCTGGGCGGTCGCTCGCTCCCGTCACGCAGGAGACCGTAGGAGCCCTCCACGTCGGGCGGGTTGAAGTTCAGCGAGACGGGGACGATCAGGTAGTAGGCGCTCCCCGTGGGCTCCGCGAAGGTCGCCGTGCCGGGACCGGCCGAGCAGGTGCGGGGGACGTGGCTCGTCCAGTCGCCGAGCACCCCCTCGTAGAGCGCCGCGGAGTTGCCGGGGACGCAGGCGGCGCCCCAGCTCAGGGTGAGCTGGCCGCTCTCCGCCGCGCGCGAGACCTGCAGCCCGTTCGCGCCGCCCTCGGGCATGTGCCCGCCCGCGAGCCAGCGCTCGGGGATGCAGGCGCCCGCGGACCTCGGGGCCGAGATGTAGGTGCTCTGCACGTCTCCTTGATCCAGCTCCAGAGCCGCCGCCAGGTACACGTTGGCGCCGTTGGTGGGACAGGTGTCCCCCACGGTCACCGTGCCCGTCGTCGTGCCCCCTGTGTAGGGGTAGCGGGCGAGCTCGGTCCATGCCTGACGGTTGGAGGGTGGGGTGCCGAGCCCGCGCCAGGTCAGCACGTGCCAGGCGGTGATCGTGCCGGAGGCGGGCACGCCGGGAAGGCCGCGGAATCCCGCCGCGGGGTCGTCGAGCGCCACGGTGAGCACGCCCCCGGGCGCAGACGACTGGATCCTCGGCCGAGGGATGGGGACCGGCACCAGGTCCGTGCCCAGACGCGAGAAGTCGAAGATCGGGCCGGCGCTCTCGTCCACCCGCGCGACGAGGAAGAGCCCGGCCCCCGAGCCGGTGCGCTCCTCGAGCATCACCACCATTTCGTCGTCGGGGCAGCCGGAGGTGCACGACATCGCGCCCAGGGTCCCCTGGACGTAGAAGACAGGATTCCCGGTCTGCACGGTGCAGTCGGCGCCGCAGCGCACGAGCCACTGCGTCTCGTCGCAGGTCCCCTGGTTCGTGCCCGCGTAATGTCCCGGTTGCCAGAACCTCCCCACGATGCTTTCGGCCGTGGCCGGGGTTCCCGCCGGGAACAGCACGTAGTGGTAGCTCCCGGTCTCGACCTGGCTGAAGGGGACCGGCGGGAAGCAGGCCCCACGCGCGGCGGTGGAGGCGGCGAGCAGGACGAGGAAAGCCGCAAAGGCGAGCACGGTGCGGCGCGACATTTGGCACCTCCCTTCCCCCCCAGGGGAGAGGCGCCGGGCGCAGGCGGTCCGGCGAATACCCGGAGGGTACACCCGGGAGTCACCGCCCGTCCCTGGTAGGCTCTCCACCCCGTGACCGCGTGGTTCTATGCCTTTTTCTTCGCCTCCGGCTTCGCGAGCCTGGTCTACGAGATCGTGTGGTTGCGCATGGCCATGGCGCAGTTCGGCGTCACGACGGCGCTCACCTCCATCGTGCTCTCCGTCTTCATGGCCGGTCTGGCGCTGGGAAGCTGGGGGTCGGGGAGGCTCGCACGGCGCTGGCGCCAGGAGGGGAACGGCGCGCGCGCGCTACGCACCTACGGGGCGCTCGAGCTGCTGATCGGCCTCTCCGCCTTTGTCGTGCCCGCGGTCCTGCGGTGGGGGCACGCGATCCTGGCCAGGCAGACGCAGAGCGCGTCCTGGGGCTCCGCCGCCTACTACGTCGCCTCCGCCTTCTGGATCGCGCTCGCCCTGCTCCCGTTCTGCGCCCTCATGGGGGCGACCTTCCCCACGGCCATGGCGGCGCTGCGCGCAGGTGGACGAGGAGAGCGCGCCTTCAGCTATCTCTACGTCGCCAACGTGCTGGGGGCGCTGGCGGGAACGCTGGCGTCGGGCTTCCTCCTCATCGAGCTGCTGGGGTTCGCGGGCACCGTGCGGGCGACGGCGCTCCTGAACTTCGGCGTGGCGGCGGCCGCCATGGCGCACTCATGGCGCCGGGGAGGGTCGGTGGCGCCCGTGCCGGCTGCGCGTCCGGTGCGCGGCACACGAAAAGAGTCCGCGACCGCGCCGCCGTCCGGCGTCCTCTGGTTCCTTTTCGCCACCGGACTGATGAGCCTGGGCATGGAGGTGGTCTGGATTCGGCTGTTCACGCCCTACCTGGGGACGCTGGTCTACGCCTTCTCCGGCATCCTCGCCGTCTATCTCGCCGGAACCTTCCTCGGCTCCCGGCTCTATCGCGTCTGGATCGCCCGGCGGGGCGACGCGCCTCTGGAGGCGCTGGGTGCGGCCTGGGCCTGCGTGGGGGCGAGCGCGCTGCTGCCGCTGCTCGCCTGCGATCCAAGGCTGCCGCTGCCGCCGTCCCTCGCGGGCGGGGTGCTGCGCCTGGCTATCGGCATCCTCCCCTTCTGCGCGACGGTGGGGTTCCTGACGCCGATGCTCGTGGACCGCTTCTCGGGAAACGAGCCCGCGCGAGCGGGGGAGGCCTATGCCATCAACGTGCTGGGCTGCATCGTGGGCCCGCTCCTCGCGGGGTTCGGCCTCCTCCCGCGCATGAGCGAGGCCTGGGCGCTCTTCCTTCTCGGGATCCCGCTCGCGGCCCTGGGGGCGCGGGCCCCGGCGCGGGTGCTCGGGGTGGTTGGCCTGGGCCTGGTCGCTCTTCTGGGGACGCGCAGCTACGAGACGTCGTTCCCGGACCGGATCGTGCGCCGGGATGCCACCGCCACCGTGGTCGCGCACGGGCGCGGCATGGGCCGGCAGCTCCTCGTCAACGGCTACGGGATGACGATCCTCACCCCCAACACCAAGGTCATGGCGCACCTCCCGCTGGCCTTCCACGGCCGGGCGCAAGACGGCCTGGTGCTGTGCTTCGGGATGGGGACCTCCTTCCGCTCCATGCAGCGGTGGGGCATCACCACCACCGTGGTGGAGCTGGTGCCGAGCGTGCCCGGCCTCGTCGGCTTCTACCACGCCGACGGCGAGGCTCTGCTACACGCGCCGCGCGCCCAGGTCGTGGTGGACGACGCCCGCCGCTACCTGGAGCGCACCGCGAGTCGCTACGACGTGATCGTGGTGGATCCCCCGCCGCCGGTGGAGGCGGCCGCCTCCAGCCTCCTCTACTCGCGCGAGTTCTACGCGGTGGTGAAGCGCCGGCTGCGCGAGGGCGGGATCCTGCAGCAGTGGCTCCCCGCCGCGGATCCCGCGCTCGCCGTCAGCTTCGCCCGCACGCTGGTCGAGGCCTTCCCCCATGTGCGGGTCTTCGGCGCCCTGGAGGGCGCGGGCTTCCACTTCCTGGCCAGCGAGACGCCGATTCCCCCGGTCTCCATCCGCGAGCTGGCGTCCAGGTTTCCCTCCGCCGCGGCGGCGGACCTGGTGGAGTGGGGGCCGGAGGCGACCTCCACCGCGCAGCTTGCGCACGTCCTGTCCCAGGAGGTGCCGGTGCAGCGCATCCTGCAGGCGATGCCCGGCGTGCCCGTGCTCGAGGACGACCGGCCCTACAACGAGTACTTCCTCCTCAGGAGGGCGCTGGGCCGGTGATGGGCTTCCCCTCAGTTGCTTCCGAAGACCCGGAGAAAGACCTGCTCGCCGTCGGGGTCGACCACTTCCAGGAAGAGCTTGGTCCCCGCGGCTTCTCCCAGGAACACCGTATGGCCGAAGCCTCCGGCATCCACCTCGAAGTGCTCGAGGACGCCCCCGTCCGTGGAGACGAAGTACTCCACGGTCCCGGAGCCGTTCACGTTGGTCCCGAACCGCACCCGCGCGTACTTGTGGATGTCGATGGTGCGCTGGATGTTCTCGTTGAAGTCGTCGATCGTCTCGCTGTAGATCTGGGTCGTGCCCTGGTCGGGAAGCTTCACGTCCAGCGCGTCGTTGGTCACGTTCACGTCCTGGACCTTGGGCGTATTGCCGATGTCCACGGTGCCGCTGATCGCCACCGTGCCCTGCTCGTGCACCTTGATGTTGCCGTTCCCGTCCACGTTGGCCTCCCGGACGTTGAGCGGCGGGTTCGAGGGGGCCGTGGCGTCGCTGGTCACGGCGAGCTGCGTGGAAAGGGTGTCCCCGGCCCGCAGGCTGAGGGCGCCCAGTCCGGCGATCAGGGCCAGGGCCAGGGGCGCGAGCAGGCGCATCCTTCCGTTCTTGGTGTGCATGAGACCTCCTCCTTCTCGGCGTCCGTGCCGATCCTTAACTCCTGTGCGCGCAGGAGCGAAAACGTGTCACGGATGGTTCAACGAAGGAGTGGGGGGAACCGAACGGGCTAGGCTTGACCGGGAGGTACGGCATTGAATCCAAGGCCCTGGTTCTTCCTCTTCTTCGCTGCGTCCGGGTTCGCGAGCCTCGTCTACGAGGTCGTGTGGCTGCGCATCTCCATGGCCCAGTTCGGGGTGACGAGCGCCCTGACCGCCATCGTCCTGTCGGTCTTCATGGCCGGCCTGGCCCTGGGGAGCTTCCTCTCCGGGCGCTTCGCGCGGCGATTCCACTGGGACAGGGAGCCGGCGGCCGCGCTGCGCACCTACGGAGTCCTCGAGCTGTCGATCGGCCTGTCGGCCTTCGTCGTGCCGGCGGTCCTCCGGGGCGGCCACGCCCTTCTGGCCGCGTCCGCCGGCCAGGTGTCCTGGCGCTCCCCGGCGTACCACCTGGCCTCCGCCTTCTGGGTCGCCCTCGCGCTGCTCCCGTTCTGCACCCTCATGGGGGCGACCTTCCCCACCGCGATGGCCGCCCTCCGGGCGGGAGCGCATGGGGAGCGCTCCTTCAGCTACCTGTACGTCGCCAACGTGCTGGGGGCGCTGGCGGGGACGCTCCTGTCCGCCTTCGTCCTCATCGAGCTCCTCGGATTCCGGGGGACGGGTCGTGCGGCGGCGTTGCTGAACCTCGTGGTCGGCCTGGCAGCCCTCGCGCTCTCCTTCCGCGCAGGCCCGGTCCGCGAGGACCTCGTGGACGATGCGCCGCTCCTTCCGGCCCTCGGTAAGGGCGGTGGCGCGCTCTGGTTCCTCTTCGCGACAGGGCTCATGACCCTGGCCATGGAGGTGGTCTGGATCCGCCAGTTCACCCCCTACCTGGGCACCGTCGTCTACGCCTTCGCCTCCGTCCTCGCCCTCTACCTGGGAGGCACCTTCGCCGGCTCGCGCGTCTACCGCTCCTGGATCGAGCGCCGGAAGGGGCAGGTGCCGGCGGGGGCGCTGGCCGTCGCCTGGACGCTCGTGGGCCTCACGGCCCTCCTGCCGCTCGTGGCCGCCGACCCGCGGCTGCCGCTGGGGCCAGGGTTCAGCCGCGGGCTCCTGCGCGTGGCGTTGGGGATCCTTCCCTTCTGCGGGACCGTGGGGTTCTTGACGCCCCTCCTGGTGGACCGTGTGTCGGGAGGCGATCCGCGCCGGGCGGGGGACGCCTATGCCGTGAACGTCCTCGGCTGCATCGTGGGCCCGCTCCTCGCGGGGTTCGTGCTCCTCCCCACGCTGAGCGAGACGTGGGCCCTGCTCCTGCTCGGGGTACCTCCGGCCGCGGCGGGCGCCCTGCGCACCGGCTCGCGCCCCGCGGCGTCGCGCACCTTGGCCGCGGGCGTCGTCGCCGCGTCCGCCCTCGCCCTCGTGTTCACGCGCAGCTTCGAGAGCCGTTTCCCGCACCGGATCGTGCGGCGGGACGAGACCGCGACGGTGGTGGCCACGGGGACGGGGTGGAACCGCCTCCTGCTGGTGAACGGCTTCAGCATGACCATCCTCACACCGGTGAGCAAGGTGATGGCGCACCTGCCGCTCGCCTTCCATCCCCGGCCGCAGGACGGGCTGGTGCTCTGCTTCGGCATGGGCACCACCTTCCGCTCGATGCGCCGGTGGGACATCCCGACCACCGTGGTGGAGCTGGTGCCGAGCGTCCCCACGCTGGCGGGGTACTACCACGCCGACGCCCAGGCGCTGCAGCACGCGCCCGGCGCGCACGTCGTGATCGACGACGCGCGACGCTACATGGAGCGGACGGCGCGGCAGTACGACGTGATCACGATCGATCCGCCCCCGCCGGTGGAGGCGGCGGGCTCGAGCCTGCTCTACTCGCAGGAGTTCTACCGGCTGGTGCAGCGGCGCCTAAGGCCGGGGGGAATCCTGCAGCAGTGGCTCCCGGGAGGGGAGGCGGAGCTCGCGGCCAGCTTCGGGCGCACGCTCCTCGCGGTCTTCCCGCACGTGCGCGTGTTCGGCGGGGTGGAAGGATGGGGGCTGCACTTCCTGGCCTCCGACACCCCCATCCCTGCGCTCCCCGCGGATGCGCTCGCGCGCAGGCTGCCACCGCCTGCGGCCGCCGATCTCGTGGAGTGGGGGCCGGAAGCGACGCCGCAGGCACAGCTCGCGCGCCTGCTCGGCAACGAGATCCCGCTGGGCACGCTCCTGCAGCTGGGTCCGGACGTGCCCATCCTCACGGACGACCGTCCCTACAACGAGTACTTCCTGCTCCGACGGGCGCTGCGGACGCCGGGCGGGGTGCGCTTCCCTACCGGGCTCGCAGGGATGGGCGAGCCGGAGTAGAGGAGGCCCCGGCGAGCGCTTGCGCCACCGCCTCCGGCCGCACCGGCGCACGCAGCAGGTTCCGCTTGGCGGCGATCCTGGCGCGCAGCGCATGGCCGGCGACGTCCCGGTGGTTCCATCCCGTGGCCGAGTTGTCCTGGCCGAGGTCCCTCACGAGCCCGCTGCGGCCAATGAGCGTGTTGCCGATGGCGTTGACGTCGAAGAGCACGTGCGCCCCCGCCCCCCAGAAGCTGGAGAAGCGCGGCGTGAAGCGGTTCAGCTGGTTCCCCCGGAAGAGGTTGTCGCGCGCGAAGAACTCGGGGGGCAGGAAGGGAGAGGCGAGACCGACGGCGTAGGCTCCGCTCCCCTCCACCACGTTCTGCAGGAACTGGTTGCCCGTGCCGCCGGTGTAGAGGGTGATGCCGCCGAAGTCGGAGCCGTCCAGGACCACGCGGTTGTGCTCCAGGACGGAGTGGTTGATCCCCACCGTGGGGTCGGTGGCCCACAGGGAGATCCCGTCCGGGAAGCGGCCCGGCGCGATCACCGTGTTCCCCTCGATCGTGTACGTGTGGTTCCCCTCGCAGGCGATGCCGTAGAACCCCACCGGGCCCAGCTCCACCCGGTTGTCCGCGATGCGGACGGCGTCCGCGCCCGAGAGTCCCACGTGCAGGCCGATCTCGGGCCCGCGCACCGTGTTCCCGCTCATCGAGCTGGGGGCGTGGAGGTCCGTCATGGACAGCCCTTCCCACAGCTCGGGCCGCTGCCCCAGGCCGTTCTCGGTCTCGTAGCGGCGCTGCTCCGCGGTCCAGCGGTCGGGGGTGAAGGTGGCGACGTTGTCCTCGATGTGTGCCGGGCCCGCCGGCCCGTCGGCCATGGCCGCCTGCCCCAGCCACAGGAAGGTGAGGGCGGGCTTGGGATCGAGGATCTCGTTGCCGCGGATCTCGACGGTGACGTCGAGGCCGAGCTGCTCCACGACCGCGCGCACCTCCGGGATGGAGCCGAGCTGCGTGAGGTAGACGGCCTGGAGCGCCGGCTCCGTGAACCGGATCCCCTCGATGCTCAGCTTCGACAGCCCGAAGACGACGGCGCTCCCCGAGCCCAGGGGGGCGAAGTTCCGGATGGGGATGGTGCCGCCGCGGATCGTGGTGCGGGCGTCCCCCACGGTCTCGCCCAAGAGGTGCACGTCGTTCCCGATGGAGAGGAGGAAGAACGAGCTCCCCACGGGGAGGATGACGAGGTCGCCCTGCGTGCCCAGGGCCACGGAGCCGCTGCCGGCCGCGTCCCAGTCCACGGCTCCCACGGGGAACTCTCCGAAGTCGAAGACCTGGGGCGTCCCCTCCACGTCCACCGCCTTGAGGAGGACGGTCCCCCCGGCGTCCACGGCAGCCTGGACGGCGGGGACGTCCACCCCGGGGTCGCCGGTGGGGTAGACGGTGGCGTCGGCAAAGGCGGGCAGGGCAAGGCCGCAGAGGGCGAGGGGGATCACCGCCAGCTTCATGGGAACCCTATACGCGGAAAAAGGGGTCAGGCACCGACGAAAAAGGAAATCGGTGCCTGACCCCTTCTTGCTTACGCTTCCAGCACCGTCTTGATCCGCTCCAGCGCCCAGTCCAGGTCGGCCTGGGTGACGTTCAGGGGCGGAGCGAACCGGATCGTGTGGACGTGGGTCTCCTTGCAGAGCATCCCCTTCTTCCACAGGGCCTCGCAGAACCGGCGGGCGCCGCCGGCCTCCGGCTTCAGCTCGACGCCGATCCAGAGGCCCTTGCCGCGGATCTCCTTCACGTGGGGGCTCTGGATGGCCCGGAGCTTCTCCAGGAAGTAGGCGCCCAAGCGCTCGGAGTTCTCGATCATCTTCTCCTCGACGAGCACCTTCAGCGCCTCGCGCGCCACGGCGCAGGCCAGGGGGTTCCCGCCGAAGGTGGAGCCATGGTCCCCGGGCTTGAAGACCTGCATCACCTTGTCGTCCGCCAGGATCCCCGAGATGGGATAGAAGCCGCCGCCCAGCGCCTTCCCCACGATGACGACGTCGGGCCGCACGTCCTCCCAGTGGTGGCAGAAGAGCTTGCCGGTGCGCCCCAGGCCCGACTGGATCTCGTCGGCGATGAAGAGGACGTTCTTCTCCTTGCAGAGCGCCTCGATCCCCTTGAGGAAGCCCTTGGGCGGCAGGTTGATCCCGCTCTCTCCCTGGATGGGCTCCACCAGGACGGCGGCGGTGTTGGCGTTCACCGCCTTCTTCACCGCCTCCAGGTCGCCGTAGGGGACCATGACGAAGCCGGCGGTGAAGGGACCGAAGCCGTCCCGGTACTGATCGTCATCCGAGAACGAGATGATCGTCGTGGTGCGCCCGTGGAAGTTGCCGGTGAAGACGACGATCTCGGCCTTCCCTTCCGGGATCCCCTTGATCTTATAGCCCCACTTGCGGGCGGCCTTGATGGCGGTCTCCACCCCTTCCGCCCCGGTGTTCATGGGGAGGAAGCGCTGGTAGCCCGAAAGGTCGTGCAGCTCCTTGTAGAGCGGTCCCAGCTGGTCCGAACGGAAGGCGCGGGAGGTCAGGGTCACCTTGCTGGCCTGCTCCTCCATCACCTTGCGGATCCGCGGGTGGGCATGCCCCTGGTTCACCGCGGAGTAGGCCGCGAGGAAG
>Ga0070695_100002270_pt1 | contig 11010 bp, 8 predicted proteins | sample KBSK1252metaG_FD_65471 | JGI IMG/M metagenome (GOLD analysis project Ga0070695, IMG submission 65471) | Corn, switchgrass and miscanthus rhizosphere microbial communities from Kellogg Biological Station, Michigan, USA - KBS K1-25-2 metaG | ecosystem: Host-associated > Plants > Roots >...
CGGCGCCGGCAAGTCGACACTGTTCAATTGCCTGTCAGGGCTGCTGACCCCCGACGCCGGACGCGTCACGTTCCACGGGACCCCTCTGACGGGGGCGCCGGCCCTCCGGGCCCGGCGGGGGCTGGGCCGGACGTTCCAGACACCGCGGCTGTTCAAGAGCCTGTCGGTCCTCGACAACTTGCTCTTCGGTTGCGAGACGGCCGACTGGTCGGGCCACCGCTACGTCTTCGACACGCGGCTCGGGCGCCTGACCCATGCCGAGCGGGCCGAGGAGATCGCCCGCCTCGTCGGCTTCCGGGGTGACCTCGCAACACCGGCGGCCGCGCTGCCCTTCGGGGACCTGCGGACGGTCGAACTGGCCCGGGCGCTGTGCGGTGCTCCTTCGCTGCTCATGCTCGACGAACCCGCTTCGGGCCTCGACACCGAGCAAGCGGACCGCTTCGTCGGTCTCATGAGCTCCCTGGCCGCCATGGGCCTCGCGATCCTGCTCATCGAACACGACATGGCGCTGGTCATGGAGCTCTGCCGGCGCATCACCGTGCTCGACTTCGGCCAGGTCATCGCCACCGGGACTCCCGACGAGGTCCAGCGCGACGACGCCGTCATCCGCGCCTATCTGGGCCGGGGGACCGGGGGGCACCCCCGAGGGGAGAGGAGCGGCGCCCGTGCTTGAGGTTCGCCAACTCCGGGCCGGCTACGGACCCATCGTCGTGCTCCGGGGCGTCGACCTCACCGTCGGCACCGGCGAGATCGTGGCCATGATCGGGCCCAACGGCGCGGGGAAGTCGACGACGCTCGGCGCCATCGCCGGGATGCTGCCCCGCGACGGTGAGGTCCTCCTCGACGGGGAGCCGCTGCCGGCGGCAGCGGAAAAGGTCGTCCAGCGGGGCGTGGCGCTCGTTCCTCAGGGCCGGAAGGTGTTCTGGCGCATGACGGTCGAGGAGAACCTCTTCATGGGCGCGTACCCCAAAGGCGTGACCTGGAAGGACTTCGAGCGCCGAGCCGCTCCGGTCTTCGACATCTTCCCCCGGCTGGCCGAGCGGAGGGCTCAGGCGGCCGGCAGCCTGTCCGGCGGCGAACAGCAGATGCTGGTCATCGGCCGGGCCCTGCTGGCCGAACCGGCCGTCATCCTGATCGACGAGCTGTCGCTGGGGTTGGCGCCGCTCATGGTCGAGACGCTCCTCGAGACGATCGTCCGCTTCAACCGCGAACTCGGCACGGCCTGTCTCCTCGTGGAGCAGGCGGCGACGGCGGCGCTGGAAATCGCCTCGTCGGCCTACCTGCTCCGCCGGGGTGAGGTGGTCTACCACGGCCCGGCCGCCCGGCTGCGGGAGGACGTCGACGCCCTCCACGGCGCCTACTTCGGCACATCGAACGGGGCCGCCGCAACGGCCTCCCGGAGGTGAAGCACATGAGACGGATACTGGTGCTGAGCGCGGTGGTGGCAGTCGGCCTCTTGGGGGTTCTGCCCCCGGTGGGCGCCGAGGACTTTGCGCCGCCGGAGGCCGGAGGCGGCGACGCCCCATCGACGCAGCCCGGCTTCTTCGGCTTCCAGCAACTGACCACGGTTGCCCAGGGGCAGATCGCCACCGGCTACTTCTTCGCCATCGGCGACGAAGTCAACCGGCTGGTCGGTGCCCGGTCGGAGATCGACGGGCCGCCGGTCAACTCTCGCACCGTGGCCGCCTTCATCCAGCGGGGGATCGGCGCCACCTACGTCTACGGCGTCGCCGGCGGCCCCGGCGGCACCAGCGGCGCGCTGCCCGATCCGCCACCGGGCGAGGCCCCCGGCTACTTCCCGACCACCCCGCACGAGACGACCTTCTCCGGGCCCCTCACGGCGACCATCAACGGTGGCCAGGCCCGGACGGTCGACGGCCGGTTCCATTCCAAGGCCGACGAGGGGGCGGCCGGTTCTGCCGACGCGGCCGTGACCCACTTCGACGTCCCGGGCTACTTCACGGTCGAGGAGGCGGTGGTCAGCTCCCGGGGAACCCCCGTGGCCGCCGGCGTCGAGGCCGAGTCCGTCTCGGTGCTGCGAGGCCTCACCGCCGGGCCCGTCCACATCGACAGCCTCACCTCCCGGGCCTACGGCTTCGTGCCATCCATCCCCGGCGACCCCAAGGGCGAGGCCACGACCATCGTCGAGGGGGCGACCGTCGGCAAGGTCCCGGTGCACATCACCGACCACGGCATCGTCGTGGCCGACAAGACCGACCCGTCGACGGCGAACGCCGTGCGCGACGCCCTGCACAACGCCGGCCTGTCGGACGTTCGCCTCCTCAACTCCCTCACCGCGCCGTCGGACGATCACCAGCACGTGCAGGCCCAAGCGGGTGGCCTGGCGGTGATCCACAAGGACCCTGAGTTCGGGGCCAAAAACCCCCAGGGCTTCCAGGGCGGCGGTTTCGCCCTCGGCGGCGCCGAGGTGAGCGTCAGCGGACAGCGCTGCGAGCCGGCCTGCGCCGGTTCCCCGCAGTCCAGCGAGGCGCCCGGGTTGTCGTTCGATTCGCCGACGCCGGTGGAGAGCGGCCCGCAGCCGATCGGTGCACCGGAGTCGTCGTCGTTATCGGCGGCGCCGGTGTTCGAGGACTACACCGCAGCGGCGTTCGACCCGGCCACCACCGTGACCAGCGCCGCAGCCGACCCGGCGGTCACGCTCAGCCACACCGTGACCCCTTCGCCGTCGACGTTGACGGCGCCCGACGCGACGACGCCGAGGCGGCGGCTCGTGCCGGCCGCCCCGACCACCGCCGGCCGGGCGCCGCTGCGGGCGGCGCTGGCGGCGGCCAACGCCATGGGCGACCACGACGCCCGCGATCTCGAGCGTCTCTTTCTGGTCCTGGGCGGCGCGCTCGTCGTGCTCGTGGCTGCCCGGGCCCTGACCAGAGCCCGTTGAAGACAGGAGGAATCACGGTGAAGCGTCTTGTGCGGGAGCGGGGCCGGTTGGCGGCCGGCATCGCCCTGCTGGTGACGGCGGTGGTGGTGCTCGGCATCGGCTACGCCAGCATCAGCCAAGAGATCTTCGTGTCGATCCAGCTGCCCTACGTGCTCAGCGCCGGGGTGGGGGCGCTGCTGTGCGCCGGGGTCGGGCTCGTCCTGATCCGCGCTCAGGAGGAGGCCGAGAACCGGGCCCGCCTGTCGGCCCTGCAGACCGCCCACGACGCGATGACCGATCGCTTCGAGGCGTTGGGCATGCAGGTGGAGTACGTCACGCAGCTACTCGAGGCCGTCCTGCGGGACGACGCCGTCACGCCGCCGCGACCGGAGGGCATGCGGCGCGAGGTCCGCATCTAGGAGGTCTCATGCCGTTCGCAGGGAAAGTGGCGGTCGTGACCGGCGCAGCCGGCGCGACCGGGGCGGCGGTCGCCCGGGCGCTGCACGCCCGCGGCACCGACGTCCTGGCCGTCGACGGTTCTGAGGACGGGCTGGCCGCCCTGGCCGCCGAACTCGGCAGCGTCGAGACGTTCGTGGCCGATGTCACCCGGGGCGAGGACGTCGCCGCCTACGTGGCCCGGGCCCTCGAGCTGTGGGGCGGCATCGACCTGTTCTTCAACAACACCGACCGCGACGGGCCGGTCTGCCCGCTGGCCGACACCACCGAGGCGGACTTCGACGAGATCGTGGGCGGGAACCTCCGGGCGGCGTTCCTCGGGCTGAAGCACGTCCTCCCGGTGCTGCGCGACGGCGGGGCGGTGGTGAACATGGCCAGCGACCTGGCCGTCGTCGGCGCCGCGGGGCTCGGTGGCTACGTCGCCTCGAAGCACGGCGTGCTCGGGCTCACGAAGGTGGCGGCACTGGAGTGCGAGCGCCGCCAGATCCGGGTCAACGCCATCTGCCCCGGGCGCTTCGCCGATGTCGACCTCGTGGCCGAGGCCGGGACCGTGGCCTTCACCGACGCCGCCACCGACGGCTTCCGGACGCCGGAGGAGGTGGCCGACCTGGTGATCTTCCTCCTGTCGGACGGGGGGCCGCTGCATCACCGGCCCGGCGCCCACGTGCAGGCGATCAGGGACCCGGCTGGGGTGCCGAGGCCGTGAGGCGGGGAAGGTCGAGCATCTTGAGCGCCAACTCGATCTGGAGGCGCAGTTCGCCCCGGGAGGGATCGCCGCCGACGAGGCTGCGGATCCGCTTGAGCCGGTATTTGAGCGTGTTGGCGTGGACGTACATGCGGGAGGCCGCCTCGCCGACGTTGTAGTCGGCCGCCACCCAGGCCCGCAGCGTGTCCACCAGGTCCGTGCCGTGCTCCATGTCGTATCGGACCACGCTGCCGAGGGCCTCATCGACGAAGTCCCGCCGGTCCCGGGCGTTGTTGGGGCCGAGCAGCACCCGGTAGACGCCGAGGTGCTCGAAGGCCAGGGGCCGGTCGGCGATCTCGAGCGTGCGGGCCACGGCCAGGGCCCGCTCGGCCTCCTCCAGCGACTGGCCGAGGGCGCCGACCGCGGCCACCGCCGACCCGAGACACAGCGAGAGCCGCAGCCCGGGCCGCACCTGTTCGCCGACGGCCCGGAAGTGCTCGAACAGTTCCTGCGCCACCTGGAAGTCGCCCTCCGGGTTGTGCGCCGGCAGCAGCAGGAGGAAGCCGGAGCGCCAGGGCGCCACCGCCGCCACGCCGAGGATCTTGGCGCACACCTCGTTGAGGGCCGAGTACAGCCGTGACTGCGGGCCCTGCATCTCCTCCTGCCAGCGGGCCGGCCGGCCCTCCCGGTCGCCCGCCGCGGCGGCCGCCTCGACCCGGGCCACCCGGTAGGCGCCGGGCAGGGTGTAGCCCAGCCGGCGCAGCAGCCCGGCGGCCTCGTCCTCGTCGCGGTAGCTGCCGGTGAACAGGTCCTGGAGTACGTCGCCCTTGAGGCGCGACTCCACCTCGTAGGCGCTCTGCTCCCGGAGCATCTCGAGGGCGAAGATCCCAGCCGCATGCTCGATGGCCCTGGTGTCGAGGACGTCGAGCGACGCTCCGGCGGGCAGCACCGCCAGGTAGCCGCCGAAGTGGGTCCCCACCGCGATCGGGGTGACGACGGGATGCTCGTCCGGGTCGAGGCCCCCCTCGGCCAGGCGCCCCCGCCGGAGCCACGACTGGCTCGGGGCGTGCCCCTCCGGCCAGCGGGCGCTGGCGATCGGGCGCAGGGCCGAGTCGAGGACCATCACCGGCCGGGCGATGAGGTCGGCCAGCCGCTCGGCCAGCGGGTCCATCCCGGGAGCGTCGAGGGCGGTGCGGGACAGCTCGGCCTGGAGGAAGACGGCCCGTTCCAGCTGGTGGCTCTTCTCCCGCAGCTGCCGGAACATCTGGGCCGACTGCACGCTGGCCGCCATCAGCGGCGCCACCAGGGTGAGGAGATCGAGGTCCGCCTGGTCGAAGTCGCCGCTCCGCTTGTTGATGGCGTGGAACACGCCGATGGGCCGGTCCTCCACGATGAGAGGGATCGACAGGATGTTGCGGGCGCCGAACATCTCCACGAACCGGTGGATCATCCGCGGGTCGTGCGTTGCGTCGTTGGACAGGTAGGCCCGTTGTGAAAGGAATACTCGAACTGCGTTCCCACCGGCCGACAGGGGGACGTGGTACTCGGCGATGAGCCGGGGATCATCGATGCCGAAGGCCGGCTGCTGGAGGACGAGTTCGTCACGGGCGGGGTCGTAGACCAGGAAGCCCCCCGTCTCGACGTCGAGCAGACGACTCACCGTCTCGATCAGCGTCCCGAGGGCCTGCTCGTAATCGGCGGCGGAGACCATGGCCCGGCCTACCCGCACGAGGGCGCTGATCTTGCGCTGGCTCTCCTCGATGTCGGCCACCATGGACTGGTCTCCCCGGGCCAACCAGATGGGGCCCGGATGCAGCCTAAACCCCACCGTCCGTCGGACATCTGTACAGGCTGGACAATTCCTTGGCGCTGTCATTTGTCCCGACGGCACATGGTCGTCGGCGGGGCGGGGTGCGAGGCTCGGGTTTGTTTCCCGGCGACCGGAGGGGGAGGACATGTACACGGTCGACATCGATACCGGCGGCACCATGACGGATGGGCTGGTGGCCGACGGCAGCGAGCTCCACGCCATCAAGGTCGACACCACCCCGCACGATTTCACGGTCTCGTTCCGCCAGATCCTGGTCGAGGCGGCTCGGACCCTCGGCTACGAGGGTGACGTCGCCGGGTTCCTCGACCACGTGTCGTTCATCCGGTGGTCGTCGACGATCACCTCCAACGTCCTCGGCGAGGGCAAGGGGGCCAAGGTCGGCCTGCTCGTCCGCCTGGGTCACGAGGCCGACCTCTACGGCGCCGCCCGGTCGCCGGCGGTGGGGATGCTGGTGGCCGAGCACAACGTGATCGGCCTGCCCGAGAACCCGACCGAGGTCGACATCCTGGCCGCCGTCAAGACGCTGTTCGAGGACGGCGTGCGGCGCATCTGCGTGAGCCTCGACGGCGCCTTCCCCGACAACGGCGCGGAACGCGACGTGGCCGGCGTGATCGAGGCCCAGTACCCCGACCACTACCTCGGGGCGGTCCCGGTGGTGATGGGCAGCGAGATGGCCCAGGTCCACGACGACGCCACCCGCACCCACTGCTCGCTCATCAACGCCTACACCCACACCCGGCTGGCGGCGGCGCTGTTCCAGGCCGAGGACCTGCTGAAGTACGACGAAGGGTGGGACGGGCCGCTCCTCGTGGGCCACATCAACGGCGGCGTGGCCCGGGTCGGCAAGACGAAGGCGCTCGACACCATCGAGTCCGGCCCGGTGTTCGGCACCTACGCCTCGGCCTACCTGGCCCGGCGCTACGCCCTTTCCGACGTGGTCTGCCTCGACGTCGGGGGGACGACCGCCAAGGCCAGCGTCGTCCTCGGCGGGGAGCCGATGTTCACCCGCGACGGCGACATTTTCGACATCCCGGTACGGGCGTCGCTTCCGCTGCTGCGCTCCGCCGTCCTCGGCGGCGGCAGTGTCGCCCGGCCCGCCGGAGACGGCGGAGGCGCGGTGCGGCTCGGGCCCGACAGCATGGGTGCCGCCCCCGGCCCGGCCTGCTACGGCCTGGGCGGCGACCAGGCCACGGTGACCGACGCCTTCCTGGTCCTCGGCCACCTCGACCCGGCCCGGTTCCTCGGCGGACGGCGCACCCTCGACGTGGCCCGGGCGGAGGAGGTCCTCACCAAGCAGCTGGCCGAGCCGCTCGGCGTGACGGTGGAGGAGGCCGCCGCCATGGTGGCCGACACGGCGGTGGGGATCGTGGCCGAGCTCGTGTCGTCGACGCTGGCCAAGGCCGACCTCGACCCGGCCGACGTCACGCTCTTCGCCTACGGCGGCAACGGCTCGATGTTCGCCGCCCCGGTGGCCGAGAGGCTCGGGATCATGACCGCCCGGGTGTTCGGCCTGGGGCCGGTCTTCGCCGCTTTCGGGTCGTCGGTGTCCGACGTCGTCCACGTCTACGAGCGCAGCCTCGCCGGGGCCGGCGACGCCCGGGCGGCGGCCGACGAGCTGGTGGCCACGGCCCGCCGGGATCTCGAGGCCGAGGGGTTCGATCCCGACGCCGCAGCCATCGACGTCGAGCTCGACCTGGCGGCCAATGGCTCGGCGGCCCGTCTCGTCCGGGCGGGCACGATCGACGACGCGCTGTCCGACGCCCGGGGCGGCCACGTCGAGGTCGCCCGCATCCGGGCCCGGTTCCCCGTCGGGGCTTACGAGCCGGTCGGCCATCCATCGGCCCACGGCTCCACGGCGCCGGCGCCGCTGGCCAGCCGGCCGGTGTCGCTCGGCGGGGTACGCCACCAGACCCCGGTCTACGAATGGGGCAGTCTCACCGGCCGGGCCGCGGTGGAGGGACCGGCGGTGGCGGTGGGGGAGACCATGACCTGCCTCGTCCCACCGGGCTGGTCGCTGGCCATCGACGAATTCGCCAACGGCGTCCTGCGCAGGGCATAGGGGGAGGAATGAGCGAGACCCGCATCCGCTTCACCGAATACCTCGACCTCGACCTCGACCTCGAGGCGTGGCGCTGCAACCGCTGCGACGCCGAGCTCGTCTCGGCCCGGCGGCCCTACAAGGAGGGGTGCCTCGTCTACGAGCGCGATCCCCGCGAGGTCCACCCGCCGCTGATCGAAGGGGCGTTCACGTTCTCGCCCGATCCTGACTGGGTCCGGATCCTGGAGTTCTACTGTCCGGGCTGCGGCGCCCAGGTCGAGACGGAGTACCTCCCACCCGGCCACCCGATCACCGTCGACATCGAGCTCGACGTCGACCGGCTGAAGGCCCGCCTGGCCAGCGGTGAGATCCGGATCGCGGACGGTCGCCTGGCCGTGGCCGAGGGCCGGGAGGTGACCCTGTGACGACGACGGCTGTGTCGAACAGCATCGGGAACCGGCTGAACTCGATCGACATCGACGTCGGCGGCACGTTCACCGACTTCGTCCTCACCCTCGACGGGGAGCGGACGATCGCCAAGGCGCCGACCACGCCCTACGACCTGTCGGTCTGCTTCATGAACGCCATCGAAGAGGGGGCGGCCGAGGCCGCGCTCACGCTGGAGGAGCTGCTGCCCCGCATCGACGTCGTGCGGTACTCGACGACGGTGGCCATGAACCGTCTCATCGAACGGCGCGGCCCCCGGGTCGGGCTGATCACCACCGAGGGCCACGAGGACGCCGTCCTCATCGGGCGGGGCGCCCAGTGGACCGACGGCACCCGGCTGGCCGAACGGCGCAACCTGGCCGCCCAGCACAAGCCCGTACCGCTCGTGCCCCGGCCGATGATCGTCGGGGTGAAGGAACGGATCGACTCCACCGGCACGGTCATGCGGCCCCTCGACGAGGACGACGTGCGCCGCAAGCTCCGCATCCTCATGGAGCGGGGAGCGCGGGCCATCGTCGTCTCGCTGCTGTGGAGCTTCATGAACCCGGAGCACGAACGGCGCGTCCGGGAGATCATCCGCGAGGAGTACAAGGCCTTCCACATCGGCTACCTGCCGGTGGTGCTCTCCTCCCAGGTGGTGGCCAAGCTCGGCGAATACGAGCGGACGATGACGGCCGTGCTCGACGCCTACCTGCAGCGGGCCATGCAGACCGAACTGTCGTCCACCTGGGACAAGCTGCGGGAGGCCGGCTACCGGGGCAGCTTCCTCATGATCCACAACTCCGGCGGTTCCGGCGAGGTGTTCAAGACCACCGCCAGCCGGACCTACAACGGCGGGCCGGTGTCGGGCCTCATGGGCTCCTACCACCTGGCCCAGAGCCTCGGCTACCACAACGTCGTGGCCGGCGACATGGGCGGCACGAGCTTCGACATCGGCCTCGTCGTCGGCGACTCCGTCCGCAACTACGAGTTCCGGCCGATCATCGACCGGTGGATGGTCAGCATCACCATGCTGCAGACGCTGTCCATCGGCGCCGGCGGCGGCTCCATCGCCTGGATCAACCCCATCGGCAACCAGCTCAACGTCGGGCCCCGCAGCGCCGGCTCCATGCCCGGCCCGGTCTGCTACGACCAGGGCGGCACCGAACCGACCGTCACCGACGCCGACGTCGTGCTCGGCTACATCAACCCCGACACGTACTACGGCGGGCGCATGCCGCTGAATGCGGCCAAGGCGGAGCGGGCCATCCGGGAGCGGATCGCCGAGCCGCTCGGCGTGTCGGTGGAGGAGGCGGCGGCGCTGATCCGGCGCATCGTCGACCAGAACATGGCCTCGGCCATCAAGCGGGAGATCCACCTGCGGGGCTACCACCCCGAGGACTTCATCCTCTTCGCCTTCGGCGGCGCCGGCCCGACCCATGTCTCCGGCTACCTGGGCGACCTGGCCAAGGCGGTCGTGTTCCCCTCGGCGCCGGTGTTCTGCGCGCTGGGGAGCTCGATCATGGACATCGTCCACGTGTACGAGACGTCGAAACGGATGATCTTCCTCGAGTCGCTCACCCAGAAGTGGACCGACGACTACGAGACGTTCAACGCCACCGTCCGCCAGCTCATGGACCAGGCCCGCCAGGACCTGCTGGCCGAAGGCCTCCCGTCGGACGAGGCGACGTTCAGCCTCGAGCTCGACATGCTCTACGGCGGCCAGGTCAACGTGAAACGGATGGCGTCGCCGGTGCTGTTCCTGGAAAGCGAGAAGGACGTCATCGCCGTCTACGAGGACTTCGAGAAGGAGTTCTCCGAGGCGTTCAGCCCGCTGGTGGTCAACAAGCCCGGCGGCGTGTACCTCGACAACTTCGTCCTCAAGGTGACCGTGCCCACCCCCAAGCCGGTCCTCCCGGAGTCGGCACTGCAGGGCGAGGACGCCAAGGCGGCCATCACGGGGTCCCGCCGGGCCTACTGGCCCGAGCGGCGGGAGTGGGCGGAGACGTCGCTCTACGACGCCGACTCCCTCCAGCCCGGCAACGTCATCGACGGCCCGGCGGTCGTCGAGGCGCCGCTCACGACCATCGTCGTCCCGCCGGGGATGCGGTACTCCATCGACCGGTACGGCCTCGGAGTGCTCGAGTCGCTCACCGCGCCGGTGTCGACCCACAGCCAGAAGATCGACGCCGAGGCGCTGGCCACGGCGGGAGGGAGGGCGTCGTGAGTGGCATCCCCACACTGGAGGAGAAGCTGCACTGGCTCAAGCCGGTGCCGGCCACCGACCACGAGCTGAAGTGCGTCGAGCAGATCGGTCTCGGCGAGTTCGAGATCGGCTTCCAGCGGACCAACGACATCCTCGACGAGGGCATGGACGTCTTCGTCCGGTCGTGCCGGTCGGCCATGGGTATCGCCGGCGACTCGCTCGTCGGGATCTTCACCGCCGACGGCGACATGGTGAACGGGTCCTGCGGCAGCTACCTGCACGCGGTCATCCCGCCGCTCATCATCAAGTACATCCTGGCCAACTACTCCGAGAACCCCGGCGTGAAGGACGGCGACCTGTGGTTCGCCAACGACGCCGTCTACGGCGGGATCCACAACCCCGACCAGATGGTGGCCATGCCGGTGTTCTACGACGGGCAGCTGATCGCCTGGACGGCGGCGCTGGTCCACACCACCGAGACCGGCGCGTC
>Ga0070695_100002271_pt1 | contig 11007 bp, 8 predicted proteins | sample KBSK1252metaG_FD_65471 | JGI IMG/M metagenome (GOLD analysis project Ga0070695, IMG submission 65471) | Corn, switchgrass and miscanthus rhizosphere microbial communities from Kellogg Biological Station, Michigan, USA - KBS K1-25-2 metaG | ecosystem: Host-associated > Plants > Roots >...
CGACGATGTTATAGCCGTGCCCGCGCGACGTTCCCGATGTCGGCCGCGTCATCACGGTGACCAGCGAGCACTGCAAAATGGCCTTCGGGCGAAACAGGCCCGTGCTGCTCAATACCAGACAATGGCAACACTGCGGTTCCCCTTTGTGCGTATCAGGGTTGCCCCCGATTTGGCCGCCATCGCGCCGAGCCTAGTCTGCCATCTCTCCACAACAACCTGGCAAGAGGTGTTCACAATGCGAATAGTATTCTATGCCGGATTGGTGGCATTGCTTTTGACGCCCTCTGGGACCGACGCGCGGGCGCAAACGGCAGGATCAAAAAGGCTCGGTGTCTCCAGTGTCGAGCTGAATGACGTGATAAGCGGATGGAGCGTGCAGCGCCAATTGCTCTGGCAGCCCGTCTACAACGACCAGGACGAAAAGATCGGAAAGATCGAGGACATCATTCTCAACAAGGAACGGACTGCCTCTTACGCTATCGTCAGTATTGGAGGCTTTCTCGGTCTGGGCTCGCACGATGCTGCCATCCCGGCTGACCAGTTTCAGTTGGAAAATAATCGCCTGGTACTGCCCGGCGCAACGAGAGACCAACTACGCGCCATGCCTCCCTTCGACTATTCGCGCATGTATTCCCCTGAGAGTGACCAAGCAAAGGCGGCGCCGGGGGAGGACGACAACTGGACGCGCGCGGGAGGTTACTCAAGGCCGTAACTCTTTTTTGACCGACGATGATCGGCCAATCCCCAACGCGCAGGGAGGCGCAGGCCCAATTCGTCGAAAGAACTGGTTGTGGTTCTGACGCTGATGTACTTCCCGCACCGCATGTACGGAAAACTGTATGCCGGTACCACCTTCACAGTTCGTGAGGGATAGACGGTTGTAGCATACGGGACCGTAAGCCGGTGGCTGGACTAATTCTAATTCTGCGACCGAGTATCTAGTCAGGCACGGCCGGACCATACATGAGGGTCAAAATCGCCATTGCCGCTTAGTCGGCTTTCGGAGTGCTTCTGCCTTTCCGTGAAACGTCGACGGGCAATTTGTGCCAATAGCGGCTGTGAGCAGTTGCAACAAGTTTACTCGATCAGCACATCTGCACGTGCGTGCGATCGTCTAAATGCAACCTGCTAGAGTAAAGGTACCGCGGCGGATGCAGTTTCGTATCCGCATCAACCAGGGAGACGTGCTAGTTGATGGTGCTCGTGTAATTGGGTGTCGTGCGAAATTTTGCTTGCCTCCGGATGCTTCGACACGCGCTACACCTCGGCAAGCGCCTTCCTTAGGTCTTAAATTGCAGTCATTTACCCGTTAGGTATTGCTTCGCCACGATGAGGTCGGATCGTGCGGTGTCGGCACTACCCGCGACCGTGACGAGCTTGTCGTAGTAGGACCTAGCGCGCGCCCTATCGCCAACCCGGTCGGCAGCCTTTGCCGCACCCGCAAACGAGCGATAGCGGTTCGGATTGTTACGCAGCGACGTTTCGAATTCCTTCAAGGCCTGCGTGGGCTCTTGCGCTTCCATCAGGAGTTCACCCAGCATTTCCCGCATCGGTGACAGGCGATTTTCCATCGCGACGTGCTTGCCGCTTCTCTCTTCGAGGTCGGCGGCTTGGCGCATTCCCGCAACTGCTTCCACTTTGCGGCCCTCGACTAGCGCGATCCAGGCTTCGCTGGCAAGCTTCTGGATGCCAACCTGGCCCGCCCAATACTCATCGCGCGCCGTGTCCAACTTATCCTTGAGCACCCGCAGGTGATTGACAGCGTCCTTTGCATTCGTCAGCTCTCCATTGCGGGCAGCCCCGACTGCGCGGCCGAACCACGTTATCGCCTCGGCCTGCGCGAACGGTGTTTTCGGGATGGTGAGCGCCGCTGCCTCCGCCCACGCGGCACGCTCGAAGGCATAACGGACCGGAATAGCTGCAAAGGCGGTGTGTCCACTGTACCGGAAAGTTGCAGGATATTCAGAAACACTGTTGCGAGCATCGACAATACGCTTTGCCTGTTGGTCCTGCCCCAGTTGCAAATAGGCATTGGTGAGGAAATCGAGCGAATGATAGCGCGCGGGATTCTTGGCGGGATCGCTGGCAGCTTGAGGATTGATCCGTGCCGTGTAGGCCATCGTCAGATCATCGGATGCACGATCGGAGCTGATCACCTCCTGCCACATGCCTAGGGTGGAGAAGATGTGTGAAGGCATGTGCAACGCGTGTGGCGCCAAGGGTGCGAGTCGTGCACAGCGGGAGGCAGCAATTGCGCCGCGCACGGCAAGCTCGGGATAGTCATAGCTGTGGATGATGTAATGCTGGATGCCTGGGTGGTTTGGAAAACTCGGCTCTAGCTTTTCGAGCATATCGGCGGCTTTGAGTTGTTTGGCGTACGTCTTGTCGCTAGGGTCGGCGGCCTCATTGAGCGCGAGCGCATAGAATATCGTAGCCTCCGCGTCATCGGGATACCGCGTCACCAACTGCGCCATTGCCGCCTCGTAGCTGGCGGTGCGCATACGCTGTGGGACAGTGGCGTAATCTTTGTAGAAGGTCGCTAGGGCCTCAATCCACTGGCTTTCGCGCTCGGTTTTATGTGTGGCAGCGTGCGCCTTCTCGACCGCTTCCCAGCCCACTTTCAGGACATCTCCGGGGAATGCCCCCACTAGCGGATTTGGGCGTTGGCTAATGGCAATGCCCCAATAGGCCATAGCGCAGGACGGCTCCATTTCGGCGACGGCGGAGAACGCTTTCACCGTTTCGGGAAAGAAGAACGAATGGAGCAGCGCTACGGCACGATTGAATTGCGCCTGCGCTGCGGGGCTACACGAGATCGAGAAATTGACCTCGCCCAACCGTTCCTCGGCGCGAGCAGCCGCGTTATTGATGAGCGCGATCAGCGTGGCCGTGGAGAGAATGCCTACGATCCAAGAGCGTGCCATGACCAGAGCCTTCTGTCGATATCATTGGATTGATAGGCTAACGGGACGGCTATTGATGTGTCCAATTCATTTATGGTCTAATAAATGATGATAAATTGGAATAGGCCAATGAACCTCCGCTTCCTTCGCACCTTCGTGTCAATCGCCGAATATGGCGGTGTTGCGCGCGCAGCCGCGCGCCTCAATCTGACGCAGTCGGCCGCGTCGCGGCAAATCCAAGCTCTCGAGGATGAATTGGGGCTGCGGCTGTTCGCGCGCATCGGGCGCGGCACGCGGCTGACGTCGGACGGCGAGGACCTTCTGGAGCGCAGCCGCCGCGTGTTATCGGACGTAGCGGCACTCGGCGAGCGGGCAAATGCCCTTAAAAGCGGGGACGTCGGAGTGCTGCGAGTCGCAGCCACTCCACAGGCGATCGAGAGCCTCCTTGCGGATTTCTTGCCGCGCTATCGCAAGCGCCATATCGGTGTGACGGTTCACCTGGTCGAGGATGGTGGCTCCCGACTGCCCAGGCGACTCGAACGTGGCGACATCGATATCGCAATCATGCCAGCTGGTGACGCTCGGTTTCGGGGCCGGCTGCTCTATCCCATGTACCTCCTGGCCGTGCTGCCGCAGCGTCACGCTCTTGGCCGCCGCACAACGCTTGATGTAACAGACCTCGCAGACGAATCCCTGTTGCGTCTCACGCCGAGCTTTGCTTCACACGGCTGGTTCGACGCCGCCTGCCACGTTGCGCATGTCCGGCCGCGCGTCCTGCACGAAAGCGTCGCTGCACACACGCTGATCGCATTGGCTAAGGCTGGCCACGGGATCGCCCTGGTCCCTTCTCCGGTGCGCATTCCGCGTGCGGGTGTTTCGGTAGCAGTGGTGATGCATCGCGAGGTACCGCTTGGCACATGGACAGTCGCGGCGTGGGATCCCCAGCGATACTTGGCTCCGTTCGCGTCGAAATTTATCGAAGAAGTGGCCACCCATTGCCAGCGCGGCTATCCCGGCCTCGAATTTGTTCGAAGGGCGCCCAGACTTCCCAAGCCAAAAGCTGGGTGAGAGCGGTTCCGGGTCAAAATCGCCATTGCCGCTTGGTCGGCTTTCGGAGTGCTTCTGCTGTTCCGTGAAGTGTCGACGGGTAATTTGTGCCGGACTCCCGCCTTGGCAATAGATTGCCTGGTCCGACAGAGGCCTTTCGCTCCTTACCTTTGCCATGCTCGATGACTACGCTGTCATCATTTGCTGTGCCATTCGCGGAAAAAACATGAAGCAGCTAACAATTTGTCTGGGAGCGCGAACGAGATGTTCACCGGGCCGTAGAACAGCGCGACTTGCGCCAATCTCATTCCCCGCATCAAGAAGGTGCGCCCGGATTTGCCGATCATCGTGTTTTGCGCGCTCATGACGTCTTGTTGTCCATGTGCGCCACCGTCAACGCTGCGGACACACCACCGCTTCTCTGTCCGGGCAAAGGACAGATTGCAGGCAACACTGCACTTTACGATGAGCCGCGTGGCTTGCTAGTTGGGACACTCGATCCGAGCATCATTTATTCGTCGACAGAGCGGCGTGTTGTTGCTCAAGCGACCTGGTACGAGGTAAGGCGGGCTGAGGTCCCATTGGGATGGGTCAGGGGTACGACCGTCGAGCGTCAGTCTGATCTAAGCTGCTATTTGCTGTGGATGCGGCTGACCGGTGAGGTCTGTTTTCCCATTAATGCTGAGTTTCATGCTGAGCCAATCAGATGGAACGCTGATTGGCGGAAATCTTTACCGGCTCAATTCAATCGAAAGTGATAGTCGGTCTCTGACGCCTAGGCGGCAATGAGCAACGCCATGGGAACCAAGTTCCGATCTATTTTGACACTGCTACTGTTGTTGCTGTTGCCCTGCGATGCATGTGCCCAGGAGAGCGCGCGGCAAGGCGGGAAAAAGCCCAGCGCCTGGATAAAGCTCTGCGAGAAGAGACGCCCCCCGAAAGACATCGGCGTCTGCATGACGCTCCACGAGAGGGTCGACGGGCAAACCGGGCAAGTACTGATCTCGGCGGCATTACGTCAGACCGAGGGTGAGGATAAAGAGTACTTCAGGGTCATGCTGCCGCCGCAGGTGCAGGACGTCCGCGCCACCATCTTCCCCGAGCCAATGTGGGAGAAAATACTGGAGAGGTGGCGGAAGAACGAAAAGCTCGATGAGAAGGGTGATGAACCCCAGCTGCAGAGGTTCAGCCTAGGCTTATTGGGTTGCTCGGGATCGCAAGCCTTACCAAGCCGTGCTGCCGGTTGTATTGGTGAGGTCGAAGCGACGCCTGAGCTCTTTGCCAACCTGAAGAGCAGCGGCGGGCTCTTGGTGTACGCCACCTTCGCGACTTGCGATTGCCAGGGTACATTCCCGATCTCTCTCACGGGCTTCGCCGAGGCACTAGCAGGTCCGCCATTCCTTCAGTGGCATGCGCGCACTCCGCTAATTTGGCCTGAGTGAGTTGGTCAACGCACATTCCATGAAGCAGCAATGACCGATGATCAGAGACCTCCCGAGCTTTCAGCAGATCAATGGATTACGGTCAGCAGGATAATCGCGGCACTAAGCCTAGTTTTGTTGGGTGCTTCGGTCGCTGACCATGGTTGAGGATCGAAGATGAACTCGGTGCGCACAATCGAGTTCCCGGGGACTCAGCGCCAGTAAATGAGCTACTCCAAGCTTTTTCTTTGTACTTGGTGTGCGTTCGCGGTCATCATGTTCCTGCAATCGTGGTCCCTTGCGGCGTCGGTCGTGCCAGCACTATTCCCGACGCTAATTTCTCTCGCCTTTTTTGGTCTGTCGGCACTCCTGGCGAACCGGTTCTGGTATCGTGTCCTGCTATGCAATTTGTTGATCGGGTTCGCTTTCGGAATTTCACATTTCAATATGCCTGAGAACTACACGTCATCACTAGGTGGGAAACTCCTGGTCCACGGCGGACACCACACGCAGTTTGGTCACCTGCATGCAATGCTGAGCTACGCGGTGATTGTAGTAGGCAATCTGTTGGGCTTCATTTGTTATCGCTGGTGGATGTCTCGGGCTGCAAGCGCCGGGGCGTAAAAGGTCGAACTTTTTGGGTCTGCCAGCTGCCCACAACGGAGTAGCTCGCAATCCGTGTCGATTTCCGCTCAAGGTCACGATGAGACCAAAGCAGCCCATTGATCAAGGCCCGACCGTTCGTCTCCTCCGCCTCAGGAAGCTGACCATGGGAATTGACTCTATCGGTGGCCCTGCGCTACGCCGCTCCCCGCCCTCTCCGACTCTCTTTTAGGAGTTCCGAGGGCTCTCGCCTCGCGCGCGTCATGTCCCCGTCTCCTTGCTCGGCGCGCCATGGCGGCGGTGATAAGTACCCGCTGATGGCCACCTCCAATGCGCGATTGACACCGGATCCGGTTCAAAAACTTCGATCTTGAGAGGATGACACGCAGCAACTTCGTTCGAGTGGGTTGTGCTGCAGTTGCCGCCAGGGCAAGCCGACAAAGCGCCAAGCAAGTCGATCTCGGCGAAGAACTCAATGAAGTCTCCGGGCCGCACGGGGCTTGCCTTCATGAAATACTGGTGAGTGTCCTTCGTGAAGCCAGTGCACATGAAGACGTTGAGCACATCATGGATTTGATGCTCGACTTCGCGCGGCGTGACCCTCAACTCTGTCGCGAGGGCGCGCGCCAGATTAGAGTGGCAGCAGTGATCATAATCGCTGCCGCTCAACATTCGGTTCGTATAGGGATCGCAGCGCGTTCCGATAACGTCGTGAACACCCGCGCCGTCCTCGTCCCAACCGTACCAGCCGAGCGTATCATGACTGATGGTCGCCATGGGCCTGAGATACGGCATGGTGCTCCACAACCGATCGCCAGTGCTGATGTGCGTCGCATGAAGCGCGCGCGTTTTTCCGCTGAAGAAGCGCTCTGAGAGATCGTGTGAGTTCCACAGATTGAGGTCGCCGACCTGCGCGCCCTCCATACAGATGATGCGGAAGAACTGTCCCCTTTTGACGTGAAAGGTGCGGGCGTCGCGTGGCGGCACAATGACCTCATTCTGCTTCACAATCGTTTGCCGTATGGCTTCCAGCATCGTGATATCGGGCCTTGACAGCGTGCCAACTGGGTAAACGACTACCGGTTTGCCGGCGCGGCGCGCCGCGGCGTCTGCGGGAGGGATGAGAGGACGAAGCATTGTGGTGAGCCCTCAAGAGACCTCAGGAATGGCGCGTGGTGGCTGTCTGGACCAACAGCACCAACACTCCCAAACATGCCGTAGCGGCGAGCGAACGGAGCCGCATGGCGCACCTCCCTGCCATTCTTAGTTGCCTTTGATCCAACTTACGCTGCCGCCCTCGGGATGAGAAGGTTGGCCGTTGGCTGGATAAGGAGCGTCGGTCCAAATGGCCGGTTTGGGTCAGAGCACTAAATCGCTGCCGCGATAGCCGCTGCGCGGGGTGCCCGATCGAGGGTTGGGTACCCATTGAGAGGAGACGATAGCGGGGCGGGGAGCCCCGTCCTGAGGAAAGATCGAGGTCTTGGCAACCTCACTCAGGAGAAGCTCCCCATGAGCACTGATACCACCGTCAGTTCGCTGCGTCATCGCATGATCGAGGACATGGCCGCGCGCAAGCTGGGGTCTCATTCGCAGCGCAGCCACATTGAGAGCTGCAAGCGCTTCGCGGCATTCCTCAAGCGCTCGCCCGACACGGCGACCGCCGACGATATCCGCGGCTTTCAGCTGCATTTGGCCGAGGCCGGCCTCAGCATAATTAATCGCAACCGCATCATGACAGGAGTGAGGTTCCTGTTCCGCGTCACGCTGAGGCGGCACGATCTCGCAGCCGAGATCTACCACCTCAAGGAGCCACAGAGGCTGCCCCTCACCATGAGCGCAGACGAGGCCGAGCGGCTCCTTGCCATGGCCGGTAATCTCAAGGTCCACGCCATGCTCGCGCTCGGCTATGGCTGCGGTTTGCGGGCCGGTGAGATCGTTCGACTCAAGGCCGGCGACATCGATAGCGCCCAGATGATCATCCGTGTCGTGCAGTCGAAGGGCCGCAAGGACCGCCACGTCATGCTGCCGCAAGAAGTGCTTTCCTTGCTGCGGGAGTGGTGGAAGGCACGTCCGACGCGCTTCGACGCCGACGTACCGGTCAGGGAGCTCTGGCTATTTCCCGGGCCACGGCTGGGAAAGCATCTCACGACGCGACAGTTGAGCCGCCTCTTTCACAAAACGGCAAGAGCTGCGGGTATCAACAAACCCGTCAGCGTGCATTCGCTTCGTCATTCCTTCGCGACCCATCTGCTCGAGGACGGCACCGACATTCGTTACATCCAAGCCCTACTCGGTCACGAGAAGTTGGATACGACGGCACGCTACACGCGCGTCGCCACGGGCCGGATCGCGGCCATCGATAGCCCGCTCAAACGCTTCCGGCGCCAGCGAGCAAGGAAGAAAGGCCGATCCAAGTCAGCGGGCTGACGCCCCGAGAACATGGTGCAGCCAGGTCTGGAGGTCGCGGACATTTTCCGCGACCACGGTCCCGCTTGGCGTGAGGCCAACCGCGGCCATATCAGCCTAGAGCAAATGAAGGTGATGAGTGCGATCGAGCGCTGCCGCACGGCGGCGCTCGGCGGCCATGTTGCACGTTGCGAGAACGAGGCCTGCGCTCATACCATCATCGCCTACAACAGTTGCCGCAACCGGCACTGCCCAAAATGTCAGGGCGCTGCCGCCCGCAGGTGGCTCGCCGATCGCGAGGCCGAACTGCTGCCAGTTCAGTATTTTCATGTGGTTTACACACTGCCGGCCGAGCTCCGCGGCCTCGCCTATCAGAACAAGCCCGTGATCTACGACCTGCTCATGAAGGCATCGGCCGAGACCACGCTCGCGATCGCGGCCGACCCCAAGCACTTGGGCGCCCGTATCGGCATCATCGCCGTCCTCCATACCTGGGGCTCCGCCCTCACGCACCATCCCCACGTGCACATGATCGTGCCGGGCGGTGGCCTGTCGGAGGATGGCTCACGATGGGTCTCCAGTCGCCCGGGCTTCCTCGTGCATGTCAAAGTGTTGTCGCGCCTATTTCGTGGGCGGTTCTTGACCATGCTGATCAAGGCCCACGCGCAAGACCGGCTCAAGTTCTTCGCAGAGCACTCAGCGCTCGCCGACAAACGCGCATTCAAGCGATTCCTAGCACCGCTGCGCAAGATCGAATGGGTCGTCTACAGCAAGAATGCCTTCGCCGGGCCCGAGCAGGTGTTGCGCTACCTATCCCGCTATACCCACCGCGTCGCCATCTCCAATCGTCGTCTGGTCTCGATCGACGACACCGGCATCGCCTTCCGCTGGAAGGACTACCGCATCGACGGACCCGAACGATGGAAGACGATGACCCTGCACCCCCACAAGTTCATCCGGCGGTTCCTCTCCCACGTGCTGCCCAAAGGCTTCCACCGCATCCGCCATTATGGCTTGTTTGCCAGCGGCAATCGTACCGCCAACATCGCACGCGCACGCCAGCTGCTCGCTGCTGCCCCGCGCGTCGTTGAGCCCAAACAGCAGAAGGCCGCTGCCGCGGATGAGCCGCGCGTCCTGCCCTGCCCCTGCCCCCGTTGCGGCGGCCGGATGATCGTCATCGAGATTTTCGCACGCGGCCGCGACCCCACATATCCGGCAACCTCTGCTCCGACGCCAGTCGGGATTGACACCTCATGACCGCTGCTCGCATTGCTTGCCGCAAAGCCGCGCCTCTCACAAACCGGTCATCGGCCCGGGACGTTCCCGCTCGTGTTATCGCCCTTCAACCCTGGCGTCGGCACGCGCTAAGCTACCCTTCAACCCCTTTCCGCTCCGCCAAATGTCTCCGATCACCCCAAGCAGCAGGTCCTGCCTGCTCGCGGCCCGGCTCAATCCACCACCGCCATGACGCTCGCGGCGATTAAATCCCCATAGAGCCCGCTGCCCTGTCGCGGCTCCACTTCCCACGATTTCGTGCCTTGGCGCTTCTCGGACGCCTCCCGTCGGCGCGCCTGGACAGGCGTCATGCAGGCATCCGAGAAACCTGCACAGACTCGGCCGCCGCGGGCGGGTTCGGAGGCCATTCGAGGGAGGTCGGTTGACCCCTAGATTCCGGACACGATTGCGAGCGTGTGGACGGACGGTAGGTCTGTGCCATAAGGCGACATCGTTAGGCTGTTCTATGATCTCGGTTGGTATTCAGCTTTGATGGTGATCGGCCCCGCGAATGATGCGCGCATATTGGCATCGCCGCGGCGTCATTCGTTGCGACCCTACGCGGTGGCCGCGCAGGCCGTCGACGCAAACTGGGGCGCGACTGCACTATTTCGGTCGTTGGAGAGTGTCCGACCTTGTCTTAGGAATGAACGTGCTGCGCGTTCTTTTTGACGGCCTCCATCGCGTCGATGTACGGGATGGGACCGTAGCTGATGCGAGCAACGCGAAGTTCAGACAGCCGCTTATTGGACGGTACGCCCTCCATCACCATGACGTTGACAGGCAGCGAAACGCCTTCACTTATCCGACCGATCAGTGCGGCCTGCTGCAATCCCGGAATGAAGAAGCCGGATGCGCCGGCGGCTTGATATGCTTTTGCCCTGTTTAACGCATCTTGGACCAAGTCTGCGGCATCACCGCCATCGCCGAGGAACAGGTCGGTTCGAGCGTTGATGAAGAGGTCAACGCCCTTTTTCTCGGCCGCCGCGCGAATGGCCGCAATTCTTCGTGCCTGCCGGTCGATTGAGTACAATCCCTTGCCTTTGACGACGCGATCTTCAAAGTTGATTCCGACGACTCCCAGTTCAAGCAGCCGCGAGACGTTTGCGCCCAACTTGCTCTCGTCCTCGCTGTATCCGCCTTCGAAGTCGATGGTTACCGGAGCATCGACCGCTCCGGTGATTCGCGCGACGATCTGCTCCACGAACGCGAGCGGAATTGCTTCACCGTCGCTGTAGCCCTGCGCTTCCGCGACCGACCAGCTGCTTGTGGCGATCGCCTTCGCGCCAGCATCCAGGATGGCTTTGGCGCTTCCAGCATCCCATGCGTTATAAAGGACCAACGGCTTCCCT
>Ga0070695_100002272_pt1 | contig 11006 bp, 6 predicted proteins | sample KBSK1252metaG_FD_65471 | JGI IMG/M metagenome (GOLD analysis project Ga0070695, IMG submission 65471) | Corn, switchgrass and miscanthus rhizosphere microbial communities from Kellogg Biological Station, Michigan, USA - KBS K1-25-2 metaG | ecosystem: Host-associated > Plants > Roots >...
TTCATGAACGTCTCTGGTTTATCCATTAGGTATTCGAGGGAGCGTCCCCATACCTCCTCAGCGGCGGGGCTCATGTATATTTCTTTGCCGCTCTCCGCATCGGTCATCCAAAAAACTTCCTGAATATTGTTGGCCAGCTGAATGAAGCGCTCTTCAGAGGCGCGCAGTTCATCTTCTGCTCGCTTGCGTTCAGTGATGTCCTGAATTTGAGAAATGAAATGCCGCGGCTTTCCTTGATGATCTCGAACTAAAGAAACGCTCAATAGAATCCATATCACATGTCCTAATTTGTGGAAATAACGTTTTTCCATCTGAAAGGAACGTATCTCTCCTGACAGTATTTGGCGGACATTATAGAGGTCGGTTTCCAGATCCTCGGGGTGCGTAATATCCTGAAAAGTTTTTTCTAATAATTCTTCTTCTGAATATCCTACCAGCTCACATAACGCTCGATTGACTCTCAGCCAGCGACCATTAACTGCTACCAACGCTATGCCAATGGATGCATACTCAAATGCACTGCTGAATCGTTCTTCGCTTTCTCGTAACAATTCTTCAGCTCGTTTTCGCTCGATGGCTAACGCGACCTGCGTGGCAATGGATGCGAGGAAATCCTTATCACGCTCTGTGTAACGATTTGGATTCTCATAGTCTTGTACGGCAAGCACGCCAATCGTTCCACGCTGTGTTTTGAGCGGTGCTCCCATCCAGGAGGCCGAGTTGGTTCCGACAAGCTCGACTTCACCCTGTATGATCAGTTCATCAAACCGTGCTTGTGTCAACAAGAGCGGCTCACCCGTTCGGAAAACATAGGAAGTTATGCTTTTTTCAAGCTTGGATGGCGGCTCCGGCTGATCATACTGGTCCACAGAATAGATTTCCTCGAACGACCCGCTGTTTTGATCATTAAGGACAACGAAGAAATTCTTGGCGTAAATCACTCTGCCAATCGAATGGTGAAGGAGCTTTAGGAATTCCTGCAGATCATGCGTGTTGGTCAGCCCCTGCATGATTTCCAAAAGTGCCTGACGTTCTATCTCTGCCTGCTTGCGCTCGGTGATATCGCGATAATTAACGACAATTGCATTTACGCCGGGCTCATCCAGCATATTGGTAACTATAGCCTCTACCCAACGCCATGTATTGTTGGAATGCCTCAAACGGAATGAACCGTGCTGACGGCTTCTTGGTTCTTGAATAATGTTGGCATAAAAGTTGCGGGTCCAATCCAGATCATCCGGGTGCATCAATTTGAAAATATCTTGTCCCAGAAACTCATCTGGCGCATAGTCAAGAGTACGGAAGACGGCTGGGCTTTCCCATATCAATGTGCCATCTGCCGCCAGAAGTGAAATATTATCCAATCCATTCTCAATCAACGCGCGAAAACGCTTCTCATTATTTCCCAACGCCTCTTCAGCCTGCTTGCGCTCGGTGATATCCTGTAGAAAACCCTCATAGTAAAGTACATTTCCATCAGCATCGCGTACCACTCGCGCAGATATAGATATCCAGATAATACTCCCATCCTTGCGTTGATTTTTCCATTCAAAATTTTCTATTACACCGCGCGTTTGTAAAGGCCCAATGAACAACTCGCGCTGGGCGAGGTCAAGATTTAGCTGATGTGAAATATCCGTAACACTTTCAATCATTTCCTGAGGCGAGTCATATCCAAAAATACGCGCCATAGCCGGATTGACGCTGATAAATCGTCCTTCCGGCGTGGACTGGAAGATACCTTCCGGCGAATTTTCAAAGATAGCCTGATATTTCTCCTCTGCCAGCGTGCGCTCCAACAACAAACGTCTTTCTTCCAGCGCATGGATTACCGCAGGCGCGAGTCGCTTGATATTCTCTTTGATGATGTAATTATTCGCACCTGCTCTCATACAGTCAACAGCAATATCTTCACTTAGGGAGCCTGTCCAGATGATGAAGGGCGTCAGAGGAGAATTCTCTAAAGCCAGCTTCAATGCCTTCATCCCATCAAAGTGAGGCAGGTGATAATCTGACAAGATGAGATTGGGATGAAATGTTTCGAGCGCCTCTAAATAATCCTCGCGAGTTTCCACACATTGAAACTCGCAATCTTTTACTACCTTGAGGATTTCACGTTTCGCCAGCTCAGCATCTGCTGCCAGGTCTTCAACGATTAGAATGCGAATAGACTCATTCATGATCTTTTCCTCTTGGCCATTGCATGCCAAAGTTTCGTGTCAATAAAGTGAAGAAAAGTTCTCCCATGTTTTTATTTCACCGGATGATTTATCATCAGCCAATAAATACCAAGCTTGCTCATTGCTTCCACAAATGCCTCGAATTGCACGGGCTTAATGACGTAACTATTTACACCAAGTTCATAAGCGGTTCTCACATCTGGATCTTCAGCAGAGGAGGTCACGACTACCACTGGTATTGAACGCGTCCGTTCGCTGGTTTTCATAATGCGCAGAACTTCCAGGCCATTCATTTTAGGCAATTTTAAGTCCAAAAGCACTACCTTGGGCGGACTATCAATCTTGAGCCCTTCATATTTGCCGCGTGCAAACAAAAAATCCAGCGCTTCTGCACCATCCTCCACATGAACAAGCTGGTTGGCAAGATGATGTCTTTTCAGTGCCCGTATCGTCAGCTCAGCATCCTGAGGGTTATCTTCTACAAGTAAAACTTCTACGGCATCCAGATCAATCATGTTCATTCTCTCTTTCGAGGAAGAGCAAAATAGAAGGTTGCACCCTTACCCACTTCGCCTTCCGCCCAAACGCGCCCGTCGTGACGGTTAATCACTCTTTTCACAATTGCCAGACCTACACCCGTCCCTTCGAATTCTTTCTCCCCATGCAGTCGCTGGAAGACACCGAACAACTTGTCCATGTATTCCATCTCGAAGCCTGCACCTGTATCGCGTACATAATAGATGTGTTCATCCTCACTCTGCTTGCTTCCCACCTCGATCACGGCCGGCTCTTTCTTGGACGAAAACTTGATTGCGTTAGAAAGAAGGTTTACCCAGACCTGGCGGATTAATACTGGATCTCCAGCGGTTGAGGGAAGCCTATGGACATGGAAGTCAATGCGTCCTGCGTTCTCCGTTGTCATCAATTCATCAAAGACCGAACTTGCCATGGCTTTCATGTCAATTTTGGTGAAGTGCATTTCCTTCCGGCCCAGCCGTGAGAAGGCGAGCAGGTCATCAATCAATTTTCCCATGTGCTGTGCTTCCCTACGGATGATTTCACCTACGCGTTTGCCCTCCTCATCCAGCAATGGCTCATAGTCTTCCAAAAGGATGCGCGTGAACCCATCAATTGCTCGAAGCGGCGCACGCAAATCATGTGAAACCGAATAGGAAAATGCTTCCAACTCTTTGTTCGCGGCCTCAAGTTGTGCGGCTTGTTTTTTCAGGTCGGCATTGAGTTGTTGAATGGCTTGCTCCACCCGCTTCCGCTCGGTAATATCTCTGGAGATGCCAAAAATGCCAATGATTTGTCCTTCCGGGTTGCGGAGAGGCACTTTTGTCGTCGAAACCCAGGTCTCTCGACTATCTGGCCAAACAACCTGCTCTTCAAAGTCCACTAACGGTTGGCCAGATCTCATCACTTCCTGTTCCTCGGCGTAGGCTTGCATAGCGTGTGGAAAAAAATCAAAATCGGTTTTGCCGACTATTTGGGCAGGATCGTTTAGTCCAAGCATGTTGGCCTGAGACTTACTATTTCTGATGAAGCGGCTCTCAGTGTCCTTAAAGTAGATATGGTCAGGCATGTAATCCATGAGGGCCTGGAGGAGGGTATTGGCCTGTGACAGCGCGGCAGTCCGTTCTTGGACCTTGAATTCTAATTCGTCACGCGCCCTTTGCAAAGCCTCCTCTGCCTGCTTGCGCTCAGTGATGTTGCGGTTGACGCTCACATATCCTGTAACCGATCCGTTGGCATCGTGGAGCGCGATGGAGTGGATCTCACTAATTACCTGAGTCCCATCTTTGCGATATTGGAGAGCTTCGCCTTGCCACTTCCCAGTCGTTTCCAGCGTTCTTATTGTAGTTTCTCGATCTGCATTTATGAATTCTGACTTCAGAATTTCCCGGGCAGAGCGACCCAACACTTCCTCGGCACTCCATCCAAACATTTTTTCTGACGCATGATTCCAGAAAGTCAGCACGGAGTTCTCGTCACTGCCAATTATGGCATCGTTGACGTTTTCAAGAAGGTAAGCCTGATAGAGAATCTTTTCTTCCGCCTGCTTGCGTTTGGCGAGCAAATCGATGCGATCAAGTGTCACCGCCATGTGGCTTGCCAGTGCCCGTAAGTAGTCCAGTTGCATTGGAGTGGGTGTTCTGACGCCCTCCTCGCCGAAGCTTCCTGTGCCAAAGGCCCCCAGATGAGTATCCATCAGCATTATCGGGACATTTACAATAGTGCGATTTCCCAACTGTGCCACAATATCCTTATTGGTGCGTGGGTCAATTCGGGCATCCTCGACTAACACAATATCACTCCCATAAGCAATTTCCTCGAGAAAATGATCCCCTTTGATAGTCAAGGCAGGAAAGTCCTCTGTGACCACTTGTGATTTTTCCCCTGTTATAGTCAACAGGCGGAGATATTGCTTATCCTCGGAAAGCAGGTATGTCCAGACATTCTGATAACCTAGAACAGTTTTGACCTCTTCAAGGGCTGCATCGAGAGCTTCGGAATAGGTTTGAGCCTGCTCTAACCTTTTTGATAGTCTGAGCAAAGAACGAGCATTACTCTCGCTCTCGCGTAATGTCTCTTCCGCCTGCTTGCGCTCGGTGATATCCACCACGGTGGCAACCCGGTGTAGCAAATCGCCATCGTTTCCCCACACACTGACCACATCCATTTGAACAGGGAAGGCGGATCCATCCCTGCGAATCATGTGGGCTTCGAAACGGGAATGCCCTATCTGGTCTGCCTTTTCAATGGAACGCCGTACATGCTCATGGTCGGGCGGAGCATACAAGCTCAGGATAGCTGTGCCAACTACATCTTCTACCCTCGATTTGTGCATGCTTGCAAAAGCGGAATTGCAGGCCATAATACGGTTTGTGGATGGGTCGTCTATCGCGATACCGTGCGCGCAGCTGTCAAAGGCATCTGCCCATTGGCGGAGTTCTTCCTCAGCCTGTTTGCTTTCGGTAATGTCCTGTACTAATGCAAAGAAACCTTTTACTTGTCCATTTGTGCCTCTATCAGGCACGTAAGTGGCATTTACAAAACGCGTTCCGCCATCCTTATATGGTATTTCAGTTTCATACATCACGGTTTCCCCTTTTAGCACATTGTCCACATACCCTGAAATTGTCTGATAGGCTACATTGCCCAGCACTTCCTCCAGATGTTTTCCCTGTGCTTCGTGGCCAAACCAATCCTTATAAGCCTTATTATTGAACTGGTAGCGCTTATCAGCATCCACATACGAAATGAGTGCCGGGAACGCATCGGTGATGAGGCGCAATTGCTCCTCCCCCCCGCGCAACGCGGTGTTTTGGCGCCGGATCAGCCAGTAGAGTAGCAATGCTGTAACAAAGACATATCCCCAGCATTTATATAAACTAATCTTGGTAAGCAACACTGGATCTGACGTGATCTGCGCGACCAGTCGGTCGGAAAATAATATCCAGAGTCCCCCAATTAACACGTAGAGCCCAGCAATTTTGAGAGGACCCCAGTTCATTTTTGAAGATAGGGTTGAGGATGAATGATTGTTCATGCGGCTCCACCTTTAGTGATATTGAACTAATAAATGCTTATTTCTAAAATATTTTCTTATCTCTCAATCATATTGCACATGGGGGGATTCCCTACCGTTAATATTGAAAGGGATTAATATTGGTATTGCTACTGGCTTTGATAATCAACATTATTTTTCGCGATCTATGTTTGTGCCTGAAAAATTGACTATGGCATTTTCGATATAAAAGCTGTATTATCATTGCATCTAAATGTCCGAAAGTGAAATTCCTCCTCCCCCACCTCCACCCGATCCTGAAGAGCCTGTCTGGACATACCGTGGCTATCGCCTGAAAAGCGGCGAATTTGTCACGGCGATGGTTCATTTCTTCCGTGCGGAAGTCAATCGCGCCAATGTCTGGAGACAGCGATTAGATACCACAACCAACTGGGCGGTTGTCTCCACAGGCGCAACTCTCTCTATCGCCTTCAGCCAGCCGGAAATCCATCATAGCATCATCATCCTGAATACCTTGCTGGTGATGTGGTTTCTGCTTATTGAAGCCCGGCGCTATCGTTACTATGAGCTTTGGAGTTATCGTGTACGCCTGATGGAAACGGACTTCTACGCAGCGATGCTCGTGCCGCCATTCCATCCTTCGGCCGAATGGGCGGAGAGCCTAGCTGAGAATTTGCTTGCGCCGAGCTTCCCCATTTCACTCTCGGAGGCCTTTGGCCGCCGCCTGCGCAGAAATTACTTTTGGATCTTCCTGATCCTTTTCGCGTCCTGGGTTGCCAAGATCTGGCTTTTCCCCGAACCGGCGATGACGCTTGCTGAATTTGTTCGACGCGGTGCCATTGGCCCAATATCGGGTGGGATCATACTCGGGCTCGGCCTTGCGTTTTACTCTTTGCTTACAATCATCGCTATCGCTACACTGAGCATGACCCAAGCCACAGGCGAGGTACTTCCACGCTTTGGCGAAGAGTCAATCGGTTCTAGGTTCTCTCTACCAGCCAAAGGGCTGCGTGCTTTCCTTGCCCCGCGTCATAAAAGACGCCAACTGATGGCACTGATCATTACAGATAAGGGAGAGGCCGTAGCCAAACGGGTCCTGATCGAGCTCAGACGTGGAATGACTGCCTTGTCGGGCAAAGGGATGTACAGCGGCAAGGAACACTCCGTCCTGATCTGTGCCATCACTGTAACAGAAGTGAACAGTTTGAAGGCTGCTGTAGTGATGGAAGACCCGAATGCGTTCGTGGTGGTATCACCTGCCCAGGAAATATTGGGACGCGGATTTTCGCCCCTTGCAACTTGGGAAAAATAAACAGTCTTATGATCAAAAGGCTGTTCTGTTTATGCTATCCCAGTGCTTTCTTTGCAGCTTCGATCACTTCCTCATAATTCGGCTCAAGACTGTTACTTTTCATATAGTCAACGTACGTCAGCGTGCCTTCGCGGTCGACGACAAAGACCGCGCGTCGCAGGTAGCGCCGCTCTTTGACCAGCAAGCCATACTTAAGGCCCATCTCTGTTTCAAGCACATCTGAAACGACGCGCACTTTATCGATCCCCGCCGCTCCGCACCATCGTTTTTGCGCATACGGGAAATCGGTACTGATGGTCCAGATCGTGATGTCATCGCTGAGTTTGGCAGCTTCCTCATTGAAGCGACGCGTTTCACGGTCGCACGTATCCGTGTCCAATGAAGGCACCGCGCTTAGGATAGCGACCTTGCCTTTGGATTCAGCGACAGGATTCACAGGGCTCCAGTCCAGTGCAGCGGATATGAATTCAGGAGCTTTCTGCCCCACGTTCACGTCGTCACCCAGTACAGTCGCAAACTTATCGCCAAGTTTGAAAAAATCCGTGCGTATAGTGGTCATTTGATGTTCCTCCTCAGGAATTGGTTAGAATATTAAACCATACTTGTATTGATGGTTTCAAGAATTTATTAAGTAAATCAGACTGACCCTTCGCACCCTTCGGGTAGTGCCGCTTTGTGGCGTACACAAGGAATGGTTAGCGACCAATCCGACTTACCATAACAATGCTGCTCCATCTGAAGGGCGGGAGATGTAAATCTCCGGATGATATCCGGTTTCAGATTCGTATCTAGTTGCAAGCGCCCGAGCAAATGTATTGACATGTTGATACTCGACAAGATTGACCGTACAGCCTCCAAAGCCTGCTCCTGTTAAGCGTGCGCCATAACATCCCTCGATGGCTTGCGCAATGTTCACCATTGTATCCAGTTCAGGGCAGGAGACTTCGTATAAATCCCGCAAACTAATATGGCATTCATTCATCAATCTTCCAAAGTTTTGGATATCTTCCGCTTCCAGCAAAGCTGGAGCCTGTTTCGACCTCTCGATCTCCTCCACAACATGGCGTGCCCGCTTCGATACTATGTCGGGAAGTTTTTTCGATAAATGATTGAAGTCTTCCACATTCACATCGCGCAAGGCTCTGATATTCGGCAGGTCCTGTTTAAGCAAGCGAACAGCTTCCTCACATGCCGCGCGGCGTTTGTTGTACTCACCACTTGTCAATTTACGGCGCACGGCAGTATCTGCTATTACGATGGCGACATGCTCCGGCCATGGGATAGTTTGCCAGTCAAGCGAGCGGCAATCGAGCAGCAGTAATTTATTTTCTATGCCACAAGCTGATGCAAATTGATCCATAATCCCGGAGTTGACGCCAACATACTGATTTTCCGCTTTCTGTCCCAGCAGTGCGCGTTGCATAAGCGGAAGAGCCCAGCCGCCAAGAGTTTGCCACGCAATGATGAAAGCCATCTCAACTGAGGCAGAGGAGCTTAAGCCTGATCCGCGTGGAACGTTCGATGCATAAACCGCATTTATGGCCGGAACGAATAGATCTTCTTCAAGAAGCGCCCACATCACGCCTGCCGGATAATGCGCCCATTCGGGCAGAGGAGTGGAATCCGTTTGAGTTTTTGTCGGAATGGTTCGCGGGGAGAATATAGCCCGTTCGTTGAAGTCAGCAGCTACAAGCGTAGTGTGTTGCGAAGTCGCTGGTGAGAAAGCGATATATGTGGCGCGCTCAATTGCGGCTGGCAGAACGAATCCATCGTTATAGTCCACGTGTTCACCGAGAAGATTAACACGCCCGGGCGCACGCGCCATGTGAGGGGGTGGCTGCCCAAAATTTTTCTGGAATACAGTTGTAATTTGGTCAACGATTTCCATTTTTTACTTTTTGGATTATATGACAATGTACCGATCTTGGAAGATAACCAGTCAGTGCGCTTTCTCATGATTAAAACAAATTTTCTCATGTTAGTCTAATAAAAGAAGTCTATAGTTGTTGGTAATATTGGTTCGGTATAATCACGTCTATTGCCTGTTGGGTGGCTGTTCGCACCAGAACAGTTCCTTTCTTCCATTAGTATAAGCATTAGTACAAGGAAACAAAATGGGCGAACCCTCTGCTTCAAATACGGATAAATTGCGGAATCGAGTGCAGCGCTTTCGAGCGCGTGTGCGGAGTTCGTTTCCGTTTATTTCCGGTGTGTTGGCTGCCTTCCTTGCGCTTTTTTTATATAACTTTCTGTTCCCCGGCGCACGACAATTGACCGAAGAACAAGTGAATAATGCAATTATCAGCGTGCTTGCATCCGCTACACCGCGCCCGGCGTATTCTGCACAAGTCTATCAGGTGATACAGCCTTCCGTTGTTCTCATCAAGACAGACTTTCAGGGCGAGAATGGTAATACGGAAAAGGGTCTCGGGAGCGGGGTGATCATCAATGATCAAGGCGATATTCTAACGAGCCTGCACATTGTGGCAAATGCAAAGGATATTTCGATCACATTTGCAGACGGCACAGTTTCAGATGGATTTGTGCTTGCATCACAACCCGAGATTGACATCGCGGTTCTGCGCGCGTTCCTGGGACCGGAATTGCTTATCCCGGCAACGCTCGGGAACCCGGGCTCCATGCGAGTGGGAGACGAAGCGTACGTGGTTGGCAATCCCTTTGGTCTGTATAATTCGATGAGTTCGGGCGTCATCTCAGGCTTTAACCGCGCATTCCAGCCTCCCAACACGAATCAGAAAATTGAGGGCCTGATTCAGGTGGACGCCGCGATCAATCCCGGCAATTCAGGCGGCCCGCTGCTCAATCGGAGCGGCCACGTGATCGGGATTGTCACGGGCATTATCAACCCGACAGAGGACAGTTTTTTCATTGGTATCGGTTTTGCTGTGCCCATAAATATAGCGGCAGCTGGCGGAGCTGGCCTGCCACCCTATTAGATGAACAGAAAATAAAAGGAAATCATAGAAGGAGTTTAAACAATGGTATTGAGCACAAAGCCTGAAAATCGCACGCCAATGGAAAAAGTTTTATATGAGGTGAAAAAGGTTATTGTCGGGCAGGATCATCTGCTCGAACGAATGGTTGTAGCGCTTCTGGCACGTGGGCACATCCTGGTGGAAGGCGTACCGGGACTGGCAAAGACAATGGCGATCAAGACTCTGGCCGAGTCGGTCGGTGGAGAGTTCAAGCGCATTCAATTCACGCCTGATCTTGTCCCCGCTGATCTGATCGGTACGCGCATCTATAACCAGAAGACCGGTAAATTTGATACCTCGCTTGGCCCCGTTTTTACCAACCTCCTTCTTGCAGATGAGATCAACCGCGCACCTGCCAAGGTTCAAAGCGCCTTATTGGAGGTCATGCAGGAGCGACAGGTGACCATTGGGCGCGAGACGTTCAAGGTGCCGGATCCCTTCCTTGTGCTGGCGACACAGAATCCAATCGAGACCGAGGGCACTTATGCATTGCCTGAAGCCCAGGTGGATCGCTTTATGCTGAAAGTAGTCATTAGTTATCCGAGCCCAACAGAGGAATTTGTCATCGTTGAGCGTATGACGGGCATGTTGCAGGCCGTGCAGAAAGTTTTGACCACCGATCAGTTGCTTAAGTTGCAAAAAGATGCAGACCGCGTGTATGTGGACCCCGCGTTGATGGAATATGCGGTGCGGATGGCGACTGCCACGCGCAAACCGCAGGAAGTTGGCTTGAAGGAGCTGGAGCGATACATTATGTTTGGCGCAAGCCCACGCGCTTCGATCAACTTGATCCTAACCGGGCGGGCGCTTGCCTTCGTGCGCGGACGCAACTACGCTTTGCCGCAGGACGTGCTGGATATGGCGCTGGATGTGATGAGGCATCGTATCGTGTTATCGTACGAAGCGCTTTCTGACAATGTGACCGGTGATGATCTTCTGAATAAGATACTTGATCGGATTCCGATCCCCGTGGTGCCTTTACATGA
>Ga0070695_100002273_pt1 | contig 11004 bp, 7 predicted proteins | sample KBSK1252metaG_FD_65471 | JGI IMG/M metagenome (GOLD analysis project Ga0070695, IMG submission 65471) | Corn, switchgrass and miscanthus rhizosphere microbial communities from Kellogg Biological Station, Michigan, USA - KBS K1-25-2 metaG | ecosystem: Host-associated > Plants > Roots >...
ATGTCGCAAATCAGCATGGGTGAATCTGTTCCCGTAGGTGAACCGGAAATAATCAACACGCCGCTCATGGGGTGGCGATGGGATTTGGCAAAAGATTTGGAAGATTCATCATGGGCCATCTATCGCCAGCGAATTACTCAGGGCGCAATTAACTTAATGCTGGGTGATGTGGTGATTCCTGACAGCAAATCGAGTGATGATTACGGGTTAGAGATGCTGCGGATTCTGAACACGGCGGGGCAGGCCTACGCCGGTCGCAGCCAGCAGTCATTTTACGGCGGTGGGCGAGAGTTAGACACCCGCCCAACCATGTTTGAGATGTGGCTGTCGGCAGAGGATCAAGCGGAGATTGAATGTGACGAAGGCGACACGATCTGCGGGGAGAAGATGCCTAAAGGTCGCATGAGTGATTTCTTCAAAGGTGAACCTGTTTGTATTGTTGGACTAAACGACGGCGCGGTGGTCATCGGCGCATACGCTAAGGAGTCGCAGAGAGATGAAGTAGTTACTGGGCCGTGGATTATGCAGGCGCAGTCGGGTGTGGGGCGAGGCATGGAAGACACCACGGCTGTACAGCGACGGTTCAATGCGGTCGATGGACAGGTTTATCAAGGGTTGGCGAACACGGCGACTCCAGCGGCAATTACCGACCTCTCCATCTTCAAAGAGGATCAAGCTAATTATCTGTTCCGTCCCGGTGTGAACATCGACGTGAATCTGGCAATGCTGCCGCCCAACACTACGTTGAAGGATGCGTTCTTCCTGCCCCCTGCGGGAAATATCAACCAGCAGTACATTCAATACGGTTCGCAGTTTTTGCTCCAGATGGCTGAGTTGTCGTCGCTGTCAGTCGAGTACAGCGATCTCCTCTCCATTGACAACCGCACGGCCACGGGTGCGCAAATTACCGCCGCCCTTGCTAACTCACTCTACGCACCCATGCTGGCAACCAAAGGGCAGGCGCGAGTTCGCATTGCCCAAATCATCGTTGACCTGCACAAGAAGCATTCAGTAGCAGGACGATACTTTTCAGGTAAGGGCAGCGCTCGTGGCCGCATGGTGTCTGCGCAGGACTTGAAAGGAAAGGTGATATTTGAGTTGGTGGAAGGCAGCGAGCTTCCTGTTACCCCGTTCAGCCGTCAGACAGAGATCACCTCGTTCTTCCAAGCCTTCGGTGGGCCAGTGGTGGCTGCGCAACTTAAAGCTACTGACCCTGAATTCTTCCGTGCTACATCTGCGCCGTTTAATATTCAGTGGGGGCCAGAGTCAGCGGAGGACATTTCTACGCTGTGCCTGTCGCGATTGGAGCAGATGCGCGAGGGTGTGAATTCAGGCATCGCCGATCCAAATCAGCTAGTGCAAATGATTCGACCTCCGGTGTCGCGAATCGAGCCGAAGCATCCAGAAAAAGCCCTGTGGTACGCTGAGTATTTAGACTTGCAACAAGGGCAAGAAGCGCCCGATGTTCTGCGTGCGGCGTGTGAGGCGATGTTTAATCTACACCATCAGCTAGAGATGCAGAAGCAGATGCCTCAAACAATGCAGTCTGGGCTGGTGGCTGGTGTCGGGCAAGCCGCTGCCGCCGCCCCATCTGCCATCGGCGCTGCCATGCTACAAGGTGATGAGGGCGGCGAAGACCCCGCTGCTGCTCAAGCACACGAAGCTGAATTACATGCCCGTGATCAGGAATTGGAAGCGGCTCAGACGTTATCGGATCAGCAGCACCAGTTGCAGTTGAAACAGGTGGAAGGGGCTACCCAGATCGCTGTGACCCGCGAACAAGGGAAGAATGCAGTAGCAGCGGCAAAAGCTCGACCAAAACCGAAGCCAGCAGGAAAGGTAGCTGCGTAAAATGCATTGTGGTGTATATCTCAACGGGCGCGAGCGGTGCGTGCTTCAGGAAGGGCACGTTACAGCCGGGATAACTAAACACCAGTTTGCATCCACGAGGCCCAAGCGCGAGTTACGCGACCAGCAGGAATTTGCTATATCCCAAGTGCTGACTGGTACGTTTGAGGCGGTTTGCACTCGGTGTGAACGAACAGATGAAATGTTGGCAGAAGATACCGCGCAAGCCTCTTTAGGATTTTACGAAAGCGGTTGGCGAATAATAGGCGATAAGTTGATTTGCAAAAAAGTGCAGGCGTGTATGAAGGCAAAATTAACAGGCTCAAGAATGCCGCTCGCCAACGAGCTATCAGTTGAGGATTGGAAAGATTTCTACGAGTCGCTAACAAGCTTTGTTGACCGCGTTCGGCGGCGACATAAATCACGAATAAAACAGGAGGCAACATGCGAATCAAATGGTTTAGAAGTGTCCGTTTCAAGAACGACTGGGAATTGAATCTCATTGGCTCGAAGTGGAATTTGCGCATTGCGCGAAGTCAGTTCACTCTTTGGAAGAATTATGAGCCTGTAATTTGGTTGTGGTAAGAAGGTAGGTACGCCGTGTCATTCGCAGACAGATTACTCCGTAAACGCAGAGCACTGGACATTCCCGGCTATGCTGGGGGTACGTTGCAGGAGCAAATTGACCGGCTTTCGCGTGAGGGCGGTGTTTCTTCAGGCGATATAAATGCTCCGCGAGTAAATTTAAGGGACGCCGCGTTGAGCGGGCCACAACCTGAACCACAACCGACACGATTTTTACGAAGTCCGCAACCGCCTCCTGAGCGTCCCGTGATGCTCACTGAGCAGAATCGAGAATCAATTACACGCCCGCGCCGAACTTACAACACAACGCTTAATCCTGAAGAAGAGCAGCGGTTTGAGATTTGGAAACAACAAAATGCTCCAAATGATAGCGGTCAGGATTATGACTTACGCGGGGCGTTTAAGGCCGGAGTTGTTCCGAACGCGAATCGTCATTGGCCCGATACGTTTAAGAAACCAAACCATCCGACGTTTAGCGACGAGAGCCAATACGCGACGGGCAGCGACGCAGCAAGGGCCGGATCGTGGAATGGGGGGGCATTTGAACCACCACAGCAAGCGCGTCCTGCTGTGCCATCATTCGCAGATCGCCTCATACGCAATACGTCTGCGGTTGACCCTGCTCAAGCCGAAGCAATCCAAACGCCATTTGGTTCCAGTAACCAACCCTTTGAACTCTCCCGTGAGCGTCGCACACAGCCGCGTGATCGGGTAGCTGAGGATGCTGACTACTTACGTGAGCTACAGAATAAGCCGTTAGGTTGGCGTGAAAAGGCGGGGATGGTGTCACAGGCCATATCAAGAAGTTTGGGTGGCGAGCCTCTGCAAACTAAACGTCAGCGTGAATTAGCCAAGGCCGAGGGGCAACTTGCTCAAGACGTTGCAGTGGAGAAGCAGCGAATTGCCAGCGAGCAGGGCCAGATGGTTCCGGTAACGTTGGCAAATGGACAAATCGTAATGGTTCCAGCTAAGACCGCAGGGAATACCAGCAGCCAACAGCAGGGATTTTCGCTGCGTCGTGAGCAACTGGAGAACCATAAGAAACGCTGGGAGGGAATGGCCGTTCACGAGGCAGCACAAGATGCCCAAAGACTCTATAACTCTGGCGCAGCGGATGATGACGACGATCTGAAAGCTGAAGTTGCTCGCCGCATGGGATTACCCGTGAGCACCCGCTTGCCCAATCACGATAAAGGGCAGATTCAGGTGGATGATCAAGGCAATTTTGTCATCATTAGCCCAAAGACAGGCGTGACCACTTCGGCTACTCAGCAACCATCGCCAGAAGTTCCACCACAGCCTGTTGGTTCGATGCAGGGAACGGCAGAAAAAGGTCGTCAGCGACGATTTGAGCAAGGCGAGACAGGGAAGGATCGCCGCGTTGGAGTTCAACAAGCGGGAGCGGATAGACGCGCCTCGATGCGTGGAACAACAGGTACAACCACCGACCGCGCTTCTCAACGCCGCGCCGCTGAACTCACCGGAAAAATCGAGCAAGCGCGACAGGCGATGGCGTTGGCCGATGAGAGATTGAAACGCGAGCCGAATAATGCCACCGCGAAAAGAGAGCGTGAGCAAGCAAGGGCTGCGGGTGAGGCGTGGGCGGTCGAATTGAATAATCTGAACGCAGGCTACGAGGCTGGCCCCGGTACGGGTGGGTATCCGTACTACAAGAAGGTGGATGGTCAGCAGCAGCCTGCCAAGAGCGGTGGGCAGTACGCAGGTAAGCGGATCTCCAAAGCTAACGTCGCCGAGTATGGGCGTCGGCATCAGATGACTGCTGACGAAGCGGCGGAATTCCTGCGCAAGGAAGGCGCGACGATTTACTGATGGCACTTGATGACACCGATGACGATTTGTTCGACGCTGCGCCCGCTAAGAAAAAGGCATCGTCAGGCAAAATTGTCTATCAACCACCCAATGCGAATTGGTCATTGGATCGCGTCAAAGATCTACAGAGCTACTACGAATCCACCTACAAGAAGCCTCTGCCTTTGGCTAACAGGGGCCAAGGCAGCATCCACAATAGGTGGGGCTATGACCATCGTAACTCAGCCGATGTAAGCCTCAATCCCGCCACCCCTGAAGGCAAGAAGTTCGGTGAATATCTCCGCAGCCAGAACATTCCGTTTCTGGCATTCGAGCGCCCAATTCCCGGCGTGGCAACCGGGCCGCATTATCACATCGGCTATCCGTCTAAGCGCACCACTCAAAAGTTCAACGTAGGGGCACAGCAGAAAGCACAGAAGTTGCCGAGTGAGGATTTGTTTGAAGCGGCAACTCCTACTGCTGTAACCGACGACTCCGATTTATTTGAGGTCGCACAGCAGCCGAAGCAAAAGGTTTCACGTCCTACGTCACGCCCCTTTGGTCAGGTGGAATCAGCCGGACTGGGTTCCCCTCAGCGAACAGTTGGGATGGGCGATGTGAAGGCCGTGGAGCGTGTTGAATTGCCGCGTCGTGAGCGCATCCAGCAGCAGGTAGCCCGTGAGCAGGCGGCTGGGCAGCGGGCATTACAACAGCAGCCTACGTCGGCAGCGGGGCGGTTGTACGATCCGCGCCTCAATCAGTCCGAGGAAGTCCTGAATCGAATTACAAGTGAACGCGAGCAGGAAGCAGAGATTGCGAAGCTGGAAGCTAAGCGTCCTGAGATTGACGCGCTCAAACAGAAGTTTAGGGAATTTGGTGGTGCAGGCCATCGTGGTCGTCTAACCCAATCACTTCAGGGCGCACTGGCTAACACAGGTGTCCAGTCCGGCAATCTAATCAGCCTGCTTGAAAAAGGCACATGGGGCGGCGGCGAGAGCGGCAAGGAACTCACTGAGCAGATGCGACTGGCTCAAGTTGCCCTCGGTGAATTGGAAGCCGAAGACCCAGACAAGGGATGGATTGCGGCGGCTGAAAGAGCGCTGCCGGGTGCGGGATTTGAACTCGCTAAGATGGTGTCACTATCAAAAGTTCCGGTGCTGGGGAGAGCGACGTTGCCGGGACTTGGCGCATTGTCTGAGGCTGATAGGGGAGTTGGCCCAGCAGCCAAAGGCGCGGTTGAAGGTGAGATATTCCATCGCGGATTTCAAGCAATGGGCAACTTGCCAAAACCCGCTCAGTTCGCTGCGGGCACGGCTGTTCCGGCTGGGATTGGAATAGCGGAAGGGCAAGATCCGAAACAAGCAATTCTGTCTAACACGGCGTTCGGTGCAATGGCATTAGCGACGCCAAAGAGAGGGGTGAGAGGTGAGACAAAAGTTGAAACGCAGCCGATTGTCGAAGCGGGTGTTGCGGTCGAGAAGCCAGCCGACGTGGTTCAAGTTGGGCGGGATATTCAGAGGCCAGCCGATATTGGCACTGTGGAGACATTACCCACCGCCGAAACTCCGCGCCATGTAGATTTGCAGCCCCGCCGCCAACGCGGAGACGGTAAAGGCCAATTCAAGCCCGAATCCCGCGCTGAAAAAGAACTTCGCAGACAGCAAGTACAAGGGGTAGAACCCACCGAGCGGCCTAATCTACCGCTTACAGAACCGCTACAAGTATCCGCTGAAACTCCGATTGCGGAAGGCGCAACTACGAGTGCAAGTACGCCTTCTCCTGCTCGTGAACCGTGGGAGATGACAGAGCACCAATGGAATACGGCGGTGTCGTTGGCGCGGCGTAAGGCATTCGGACGTGGCTCGGCGAAAGCGAAAGCCGAGGGGCGCGAGGAGTTGAATCGGCTGACATTAGGACTATCTCCTGATGTTCACGGAGAGATGGCTGGAACGCGACGCTTAAGTTTCAGCGAGATGGTGACGGAGAGTAAACGCCAGCAACCCCCCGCACCTAAAACCACAGAGGGGGTATCTACACCTGAAGCCATCTCCCAAGTCCCCGAATCCCCCGCCACCATCGCCGCTCAAATGGAAGCGTTGCAGGCGGCCACTCGAACTGCTGTATTAGTTCCCGAAGGCACGCAGCGGACTAAGATACCTCAAGGCATGGAAGCGGTGCGGACATCCGAGGGCGTTTTCTACTTCGACCCCGCGAAGGTGTCAGCCGAGACAATAAAGCAGAAAGTGGCTGATGGTACGCATGGCGATCTCCTCGATCATGTCGCCCCGAAGCCCGCACTGGGTGAGCCAACCGCTACCGTCACCGCAAAGTCTCCCGAAGGCGTTGAGGTGCAGTCTTCTGCTGTGCCACCTGAACGAGCGCAGGAACAAGCTGCGGTGACTCAAGCGCAGAATCCTGATGCCAAGGTCGAAGTTGGGGGAAATGAATTGGCGCAGAGGGTGGTTGCAGATCGCTTGCGTTCAACTCCAACTGCGCCCAAAAATGCGACGATGGCTGTTGATGCTGAGGCATTAGGACTACCTGAGCTACAAAAGCAGCGTGGTGTGAAAGCTGAAGAAGTTCTTGCGGAAGCAAAGCGGTTAAACGACACCGACCCGCGCCACGTTGACGTGTTGATTGGACAAGCGCGTAAGGGCGGCAGAAATTTCACCAACGTCGAGACGATGCTAGTAAACCTGCGTGCTCAGGAAGTTAAGAATCGACACGCGGAGGTGATGAATGAAATTTATGAAACTAAAGACCCAAATGTGATTTCTGAAAAGCGGCTTGAGGCGGACATGCTGTTATCTGAATTTGATCGCATTCGGGAAGCGCAGAACAAGGCCGGAGCGGAGTGGGGACGCGCAGGCGTGGCAAGGCAGCGTGAGATTGATCAGGACTTCTCGCTGATTGGTGTTATCGGCAAGATGAAGGCCGCTAAAGGCCGTGACCTCAAGCCAGAGGAACGCCAACGCTACGAGCAGATGGTAAAGGAACGCGACCAAGCTATCGTTGAGCGTGATGCCGCCATCGAAGCGGCCCGCACTCAGCAAATTCAGCGTGACATTACTCGTTCGCAGCGACGGCGGCAGCGAACCGAGACAAAAGAGGCGCTGGATGCTGAAGCTGCCATGATTAAGCAGAACATTGCGGCTGAATTTGCGCGTATCAAATCACAAAACATTCAAGCATCGGGACTAGCAGGGCTTGATCCCGAAGGCGTCATCACGCGCGAGCTAATCCGCTACGCTCGCAATCGCGTTAAGGCCAACATCAGTATCAAAGCGGAGGCATTGGTTGATGAAGTTCACGGCCTCGTCAGCGACTACGCCAGCCGCCGCGAAATAGCCGAGTTGATTTCAGGTTATCGTATGCAGCCACCGGAGAGACAGCCGGAAGATGTGCGCCGATTACGTGAAATCCGTTCGGAGATTCAAACGCTGCTGGGAGCGGAAGATGTGGCGGCTGGGATTAGAACGGAGAAGCCACAGGGAGTCCCCCGTGAACTATTCAGCCGCAATCAACGCCGTCTCAAGTACCTTCAGCAGCAAGAAGCAGAATTCACCCGCCGCTTGGAAGAGCGTGATTTCAGCAAGCCGCGCCGCCCTGAACCGCTCCCCTATACCCGTGAAGTCAACCGCGCACAAGATCGCGTCATTCGCATTGAGAACGAATTTCGGCGCGAGTCAGAACGGGCCAATGCGGGCCATCAACTTCGCAACATATCCGCTGTGTGGAAATCGTGGCTACTGTCGTCCCCGTCCACCCAAGTGATGAATATTGCGGGTACTGGAAGCTACCAAGCCTTCCGAGAAATCTCGCGCATTCCATCCGCGATTTTGGATGCCGTGGTTCCCGGTAAACGCTCAATTCAAGGTGCGTCTCCGTCCGCGATGCTGGAGTCGGTAATTCACGCTACCAAGGTTAGTGGCCGTGACGCTATTGACATCCTGAAACACGGTGCCCCCCGTGACATAGCCGAGCGTCATCAGTATCAGGAAATTGATTTTGGGGTGCGTACCGGCAAGAAACCAATCGACAATAGCGTGAAGGCCATCGAACTCGCGCATAATGTTATCTTCCGCTTCATGTCCGCATCTGATCGTGTGTTTTATCGTGGAGCAGAACGGCGAAACCTGCTTGACCGTGCGACTGTTGAGGCAAAGAACGAAGGGTTGACGGGGAATGGGTTACGCGCTCGCATGCGGGAATTGGTCGGTAATCCCACCAAGCAATTAGAGGCTGATGCCAAGCACGATGCGCTGGTGAGTACCTTTAACAACAACAACGCCCTATCAGAGCGCATCCGGCGAGCACGAGCGCAGGTAGTAAACCCCCGCCAGTTAATGTCTGAGCGTGGAGCACAGCGGTTGAATGCGGCAGAGAATCTTGCGCTGGATTTCATCATGCCGTTTGACCGCACCCCTACTAACGTCATCATGCGAATTGTTGAGGCGTCGCCTGCTGGCTACGTGAAAAACGCTGGGCAGTTAGTTGCAGCGGCAATTAGAAAGTCAATGCCGCAGGAACACCGTCGTCAGTTTATGCAGACATTCGGCAACGCTACTACCGGAACCGCGCTGATGGCGCTGGGGTGGTATCTGGCTGACAAAGCAAAGGGGATAATTGAAGTCGAAGAAAGCGGTAACGTCGCGCTGGTTCTTGGTGGGCACCGAATCAATTTACGAACAGCATCGCCAGCCGGAAACATTCTTGCTACCGGAGCACGGTTGCGCGTGGTACGTGACAATCCCGAATCTACATGGGGTGATTGGGCCAAGCCGCTGCTGAGAGAGCCGCTAAACCAACCGCTGCTGCGTTCTACTTCGACGCTGTCCGAGTTTGCCCGCGACCCTGAGCGATCGGCAATCAAAACTGGCGCACGTTATGCAAGCAGCATGATTCCGTTTAGTGGCGCAGTGAGATTTGCCGGTGAGCAGATTGACTCGGCTGAGAATCGCTATGCTTCACCGTCATCGTTTAAGGAGCAGTTTCAAAAGAACATCCCTAAGTGGCGAGAGTCCCTACCATCCGAACGCAAGGGCGATTTCAAGAAACGACTCATGGAAGGGATGCGGCGTGGTGAGTCGGTTGACTTGGACGCGGCAGTGGCATCAGAACGCATCACTGAAGCCGACCGCAAAGCCATCGAACGTGAGATGGAGATGACGCCTGCGCAGGCAAGGTTTGAGAACATTAAGTACGCCGATAAAGCCCTCGACCGATACGAGCGCATGAATCCAACTGAACGCACTGAGGTGGAAGAAATCATGTCACGCAAAGCTGCCTCTCTATTAGAATCGGATGCGGTGACACCAACACAGAAAGAGAAGTTTCGTGTGCGGATGGAGGCGTTGGGAATTGAGCCAAAATCACCACAGCGCAAGTCCGGCACCCTTACTCCATCGTTCGAGTTTAGATTTGCCCAAGGAGCACCCTAATGGTTTACGATCCCTACAAACGCAACGCACCCGATACGCCCAACCTGCTAATGCCGCCGCAGGAGTGGGTTGACATGGGTGACGATCAGCAGCAACCAATAGACTTCGGCCCAGCGGCGGGAGCGTTTAAGGATCGGTTTATGAATCCCTCTGCTCCGGTAAGCACTGCTGGGCCAATGGGTCACGCAGCAGAAGCAATACCAGCAATGGGTCATGCGGCGGTGGATGCACCGAAAGCTGGGCATGAAGCCGTAGCAGGAGCGGTAAAGGGGAAAGGTGGGATGAATTCGCTGTGAGTCAACTTGTCCCGCAGAACACGCCCGGAATTTGGAATACAGTTTTCCAGAAAGGTGCCACATGGCCTGCGTCCACGGTGGAGATGTTGCGGGATGGCGTGGCGGTAATTCCCGTCTCGGCAAGTCTGCGCGTGTTTTCTCCTGATGACGGTTCTACGCTGCTGACGATTGCTGCAACCATTGATGGTGCAGGGGTGATGACCATTGGGCCGATAAGCGCAGCAACAACAGCGGCAATGGATTGGGAGTATGGCAACCTGCTCTTTACCGTCACTGAAACCGGAAGCGTCGTCACCGATCTTCTCGCGGGCAACGCAACTGTTCGAGATTACGCGACCTAATGGCTGATATTTCAGTTAATATCCGGACGAGCGAGATCGTCAAAGCGGAGTTAAACAGAGGCATCTCTGGCTATTCCGGTTTCTCCGGTCGCTCAGGTTTCAGTGGATCGAACCCCGGCGCGAGTGGCGTGTCGGGAACGTCGGGTAAAAGTGGGTTCAGTGGTAAGTCGGGGTTCTCAGGAGCGTCAGGCGCAGGGACGGCAGGTGCTTCTGGCGTGTCGGGGTTTTCGGGCAAGTCAGGCTATTCGGGAGTTAGCGGGACATCGGGCATTTCAGGACTCAGCGGTGCGAATCTAACCCGAACTGTTAGCGCCAAGACGACTGATTACGGCGTTCTCTCCGGCGATTCAAACACGTTCTTTACCAACTCAGGGGCAGTCGCAGGCGTCACGTTCACCATGCCCACCCCCGCAGCCGGACTCACTTATGAATTCTATCGGGACGCTAACCAGACGGTAACATTAGACGTGGCCGGATCGGTGGTTATCAGAATTGGGGCGTCAGCGTCATCAGCAGGTGGTAATATAACGCTTGACGCGGTAGGAACGCGCGTAAGGTTAGTGGCGATTTCTACGATACTGTGGGTTGGCGATCTTACCGGCACCGTGAGTTTTAATTGATATGGGAAGAAGCGACGGCGAAACATTGATGGGAAGTGTGCCTCTGTTGTATCGAGTCACGAGT
>Ga0070695_100002274_pt1 | contig 11003 bp, 10 predicted proteins | sample KBSK1252metaG_FD_65471 | JGI IMG/M metagenome (GOLD analysis project Ga0070695, IMG submission 65471) | Corn, switchgrass and miscanthus rhizosphere microbial communities from Kellogg Biological Station, Michigan, USA - KBS K1-25-2 metaG | ecosystem: Host-associated > Plants > Roots >...
AGCTACCGCGAACAGCAACTCCTCGACCACATCACCAAGGGCTATACCAACCAGGAGATCGCCAACAAGCTCGGACTGACCGTTGGCACCACCAAGGTCTACCTGACGCAGCTGTTCAAGAAGATGCACGTGCGCAATCGCCTGCAAGCGGTCATTGCGGCGCGAAACCAGGGGCCTTGACGAGCAAGAGGGGCAGCAGACCATCCTGCCGTCCGATGACGATGACCGAACCCAAGGCTTGTCCGCCTGTGACGCGAACCGACCGCTAAGGTTGAGCGACCATGGCACTCTTCGCCGACCTCTCCCCCTGCAGCCGTTACAAAGGCGAACGCGGTTTTGCCATCCTCGTTGTCATCGCGGCGGTCGGATTGCTGGCGCTGGCGGCTGCTTTGTTTGCAAGGGTCACTAGCTCTCAGGTCAAGGCGAGCGCCGTTGCCGTCGAGACCGCGCGCGCCAAAGCCCTGGCCGCGGCCGGCATCAACCTGGCGGTGCTCAAGCTGCTCGCCTTCCGCGCCAACCCAACCGGCAAGCACCGCGGTTTTGCCATTGCCGGGGAGGTCTTCGGCTGTCGCCTCGACAACAACCTCATCATCGCCGAGGCGCAGGACGAGGGCGGCAAAATCGACCTGAATTTCGCCGGCGAGCGTCTGCTGCGCGCCTTGTTGCGTGGTCTCGACGTGGCAGAGGCAAGAGCCGACGCGCTGGTGGACGCCATTCTCGACTACCGGGACGGTGACAACATCAAGCGAGCAAAAGGCGCCGAGGAAGCCGAGTATCGTGCCGCCGGTCGGGCCCAGGGGCCCAAGAACGCTGCCTTCGCTGCGGTCGAGGAACTCGATCAAGTGCTCGGCATCGATGCCGAGCTCCTGATACGGCTGGCCCCGTTTGTTACGGCACATTCGGGCAAAGACGGCGTCGACCCCTTGGTCGCGCGGCGCCGACTGCTAGAAATTCTGCGACGCGGCGACACGCCAACTCCCGCGAACGACACGGGATCGGATTTGAAGTTCGACGACCCCACCTCGGATCTACCCGCCCATTTTGTTGCCCCCTCGTCACGCAATACCTTCAGCGTTCACGCCGAAGTGGTGATGGCAGGTGGCGTGCGCTTCGCGCTCGAGGCGATCGTCGATATTGCCCTGTCGCGCCCGGCGGCCGCAGCCGGCAGCCCACGGCCGGGCCCAGTTTTTCATCTGTGGCGTTGGCGGCAGGTTCCCTCCGTCGCGCGGGACGAGGCGCCCGGAATTGACGCATACGCGCTGCCCGAGTGCGAACTATTGGCTTCCACTTGAGCCGAGCTATTGGCTTCCACTTGAGCGGTGCTCCGCTTCCAGCTGCTCCGGGCTGGCAAAGCCGTCGATCCGCACCCAGGCGCGATCGGTTGCCGGCCGATAAAAGGTGGCAACGGGATGGTTCATCTTGTCACGGCTCAAAACCCCAAAGGCTTTTTGCATCGCAGCGCTGGCCTCGAGGCTACCGGTATAGAAGCGCCAGCTGGCATCGGCGCCGAAGTGCTGCCGATAGGCCGCAAGCCGCGACGGCGTGTCGTACTCGGGATCAATCGACAGCGAGATCATGCGTACCTTGCTCCGTTCCGGCCCCAGTCTGTCGGCCAGCACGGAGAAGGTTTGGCTCAACACCGGACAGACGCTGCCGCAGCTCGTATAGATAAAGTTGAGGTAGATCGGCCCCTGTCGCTCGAGTTCGGTGCCGATGTCGACCTTTGCACCATCATCACGCACGAGCATTAGGCGCGGAATGCGCGGCTCGATAATCGCCCTCTTGATTGTGTTGCGAGGGCCGTGATCGTGCCCACTGTGGGCGAGCGCCGGCACCGTCTGATTTGCGATACTAAACATCAAGACCAGCGCCAAGCCGATGGCGAGCAACTGCGGTCGCATGGTTTTGTTCTTCCTGCTTTATAACACGGGTTCCCAACGCCGACCTATGCTAGTCATTTCTCTAACAACTAAATCGGTCATTGGTCCGGAGATAATTATTTACCTTGGTCGCTTACGAAGAAAAATGTCGCGCCGTATTTTTCGCTACAATATGACACCGGGAGGCCCAGATGTTCACGCGGCGCACTTTCCTGAAATCGACAGGTGCACTCGTTGCCTTGAACGCGGCCGGCGGACCGTCGGCACACGCCCTGATCCGGCGGCGCCGACCCCTTGGCCTGCGGCCATCGCCACCCTTTGACGCCAGCGCCGTGCGTCAGTTCGCCAACCCGCTCCTTAACCCGCTCAACCCCAGTTTTCCCGGGGTGCGGCGCCCGAGCGCCGGCACCGATGTCCGGCTCACCATCAGGGAGACGAGCGGCTCCTTGGGCCTGAACCGTCCGAACGGTGCGTCGCTGAGCACGCGTTTTTGGGGCTACGCCCTCGACCAAAGCGGCCTCGAAACCCTGCCCGGCCCGACCTTTGAGGTGGATCGCGGGCGTCCACTAACGGTGACCTACGTCAACGGCCTCGACGGTGTCCCGAACCGGATGCCGGTCGACACCACCTTGGAGTGGGCCAACCCGGGCTCGCTCGGCGGCCTGGCACCGGTGCCGCTCGTCACGCATTTGCACGGCGCGCGCTCGGAAACCCGCTCCGATGGTTTGCCGGAGGCCTGGTTTACGCCCAACGATCAATACAGGGGCAGATTGTTTGCCAAACCCTATCACTACCAGAACGATCAGGAGGCCGCTCACCTTTGGTACCACGACCATGTTCTCGGCATTACGCGCTTGAACGTTTACATGGGATTGGTGGGCTTTTATTTCATCCGCGATGCCAACGAGGATAAGCTTCGCGCGACCAATGTATTACCAAAATATCCCTATGAAATTCCCTTGGCTTTGATGGATCGCACTTTTGATCAGAATGGCCAGCTCTTCTACCCTTCAGAGGATCCCGACAACCCCGATTTACCGCGCCCGACCCATCTGCCCGAATTTTTCGGTGATGTGATCCTCGTTAATGGCGCAGCATGGCCGCGCCAAGTGGTTGAGCAGCGCAAATATAGGTTCCGTATTCTAAATGCCTCCGATTCGCGGTTTTATGCCTTGAAGGTGCAACGCCAATCCGGCGGTTCGCCATCGACGCCGACAGGTGCAACCCTGCCGCTGCTTGTGATTGGCACCGAGCTGGGTCTTCTGAACGAACCAGCGCCGGCCCGCTGGCAGACGCCACCGCTTCCCGATGGCAGCGCCAACGGCATAAACCAAGCGGACACGCTATTGATCGGTCCCGGCGAGCGCTACGACGTCATCATCGACTTCAGCAACGTACCGGTCGGAACCCGTTTGCTGCTGTGGAACGACGCCGCCACACCGTTTACCGGACAAGTACCCGATGGTGTTGACTACGTGGCACCGACACCCGGCTTGACCGATCGCGTGTTGGCTTTCGACGTGGTCCCGCGCAATCAGACCATCCCGAACGCGAGCGTCGCGCTAGGAACGCAACTGCGCGTCTTCCAGACATCCCCACTCGCCGCTGCCACGGCCGCCGGTGCAGCGGCCACGCGCAAGATCCTGATGTATGAGGGAACCGACGCCTTTGGCCGACTACAGACAATGCTCGGCACGCTCGATCAGGGTACGTTGGTGTACAGTGATCCCATCACAGAAAAGCCCCGCGTCGGCAGCAAGGAGGTCTGGGAATTCCACAACACCACCGCCGATGCGCATCCGATCCACATGCATCTGGTAGATTTTCTGATCGTGAACCGCGAGGACTTCACCATCACCACGACGGACAAGACCAACTCCGACGGTTCCACCGGGGCTCGCGTGCTGGGCAAACCCAAGCTCCTGGGCAACAAGGTCAGCCCCAACGCCTATGAAGCCGGCAAGAAAGACACCGTGATCGCCTATCCCGGCCAGATCACGCGCGTGACCCCAAACTTCTCGCGCGCCGGCGAATTCGTCTATCACTGTCACATCCTCAGCCACGAAGACCACGAGATGATGCGGCGCTACGAAGTCCCGGCACTGGTCTAAAAGCTGCTGCGCTGCGAGCGCGAGCTGGGATCACGGCCGCACGCCTTCGTCAGCATCCGTTCGGCGCGACGTCGCTTGACGCCAAGGATCGCATTGTTGCCTCCGCGTTGCCGAATGCCGCACCCGCGCAGGCACGGACCGGCCCCGCGGTCGCGGCTGCGCTCAGTCGCGAATTTGCCGGCGTCGCCTCGGAACTAGCGGCCTGGACGGCGCAGACAGTCCCGAACTCAGCGAGCCGAAAAACGTTATCCCGAAAAGAACGGCTGGAGACTGATTTGCATGACCGTTTCGTCAACACAGTCTGCACCTGGTCCGGTCGCGACCGGCGCCGTTGCCGGGGACCAGCGCGAAGCGATCGAGTTTCTGGGTCGCCCTGAAAGCTATGGCGTCGATCGCGTGCGGCACTTCGAAACCCACGGCAATCTCGTCTTTCTGGCAGGTGCGGATGCTTACAAGATCAAACGCGCGGTACGCTTTGGCTACATGGACTTCTCGACCCTTGCCAAGCGCCGCCTTGCCTGCCATCGGGAGGTCGAGGTGAACCAACGATGGGCGCCGGATCTCTACCTCGGCTGCGCGGCGATCGCACGACGCCCTGACGGGACCCTCGCCTTGAATGGCGCCGGCGAGGTCGTGGAATGGGCCGTGCACATGCGGCGGTTCGATCAAAGCGATCTCCTCAGCACGCGCGCAGAGCGCAACCAGCTCGATCGCCGGCTTGCAACTGAGCTGGCTTATTCCGTGTTTGGGTCTCACAAGAAAGCCGAGCGCGCTTTTCCCCTATCGGGCATCGCCCCTTATCGCGATCTCGTTGCATCGATCTGCAGCGGTCTTGTGGCTAGCAAGGTCTTGGGCGAGCGCATCGGTGATCTGGCGGCGCGGCTCCAAGAACAGGTCGACCAGGCGGCGGCCGTCCTCGATGCGCGTGCCGTACACGGGCTGGTTCGCCGCTGCCACGGCGACCTGCATCTGGCAAATATTGTCCTGCGCCACGGGCAGCCAACGCTCTATGACGCCATCGAGTTCGACGAGGCACTGGCCACCATAGATACGCTTTACGATCTCGCTTTTCTATTGATGGATCTCGACTGTCAAGGCCATAGACCAGCAGCCAATGTCGTCCTCAATCGCTATCTCTACTGCAGTGGCGAACAACTAGACTTGAGCGGCCTTGTGGGCTTGCCATTGTTTCTGGCGCTGCGTGCTGCCATCCGCGCGCTAGTCACATCCGATCGCGCTGCCCAGCAAGCCAGCCAATGCCGAGAGCGCCAGCTGGAGCGTGCTCGCCGCTACCTCGCAGCTGCACGTAACTATGCAAACCCCGCCGCACCCAAGCTGGTCGCGGTCGGAGGCCTGTCGGGCACTGGCAAGACGACGCTGGCAGCGGCACTTGCACCATGGCTGGGCGCCGCACCCGGCGCCGTGCACCTTAGAAGCGACCTCGAGCGCAAGAGGCTGGCCGGTGTCGGCGAGCTCGAACACCTCCCCACCAGCGCATATACGCCGGAGGCACGACAATGCGTCTACAAGAGCCTACATGAAAAAGCAGTGTCCGTTCTCAGAGCAAAGCACACCGTGATCATAGATGCCGTTTATGACAGAGAGGAACGACGCCGCGAGATCGAGACACTCGCCGACTCCTTGCGCCTACCCTTGCTCGGACTTTGGTTGCGGGCCGACGCGGCGACGCTGATGGCGAGAGTAGCGACCCGTCATCATGACGCCTCCGACGCCACGCCTGCTGTCGTGCAGCATCAGCTGACCGCAGAAATTGGTCCTCTATCGGCGCGATGGGCTCCGCTCGATGCTGGCCATAACGCGACCGAGACCCTGGCGACCGCGATGACGGCCCTCGGAGTCACAATAAACAATGCTGAAACTTGAGCTGGTCGGACTGGGGTGCCGCCCAGCCCACCAACGCTATCGGCCGCGAGCAGCATGCCGCGACTATGGAAGACAGACTTTCGGGGTCGATCGCGGCCCTCAAGCTCCAAACGGCTGCCGCTATCGTCCGATCGTTGGGGGCCGAGCCGGCGAGCAATCATCGAATTTTCAGCGACCTGGACTACGGAGCAGACGAAGCGGGCCGACAGCAGATCATTGCGGTTGGTCGTTGGGGCGACAGTTCGAAGGATTGCAAAATAGCGCGGGCACTGCCTTTGGATCGCTTCAGTGCACCAACTCGACCAAATGCGCGCGCGATGGCCCCGGCTCAAAAGGATCGCCGAAGTACTGCGTCTCCCGCTCGACGTTTCCGTCCCTGAATTCCATGATGCTCACCGAGTACGAGGGCGTGCCGTCGTAGGTGAGCACGAATTCTGTGATCCAGAGATCACCCGTGCCGATGATTCGCCGCACAGAAAAGCGTTTCTTGTTCGGCTGAACGGTTCGGCTCTCTTGGATATTGCGCCGACCTCGGATGCGCTCGCCGGACTGCGGATAGTCGAGCACAGCGTCATCGCAGTAGATGTCATGCTCGGCGTCGAAATCGTTAGCGTCTGAGGCAGACCAATGCCGCTCGAGCGCGGCCCTTATTTCGCGATCTCCCATCTCCATCTCCCGTTCGCACGTTCGGCTACGAGGTCAATGGGGCTGCTTACGCCGGCCCCAGGATCGCCCGTCAACTCAAGCCTCAAGCTGCGCTGCAGCCCACGCGTGGCACATTAGCGCGAGGCCGTGAGGACGCCCTCCGGACCCAGATACACTTCGGTCAGCTCGATATCATGGTCGGTGAGCCGGAACTCGCGCAGCTGGCCCGTCAGCGAAAAACCCTCGAACCGATGCCCAGCAACGCGGGCGTAATGGGCGATATGCTTGGGGGCGCGACTAGGCCGTGTACTCATAAATTGGACTTGTTGGGCGCGCCCCAATAGCGACCATGCCGACGCATGGACACCAGCAGAATTATACCTGCCAGCACCATGATGCCCCCCACTATTGCATAACCTAACATGTCGAGGGACAAGCCGATGAAACCGATCCCAGCGCCGAAAAGGATCAGACAGAACGCGCCAACAATCCACACCATCACTCACCGCCAGTCCATTCAGCTACTCCCAGGCGCGTAGCGACGGCTCGGTTTGCTTTCTTTCTGCGGCGCGGAGCGAATGAGGTCACAGGCGCTCAGCGGCCCGCACAAAACGCGCACTTCTTCCACGGCCGGGAGGATTAATCCGTCGGGTGCGTATCAACGGTTGCTGCCGCCGACATTGCCAAAGCTACGCGGGTATTAGCGTAGCGGGACATCAGCAGAAACCCCCAAACGATCGGCTGCATGACCCGAACAACTGATCCGAGGCGCGCCTCATGTTGCGGCGCATGGGTCCAGCCCGAGTGCGCAAATATCAGATTTCGCGCTAATGGGCACGCGTTCGATAGCAACTCATAAAGTCCATCGAGTGCGAGAGTGATCTCCGCGACTTCGCTACAATGGGTGATGTGCTTCGAGCTCGGCGCATCTGGCACTGACTGCCTGTTCCGGCGTTGCGGCGACCCAGTCCGCTTGTTGGGGTAGGTCTGCCGTGCCTGCGCGCCAGCCAGGATCGATCTTGGTGACCCTGAGCTGCCGAAGTTGTTAAGAAGCAATCAGGTTGTCTTATCGCTACAGTTCACTCTGTGTCGCAGACCATGCCCTGTTCGGTTCCCTCCGGAGGCTATGGCGAATCTCGATCATGACTGACGCACAAATTATCCTCCTCTTCGCCATCCGTTAGTTCGTCTGCGACCTCGCGGATTTCCTGGGTATTTGACCGGTGGCCCCTAGAGAGACATAGACCCCCAGGAATGGCGGCAACCCTGGTTAGCCCGCTTACGGCAAGACTGCACTACCTTGGCGTCACCTGCGAGCCGGACGAGTTCGCGCGTCAGGATCAGGACATCTCCCTTCTCATCAAGGCAAAGAACGAGAGATTTCCGAGAGATATCACAACCATGCCGCATGCGATCATGTACGCCACCTGGCTTTGGCTGAATATCGGTGCGCTGATCTGGACCTCAGCTCCAAGAGGCACAAAGTATGTCGCGGCCATCGCCGTATAGTGCATCGAAGCGATGGCCAGCCCTTGCACGACACCACCCGCGAGGGTCATCAGAAAATTGCGCTTATAGAAAGCGAACCAGAGGGCTGCTATTGACGCACCAACAGCGATTCCCACCGAAGCGGCCACCAGCGGCAGATCGTACGAGAGACCACAACCGCGTATTGCGCTCATACCGAGATAGTGCATGCTGGCGATACCCAGCCCCATGAGGATGCCGCCGAGCGCAATGCGAAGCAGCCAGAGCCGGCGGCTGCTGGCCAGATACAGGCCCGTTCCAGTGGCGACCATCGCTATCACGATCGAACTTATGGTTTCGACCAGATTGTAATTCACGACCAGCGGGAAATCGACTGCCATCATCGCCACGAAATGCATCGACCAGATGGTGGCACCCATTATCAGGCCAGCGCTGGCCAGCGCAAAGCTCCTCTGCGCTGTGGTGGAGTCTTCGGAATCTAACAGCGATGTGAGCGCGAGCGCCGTGAGCGAACCTAGGATCGCCACGCCGATTGAGAGAAACACCAAGACCGGCTGATAAGTCACTGTCATTTTAGACCCCCTTTCCCGACAGCGTCGACCCATCAGCCGCAGAATAAGCGTCTATAGAGAAACGCCTCCTGGTTGCCCAACAAGCGACCTGTGCGTGAACGATTTCATGGTGGAATGCTATTTCGTAGGTATACCTGCCTTTGCTCCGGCGCGAGCACCTGTCTGTTTGTTGAGCGAACCCAAGTACGTTACGAGGGCTCGGACCTGGTTCTCATCTAGGGACGCCGCGACCGATGCGACGACCTTGTTTTTTCGCTGCCCCGTTTTGTAGAGCGTCAAAGCGATAAGGAGTTCCTCCTCGGTCATGGACGTGATGCCCGGAATGCCGACGTCGACTCCATCCCTGCGATGGCAGGTGAAGCACTCGCCCGCCAGTTGCTCACCATAACGGAGGAGGCGTTCCCGACCTTCGTCTGCGGCCAACCTGGGGCCGGTGCAGATCAGGACCCAAGCGAGACTGGACATGATCAGGCGATACACCACTGGCTTCGCTCCCCTCCCAGATTTGACTCAGCGAGACCTTCTAAAGACCGCCTCGGCCCAATTCAATTCAGCCAAACCTCCACACGGCGATTGGTGGCACGACCCTCGGGCACCGTATCACAGGCGACCGGGAGCAGCGAGCCAAAGCCAAAGGCCCGGTCCACGTTGGCGCCCTTGTCCTTCAGCTTCTGAGCGAGAACGCGGGCGCGCTTCATCGCAAGCTGCTCATTCGTAGCTGCTGTTCCCGCGCGGTCCGAAAATCCCAGTAGCGCGACACGCCGGCCCTCCGGCACTTCGCCCTTCAGAAACGCCACTAGCCGGTCCAGGTCAGCAACGCCACGAGTGTCGAGATCAACGGAGCCCGACACGAATCGGAAAGTTACTGAAAGGCGTTTGGCCTTCTCCAAATAAGCCATCAACCCCTTCACGATCTCCTGGCGAGCCGCAGCATCCGAGCCGATTGCCCCAGCGCGCTCGATCGGCATGCCCTGCGATGCCAATGTTGGCAGGAGGCTCACGTGGCCGTGCTCACGCAGGCGGCTCTGGCCAGGAGTGGACAGCACAAAGTTGACAAAGCGTTGCACCTCCGGCCCGGACTTCTCCTTGACGTATAGATAGAGCCGAGTCGACAAAGGGTACTCTTCTGTTTGGATTGAAAACTCGCTTGGCGTATGGGTCAGCCCGCACTCGTCCGTTATCGCAATTGCTGTTGCGTTGCGCACATACGCGAATTCGCTCAGCCCGATTGCCGTCGGATCGCTGCCGACAAGTACTGAAATCTCAGTGTTCGAGGAAGTGCGTGCGATCAGCGGGTCGATTGCATGACCGTGCAGAACTCGCGCGCGAAATACCTCCAGGATCCCTGACCCTTCTGGAGGAGCGATCACACGAATGCGACGGGGTACTCCGCCGAACTCGCTCCAGTTGCGCACGCGGCCGGAAAATATATCTGCTATCTGATCAAGACGCAGCAGCTTGACAGGGTTAGACGGGTGGACCAGCACGACCACTCCGCCAAGGGCGACTACATGCTCCTCAACTTGGATAGGTGACTTCCCAGGCCGCGCGGTGACGAGGCGCTGGGATTCCTCGGAAGACATTTGTCGCGACATCATGCCGATATCGGCGCTGCCATCGAGAAGCGCCTCCCATGCCGATGCGGTTCCCTTTCGGTTGATGCTGGCGACGAATTTCTTCCGGTCCGGGGCCAACGCGACGAGCGATCGCTCGTGGGCCGTAGTCCCGCTCACCCAAAGCGTGTTGAGCGCCCGTCCGCGCGCAACGTAAGCTTCGAGAAGCGCAGGCACCAGACTCTCACCCATAACGTTGGAACCCGCAAACCGCAGCTGTCCCTGCGTCAGAACTGCCCCCCCATCTGGATTCGCCACTCCCGACTCGCCCAAGGCACTCATCCAAGCGACGTCGATTCTCGTAACATCTGCCACAGGGACCTGCACCTGACCGAACCGCGTTTCGATCTCATAGATCCCATCTTCAAACGATCGCATACTCCCGACAACGGAGCGCGATTCGCCGATCAGAAGTTGATATTCCGGGACGACAGCCCACGGCTTGGGCACTCCCGCCTCGCCGTCCTTCGAAGGCGAGCCCGCACCGATAACGTCGATCCGTCGAACATCCGCGACTGCCACGATCCTGTCACCGAGCGGAAGGGAAAGACCATACATCCCATCCTCGAAATGGCGTATTGCTCCGATGAACTCCGAGCCGTCGCGCATTACGATGCGGAAGATACCTGCACCGAGCGCTTGAAAAGATGTGCCCACGCTGCAAAGGAGGGAGAGGGCGAAAACCAGAACTTTCGTGCGCATGTCGACTGCCCACCAGCTACCCAAATACTGCCTGTCACATTTTTGGCTTCGCTCCGCCCCAAAGCTAAATCGTTCAATTGCCAAACATGTCGCGCGTTATGCCTGAGT
>Ga0070695_100002275_pt1 | contig 10997 bp, 9 predicted proteins | sample KBSK1252metaG_FD_65471 | JGI IMG/M metagenome (GOLD analysis project Ga0070695, IMG submission 65471) | Corn, switchgrass and miscanthus rhizosphere microbial communities from Kellogg Biological Station, Michigan, USA - KBS K1-25-2 metaG | ecosystem: Host-associated > Plants > Roots >...
CGGTCTCTACCGCGCCCTCGACCTCGGAGACCGCGCGACCTTCCTCGCCGCCTCTGCCTTCCTGGCCTTCGAGGCGATCCGCTGCCGGGGACGTGCCCGGCTCGTCGCCGGTGCGATGGGCGTGCTGGCGGGGATCGCGCGGTTCACGGGCGTGAGGTGGCTGCTGTTCCTCGCGGCGCATGGCCTGTCCGCGTGGTGGGCCTACGGGGTCCCGGCGGCCGTGGGTGCAGCGCTCGTCTCCGTGGCCCTCCGTCGCACGTCGGAGGGAGGCTAGCCGGTGAGGCCGTACAGGAAGCGGAGCACCGAGAGCCACAGCGGCGCGAAGACGTACGGCGCCACGATGCGGGGAAAGAGGATGAGCGCGACGACGAATGCGACCATGGAGCCGAAGGGGGAGGCCCGCAGCCGGTCCCGCAGCGTGCGGGCCGCCGGAAGGATGCCGGCGAGGACCGAGGCCCCGTCCAGCGGCGGGCAGGGCATGAGGTTGAAGACGCACAGCAGGAGGTTCAGGGAGAGGAGGATCGACAGCAGCCGGGCGACGCCGTCGAAGACGGAGGACACTCCCGGGGCCGCCACCGCCAAGCGGTCGATCCCCAGCAGCCCGGGCTCCGGGCGGACCAGCATCCCCCCCGCGAACAGCCCGGCCAGAACGGCGAAGGCCAGGGCCACCAGCGCCAGGTTGGCGAGCGGTCCCGCCATCGCCATCACCGCCGCCCGCCGCGGGTGCTTGTGCTCCCAGACGGGGTCGTAGGGCGCGCTCGCCCAGCCCATCATCCAGGCCGACCCGCTCCCCGCATACATGAAGAAGGTGAGGAGGGGGACGAGCACCGTTCCCCAGGGCTCCCGTCGGATGTGGGGCCAGGGGGACAGGCTGACCTGCCCCGCCTCGTAGGCGGTGGGGTCCCCACCCCTCCAGGCCGCCAGGGCATGGGCGGCCTCGTGGCAGGTGAGCGAGAGCAGGAAGACGGCGTACCAGAGGCCGAGCAGCGGCAGGGTGTCGGCGCCCACGCGGCCGAACGGTAGCACGGCGGAGGCGACCGCCCAGCCCAGCGCCTATATTCCGGGGGTGACGGGGACACGGGGGAAGACACCGGCTGGCGAGGGTGCGCTCGATGCGGCCCGCGGTCGGGCGGACGCTCGTCCCGAGCTGCTGCGCCGTCTCCCCACGGCACCGGCGGCCTACCTCGAGGGGGCCTGCGTCAATCCCGCCCTGGACGAGGAGGGGGCCGCCCTGCTGGTGAGAAACCCCCACGCCACCCAGGGCCAGCTCCTGCGGATCGGCCGGAGCCTGCGCTGGACGCGGGTGGACGAGGTGAAGCGGGGGCTGGTCCGCCATCCCCGGGTCCCCGTGCCCCTCGCCCGCCGCTTCCTCCCCCACCTGCCCTGGCTCGACCTCGCCGAGGTGGCCGCCGACACCCGCCTCACCCCGCTGGTCCGGCGCCACGCAGAGGGGGCGCTGAAGATGCGGCTCCTCGAGATGGCGGAGGGGGAGATCGTGGCCCTGGCCCGCCGCGCCAGCGCCGGGGTGGTGTCGGAGCTGGCCCGGAGCCGCTCCGCCCGCGTCCTTTCGGCCCTGCTGGGGAACCCGCGCGTGCGGGAGCGGGACGTGGTGGGGATCGTGACCGGGGAGGAGGCCCCCGCCGAGACCCTGCGGCGGATCGCCCACCATCCCGACTGGGGAGTGCGCCGCGCGGTGCGGGTGGCGCTGCTCCGCAACCCGCGCACGCCCGTGCCGGAAGCGCTCCGCCTGGTGGCGGACCTGGCGGCGTCCGACCTCGAGCGCGTGGTGCGCGACGAGGAGGTCCCGAAGATCGTGCAGATCGGTGCCGGCCGCCGGCTCGCGGCAGCGGCGGCCATGACGTTGACAGTACGACGGGCGGGTTCCTAGAATCCGGCGTCGCCCTGGGGCTCTCTTTCGCGGGCTCGCCCGGGGGAGATCCGATGTCCTCGTTCGGTGAAGAGCTCAAGCGGGAGAGAGAACTGCGGCAGATCTCCCTGCGCGAGGTCTCCGAGGCCACCAAGATCAACCTCCGCTACCTGGACGCGCTGGAGCAGAACGACTTCCGTCACCTGCCGGGCGGCGTGTTCAACAAGGGCTTCGTCCGCGCATACTCCGAGTACATCGGGGTGGACCCGGAGGCGATGGTGAACGCCTACCTCCTGGAAGAGCGCACGCAGGAGGAGGGCGAGGAGCAAAAGCCCCCCCCGGTGCCCAGGCACGCTTCCCCGGTGGTGGTGGTGGCGGACCCCCTGCCCGCGGGCCGGAAGGCGCGTCTGGTGGTCCTGCTGGCGCTGTTCCTCACGGTGGCGCTGGTGGCGGGCGGCCTCCTCTGGTACTGGCTGGCGCGCCGCGGGCACGAGGGGGCGATGTCGTCGATGCGGACCGTGGCCGGGGAGAGGACGCGGGGATGAGCGCCCCCTCGGTGTCCGACCTCCTCTCCGAGAAGATCCTGAGCGGAGCGGCGCCCCTCCAGCTGCGCTCGGCCGCGGCGCGGGGCGCGCTCCCCCTCCCCCGCGCCAGCCTGGCGCGCCTCTACCTCCACCTCCTGCGGGACGCCGAGCCGCAGATCCGCCAGGACGCCGAGTCCAGCCTGCAGGTGCTGGGACAGGCCGACCTGCGGGAGATCCTGGCCGATCCCGCCTGCGCTCCCGAGGTGCTCGTGCACTTCGCCCACCGCGCCGCCCGCGACGAGTCGCTGGCGGAGAAGCTGGCCTTCCATCCCCAGGCACCCGAGGAGGCACTCTCCATCCTGGCCGGGCAGGGAAGCGGATCGGTCATCGACCTCGTGCTCACGAACGAGGAGCGGCTGCTGCGCTGGCCCTCTCTGTTCGACCGCCTCTCCGCCAATCCCGCCCTGCGCCCCCACCAGCGGGGCCGCATCCTCGACCTCCTGGATCGTGTCTCCCGGGGCGGCCCCGAAGAGGATGTGGGCTCCCTGGAGGGCCTCGAGTCCATCGACGCCGAGGAGGCGGCGCGCCTGCTCCAGGTGGACGTGGGCGAGCTGTTCGCGGCCAGCGAGATCATGGACGCCGAGGAGTTCGCGAACTCCGACGATCCCGTGGTGCGCAGCGCCTACAAGAGGATCCTCACCCTGAACACGGCGCAGCGGGCCATCCTGGCCATGAAGGGTGGCCGCGAGGAGCGGATGATCCTGGTGCGGGACACCAACAAGATCGTGGCCCTCTCCGTGCTCAAGAACCCGCGGCTGGGCGAGGAGGAAGCCGCCCGCGTCGCCGCCATGCGCTCGGTCTCGGACGAGATCCTGCGCGTCCTCGGCAACCACCGCGAGTTCGTGAAGAGCTACTCCGTCATCGCCGCCCTGGTACGCAACCCGCGCACGCCGCCCGGCATCTCCACGAACTTCGTGGCGCGCCTGGTGACCAAGGACCTGAAGATCCTGGGCACCGACAAGAACGTGCCCGAGATCATTCGCCGCATGGCCAAGCGCACACTCGAGCTGCGCACGCAGAAGAGCGCGCCCAGCTTCAGAAAGAAAAACTGATGCGACTGCTGAAGGAAGTCCGGAACCTCATGGCCAACTACCATGTGAAGTCCGGCATCTACCATTACTATCGCAACGAGTTCAAGCAGGCGGTGGAGTTCTTCCGCAAGGCGCTGCGCGACGAGCCCAACCTGACGGACAGCGACCGCCGCATCAGCCGCTACTACCTCACCCAGACCTTCATGAACTCGGCGGAAAAGCTCATCAAGAAAGGGGACATGGAAGGCGCGGCCCAGGAATACGCGCGCGCGGCCGAGGTGAGCCCGGAGTGGCCAGACATCCGCTTCCACCTGGGCAAGGTGCTGGAGCGGCTGGAGCGGTTCGGGGAGGCCATCGAGCAGTACGGGCTGGCGGTCGCCGTGCACGAGACGTATCTCGACGCGCGCATCGCCATGGCCTTCGCGCTCCTGCACTCCGGGCGCGACGAGGAGGCCGGCGAGGCCTTCGCCCAGGCCATGGACCTGAAGATCCGCAAGATCCGCGAGCCCTACGAGAAGGGCGTGCAGCGCCTGCGGGAGGGGATGCTGTCGGAAGCCGAGGAGTTCTTCCACGAGGCCTTCCGCTCCGACCCCATCCGCTTCGAGGAGCACTACCACACCGCCATCGATCTCTTGAAGGCGGAGGAATACGAGAAGGCGCTGGAAGAGCTGGAACGGGCGCTCGCCCTCTCCCCCAAGTTCGCCGACCTCCACAACTTCCGGGGGGTGGCCCTGTGCGAGCTGGACCGGGTGGAGGAGGGGATCGCCGCCTTCCGTCGCGCCGCCGCCCTGAACCCCGACTACCTGGTGCCCCGCATCAACCTGGCCTTCGCCCAGCTGCGCGCCGGTCAGTTCAAGGAGGCGGAGACCCAGCTCGAGGCGGTGCTCGAGCAGGATCCCACCCAGCCCGCGGCCTCCATCAAGCTCGAGGAACTGCGCACCGGCCGCCTCCCCGAGCCGCGGCGCGGGAGCGCGCGGGGGAACCCGCGATGAGGGCAGCGGCCTTCGGCCTCAGCGACGTGGGACGCCGGCGGGAGAGCAACGAGGACGCCTTCCTGGTGGATGCGCGCTCCGACCTCTACATCATCGCCGACGGCATGGGCGGCTACGCCGCCGGGGAGGTGGCCTCCCGCATCGCCGTGGACTCGCTCAAGGAGGTCCTGTCCGGGCCGCATGACGGAAAGGCCGCCGTGCGCCTGCAGGACGCGGTGCAGGAAGCCAACGCGCGGATCTGCGACTCGCAGGCCCAGGCCGACCAGCGCCAGATGGGCACCACGCTGGTGGCGATGGTGGTGGAGAACGAGCGGGCCATCATCGGCCACGTGGGGGACAGCCGGGCCTATCTCCTGCGGGAGGGCGCCCTGCGGCGTCTCACCTCCGACCACTCCTGGGTCAACGAGCAGGTGAAGCTCGGCCTGCTCTCGGACGAGGCCGCACAGCGTCACCCCATGCGCAACATCGTCACCCGGGCCCTGGGGAGCCGCACCGAGGCCACGGCGGAGCTGCGCGAAGAGGGGATCCGATCGGGGGACGTCTTCCTGCTCTGCTCCGACGGCCTCAACACGATGGTGCCCGACCCGGAGATCGAGGCCATCCTCCAGCGCAGCGGCGAGGACCCCGAGCGCGCCTGCCGGGAGCTCGTCTCGCGCGCCAACGAGCGCGGCGGCGAGGACAACACCACGGTGGTGGTCGTGCACGTGGGTTCCTGAAGCCACTAAGACAAGGCGCCTCAACCACTTGGTTGACGAGCAGGGCGGCTCCCCATATATTCGGGGACGTCGAGACCTCCAGGAGGGGATGTGTCCGTGTCCTTCGCCGCCGTCCGTCGCGCGTTTTTCGGCGTCGCGCTCGCAGCGGCAGGGACGGCCGCTCCCGCGGCCCAGGCGGCCGATAGCTTCCCCTCCCCCCGCCCGGTGGGCCGCGCTCAGGCGACCCTGGTCCTGACGGGCAGCGGCGCCTCCACCACCTGCCTCAACCCGCTGCTCGCCCCTGCCCGGGGCGAGGCTGCGCCGCCGGCACTGCGGCGGGCCGAGCGCGTGCTCCGCACCGACGTTCACGTGGCGGGGGAGCGCACGCTGGTCGCGGGGGACGGGACGTCGATCCGCTACACCAACGACCGCACCGCCCCGGACCGCATCGACGACACCGATTCCGACGGCGACGGCCGCCCGGACGCGCTCCAGGCGGTGCTCCGCGGACTGGAGGACGTCCACGGGCTCGCCACCCGCCTGGAGCTTTCCCCCTCGGGACCGGCGGACGTCCTGCTCGCGCAGCTGTCCGGCACCGCCGGCTACCTGCTGCCGGCGGGACCACGCGGCCGGGCCCTGCTGGTGCTGGACGCGAGCCCGGAGGGTGGGGCCGCCGGCCTGCGCGCGCAGGCGATCCATCAGGAGGCGCACCGGCTGCTCGGACCGTCGGCCCCCGCCGACTGGGCGGAGGCCTTCGCCACCTGGGCCGAGCTGGCCGTGCTGGGTGCCGACGACCGCAGGCTCGCGTTCCTCTCGACCAGGCTGGCGCGGCTGGGGGAAGGCCTGCCCACGAGCGATCTGGGCCTGATGGCCGGCAATGCCGCCTGGTTTGCCTTCGTCCACGACGCCTACGGTCCCACCGCCGTGCGGCTCACGCTCCAGGAGCTTGCGGCCTCCCCTGCCGATGCGGCAGGCGCGCTCGACCGCGCGCTCCGTCGCGCCGCCGGGGTGACCTGGAGCGCAGCATTCCGTGAGTTCCAGGTCTGGTCGGCCTTGGTCGGGCGCCGCGACGATGGGCGCCACTTCTCCTTCGCAGCCGCCATCGACGGGCCACGGGATGCGGCCAGCGCCGAAGGCCTTCCCGCGCTCTCCGTCCAGACCGACCCTCCTCTGGCCCCCCTGGGCGCCGCCACCGTGCGCCTGACGCCGGGCGAGACCGGCGGCGGCCTCTCCGTCCGCTTCGAGGGGGAGGCGGGCGGCCTCTGGGAGGCGGACCTCCTCGTCCACTTCGTCGACGGCCGGCGGCACCTCGTCCCCCTGGCTCTCGACGAGGACGGGAGCGGCGAGAGCACTCTCCCCTTGGCGGGGATCGACGACGTGCTGCTTCTCGTGCGCAACCTCGCCCGGCAGGGAGAGCCTGCGCGCCGGTACACCTGGTCCGCCTACCGTGAGCGGGGGTACCCCTTCGAGCTGCAGAGCTTCGAGGTGACGCAGGACGGCACGGGGGAGCGTCGCATCGCCTGGGAGACGGCGGGAGAGCGCGACCTCGTGGGGTTCGACGTCCTCCGCATCCGCGTGGGCGGCCGGGAGTCCGTCCGCATCAACCCGGTCTGGATCCCCTCCCTGGGCGCCCCCGAGGAGACCGCGGCCTACACGTTCGACGACCCTTCTGCGGATCCCACCGCGGTCTACGTGTACCGCATCGAGGGGATCACCTCGACCGGCCTGGTCAGCCCCTCCGAGGGTGTCCTCTCGAAGCCTCTGGCGCCCTGACCGGCGTCTCCTCTCCCCACCTCGGTCTATAGTGCCGCGCCTTCCGCGCCCGAAGGCGGGCGCGCCGGGGAGAATCCGTGAGCTTGGAGGAGGGTTTCCGCGAGGCGGTCCGGGCGGCGGCCGGTGGGCTCGGGGTGACGCTGGACGAGGTCCCGCTCACCTATCCGCCCCACCCCGGCCTGGGGGACCTCGCGACACCGGTGTGCTTCGAGCTGGCCAAGCGGCTCAAGCGTCCCCCGCGGGCGATCGCCGAATCGCTGGTGGCGGCCCTCCCCCGCCCCGCCGGCATCGCGCGCGTGGAGGTCGCCGGGGCCGGCTACGTGAACGTGACCTTCGATCGCACGGCGCTTCTGCGCGCCTGGATCTCCGGGGAACCGGAAGCACCGGCGCCCGCCGGCTCCAAGGTCATCGTCGAGCACACCAACATCAACCCCAACAAGGCCGCCCACATCGGCCACCTGCGCAACGCCGTGCTGGGCGACACGCTGGTGCGCTGCCTGCGGCGGCTCGGGCATGCCGTGGAGGTGCAGAACTACATCGACGACACCGGCGTGCAGGTGGCCGATCTGGTGGTGGGGCTCGTGCAGCTGCGGGGGCAGCGCCTGGCCGAGGTGCGTGCCACCTACGACGAGGCGGCGCTCGCAGCGCGCGGCGAGCGATTCGACTACCTCGCCTGGGACCTCTACGCCGAGGTGACGCGCTGGTTCGAGGAGGACGCCGGCCGGCGCGGCCATCGCCAGCGCGTGCTCCATGCCATGGAGCACGGCGAGGGGGAGGAGGCCGAGCTGGCGGCACTGGTGGCCCGGCGCATGGTGCGCCACCACCTGCGGACGATGCACCGGATCGGCGTGCGCTACGACCTCCTGCCCCGGGAGAGCGACATCCTGCGCCTTCGTTTCTGGGAGGACGCGTTCGCCCGCCTCAAGACCGCCGGTGCCGTCCACCTCGTGGACGCCGGGAAGAACGCCGGCTGCTGGGTCATGGACCTGCCCGACGTGGAGCAGGGCGCGGGGGAGGACCAGAAGGTCATCGTCCGCAGCGACGGCACGGTGACCTACGTGGGGAAGGACATCGCCTACCAGATGTGGAAGCTCGGCCTTCTCGGCCGCGACTTCCGCTATGTCCCGTTCCCCTGGGAGCCCGATGCCGCGCTGTACGCGCTCTGGAGCACGACCTCCGGGGAAGGCGCGACAAAGCACCCTCCCTTCGGCGGCGGAGGCCGCGTGTACAACGTGATCGACACCCGTCAGTCCTACCTGCAGCGCGTGGTGACGCTGGGGTTGCAGCGGCTGGGGCACGTGCGCGAGGCCGAAGCCTCCGTGCACTTCGCCTACGAGATGGTGGCGCTCACGCCCGCCGCGGTGCAGGAGCTGTTCCCCGAGCACCGGCTGAGCGACGAGGAGCGGGCGCGCCCCTACCTTGAGATGTCCGGCCGGAAGGGGTTGGGCGTCCGCGCCGACGATCTGCTGGATACGCTGCTGGCGCGCGCCGCCGAGGAAGTGCGCCGGCGCAACACCGAGGCGCCCGAGGTGGTGGTGGCGGACACCGCTCACAAGATCGCCGTGGGAGCCCTGCGCTATTACATGCTCCGCTTCTCGCGGAACCGGGTGGTGGCCTTCGACCTGGACGACGCGCTGTCCTTCGAGGGGGAGACGGGGCCCTACCTTCAGTACTCGGTGGTGCGCGCCCGCAACATCCTGGGGAAGGTGGCGGAGCGGCATGGGCCGGAGGCGGTCGCCCGCGCCTCCCTGGGAGGAGCCAGCCTGGAGGCCCTCCCGGGGGAAACCGCCGCCGAGCACTGGGTCGTTCCCTCCCTCCTCTCCCGGGTGGACGGGGTGGTGGCCCAGGGGGTCGCGGCGCTCGAGCTTGCCTCCGTGGCCAAGCATGCCTACGTTTTGGCGCAGGCGTTCAATTCCTTCTATCACCGGTGGCCGGTGGCGCAGGAGGAGGATGCCGAGATCCGCCGGGCTCGGACGGCGATCGTCCTCCTGTATCTCGAGGGGATGACCCGTCTCCTCGAGCTGATGGGGGTGGACGTCCCGGACCGGATGTGAGGACGTTGGAGGCGGCGTGGTCCTGCGGATCGTGACCCTGGGACGGGTGGCCCCCGAGCTGCCCGAGCGGCTCCGCGAGGCGGCGGTGCCGGACCCGGTGGAGCCGCTGCACGTGCCGGACTCGATCCAGGGGGCCGAGGCCTGCCTGCGCCAGCTCGAGCCCGACCTGGTGGTGGTGGGCGAGGATGCGCCCTGGACCTGCGCCGAGCTTGCGCATGCCGCACGCGACCTGCGCCTGCTGGTGCCGCTCCTCACGAGCGGAGGCGATCCCGAGGCGGACCTCGACCTGGGCGCGGCGCGGGATGCCCAGGCCGTGCTGCGCGCCGCCGTGCGCATGGCCCGGCTCCGGCGTGCGGCCCGCAATGCCGCAAGCCCGCTGGCGGGGGCGGAGGCCACGCAGGGGCTGCGGCGTCTCTCCGCCGAGTTCACGCGCGCGCTCCGGTATCGGCATCCCCTCTCCGTCGTGGTCCTGGTGCTCGACCGCGGCGACGCGCTGCGCGAGACCTACGGAGGCGAGGCCGTGGAGGGGTTCGCGGCCGCCCTGGCCCAGGCCCTGGCCGACACGCTGCGCACCGCCGACTTCCTGTTCCGCTCCGGCGACCTCCAGTGGGTGATCGGCCTCCCCGAGACGCCGGTGGCGGGGGCACGCGTGGTCGCGCAGCGGCTGCGCACGCGCACACGCACGCTGGTCTTCAAGGCACCGGGTGCCACCGCGGACGAGGGTCGCCCCGCCCTCCCCCTCAAGGGCACGGCCAGCGTGGGGGTCGCCGACGGCCCGGGGCCGGGTGTGGCGTCCGCCGCGGACCTCCTGGCGCGGGCGCAGGAGGCCGTGGGCTCGGCCCGCCGCGCCGGGGGCGACCGTGTCGCGTTCGCCGGCGTCGCACCCGACCTTCCGGACGCCTGAGCCCCTTCGTCGGGGCTGCGGGCTCGTTGCCGCACGGCCCGCGTTCCCGCCCGCCGCCGCGTGCTATCCTCCGGGCGTCGTTCCTCCATGAACCTTCGACGTGCGCTCCTGCTCGCGGTGCTGGCGCTCCCGCTCCTCGCCGCCTCCCCCACGAGCCCGGACGCGGCCGTTCCCATCCTCACCTTCGACGACGTCACCCCGGGGATGAAGGGAACGGGCCGCACGGTGTTCGCGGGAACGAAGATCGAGACCTTCGAGGTCGAGATCCTGGGAAAGCTCCCCAACATCGGACCCGACCAGAACCTCATCCTCGCCCGGTGCAGCGGGGGCCCCCTGGCCAACACCGGCATCCTCGCGGGCATGAGCGGGAGCCCCGTCTTCGTCGACGGCCGTCTCGTGGGTGCCGTCGCCTACTCCTGGGGCTTCACCAAGGATGCGATCGCCGGGATCACGCCCATCGAGGAGATGCTGGCCGTGGCCGCGCGGAACGAGACGCCCCGGCGCGCGCTGGCGTCGGGACTCCCTCTCGACCCCGTGGCGTGGCTCCGGCACGCCGACCGCCTGGCCTCGTTCTTCGAGGGACGCCTGGACGCCCTCGCCGCCCGGCCGGCCGCGGCCGCGCCCATGACCGTGCCCCTGGCGGTGTCCGGCCTCGGCGGCCCCGGGTTCGCCCGCGTGGCCTCGGACCTGGAGCGCGCGGGCTTCCTTCCCCTGCAGGGGGGAGGCGCCGGGCACGCGCCCTCGCCCTCGCCCGCGCTGGAGCCGGGCTCCGCGGTGGGGGTGAAGCTCATGCGGGGCGACGTGGACATGACCGCCACCGGGACGGTCACCTGGGTGGACGGGGACCGGGTGCTGGCCTTCGGCCACCCCTTGTACAGCCTGGGAGCCGTGGACCTTCCCCTCACGGGAGCGCGCGTGGAGGCGCTGCTTCCGAGCCTGATGCAGTCCATGCGCATCGCCACCCCTCTGCAGGAGATCGGCTCCTTCCGCCAGGACCGGGCCAGCGCGATCTTCGGGCGCCTGGGCGGCTCGCCCCGCATGATCCCCGTGCGCCTGCAGCTGGGCTCGCGCCTGGAGAATCCGAAGACCTTCTCCTT
>Ga0070695_100002281_pt1 | contig 10989 bp, 4 predicted proteins | sample KBSK1252metaG_FD_65471 | JGI IMG/M metagenome (GOLD analysis project Ga0070695, IMG submission 65471) | Corn, switchgrass and miscanthus rhizosphere microbial communities from Kellogg Biological Station, Michigan, USA - KBS K1-25-2 metaG | ecosystem: Host-associated > Plants > Roots >...
GATGGGGGCGACCCTCCCCCTCTTGGTCGAGCACTTCGATCGGGCGGACGGGCGCGCGGGCCGGAGCGCGGGCCGATCGGGCGGCGCCGTCGCGCGGCTCTACGCCCTCAATACGGCGGGCGCGGTCACCGGCGTGCTCCTCGCCGGGTTCGCCCTCATTCCCTCGAGCGGGCTGGCCGCCACGGCCGCGGTGGCGGCCGCGATCGATTTCGCGGTCGCCGGGGTCGTCCTCCTCGCGCGGCCGGGACCCCTCCCGCGGCCGGAGGTCTCGGCGACGAAGCCGGACGGCCCCGTCGGCGACGGAACCCGGACGACCGCCGACGCGCTTCTCCTGCCGATGGTCGCGATCTCAGGATTGACGGCGATCCTCTACCAGGTGGCGTGGACGCGAATCCTGGCCATCCCCTTTGGGGGAATGATCTACGCCTTCTCGGCCATCCTCGCCCTCTATCTGCTCGGGCTCGCGCTTGGCGCGGCGGGCGCGGCGCGTGCGCTCCGCCGGTCGGCCGACCCGTGGTCCTTGTTCGCGGCGCTCCAGATCGGGTTGGCCGTGGCGGTGGCGTTCGGCAGCCACTTCTTCGCGGCGATTCCGCACGGGCAGGCCTCCGCGATCGCCGCCTCCCAAGGAAACATGTTCACGCTGCTGGCCGGAGAAGCTCGGATCGCCGCCCTGGTCGTGATGCCGCCGACGCTGTTTCTCGGCGCGCTCTTCCCGGTCTCGGTCGCGCTCTACCGGCGCCGCGTGGCCGACGCCGGCGAAGCGACCGGGCGCGTCTACGCCGCCAACACCGTAGGGTCGATCGCCGGATCGATCCTGACGGCGTTTCTCCTCATCCCCGTCTTCGGGACGTTGAAGACGATCCTCGGCGCCGCGGCGGCAAATCTGGCCATGGGAGCCGCGGCGCTCCTGTTCGGGCGCCCGGCCACGGTCTGGCGGCGGGTGAGCGCCGGCGCCGCCGTGACGGGAGGACTGGTCTTCGCGCTAGCCTGGATGCCGGACTGGAACGCTTCGCGGATGAGCTTCGGGTTCATCCGTCTTCTTCGCGCGCACTGGTACGGAGGCGAATCGCTGACGCACCGCATCATCGACAAGGTCGGGACGACACCCGATTTCGAGACGCTCCTCTTCTACCGAGAGGGACGGAGCGCCACCATCACGGTGGTGGAGGCGCAGCGACAGCGGGCGCTCCTCATCAACGGTAAGACCGACGCCACGACGGGCGAGGGGGCCGACATGCGCACGCAGGTCCTCGTGGGCCAGCTGCCGCTCCTCGGCACGCTGCACCGCGACGACGTCTGCATCGTCGGATACGGAAGCGGGGTCACCGCCCACGCCGTGCTCACGCACCCGGTCAAGACCTCGCTCACGGTCGAGCTGGAGGGGGCCGTGCTCGAGGCGGCGCCGTTCTTCGACGCGGACGCGAAGCGGCCCCTTCACGACCCGCGGAGCCGTGCCTTGGTCGAGGACGCGCAGACCCTCCTTCGATCGGATCGCGCGACCTACGACGTCATCATTTCCGAGCCGTCGAACCTATGGATCGCGGGGAGCGGAGACCTGTTCACGAAGGAGTTCTACGACGTCGCCGCGTCGAGGATTCGCCCGGGAGGCATTTTCTGCCAGTGGGTGCAGTGTTACCAGATCTCCCCGGAAGCGGTGCAGACGGTCTTCCGCACCCTGGCGGGACGCTTTCCCCACGGGCAGATGTTCTTCATCGACGATTCCTCGGACCTGATCGTTCTCACGTCGCCCGACCGGGAGGTGTTGCTCGACGTCGCCGCGTGGAGCGCGGCGATGGCGGCGCCGCAAGTGGCGGCGGACCTGGCTCGAATCGGGGTCCGGTCGATGGCGGATCTGCTCCGCTATTACCGGGGGCGGCTGGACCGCGTGGCGGCTGAGGCAGGGCCGGGTCCGACGAACACGAACGACAACGGATGGCTGGAACACCGGGCGCCCTTCGACCTGATCGCCTCCGAGGGCTCCGAAAAACTCTTCGCCTGGTCACCTTCGGTGGCGCGCGATCTCGCGTCGTCGCTCCAGGGGGATCCCGCCGTCGTGGCGCAAGTCCTGAGCGACGCGGCGGCGAGCGCCGACAGCGCGAACGCGCCCGAGGCGGCCCGCTACCTCCGCGTCGCGCTCGAGCAGGTCGCCGCGGGGAAAGCGACTCCCTAGTTCCCGGCCAGCCTAGCGCGCGAAGTGTTCCCGCCCGAACGCGTCCACCTGGATCGCGTCGCGGCGGGCCGCGTCGGCCACGCGCCAGAGACGTGCCTCTTCCTCGGACAGGATCCCCGCCTTGAGGCCGGCTTCGAGAAGCGCCTCGCCTTCCACGCGGGGGAGCCGCTTTGAGCGGGCGGCTTCCTTGAGCTTCCGGGCCGCGGGCTCCGCCGCGACGACGGCGGCGTACGCGGCTTCCAGACGGCCGAGGCTCCCGTCGTTCGTGGACGGGACGTGAATGTGCGCGGTCAGGGCATCGCGCAGGGAGCGGTCGTCGAGGACGGCGCGCGCCACGGCTTCGCCGAGGCGATCGGAAGGCGGCCGGTGCCGGAGCCCGAGCGGGAAAGCGGCCGCCCGGAGGAACCAGGCGACGGGACGATTCGGAAGGTTGTCCATGACGCCGACCAAGGCGGTCTCGATCTCGTGGCAGGCGTGGGCCATGCCCCATCGGAGCAGGATGACGTCGCGCTTCGGCTGGCCTTCGTCCACGAAGCGCTTCAGTGCCGCAGAACCGAGGTAGAGCCACGCGAGCGCGTCGGCCAGCCGGCCGCTCAGCCGCTCGCGCCGCTTGAGCGTGCCGCCCAGGGTCGCCATCGCGAACTCGGACGTCAGCGCGAAGACGCCGCTCAGGCGGGTCAGGCGGCGGAACCAGACGGCCGACGGGCCGCCGATCGGCGCGGACGCCAGCCGCCCGCCCGTCAGCCCGTGAAGGACCACGCGAACCCCCGTACCGAGCACGTGGCCGACGTGTCCGAAGAACGCGCGATCGAAGGACGTCAGATCTCGCTCGGCGATGGCCCTCATCTCCGACTGCACGAACGGATGGCATCGAATGGCGCCCTGCCCGTAGATGATCAGCGTCCGCGTGAGGATGTTGGCGCCTTCGACGGTGATTCCGATCGGGACGGCGCCGTAGGCCGAGGCCAGCGCGTTTCGGGGCCCGCGCGAGATGGCGGCGCCCGCCTGGACGTCCATCGCGTCGTTCACGACCTGGCGCATTCCCTCGGTGAGGTAGCGCTTTACGATCGCGGAGATCACGGCCGGTTTCTGTCCGTCGTCGATCGCGCCGGCCGTCAGCCGGCGCGCCGCGTCCATCATGTAGGTCTTGCCCGCGATTCGCGCGATCGGCTCCTCGATTCCCTCGAAGCGTCCGATCGAGAGGCCGAATTGCTCGCGCACGTTGGCGTAGGCGGTCGTGACGCGCGTCGCCAGCTCGGCGGAGCCGACCGCCAAGGACGGGAGCGAGATGCCGCGCCCGGCCGCGAGGCAGTCCATCAGCATGCGCCATCCCTTCCCCGCCATCGCGCGCCCTCCGATGATCATCGAAAGGGGCACGAAGACGTCGTGGCCGGTGGTCGGACCGTTCAGGAACGGAATGCCGAGCGGGTCGTGTCGCTGACCGAGCGTGATCCCCGGCAGGGTCGTGGGGAGGAGGGCGCACGTGATGCCGATCTCTTCCTCGCCTCCCAGGAGCCGCTTCGGGTCCCGGAGCACGAAGGCGAGACCCAGCACGGTCGCCACGGGAGCGAGCGTGATGTACCGCTTCGACCAATGAAGCCGCATGCCGAGGGTCTCGCGCCCGTCGAAGATGCCCTGCTCGACCACGCCGACGCTCTTCTGTGCGGTCGCGTCGCTCCCCGCCTCCGGCTCGGTGAGAGCGAAGCAGGGAATTTCTTCGCCGCGCGCGAGGCGCGGCAGATAATGGTTCTTCTGCTCGTCGGTGCCGTAGTGGAGCAGGAGCTCGGCCGGTCCGAGCGAATTCGGGACCATGGCGGTCACGGCCGCGGTGACGCTCCGGCTCGAGATCTTCGTGATCACCGCGGAGTGCGCGGCCGCCGAGAAGCCCAGACCGCCGTAGGACTCCGGGATGATCATGCCGAAAAAGCGTTCCTTCTTGAGGAATGCCCAGACCTCGGGCGGCAAGTCCTGTCGTGCCAGAACGTCCCACTCGCTCACCATGCCGCAGAGCGTCTCGACGGGACCGCTCAGGAACGCGCGCTCGCTCTCGGTTAAAGGCTTCGCATGGAAGCCGAGCAGCTTCTTCCAGGCGGGCCGGCCCGAGAAGAGCTCCGCGTCCCACCAGACGCTGCCCGCCTCGAGCGCGATCCGTTCCGTCTCGCCCATGCGGGGCAGCGCGGAGCCGACGATGGGCATGATCCACGACGTGAGCAGGAGGCGGCGCAACGGCGGAACCGCGAGGACGGCGACCAGTAGGGCGAGAATCACGAGCGCTGCGATCACGAGGAACGGCTCCCTTCGGTTCGAGAATCGGGTCCGACCCCCATCCTAGCGTATCGGGGGCGGTCTTCTCCCGGTATCCTTCGGCAGGATTGACACGTATCTTTTCGCCGCATTCCGCGGCGCCGTGGCCTGGGGCGGGCCGCCCCCACCACCCCGGTAGATGGCTCCCCGGGGGCCGGCCGGGGCGCCGGCCTCCAACGAATCCGGCGGTCCGTCTGTCGAAACCTTTGCGGCGCGGCTTCGGTAGGTAACTTACCGCCCGGGCAACGTCCTTCGGGCCGCCAGCCGCGATCGTCCCCCCAGATTTCGTGGCTCGTGGTCGTCAGAGCGAGGAGAACTCTCATGCGGTCCCTTCCGTTTCGACTCGTCGTGCCGCTTGCGGCGCTTGCCGCAGTCTTCCTGGCCGGGGCCGCCTTCGCGGCCGATGGCTTCTCGCCGCAGGGCGAGGGCGAACTCTACCCGGAGGCTTCGAACGGGCGGACGACGGATACGCCCACGATCCAGGCGCTTCGCTTGAACGGCCACGACGTGCGCGTCGACGGCCGTCTGGACGACAGCGCCTGGGCAGTGGCGCCCGCGGCGCGCGGCTTCAAGATGTGGGATCCGGACCGCGGCCAGCCGGCGAGCGAGGAGACGGTCTTCAAGGTTGCCTACGACGAGGGCGCCGTGTACTTCGGCGTCGCGTGCCTCGAGAAGGACGCCTCGAAGATCTCGGCGGCGCTCTCCCGCCGGGATAACTTTACGAACTCCGACGTCGTCGCGGTCTACATCGACCCCTACCACGATCACACAACCGGCTACGCCTTCAAGGTGAACCCGCTCGGCGTGCAGCTCGATTCGTACATCTACAACAACGGCGATACGGACGACGACTGGAACGCCGTATGGGAGGCCGAGACCTCCCGCGACGCGAACGGCTGGTACGCCGAGATTCGCATTCCGTTCAGCGCCATACGCTATCGCTCCGGGGACGTGATGACGTGGGGTCTCAACGTCTGGCGGTACATGCACAGCCGCGGCCAGGACACCGCCTGGAAGACCTGGCCCCGCGAACAGGCCGGGTTCGTGAGCAACTTCGCCGAATTGAACGGCCTCTCGGGCGTCCGGGCGCCACGACAGATCGAGCTGCTCCCGTACGTCGTGCAGCGCGGAACCGACTATTCGGTGACGGGCAGCGGCGACAACATCGACGGCTTCCAGAACGTCGGCGCGGACCTCAAGTACGGGATCACGTCGGACCTGACGCTGAACGCGACGCTCCAACCCGACTTCGGCCAGGTGGAGGCCGATCCCGCCGTCCTCAACCTGTCGCCGTTCGAGACCTTCTACGACGAGAAGCGGCCCTTCTTCATCGAGGGAAGCCGGTTCTTCCAGTTCCCGACGTTCAACATGTTCTACTCGAGGCGCATCGGAACCGGCGATGAGAACGCGCGCATCCGGTACGCGGCCAAGCTGACCGGCAAGGTCGTCGGGGGAATCTCGGTGGCCGCGCTGGCCGCGTCGAGCGACATCACGGGAAATGGACAGGCGCACAACATCTTCAAGAACGGCCAGCGGCTCTCGCGCTTCTTCGTCGGTCGGTTCGGCAAGGAATTCTCCCAGGGTCGGCATCGGATCAACGTGATGCAAACCGCGGTGCTCAACACAGCCGATCGGTTCGACTTGAGCTCTGGCGCCGATTTCCAGTCGCGCGAAGCCTACACGACCGGCGTCGACTTCGAGATCTCCTCACCGAAGCGCGTCTACAGCGCGTACGGCTCGGTCGTCGGTTCCGTGATCGATCCCGAGCGTCTGTCTTCGTCACCCACGCTGAGCGACAAACCGACGTACGGCACCGGCGGTGAATTCGGACTGCGCCGCCTGGGCGGCAAGTGGCGGAGCACGCTGAACGGCCGGTGGGAGAGCGACAAACTCGACATCAACGACATCGGCTATTTGCAGGCGCCGGACGAGATCAATACGAACTACTGGCTCCAGCGGCAATTCAACCCGGACGGAAAGAGCAAGGTCTACAACCGCGCGAACCTGAACTTGAACCTGTGGCGGTCCTGGATGTACGCGGGGCGCACAGGGTACGACGTCACGAGCGGGCTGCCCGCCTGGTCGTATGGAAAGGGTCATCCGCAGTACAACGGCGGAAACGTCAACGGCTGGATGCAGCTCCGGAACTATCGCGAGATCAACGGCGGCATCTCGATCAACGGAACCGGGATTCACCGCTTCGAGACGCGGGGGGGGCCTTTAATCCGAGAGCCCTTCACGTACACGGGTTGGTGGGGATACGTCACGGATACGCGGAAGGATCTGCAGTTCCGTCACAACGGAACATGGTCCAAGGACACGGCGAACAACCTCTCCGTCGACCTGTCCGGAACGGTCATCTGGAAGCAGAGCAGCGCGGTGAACCACGAAGTGAGCCTGTCGTACAACGGCCGATCGGACGACACGCAGTGGCTGGAGAACGTCGACGTGACGGCGCGTCCCGGCGGCGTGGGCATCGGCGGGATCGCCTACGTCTATGGTGACATCGAGCAGAAGACCCTCGACCTGACGCTCCGCTCGAACTTCCTCTTCAGCCGGAACCAGTCGCTCGAGGTCTACGCGCAGCCGTTCCTGACCGTCGGAGAGTACTCGCGCGTTCGGGAGCTCAAGGCGCCGGATACGTACACGTTCCGGCCCTACAACGAGGCCGGATACGACGCGCGGAACTTCGACTTCTCGTTCGCGTCGGTGAACGTGAACATGGTCTATCGCTGGGAGTATCGTCCGGGGAGCACGTTCTTCCTGGTCTGGCGGCAGAGCCGCGCCAATTTCGACAACCGGTGGTCCCACATGCCGAACCCGGACGGCTTCGAAGGCGGCCTTCGCACCGACCCGCTGTTCGGGAACGAACCGGAAAACACGATCCTGGCCAAGATCACGTACTGGCTACCGTTGTAGCGGTCGCGTCGGCGTGGGCCCGGTCCATCCCGCCGGGCCCACGTGTCCGTAGGGCTCCCCCTCTTCTGTTGTGGTACAGTCCGGGCTTCTCGTGCCAGCGATGAAGCCCGGAATTCCAAAATCGATCGAAGCCCTCCGGGGCTATTCCCTCCCCATCTTTTTCCACGATTTGCTCGCCGGGACGACCGTCGGGCTCGTGGCGCTTCCGCTCGCGATGGCCTTCGCCATCTCCTCGGGCATGCCTCCGGAGTCGGGGATCTACGGGGCGATCGTCGCGGGCTTCATCATCTCCGCCCTGGGCGGTTCCCGCTGCCAGATCGGCGGCCCGACGGGCGCGTTCGTCGTCGTGATCTCGGGCATCGTGGCAACGCACGGCGTCGAGGGGCTCTACGTCTGCACGCTGATGGCCGGGGTCATCCTGATCGTGATGGGGCTGACCGGGCTCGGCGCCGCCGTGAGATTCATTCCGCGGCCCATCGTGGTCGGCTTCACGAACGGGATCGCCGTCCTGATCGCGAGCACGCAGATCAAGGATTTCCTGGGTCTCAGGATCGAACACGCGTCCGGCGCCTTCGTCCCGCGGCTGAGGGAGATCGGCGCGAACCTGGGAGGGATCTCGCCGGCAGCGACCGCGCTCGGGGTCGCGACGCTCCTCGTGCTCGTCGTGTTCGGGCGCTACGTGCGACGTGTGCCCGGGGCGATCGTCGCGCTGTTCGCGGCGACGGCCGTGGTCGGGCTCACCGGGCTCTCCGTGGAAACGATCGGCTCGCGCTTCGGCGGCATCCCGTCGGGGCTTCCGCCGTTCCGTATTCCGCCGCTTCGGTTCGATCTGATGCCGTCGCTCCTTTCCTCCGCGATCACCGTCGCGATGCTCGGCGCCATCGAATCGCTCATGTCGGCGGTGGTCGCGGACAAGATGAGCGGGGATCGGCACAACCCGAACGTGGAGCTCTTCGCGCAGGGCGTGGCCAACGTCGCGTCCCCCCTGGTCGGGGGGTTGCCCGCGACCGGCGCGATCGCCCGAACCGCGACGAATATTCGAAGCGGCGCGCGGACTCCGGTGGCGGGGATGATCCACGCGGCCGTCCTGCTCCTGATCCTGGTGGCCGCGGCGCCCCTCGCGCGCTTCGTTCCGCTGGCCGCGCTCGCCGCCATCCTCTTCGTCACGGCCTACAACATGGGCGACTGGGAGGAAATTCCCGAGATCCTCCGGCTGAGCAAGGGCGACATCAGCGTCTGGTTGATCACGTTCGCGCTCACGGTCTTCGCCGACCTGACCCTCGCGGTAGAGGTGGGAATGATCCTCGCGGGGCTCCTCTTCATCCGGAAGATCGCCGCGACGACCACCGTGGCGGAGGTATCGGACGAGGAACGGGACGGCGGTCGTGAGCACGCGATCGTTCCCGAGCACGCGATCCCGGATTACGTCGCGCTTTTCCGGGTGCACGGGCCGCTCCTCTTCGGTTCCGCGGAGAAGGTGCGCGAGATCACCGACCGCGCCGACGACCTCCCTCCGGTCGTGATCCTCCGTCTCCGCGAGATGAGCGCGATCGACGCGACCGGATTGAGCGCGCTCGAGGACGCAGCGGACCTTCTGCACGCGAAGGGCCGCGCGCTGATCCTCTGCGGCGCACGAGAGCAGCCGGCGCGCCTCATGCGGCAGGCTGAATTTTTTCGCCACGTCGGCCGGGAGAACCTGTGCGCGAGCCTGGCCGAGGCGCTCGCCCGCGCCGAAGCGGTTCACACGGAGCGCCTCCGGCGCGCCCAGGAGTTCCTGGGGGACGCGAAGCTGTCGGGCTGGGCCGACTGAAGGGCCCGCCGGGGCCCTTTCGCGCCGATCCAAATCGCTGCAAAACAATGGGTTGAGCGCTGGATCAACAATCCGCGCCTGACGCCGATAACTCCGGGACCGGAGCACCCACCCCGAAGGGGGATGGAGCGCCTCCGCCCACCCACGGAGGTCCCGGCGTGACGGATCGCGCTTCCCGCGGATTCACGGTCTTGGAGTTGATGTCGGCCCTGACGATCATCGGGATCGCGCTGGCCGTCGGCATTCCTACCTACTCCAACATGGTCCGTCAGGTACGCGCCACGCAGGCGGTGGCGGACATGCAGACGCTCCGCGCCGCCGCCTATCTCTACTTCGGGGACAACGCGGAGTGGCCGGACGAGGTGCAGGCAGGCGCCGTCCCGATCGGATTGCGGCCCTACCTTCCCGAGAAGGTCGAGCTGATGAACCCGTATTACAAGATCGACTGGGACAACTGGATGGTCTGGGACAATCCGGGCGGACCGGGCAACGCCAAGGGAAAGGGACTGGGCAAGGCGAGGTCGAAGTTCCCACAGACCGGCGTCCTGGTCGGCGTCTCCCTCATCACCGAAGACCCGGAGTTGATGGCGACCGCCCGAGGGATGCTCGCGAACACAACGTTCGTCTCGGTGTCGGTGGCCAAGTCGACCCTCAAGCTGGCCGACGCCGACGGCTTCTAGCGCTCCGCCCGCTGCGCGCGCGCGAATCCCGCGAAGAACGAATCCGCGTGCCACGCCGGCCGCTCGGGCGCGTTGGCCACGTCCTGGGTGAACCGCGTCAGGAGGCGGTTGAACGCCCCCGCCGCCTTCAGGTCCACGGGCTGGCGCGCGTCGTCGGACGGCGCGTGATAGCGCTTTCCCCACGCTCGTAGCCGCCTCGCCGTCGCCGAGTCCCCCGGAACCGCACCGAATTCGAAGAAGAGCGCCGGGATGCCTTCGCGCACGAAATTGAACTGGTCGCTGCGGATGAAGTAGGTCTGCTCCGGCGCCGGGTCGGGGGCGAGCACGACGTTCGCGGAGTCCGCGAACGAGCGATAGCGGTCGCCGAGGGTGGACTCATCGACCCCGTACGCTGTCGTCGCCCGGAGCGGGACGATCGGCAGGAACATGTCGAGGTTCAGGTTCGCGACCATCGTCCCGACCGTCCGGGGCGGCCGCACGGCGAACGCCCGCGAGCCGAGGAGCCCTTCCTCCTCAGCGGTGAGCGCGAGGAGCACGATCGAGCGCTTGGGTCGCCGGCCCGGCTCACCAAGGGAGCGCGCGATCTCGATCAGCGTCGCCACGCCGCTCGCGTTGTCCATGGCCCCGTTGTAGATGGAGTCCCCGTCGACCGGCGCCCCGATTCCCAGGTGGTCGAGGTGCGCCGTCAGAACGATCGATTCGCGACGGAGCAGCGGATCGGTTCCCTTGATGATCCCGACGACGTTGGGGCTCGTCACCTCTCTTCGATCGATGCGAACACGCGCGCGGATCCGGCACGGGAGCGGGAAGCGCGGCAAGGGATCGCCCCGGCGCGCCGCGACGACGAGCGAGTCGAAGGAGTGCCCTGTTCCCTCGAAGAATCGCTGCGAGCTGGCGGGATTGACGGAGATCTTGAACCGCTCGCCGTGATGCTCGTCGAGGACGGTGTCGGCGAGGTTGTAGCCCCAGGTGAGTCGATTCAGGGACAGGCGATCCCAGGAGAGCGAAAGCGTCATCGGGTCCGAGAGCGTTACGAATCCAATCGCGCCCGCCGCGCGAAGGCGCCGCCACCGAACGCCCTGATGCTGCGCGTACGCGCGCACGTT
>Ga0070695_100002282_pt1 | contig 10985 bp, 12 predicted proteins | sample KBSK1252metaG_FD_65471 | JGI IMG/M metagenome (GOLD analysis project Ga0070695, IMG submission 65471) | Corn, switchgrass and miscanthus rhizosphere microbial communities from Kellogg Biological Station, Michigan, USA - KBS K1-25-2 metaG | ecosystem: Host-associated > Plants > Roots >...
GCAGGTTCGGCAGTTTCGAGCCACCCGTGCCGGTCCCCGTCGGATCGCCCGTCTGGGCCATGAAGCCGGCAATCACGCGATGGAAAACGATGCCATCGTAAAAGCCCTGCTTGGCGAGCTGCTTGACCTGCGCCACGTGCTTCGGCGCCAGGTCAGGCCTGAGCTTGATGCGAATGGGCCCCTTAGTGGTTTCGATCACCAGCGTATTCTGCGGATCGGTCCCTTGCGCTTCCACCAGCGCGACCGAGGCGAACAGGATGAGGGCAAAGCCCAGCAACGAGCGGATCACGGAAAGGCTCCCGTTAGGGTTGGAGAGAGTTTTGTCGCGGTACCGTCGCAAGGGTGCACCGCAGACGGGGCGAATGATCCCGCCCGTGTGGCCCTTCTAGGGCAACTGGCGCGCCTCGTCCAGCCCAGCTCGGTCCACCACAGCTTGGAAAACCTTTTCTCTACAAGGACATAGTGTCTATGTGGCGGGCCATATCTGGCAAACCGAGCCCGACCTAGTCGCGAGATCGATCCGGGACACACGGAGCCTCCATGGCCAGCACACCGCGTGCCGCCGGCCGCATCGACCGGACGCGGCGGCTTGGTCGACGACCGAGAAGACGCCGAGGGTGTCAATGCCCTAGCCTTCGGGCAGGTCGTCGAGCAGGCCCGCAAGCCAACCCTCGGTACGGACGCTGCGGGTGCTCGTCCAGTTCCAACGCTCAACCTCGTCGCAGACCGAGTTTGTGCACATTCGCTGGATGGGAAATTTGCCTGTGATAACGTCGAAAACGTACCGAGTTCGAATGCTGTCCTTCTAGACATGGGATTCACAATCATGCTGCTGCGCCGGTACTGGCTCTTGATCTCGACGGCTGCATTTCTGCTATGTCAGGTTCACCTTGCGCTTGCACAGGGGGCAAAGGTGACCCCGCTTGGGGCGCAACCACTTCCTGGGTTTTCAGGCGGGGAAAAAGAAGGCGCAATGTTTCTCGTCGAGTATCCGCCGGGCGCATCGTCGGCCGAGCACCGGCACGATGCGCACGTTTTCGTCTATGTGATCGAAGGTTCCGTCGTCATGCAGGTGAAAGGCGGACCGGAACTCACCCTGAAGGCCGGTGACACTTTCTATGAAAATCCGGATGACGTTCACGTCGTTTCCAGGAACGCTAGCGCGACGGAACCGGCGAAGTTCATCACCTTCTTTGTCAAGACCAAGGGAGCACCGGTGGTAACCCCAGTAAAATGAGAACTGAAAACGCTGTGCCGCTTCCCGTTCCTAGCTCCTGTGGGATTGGCCTGACTGCTTCGCTCGAGTAGCAGAGCAAGAGGCTTGGACCGGTTATCCCCCAAAGCGGGGGTCGGGCCAGCGTGCTCCATTGCCTAGCGCACGTCCGCTAATGTGGATCATGGGAGCGTCGCGTTTCGTTCGCGCCGAGCGAGCCACCAGCCCCGATTGAGTGGGATTGAAATCGTAGGAGTGTCGGCATCGATCTCGCTGGCATATTCCGCCCGACAGAGGCAGCAAACATGCGCACGATTGGTGGTGTAAGCACTGCCTACCACACCGGGAGATGTGCCAGGGCCCACCCGACGTGTCCCGGATGCGTTCTTCGCTTTCGACTTGTTGTTTCGAAGCAATGTTAATTTGCGCTCGCCAGCTCTGGCACCTTGCCCTGTACCCAGACTGCACTCAGTGGGGATCGGGTTCACGCCGAGTTAAAAATTTGACTAAGGAATACCCGCGTCCCAGTTACGGCTAATCCCGATACAGACCACTAGGGTTGGGCGGTACACCGAAGTGAGGGGAGGTCCCTCACTCCTGTGGAGATCAACCATGCTCAAACTTGCTGCGTCTGCCCTCGGAGTTTCGTTGCTGTTGGCCACTCCTGCGAGCGCGGATGGCTGGGGACGGCCTGGTTGGGGAGGCGGTTGGGGTCCTCCCGTCGGTTGGGCCGGTGGGGGTGGCGGCTGCTGCTCGCCGTGCGGCGGCGGCGGCGGCTGCGGCGTCGCCTTCGCCCCGGTGGTTAGCTATCAACCCGTCGTGGTGGTTGGCGGCTGCGGCGGCTGGGGCGGCGGGTGCGGTGCGGGTTGGGGCGGCGGCGGTTATGGGTACGGCGGACCCGGTTGGGGTGGCGGCGGTTATGGGTACGGCGCCCCCGGTTGGGGTGGCGGCTATGGATACGGCGCCCCCGGTTGGGGCGGCGGCTATGGTTGGTCCGCCGGCTACGGCCGCGGCTATTCTACAGGTTATGGCCCCGCCTACGCGCATCGGGGCCGCGGCGCCGGCGTGGCTCGGGCCAGTTACGGCTTTGGTCCCGGCGTCCGCGTCACGCGGGTCACTCGCGTCGGCATCGGCGCTCGCCCCGGCATGGTCCGGGCTGGGTTCAGGCGCTAGGCCTTTTGACGTCGCCTGAGCCGATCTCGGTGCCGCGCCAATCAATGGGGTGGGCGCGGTGCATCGGCAGGCCGTCAATACATCGGTCACGTCACGTGCGGGCGAGGCAACCCCCTTTTCGCGCTAGCCGCGCTTCGGCTCAAGCCCGCCCGCCAACGCGGCCGCAGAGGTTCTGCATCGGTCTTATGGCTTTTGCTTTTGCGCGGCCTTGGCCTTGAGTTTGCGCGCCACGGTCGGGGACACGAACTTGGAGACGTCGCCGCCCATGAGCCCGATCTGCCGCACCAGGGTTCCCGTAATGTGCCGCACCTGCGGACTGGCCGGCAGAAACACCGTCTGAATCCCGGGCGCCATCGCCCCGTTCATGCCGGCCATCTGCATTTCGTAATCGAAGTCGCTGCCGTCGCGCAGACCGCGAAAAATGAGGCTGGCGCCGGCCTCGGCCGCCGCCGCCACCGTCAGGTTGTCAAAGGTGACGATCTCGATTTTGCAACCCGTCGCCTTGGCGATCGCCGCCGTCTCCGCCTTCAGCAGCTCGATCTTCTCGGTAACGGAGAACAGCGGCGTCTTGCCGGGGTGCACCCCAACCCCGACCACGAGGGTGTCCACCATGCGGGCGGCGCGCTCGATCACGTCGCGGTGTCCATTGGTCACGGGATCGAATGAGCCGGAGGTAAAGCCAATCCGCTTCATTGCCAATGCCCCCGCCGATGCACCTGCCCGTGGCCCGGCCGAGGCCACTGCTGCCGACGGTATCCCCGCCAATCGCCCCCGCGCACGCTTTTGCTTCCCTCCAGGTGCATGGGTCCCAGCCTCTCCGGTGGGCTAGCGCACCTGGTCATGGCCGCCGCATGGTCGCCAGGATGGCGCCCCCGAGCAAGAGGAGGACGCCGGCGACACCATCGAGGAAACGCAGGCGGGCTGTGCTAAAGCGCGTGCGTGCGCGGGCGAGCGCCAAGGTGTAGCCCACATCCACCGCCGCCAGCACCAGCACGAACAAGACGGCCAGCAGCGTGAGCTGCCCGACGGCGTCAACCCTGGGATCGATGAACTGAGGCAGGAAGGCACCGAGAAACAGCATCACCTTCGGGTTCGACAGGCTGACGAGGAGCCCCTGCACGTAGCAATTGCCGCGCGAGACTGACGGCAGGCTTTCCGCGCGCCGGGCTTTCCAGAATTGCCAAAGCTGGCGCGCGCCCAGCCAGACCAGGTAAAGCGCGCCCGCAAAGCGCACAACGTCGAACCATTCGGACATGAAGACCATGACCGAGCTCATGCCCATGACGGCGGCAGCGACCAGCAAGGCCAACCCCGTGGTGGTGCCGGCCAAGGTAAAGAGGCCCGCCGCAAGCCCGGTGCTCAGCGTATTGGCGATGATCAAGGACATATTGGGGCCGGGCGTCAGGCCCAGGAGCAGGCAGGCGGCGATGAAGGCAATAAGCACTTCCACGGTCATGGCCGACGGTCTTTCCTCGCAAGCTTTTCGGATTATGCAAGCAACGGCAAAGCCCTACCGCCAAGTCGCGGCCGCGGCAAGCGCGTCGCCCGGCGCCGCTCACGTAAATTTCATGCAGGATCGGCGCTCGGGCGTGATCCGAACGCGCGCTCGCGCCGTATGCTGTGGGCGGAACGATTATCGAGGGGAGGACACAGCATGAAAGCATTGCCAATCCTTGCCACGCTCAGCGTGGCCGCCGTGGCGCTGACCGTGGGCGTGCGCGCCGGTGGTGAAAAGATCGCCTTTCCCGAGAACTACGCCAAGGGCGTGCTCTACACCACCGTCGACCGCCCGGACAACAAGCAGTACCGGGAGCTCTATGCGACGCCGGAAGCGATCGCGGCGGTGAAGGCGGGGCAGCCGATCCCGAGCGGCAGCGTCCTCACGCTGGTCCAACACAAGGCCAAAGTCGACGCCGACGGTAATCCGGAACGGGACGCCAACGGTCGCTTCATCAAGGGTGAGCTGATCGGCTACACGGTCATGGAGAAGCGAACCGGCTGGGGCAGCGAGTATCCGGAAGAAATTCGCAACGGCGAGTGGGAGTATCAGGCCTTTAAAGCCGACAAAACCGTGAACGACAAGGCCAACCTGAAAAACTGCTTCACCTGTCACAAGCCACTCGACAAGCAGGATTTCGTGTTCTCATTCCAGGCCATGCAGAACACCAAGTAGACGAACCAAGTAGACGAACGCCAACTGCGCCGCGCGCGCCGGGTGAACCCGCGCGCGGCGGCCGCTTTTCGCAGACGGCCCAATAAGAGGGCCTTTCTTTTTTTGGGCCCCGGCTTAGACGTTGGGTTCGGTCTCGGGGGTATCGTTGCCGCCGTTGGCCTCGCCATTGCCCTCTTCGGAGATGCGCTCGACGGAGACCACTTTTTCGTCCTCGTCGGTGCGGAAAATGCGCACCCCCTGGACGTTGCGGCCGGCGATGCGCACGTCGTCGACCGGGCACCGGATCAGCTTGCCGCCGTCCGTGACCAGCATGATTTGGTCGCTTTCCTCAACTGGGAAAGAGGCCACCAGGCGCCCGTTGCGCTCGTTGACGATCATGGCGGTGATACCTTTGCCGCCGCGGCCGGAGATGCGGTACTCATACGAGGAAGAGCGCTTGCCGAAACCCCGTTCCGAGACGGTCAGCACGAACTGCTCTCGCCCACCAAGCTCCGCATACCGCTCCGGACTCAAGTCCACGGCTTCCTCAGTTTCTTCCGCCTCCACCTCGGCGGCCGGCTCGATCGCCGCATCGGCGACCTCGGCGCCCTGCGCTCTGCGCACGGCGAGGGCTTGCTTGATGTAGGCGGCGCGCTCACCTGGGGAGGCTTCGACGTGACGCAGGATCGCCATCGAGATTACCTCGTCACCCGCCTCCAGACGGATGCCCCGCACCCCCGATGAGTCGCGGCCCTTGAACAGGCGCACGTCTTCGACAGGAAAGCGAATGCAGCGGCCGCCCGCCGTCGTCAGCAGCACATTGTCTGAAGGCGTGCAGATCGCCACGCGCACGATGCGATCGCCCTCCTCGAGCTTCATGGCGATCTTGCCGTTGCGATTGATGTTCTCGAAATCGGCGAGACTGTTGCGACGCACGCTGCCGCTGCGGGTCGCAAACATCAGCTCCAAGCTGCCCCAGGTCTTCTCCTCTTCCGGCAACGGCAGGATCGAGGTGATCCTCTCGCCTCCGCTGAGCGGCAGCAGATTGACCAGCGCCTTGCCCACCGATTGCGGGGTCGCCGCCGGCAAGCGCCACACTTTCATGCGGTAGACCATGCCGCGCGAGGAAAAGAACAACACCGGCGTGTGTGTCGAGGCGATGAAGATCTGGGTGACCACGTCCTCCTCGCGGGTCGACATGCCCGCCCTACCCTTGCCGCCGCGACGCTGGGCGCGATAGGTGGAGAGCGGCACGCGCTTGATGTAGCCGCGGTGGCTGACCGTCACCACCACATCCTCGCGCTGAATCAGATCCTCGTCCTCGACCTCGCCCTCCATTTCGACGATTTCGGTGAGGCGTGGGGTGGCAAACTCCGCCTTAACGGCGGTCAATTCCTGCTTGATCAGGTCGACGATCCGGGCGCGCGAGGCGAGGATCGCCAGGTATTCCTTAATTTCTTCGCCGAGCTTTTTCAGCTCGTCGCCGATTTCATCGCGGCCAAGCGCCGTCAGGCGCTGCAGGCGCAGGTCGAGAATGGCGCGCGCCTGCTCGTCGCTGAGCCGGATGGTTCCCGCCGCCGTCAGCTTGTGGCGTGGATCGGCGATCAAGTCGACCAGCGGGCCGATGTCCCGGGCCGGCCAGTCGCGGGCCATCATCTGCTCGCGCGCTTCGGCGGGACTAGGGGCCGAGCGGATCAGCCGGATCATCTCATCGATGTTGGCCACGGCAACGGCGAGACCGACCAAGACGTGGGCGCGGTCGCGCGATTTGCCGAGCAGATATTTGGTGCGGCGGGAAACCACCTCCTCACGGAAGCTCGTGAAGGACGCGATCATGTCCTTGAGATTGAGCTGTTCCGGCCGGCCGCCGTTGATGGCCAGCATGTTGGCGCCAAAGGTGGTCTGCAGATCGGAGAAACGCCACAGCTGGTTCAGAACCACGTCGGCTACGGCATCGCGCTTGAGCTCGATGACGATGCGCATGCCCTCGCGGCTCGACTCGTCCCAGATGTCGGCAATGCCTTCGATTCGCTTCTCGCGCACCTGCTCGGCAATCTTCTCGATCAGGACGCGCTTGTTAACCTGGTAGGGAATGGCCGTGACGATCAGCGCCTCGCGATCCCTGCGGATCTCTTCCACGTGCACCTTGGCACGCATCAGGATCGAGCCGCGGCCCTTATGGTAGGCCCCCATGATACCGACACGACCGAGAATGAGCCCGCCGGTGGGAAAATCCGGACCCGGAATGAGCTGGCACAGCTCGTCGAGCGTGATTTCGGGATTGTCGAGGTGGGCGATGCAGGCGTCGACGACTTCGCCCAAATTGTGCGGGGGAATGTTGGTCGCCATGCCGACGGCAATCCCACCCGAGCCGTTGATCAGCAGGTTCGGGAACTTAGCCGGCAGCACCGACGGCTCCGTTAGCGAGCCGTCATAGTTGTCGCGGAAATCGACCGTGTTCTTGTCTAGGTCATCGAGCAGACTGCCCGCAACCTTGGTCAGCCGGCACTCCGTGTAGCGCTCGGCCGCGGGCGGATCACCGTCGATCGAGCCGAAGTTGCCCTGCCCGTCCACCAAGGTGAGGCGCATGGAGAAATCCTGCGCCATGCGCACGAGGGCATCATAAATCGGAGCGTTGCCGTGCGGGTGAAACTTACCCATGACCTCGCCCACGACGCGGGCGCATTTCACGTACTTCTTGTTCCACTCGAGCCCCAGCTCGTGCATGCCGTAGAGAATGCGCCGATGCACCGGCTTGAGCCCGTCGCGCACGTCGGGCAAGGCCCGGCTGACGATCACGCTCATGGCGTAATCGAGGTAGGAGCGCTTCATCTCGTCGGTGATCGAGACCGGCCGGATGTCGGGCGGACCCTTGTCACCGGGCGCGGCTTTGTCGTGGTCCGCCACGGGGAACTGCCTCTTGTTGGTGCTGAAACTGGGCGCGCGAACGAGAAGGATGAGGCTACCGGCCCACCGCCCCCGCGGCGCAGCGCGGCACGTCAAGGGGGCCTTGATAGCGCAGCCCGCGGGTCGGAGCAACAGCCCCCGCCGCCGTCATGAAATGGCGATTTAATGATGAAAAAACAAGGCGCTAAGAAGCCCTGCGAACGGTACCTCGCCAGACCCTGCCGGCACCGGACGCCCCCGCCCGAAAAGCACGCGGCAACGCGGCTGGCCACCCCGACGCCAAGGCCCTATCAATTCCTCCCCGCAGCCGGAGCGCCGCCCTTGGGCCCAGTGTGGATCGCCTATCTCATCGGAGCGCTGTCGCTCATTGCCGGTGCCATTGCTTGCGAGGGCGCCCACTCGCGCCGCTTTTCGGCGCAAGCCATCGAGGCGCTGACGGGAGACCGCACGCCGCTAACGGAAACACGCTGGTTCGTCCTCCTGGCCGGCGTGCTTTTGCTCGGCGGCGGCCTGGCCCTGTGCGCGCTCAGCCGCTGGGCAGCCCCGATCTTTATTGCCGGCACACTCCTGGCGACCGGCTATCTGCTCTATGCCTCACGCGTGCTGCCACCCGCCGACGCGGCCCAGGCACAGGGGCGTCGGCGCACCATTATGGCGATTTATCTCTATGCGGCCGCCACCGCCCTCGTCCTGTGGTTGGAAAGCCAGGGCGTCCTGAGCTGACCGCTGACAGCTCGCTTCAACCTCGCGGGGGGAGGGCCGCTTGCGCACCCCTCAGCGCCGATCCCGGGGAATGACCAGGATCGCGCAGCAGGACGCGCGCGATGGCCTCGCCGACGAGACGGTTCCCCAGCACGTTCCAATGCCAGTCGTAGGCAAACTCGAAGCGTTGCTGGTTGCGGGCGTAGTGGTCGGCAAAGGTTGCGTGCAGATCGAGGAAGGGGATGTCGAGCTCGCTTGCGACCTCGCCGACGAGGCCGCCGACGAGGCCATTGAGCTTGCCCACCTCGTAGTCATCAGGCGCCTTGCCGGCGTAGATGGCATCGCGCGCGCACCCCATCCATCGCCAACAGCAGCCGGAAGCCGTCCTGCTGAGCCAGAGCGCGCATCTCGGACAGCACGTAGCGGGCCACGCGGCGGTTGTTGACGTGGTCGGTAATCTTGCGCACGTCCGCGGCCGAAGAGACGAACTCCCGGGCATACTCTTCCTCCCCGCCTCACCAATAGCGGCTGACGAAACGCTTGAACCTCAGATAGGCGTTGGTCTTGCAGTAAAGATAGCGGAAGGTGTTGAAAGCGCGCAGGCGGTCGGCCATGCCGGGCCTGAAGTCGGCGGGTTCAATCTCGAACGGCCGCCCCGCCTGATCGAAGCCGATCTTGAGAAAGCTCGAGGCATAGCGCGTCTTGAGAAAGCGGTAGCTTTCGTCGAAGTCGTTGTGAATGAGTTGCACCAGCACGAGGTCCGGCTTGAAGGCCCGCACCTCCCGGCGCAGCACGTGGAGATACTGGCTGAGCGGGGCGCCATCCATGCCAAAGCGCAAAACCTCGGCGGCAACGCCGGCTCCGGTGAGTTCGCGTTCGATCACCTCGGGAAGCCCTCACCGACATTGACGAAGCCGCCGTGCACGTAGGAATCACCGATGACGGCGATCCGAAGTGCACCGGCCGGCCGGTGCAAGGAATAGTCCGGTTTACTCGAATTCCAGCCTTGGGCGTTGATGCTGACCAGAGTTTCGCGCCCGTCGGGGTGGCGGAAGATTGCTTGCGTGTTGGGCTGATAGCGCACCACCCCATTGCGCGAGACATTGGCCAGCACGTCATCGGGCTTGAGCAAGATGCCAAAGAGCACAAACTCAAGAGCCAGCAGGCAGGCCAGCAGCGAGCCCAAAAGCAGCACCAAATTGGCGGCTAGGTGTCGCAATTTGGCGCGCATTTTTGTACTCCCGCTCGCGGGCTGGACCGGCCGGTCCAGCCCGCGAGCGGAGAACGCAAAGGGCGTGCCAGGGCGAAATTTCGCTTCCGACCTCAGCGCTCCCGGAGCCGATCATCAGCCCCCGAATATGATGCGTCCGAGAATGCGACTGGGCAAAAGGGTGAAGGCACCGGCAATCACGAGGGCGCCAAAGAACAAGCCCAGCATGGTTTTGCGGTGTCCCACCACATTGTGCCGGCGCGCGAAGGAGATGCCGAGCGGCAGCATGGCCAAGGTGAAGACCGATAGCAGATGGATCGGGCTGAAGTTTCCCCATTGCCGCAGCTCGTGAATAAAGAACGAGCTTAAGGCCACAAACAGCATCAAGCCGACCCAGGTGTAGCCGCGTGCCCGATGCGTGCGCGTGCCTTTGATGTGCGCCAGTTGAGCCACGCCCAGGAGAAAGGCGGCGAGCGCTGCGAAGGCGTGAATTTGGATGGCGAGCGGCGCCTCGAGCAGGGGGGCAAGTGAAATAGATCAACCCTCCACGGTGGCGGCGCGAACGCTGATCGGATGTCGTTTGCCCCGCCCGTGCGGCGTTCCCCCGCCGAGTCTGGCCTCAGAAGGGGATCTCGTCGTCGATCGGCTTGTCGAAATTGGCCTTGCCGCCGCCGCCACTCCGCCGCGCACCTCCCCCGTTGCCGTTGCTCGGGGCGCCATAGTCCGCCTGATCATCGTCCTGCGTGCCGAGACTGGCGCCACCCCCACGGCTGTCGAGCATGGTCAGCGAACTGTTAAAGCCCTGCAGTACGACCTCGGTGGAATAACGGTCTTGGCCATCCTGACCTTGCCACTTGCGGGTCTGCAGCTGGCCTTCGATGTAAACTTTGGCCCCCTTCTTGAGGTACTGCTCGGCCACCCGGCAGAGCCCCTCGTTGAAGATCACCACGGAGTGCCACTCGGTCTTCTCGCGACGCTCGCCGCTCGCCTTGTCGCGCCAGGTCTCGGTGGTGGCAACGCGCAGGTTGGCGACCGGTCGGCCGTCCTGTGTACGACGGATCTCGGGATCCTTGCCGAGATTGCCGATCAGGATGACTTTGTTGACGGAACCGGCCATGAGACGCTCCTTCTGCGACCTTCCACTATCTCTGCCGCTCTAGTGTCTGCCGCTCTTCTAGGGTTTGCCGCTTTACTCGTGTTTGCCGCTCGTGATTGGCGCGCTACTGTCTGCTCAACGCGCTGCGGCGCATTTCTGCTGCTTTCCTCGCTGTGCCGTTCAACACGCCGGCCCGCGACGCGATTCGTGACCCGACGATAGCGGCTATTGGCGATCCCCGGGCGTTACCCGAGTTGCTTGTCCACGCTATTCGTCACGCCACCACGGCGTCTCCGGCACCCCTCTCCAAGGTGACCCGGCCAAGGTAATCTGGCCAAGGTGAGCTGGATCTGGGTTGGCTCGGCCGTTCTCTTTCTGTTCCCTATGTAGTGGAGTTTTGCTCCCGGCGCAAGGGCACCCCGCTTGGCGCGTCGCGGCGTCGAAGGCTCGGCCGGTGGCAGCAGGCCTCCCAACATCAGTCGCGCCGGGGCCGCAGGCGTGAGACGCCCCGCCCCAGTTTCGCCGTCGCCTT
>Ga0070695_100002283_pt1 | contig 10985 bp, 12 predicted proteins | sample KBSK1252metaG_FD_65471 | JGI IMG/M metagenome (GOLD analysis project Ga0070695, IMG submission 65471) | Corn, switchgrass and miscanthus rhizosphere microbial communities from Kellogg Biological Station, Michigan, USA - KBS K1-25-2 metaG | ecosystem: Host-associated > Plants > Roots >...
AGCAAGTCGAGACACGTCCCGCGTTGTTCCCGGGCGACTTTGTTTTGAACAAGGATACTGAAGCGACCGTCATCGGTGGCATCCGGTGAAAAGAAATCAGGCCAGCAGATCTTTAGCTGGAGTTGAGGGAATCCGTCGCTGCAGGGAAGTTGGGCGGCGCATTGTCCCGAGCCATTGGCGGTCAATCCATCGACATGTCCATCGGGCCACTCAATGTTCCAGTCGCCCTTCTTCCCGATGGTGGTAATCGTGTGATTGTTCCACTCCCAGGTTTGCAAGCTGGGACAGACACCGGAGAACGTATCGCCCAACCAGGTGCCGGTTGGCGTGCAGTCGGCCGGTACGAAAGCGACGTTCATGTTCACTGAGGCAAGGAGAGCGCAAGCTAGAGTCAAGAAATATCTCATGTGAGATCCTTTCGGGAGGGGTTTGTTGGCGATTCACAGATTCTCGAACAGCGTGCTTGCCTGCGCCTTGAACTCAAGGAGTCCTTTCTCCCGATAATCAGGTGGTAGCTGTTCCAAAGCTTCCAATGTCTGCAGCACTTTTTGGCGCCCGACCCGTAGGCCATCTCTCAAACCGTCGGAAAGGTGGCGATCACTTCGGCCAGGCGGTTGCAGCTCGCTCAGGGCAACGAGAGTCTGACTGTCGTCGGTGTCGAGAGCAGCGGCAAGATCAGCCTTGAGTGCTCCTAGTTGGCTTTGCGAGATCCGGGCTTGCTCCATGAGCCGAAGCGCTCTGCGGAGTTGGACTTTCTCGCCCAGCCGTTCATCTCTAATGCTCTGGGCAACGTTGGAATTGCCGTCCGTGGTAGCGTCGGGGAGGAGGACGGCAAGAAGGTACAGCGTGGAAGGCTGGGAACCCTCAGGTGGAAGAGATACGGAATAGCTCGCCTCATAAGTCGCCCCAGGCTCGATGCCGGGGCGGACGTCGGAGTAGGCAAAGTCCTCCCGTATCGTTGTATCGCCAAAGTTGATTGCGAAGGCGGTGATGGTTTTGGCGTGATTGTTTTTCAGGCGGATGGACAGTTGGCCATTCACCATCGTGCCGGTCAGCTCTTCCTGGTTCTTCGTCCTCGTGACGACGTTGAGACTCGATGCGATCGCGCCGTGGCCTGATAGCACGGGGTAGGCCACGAGCCCGAGTACGAGAACTAGGATTCCGCGTCGGACGAGTCGACTCATCGCGAGACCTCCTATGTTTGTTGTCGGCTGGTTGTCTGTGGCGAGTGCGTCGAACCGCAGACACGCGCATTCGCGCCAGGGCCGTCGGTCGTTGTGAAACGACGCGCCACGCATCGCCCCCCTCCAGACGTCGGTTCACTACTACGTTCGGAAGCGACGCCAGTTGGGGATGGACGGGGACACTACTGCTTATGAACTGTCGCCGTTCCCCATCGCGTGACAGGGCGTGACAGCGCGTGACGATGCGAAACAATGTCCGGCGGCTCGAGGAGTCTCTCGCTCAGGATCATGAACGTGGTCATCGCGTCCCGTGATCTCTTGGGATGAGCGGTGGGTTTACAGGGATAGGCGGGTCGAGGCCAGCGTTTGCCTGCCCACGTGGAACTAAGCCACTGCGTTAGCGGCCGAGGACGTTGCTTACGAGGTCCTCGAGCACCGTGCAGCACACCGCAATCGTCAGCCCTTCTTGACTCGAGGTGACTTGGGGCGGCACGCTGTGGACCGCGCACCGGAGCGACGCTAGGTCGTGCTGGCGTAGACGGCGAAGTACCCCGTCGGGCTCAGCGTAGGTGATTGCGGGCGGCGCCACGGTCGAGATGGTAGGCCAGAGTCAAGCGCCGGATGCATGACCAGACGAACCAGTCTTCACGCGCGCCGACGCCTACCCCTCTGCTTCCCACCCTCGTACACGACCGGATCGGGCGCGAACTCCATGTACTTGCGGAACTGATCCGCCGCGGACTGCTCGGCTTGGGCGCGCTCCTTGTCGCCCGTCTCGCCATAGGCGATGGCCAGGTAGTGGTGGGCGAGGAAACGGGCTGTCGGGCTGTCCACTGAAACCGCTTCGGCCAGGGCGCCACGTAAGGAGGCAAGGGCGTTCTCGAAGTCCCGCGCACCGAGGTGAGCCAGGCCAAGGAGTACGGTGGCTTCTGGACGCATTCTCTGAGTCGCCTTCGTTCCCATGGCCTGGACGAGCTGGTGTGCGGCCCGGACAGCTGCTTGCGCCTGACCGCTCGCCAGGAGCACCCGCACCAGGCTGAAGCTCGCCTTCGCCGTGCCTTGCTCGTCGCCGGCGTCCTTGTAGAGCTTCCTGGCATGCTCGAAGTGCCGCTGCGCCTCCTCGTGGCTCCCCAGCGACAGCTCGATCAGACCGCGTTCCTGGGCCACCCAGGCCCGCTCCTGGGCGCCTGAGTGGGCGGCATGAAGCTCTGCACGGCCTAGGGCAGCCAAGGCCAGCTCCGGTACCCCCAGCTGGTTCCAGCACGACGCGAGCTGGATGAGGCAGCGGAGCACCATGGGGGCAGCGGGCCGCTCCTGGAGGAGTCCCTCGATGATCTGCTTGGAGAGGTGGTAACGACCGAGGGCACCCACGACCACCGCGAGCTGAAGCTGCGCCTTCTGCCGGAGATCTGCCCACTTGGCGTCGCGCCCGACCAGGTCCTTCAGGGCGTAGAGGTGGGAGAGGGCCTGCGCGTTGTCCCCCTCCTTCCGCAGGCGGATGGCGGCCTCATAGAGCAGCTCTGGGTCCTTCCCCTTGGGGAGAGGACCGCGCACGGTCTCCAGGGCCACGATGTCCAGCGCCGCCTGCTGAGGTAGGTCGTAGACCTCGAGCAGTTGCTGGAAACGGATCACGCCCGGATCCACCTTTCCCTGCTCCACCTTGCTCAACGTGGTGAAGGGGATGACCTTGCCGAAGGTGCGGGTCCGCTCCTCCGCCTGCCGTAGCGTCAGGTTCAGCTCGGCTCTACGGTCCCGGAGCAGCCTGGCGACGTCCTGGGACGGGCGGATGGCAACGCGGGGCATGGAAACCTCCAGTTCCTATCTACGGCTGGCGAAGCCAGATCACAGATTCCCAGGTAGCGGATCGAAAGCATGGACGCTGAGTCTATCAGGACGGAGGGTTGCAGCCGCGCAACCGATTCTCCGCAATCAGCACAATCTACCGACGCCGATCAGCCTAGTCTCTGCTCGTGGACTACCTGCGCCTCACCGATCTCAAGGACATCCCGGCCCTTCTGCGGTGGGTGGACGTCTGCGAGCTCAACGGTCTCATGAGCAGTGTCACCGCAGCCGCGTGGCGAATGCGCATCGAAGAGTGGAGGAGGCAGCTGGAGCGGGAGAAAGAGGCGAGGTGAAGGACAAAAGGACTCGGATGCGAACCAGTCCGAATTCCTAGTTGACCAGACCAAGAGTTCTCGTATATAGACGCTGCTGCAATAGCAACAAGGGGGGGGACGATGCCGACGGCACGTGTCCTTCGCGTCGGTGCGGCGGCGGTAGTGCTTGTGCTGTCTGCGATCAGTGCCGCACCCAAGCTCACACCCTCTGACGCCCGCAACCACGTAGGCGAGACGGCGACCGTCTGCGGCGTCGCCTCCGCGAGCCACGCCTCAACCGTCCGTGGCCAGCCGACCTTCCTGAACCTCGACCGACCGTACCCGAACCAGATCTTCACAGCAGTGATCTGGGGGAGCGAACGGGCGCGGTTCGGGAAGCCGGAGGAGACCTACGCGAACAAGCGCATCTGCGTCACGGGGCGGATCGAGGAGTACAAGAGCAAGCCGGAGATCATTGTGAGGAGTCCGTCGCAGGTAGCCACGCACTAGGCGAATAGGAGTGGAAGGGGGGGGCAATGGGCAAGGACTGGCACGCTCAGGGGCAGCCCGACCGGGAAAGGGAGTCGTACGACGCAGGGTGGGAGAACGGCTAGCGACTCTCCTGCCAAGAACGGGGGCACTTGAATGAGCACTGGCTCTGCCAACCAACGCACGGCACTCCAGCCGGGGGATCCCGAGGATCGATCCCACAGAATTGGCGATTGGGGAACTCTGTTCATCCAACACGTGCTCCATCCCGCAACCATTGCTGGGGTTCCAAGTATTATTGGCGTCTTGGCTGGCTACTTCGTCTTCCGAGCCTGGGGGCAAGGACTAACATCGTTCCTGCGCAGCCTAGCGGGAGTCCTGATCCCACTCGTGGGGGCCGGGTTCGTATTCAATTTCAAGCGGGACCTGCTCGAATCTCTTGGCAAGATTCGCCCACCGCTTGCCGGCGTGCTAGCGGCGGTCACGAGCTTCCTTCTAATGCTAGCGGTGGAATTCTGCGCGTCATTCTATTCGCGGATTCCGATAATCGAGCTCGTCCTAATGACGTGCTTTTCGGTGCTTGTGTTCAGCTATTCGTTCTTGCGCTCCAATCGAATTCTTGCCTACTACTACGGATCAGCCATGGGTTTCCTCGCGTACCTGTGGTTCATCGGGAGCCCGGTGCCGTTGAGGTGACCTTGCTGGCGCGAGCTGTGATTGCCGAGGCCGAGAAGCACACCCACCAAACCGGCGAGGCCTTCTTCCGCACGCTCCAGCTCCTGACTCACCTCCGCGATCCTGGCTACAAGCGGCTGAAGCTGAGGCTGGAGTAGGGCGTGAACGACAAGACCCTGCCACGGATGTTGCTGCCAAGCCTGATAGCTGTGTCACTGCTCTTTCCTTCATGCGCCGCTCTACGTCCATCTGGTGGGGCAGCACCGGGCCCCGTGCTGCGCAGCGCACTGATCACTTCTGAAGACATCAAAGAGGCCGCAAGGATTGAGGGCGACTTGGCAACGCGATCGTCGACGCTGCCAGGACGTGATTCGTCCTGGATAAAAGTGCTAGCTGGCGACGTGACCGTGGTCGTGACTGCGCCGCATTCAACACGGTCGATCAGAGAGGGGAAGTTGCGTGAGTTCGCGGACAGCGGAAGTGGATCGATGGCGGTAATGTTGCATCGGCTAGCCGGAGTGACCGCCATCTACTCGGACATGGCAAGCCCATCCGATCCTAACTACTACGATGACAATGAGTTCAAGCGTGCGCTGAGAGATGTGCTCGAGACGGGGAAGGTGAAACTCGTGCTCGATCTTCACACGTCTGACCCGGTGCGGCCGTACGACGTGGACTTCGGGACGATGAACGGAGCCTCGCTGCTCACCGACGAGAGCGCGCTGGCGGAGCTGGTGCACGCTTTCCAGGCCGAAGGATTCACGGCATTCTCAAGAGACTACTTTTCGGGTAGCAAGAACCAAACAGTGATCAAGTTCGCTTCCAGAATGAAGGTCCCCGCCATTCAGATAGAGCTGAGCGGCGCGGTGATGTCACCAGGGGCGTCGGACAAGGGCCGAGAACCGCTCGATGCCGTCATGGGACACCGGTACGCGCAAGTGCTTCAAGCGCTACTCCGCTTTGTGTGCCAACGGGGGGCAGCTGGAGAGCGATGCCCAACAGTCGGAGTCGCGGAGGGCTTGGAGTAACTGGCTCCCAAATCGCCCTTGTGATCGGCGCTGTGCCAGAGTATAGACATGCATCGTTCGGGGGGATCATGCGAGCGCTCCTTCACGCGATGACGCTGCCCATTGCGGTCCTGGTAGGAGCTGGCTGCTGGGCTGATGACCCCGAGCTTCAACTCATTCGGGGCAAGCTCCCGGCCAACTCGCAGGTGGCGTCGGGTGTCGAAACCCGCTGGGTGGACTGCGCCAATGGAAACGACGCCAACGATGGGCTCAGGCCGCAGAGCGCCAAGCGGACCCTCAACGGCGCCCTCGATTCAATGACAGGTGCGGATGCAGAGGGGAATGAGCTTCCCACGGAGCTGCGCGTGCTTCCCGGAGTCTGCACGAACGAGGGGGGGATCCGGCTGTGGCCTTCCACCCACGTCTACGGGTCGGGCCGGGAGCTCACGGCCGTCCAAGACCAATTCGTGCTGTCAGCTCGATGTAATCAGCTCGATTGTGCGTCGATACAGTACATCAGCCCCATGTACCGAGATCTGACCTTCGAAGGACGCGAGGGGAATGGTGTCGGCTTCGACGATGAGCGCGTGATCCTAGAATCCGTGCGCATTAATGGACCGTTTTATGTGTATTCGCGTGATCACTCCGCTGACCTGGCGGTCTCGGACAGCGTGCTGGATTCCCTCACCATGATGGCGGGAACCTGGCTGTCGGCACGGGCGACTCAATTCCTGGGCCCTGTGGTGCTCTGGGGCCATAACTTCTCCTCGACAGTCGAGATCGAGGATTGCGAGTTTCACGATCTGGAGGCGCGTGACGCAGTTGGGGGCTCCATCCACCGCTCTGTCTTTCACGCGGGAGTCAAGCCGGCGCTGGCCTACCGGTCGCTGCAATACAGCACCGACCGCCCTCTTATCATCACAGACAGCCTCTTCGAAGGTGGAGTCAATCAGTTCTTCGCCAATTGCGGGGGCATCTGCTGGATCCATCTCGAGCGAAACACCTTCGTAGCTGCCAGCGGGGACGCGGTATCGATCGATGACGGCGGAGAGCTGATCATCGAAGGGAACGCGTTCGCGAACATCGGCGGAGGTGCCATCATGGCGTCGTTCTCAGGGTGGCTTGGGTCTCTCTCCGTGGCCCACAACAACTTTGACTCGGTAGACGATGCCCTCTGCGCGAACGGCGTTTGCCACGCGACCGGCTCCGCGATCAACGCCTCGAGATATGGCACTGGCAATCTCGATGCGACATCTGCTTTCGTCGGTGCTGGCGATTACCATCTCTCTGGTGGCTCCGCGTTGATCGACATGGGAGCCTCTGGACCGACCGGCCAGGCTGACCTCGACGGCTATCCTCGTCCTGTGGATGGGAATGCGGACGGCTACGCGCTCCACGACATTGGAGCGTACGAGTTCACGGACCCCGACGGCGACGGTATCACGCAGCCGCTCGACAACTGCCCGGCAGTTCTCAATCCGGACCAGATCGATACGGATGGGGACGCGCGGGGCAACGCGTGTGACAATTGCCCGACCCGATCGAATCCAGACCAGCTCGATGGTGACTCCGACCAGCGTGGCGACGCCTGTGATAACTGCGTTAACACACCGAACTTCTTCCAGGACGACTTCGATGTAGACCGCCGAGGGGACGCCTGCGACAACTGCCTGTTCGACTACAACCCGCCGCAGTCCGACTTCAACCATGACAACCAGGGCGACCTCTGCGACCTGAACGACGGGCTGATTTACCTCTTCAATACCGGGGACAGGAACTACATCGAGTGGGACGCGGAGCAGGGGTTCAGCTCCTGGAACGTCTACGAGGGGGACCTAAGTGTTCTGAGGTCGGGCGGCGCGTACACCCAAGTGGCAGGCAGTAATCCACGCGCTGAGCGGCACTGCGGAGTAACCGACTTGTACGTGGACGACTTCGACGTGCTCGCGCCGGGGACGGCGGCGTTCCACCTGGTGACGGGAAGGGCAGGAGGAGCCGAGAGCAGCCTGGGGACGAACAGCGCAGGTGGGCCGAGGCCGAACAGTAATCCATGTCCGTGAGGCCGGCGATGGCAAGGTGATCCGTAAAGGGAAGGACATGCAGTGGGTTACATAGCTCAGCTGAGGCTCGCACCCAAAACTGGAGAAACTCTGCCTGTCTGCGTCGTCAGCGCGTCTGCGAGCTACATCTCAAACATGCGTCGGGAACACTGACGTGCTGTGGCTTGTCGTATCGGCAGTGGTCCTTGTGAGTGTTCAAATACTCTTGTTGCGTGGCCTGGGTGTATTGAAGTGGGAATCAGAGCGGGAATCTGAATCGAGTTCCAGACGCTTCAGGGTGAGTGTCCTGATGGGACTTGCAGCCACATCCATCTATGTTCTGGCGGTCGTGAAGTTCATCACCCCGGAGGCGGGTCAGCAAAGGAGTGAGATCGAGAGGACAGCCGCCTCTCAGAGGGTGGCGGTCGACAAGAGAATCAACAATCTGGTGGCTCTTGCCAACCATCGCAATGCACTCCCGCGTGGCAGAACTGCCGAGGAGATTGATTTCGCAATGCGAGCGCTGCAGGAGGCGAGGAGCGCGGCTGCAGCGGGAAGGATTGTAGAGGCTAATGACAGACTGGAATGGGCGGATGGCCTCATACAGCAAGGCCGGCCATACGTCGTGGAGGTCCTATACGGAACTGATCGCAGAGCAACACCACAGGTTCCACTGCACGTGCGGTATGGCTCAGAACGCGGCAACCTCGAAACTGGTGTGTGCAGCGTGAGTATTCCTCCCTGGCCGCAGCACAAGGAAGGAGAGGTCGAAAGCCCAAGCCGCCTGTGGAACGTGTTGCATCTCCGCAGAAGTTTCGAAAGCCCGTACCGACATGTGGTCCTACTCTCCACGGATGTCTTAACAGATGTCGATTTTGTTGACGAGCTGCGCGCGCGGCTCGAGAGGAGGCAACCTGAGTCGAGGACGATTTTCCTCTTTGTGCATGGATACAACATGTCCTTCGAGGACGCATGCAAGCGAACAGCCCAACTGTGGTTCGACCTTCGGTATCTCGGCGTCCCGGTAATGTACAGTTGGCCGTCAAACGGAAGTACGGTCGCGTATCCGCATGATGCGGAAGAACCGGGTTACAGTGCCGAAAACCTTGTCAGCTTTATCAAGCTGCTGTCGAGCTGCAACCGAGTAAGGAGCATGGATCTGCTGGCGCACAGCATGGGTGGAGGCGTTTTCAGTCGGGCGGCCGCCGCGCTTAGTACGAGCGGTTGCCCGATTGACGAACTTGTACTTGCGGCTCCCGACGTCGACGCGGACGTGTTTGCCCGAGACATCCTGCCGGTTCTCGGAAGACTAGCTAAGCGCACCACTCTGTATGCATCCTCCAACGACAAGGCGTTGGGGTTGTCCGAGGGACTATGGCGCCATCATCGCCTCGGCGAAGCCGGAGAATGGTTGTTTGTCAGGCACGGTATCGACACTATTGATGCATCTTTGGTGGACACGGATTTCCTGGGACACTCGTACTACGGTGATGGATCTGCTGTAACAGACGATCTCGCAGAGCTTGTGAACCACCACACAAGTCCTTCAAGCCGTCGTCGGCTGGTGCCAATGCAGAGTAGCAGCGGCCGATTCTATGTCTTTTCCCCGTGATTGAGTTGACGCCAGCTTGTTGAATAGAAAGACCCCGGCCCTGGTTTGTTAATTGTCAATAGACCGCTGATCGTGCCGCAGCTGGACAACTTGGAGCGAAGACCATGATTCGCATAGTAGCGGTTCTAGTGATCACTGCGTCAGCCCACGCCTCTTCCCCCGGGGCAGCCGCTGGATTGCTCGGATCTGCAGTTCGACGTGCCGGGTCTGACCTGTCAGGTTCTTGCGCCGTTTGGCGTGGAGGACTGTGACCCGTACTACTGGAAGGGCGGGGATCTCGCCCATGACAACGAGGGTTGTACTGATCGGGGTTCGCTGAGTTCCCAACAGGGAATCGAGATACAACGGTCCACGGACGGCAGGAAAACCAGTCAACGAATCGCTGCGCTGCGCGAGAGAATCGGCCCAGGTCACCGCGATCGCGTCAGATTCCCAGACCATCGCGACACGTGCCTATCGCAGATTGCTGAGAGGCTTCACTTCGACCCAATGAACGGCCGGCTCGTGATTCCGCTGGTGAGCTACTGCGAAGGCCTGGACTGCCCTTGCGGCACTTCCTGCTACGGGGATGGCTACGGCGGAAGATGGATTGCTGTAATCGAGGGCTTCGCCACCACCTTCGAGATCCTCCAGACCTACACCCCGTCCGCCTCCCTCGGCTTCCGCGTCCCCTACATGCCCGAGGGCCTCCAGGCGGCCGACCATTTCGACACTTACTACGGCCCGCTGGTGAAGCCGATCGACTTCAGCCAGGCTCACGGGCTGCAGTGCGGTTATCCCGCCAGTGCGCCCGCGGTCGGCGACTACCTAGAGGTGGCCGACACAGTACCCACGCCGGCGCCAGGGCAGGGTATCTATTACGTCACGGCGGTCACCCACCAGGGGCAGACGAGGTACGGGAGGAAGGCGAGTGGAGGAGTGCTGAGTGGGAGGGAGGCGGCGGGGTTGGCGGTGTGTGTGCAGGAGGCACGATGACTCTAGAACAGGGTAAGGACCTTGCCACCATCCTAGGCGTGGTTGTGGCAGCCGCGACTCTTGCGAAGGGAACGCTTGAGTACACTCGGGCTGCAGTTCTGCGTCGAATGGAGTACTTCAGCACGATGAAATCCGCATTCATCGCGGACTCAGCATTCGCAAAGATCACGGAACTCTTGGAAAGCGGTAGTCAATCCTTTGAGGAGTGTGATCAACGACAAAAATGGCGTTATCTCCTATTCTTTGAGGAAGTGGCACTGTTGACAAAGGCCAGGCTACTTCACGATGAGTTGGCACTCTACATGTTCGGATACTATGCCCTATTGTGCGATCGTAGCAAGCCGTTCTGGTCGTCCTCGTTCCCCAAGAACCAGGAGTATTGGCCACTGTTCTTCAGCTTTGTCAAGCGAATGGAAGAAGTGGAGAGAAAGAAGGCTGATCTACCAGCATTCGTGGCCAGACTGCGAGCCTGACGACGGCAGACCATGTCAAGTAAGGCAAACGCGGGCGTTCTGAGTGAAGGAGAGCCGGCGGGGCTGGCGGCGTGCAGCCCTAAGGAGAACCGATGAGAGGCTTCGCTGTTGGCTGGATGGGGCTCGCCTTCATCAATGCCGCGTTGGCCAACGCGGACGGTCGTAGTCCGCTGAAGTACTTCCTCGCCTCGTTACTTCTCGGCCCACTCGTGACGATCCTGCTCGCCGCAACCCGAGAAACCGACCAGGGTGCACTCCGGCCGGTGGACCTGTGGAGGGGGAGGCGGGGAAAGTGACTCGTCGAACCGAATACGGGCGCAAGGCGAGCGGGGGAGTGCTGAGTGGGAGGGAGCCGGGGGGTCTGGCAAGTTGCACCATTGAGGGGAGCCGATGAAGGACTTCGCCGTGGGCTGGGTGGGCCTCGCCTTCATCAAC
>Ga0070695_100002285_pt1 | contig 10976 bp, 8 predicted proteins | sample KBSK1252metaG_FD_65471 | JGI IMG/M metagenome (GOLD analysis project Ga0070695, IMG submission 65471) | Corn, switchgrass and miscanthus rhizosphere microbial communities from Kellogg Biological Station, Michigan, USA - KBS K1-25-2 metaG | ecosystem: Host-associated > Plants > Roots >...
GGCGCCGGCCCGAACCCGTTCTGGTGGAACGTGTAGCCGCCGACCGCCAGCGGGTCGTTGACCCGGATCGTCTTGCGGGCCACCTCGCGGCCGTCCTGGAAGACGCCCAGATCGGTCGTAAAGTCGCTGGCCTGCCCCGTCTCGAGGAAGCCCGGCGCCTCGAACCGGTAGTTCTTGACGACGAGCAGGCCGGGCGTCCCGATCGGCTGGACGGTCAGCGAGTCGCCCTCGGCGACGACGAGCCCCTGCTCGTCGCCGAACTGCCACGTCACGACGGCGGCGACCAGGAACAGGATCAACCCGAGATGGCTGATCAGCGTGGCCAGCTTCGTCCAGCGATGACGGTCGCCATACAGGTACCGGATTCCGTCCTGCTCGGCCTCGCGGACGACGAAGTGCTGCCGCCGGAGCGCCGACCGGACGGCATCGGCGTCGAGCCCCGTCATCGCCGCCCGGTCGGGCAGCTCGGGGTCATAGAAGGGCTCGGGCTGGATGACCCGGATCTCGGCCGACTGGCGCCACAGCTTCGGCGTTCGGTTCAGCGTGCAGATGACGATCGAGATCACGAGGACGATCAGCCCGAGCGTGAACCAGGTCGACGAGAACATGTGGAAGACCTGGAGCCGCTCCATCGCGGCGACGATCCCGGCCCCGAACACCGGGTCGTACCGGGCGTGGATGTCGGCCATCGCGGCGGCGTAGTCGCCGGCCGAACGGAACGCGAAGCCCGGCAACTGCCGGATCGTCATGCCGACGACCGCGAGCAGCGACAGGGCGATGATCTGGGTGACCGCGAAGTTGACCGAGGTGAACAATCGCAGGACGGCCCGGCCCAGCCGCTCGAAGACGTCGGGCTGGGGCGGCCGGGCCGATTCGGCCCAGGTCGTCGCGGGGCTGGAGATGGCCCTGTCCTCCCGGATCAGACGGGGGTCGGTTCGGTCGGGATAGCGGCCGGTTCGGCGGGGATCGGCGGCGTCGTCCCAGTGGCGTCCGCCGCAGGCGGGGTCGCGGTCGCGCCGCGGGCCGCCTCAAGGGCCTGCCCGAAGTCGCCGAGCAGGTCGTCCAGATCCTCGAGGCCCACCGAGCAACGGAGCAGGCCTGCCGTGATCCCCGCGGCGGCGAGCGCCTCCTCGTCGAGCTGGCGATGGGTCGTCGAGGGCGGGTGCGTCACGATCGAGAAGACGCTCCCCAGCGACGCCGTGCGGGCCGGGATCTCGAGACGGTCGATGAAGGCGGCACCGGCCGGCCGGCCGCCGGTCAGCTCGAAGGCCAGCATCCCGCCACCGAGCGCGAGCTGGCGGCCGGCCACCTCGTGCTCCGGGTGGCTCGCGAGCGACGGGTGCCAGACCCGGGCGACGCCCTCCTGGCGCTCGAGCCATGCGCCCAGCGCCGCGGCGGTCGCCGAGTGGCGCTCCATCCGCAACGCGAGCGTCGAGAGGCCGCGCATCGCGAGGAAGGCCGCGTGAGGGTCGAGGCTGGCCCCCGTGTCGACCTCGAAATCGCGGACCCGATGGACCAGACCGGCCGTGCCGCTGACCACGCCGGCCATGACGTCGCTGTGTCCGGCCAGGTACTTGGTCGCGGACTCGACGACGAGATCGGCCCCGAGCTCGATCGGCCGGCAGAGGTAGGGCGACGCGAACGTGTTGTCGACGATGTAGGTCGCGCCGTATCGGTGGGCGAGGTCGGCCAGCGCGACGTGGTCGGCGACGACGATCGTGGGGTTGGCGATCGTCTCGGCATACAGGATCCGGGTGGGTCGCGCCGCGAGCGCGGTCTCGACGGCCGCGTGGTCCGTGACGTCGACGAACTCGCTGGCCACGCCCAGCCGGCGGAATGCGCCGTCGAGCAGTGCCCGCGTCGTCCCGTATGAGGCGCGCGTGGCGACGATCCGGTCGCCCGCCGACACGAGCGTGCCGAGCGCGGCGTGGATCGCGGCCATCCCCGAGGCAAAGGCGAAGCCGGCCTCGGCGCCCTCCAGCTCGGCGACCGCGGAGGCGAACGCGACGACGGTCGGATTGTCGAGGCGACCGTACGCGTAGCCCGGAATCTGGCGCGTGGCCACGGCGCCCAGCTCCTCGGCGTCGGCCGCGGAGAAGGTCACGCTCTGGTAGATCGGGACGGACGTGGGCGTCTGCTCCACGACCGGCAGCCGATGGGCCGCCCGGATCGCGCGCGTGGCAAAGCCGCGTGCGGCGGAGCTCGGTGGGGTGACGCGATCGGCGCCCTCGCGCCGGTCCTCGTGATCGGCCATCCGGCCGATCCTACACTGACTTGCCGGGTCGCCCCCGGGCCCGACGACTGGTGATGCCCCGAATCTCGAGGCCTTTGTCGAGGTTCGCCTCGAGATTTGCCACGATGTCGGTCCCGAGCTCGTCCGCTCGTTCCGGGTCGGCCGGCGGGACCATCACGGGAACGCCGGTGACCCGGTTCTTGCCGGCGCGCTTCGAGCGATACATCGACGAGTCGGCCGTGATCATCAGCTCGTCGCTTGTGGTGCCGTCGTCGGGGTAGCTCACCACTCCAATGGAGACCGACGGCTGGAGGACGGTCCCGCTGATCTCGACCGACAGGTCCGCGACGCCGAGCCGGATCTTCTCGGCGAGGACGTAGGCCCCGGTCGGATCGGTCTCGGGCAGGACCACGACGAACTCGTCGCCGCCGTAGCGGGCCGCGGTGTCGATCTTCCGGCCGTTCGCCCGGATGACCTCGCCCACGCCGCGGAGCACACGATCGCCGAAGAAGTGGCCGTGTCGGTCGTTGATCATCTTCAGCTCGTCGAGATCCATCATCAGGAGGCAGAATCCGCGACCCGACCGAGCGCTTCGCGCAATCTCCCGTTCGACCGCCGCGAAGAAGAACGTCCGGTTGAAGAGCCCCGTGAGCGGGTCGATCGTCGAGAGGCGGATCGCCGCGTCGCGGGCCCGCCGCTGCTCGCGGGCGATGACCATGGCCACGTAGGCGAGCAGGACGAGGGCGGTGACGTTGATCCCGACGATCGCCACGGTCTGCGGCGGGATCCCCACGGAACCCGGCGGGGCGATGGCGACGATGTAGGCGAGGCACGCCGCCGACGCGAGGGCCAGGGTCACCCGCGGGCTGACGACCAGGGCGGCGCCACCGACGATCAGCGGGAAGGTGAAGAAGAACGGGCTCTGGTCGCGCCCGGTGAGGACGACGAGGAGCGTCGCGAACGTGATCGCAACGCTCCCTTCGAGGACGAACTTCGCGGTCCCGAGGGCGCCGGCCGGGAGCAGGTCGTGGACGACCAGCACGAACAGACCGGCGGCGGCGAGGAGCGCGAAGATCGCCGCATGCGCCTCGCTCCACAGCCCGGTCACGGCCACGATCGTCGTCGTTGCGAGGATGAAGACCCACGACACGATCCGGACGACGCGGTCGTAGGCCCCGGGCGGGACGCTGCCCTGGTCGCCCAGGTCGACGTCCGTGTCGCCCACGAGGGCCGCCAGCTCGAGGCTGTGGCGGTCGCCCGCATCGACGCTGGATCCGGAGCCGGACGCGGACCCACGACGACCCAGCAGGGGCGGCAGGACGACGCTCGCCATCACGGCCAGGTTGGCGACGACCGCCAGCAGGATCAGCGTCTGGACCGGTTCCACCGGCACGTTGTCGACCTCATTCCGGGCACGTGGGGACGGCGCCCCCCTGAGGCTGCATGGTAGACGGTGGTTTGCCGGCCAAGCCCGTTCTGCACCGGACCCACCCGGTCCGGACCACGAATGGGGTGCGGCGGCGCACCGCCGGGGCGGAGCGCGACGACCCGGTGCGTCCGCGACCCGCGGCGATCGCCCTAGCGGGTCCCCCACTGGTACGACTGCTTGACCATCCGGAGATAGACGAACGTCTCCGTGTCGCGGACACCGTCGATCGTCCGCAGGCGCTCGGCCAGGAAGCGGAGCAGGCCCTCGTTGTCCTCGCAGACCGTCTCGATCAGGATGTCGTACGTCCCGGCCGTGATCACGACGTAGTCGACCTCGGGCATCTCGGCGCAGCGCGCTGCGACCTCCATCAGGCGGTCCGCCTCGCAGCGGATCCCGATCATCGCCATCTGCTGGAAGCCGAGCTTCAACGGATCGGTGACGCCGACCACCTGGAGGATCCCCCGCTCGACGAGCCGGTTCGTGCGGGCGCGGACCGCGGCCTCGGACACGCCGAGGTCGGCGGCGATCTGGGTGAACGGCCGGCGGCCATCCTGCTGGAGGTGCTCGATGATCCGCTTGTCGAGGTCCGAGACGTCCTCGCCGGAGCGACCGCCGGGACCCTTGCGCGGCGTCGTCACGGGGCCTTGCTCTTCGCCGGGGCGGTCGTCGGGGCGGGAGTCGCCGGCGGCGGAACGGTGCGGGCCGGGATCGCGGTGACCGAGTGCTGCTCGATCGGCCACAGGAGCGGATCGAGGATTGCGATGAGGGTGGCCGCGGTCGCCTGGTGCTCCGGATCGTTGGCCGGGGCCGAGGCCCGGCTCGTCGGGCCGAACTCGACGATGACGTTCATCGCCGCGAAGTTGTAGGCCGCCTCGCCAACGCCCGGTGCTGCGCCGGTCTTCCAGGGCTTGGCCTTCTGCATCGCGGACGCGTTCGTGTAGGCGGTGATCCGGAGGGTCCAGCCCTCGAGGTCGGCGTTGATCCGCTTGACGATCGTGCCCTCGCTGATCGTCGCGTTGTTCGGCGTGAGCCGCATGTGGCCCGAGGCGATCGCCGTCCAGACCTGATCGGCCGTCACGGGTTCCTGGAGATGCGGATCCGGCGTGATCACGGGGGTCGGCTGCGGCGTAGGCGGGGCCGACGCGGCGGCGGTTGGACCGCAGGCGACGAGGACCGCCATCACGAGCAGCAGGCCGACGGGCGCGACACCACCGGCGGTCGCATGCGACCGCCGATCCCCCCGGGTCGTGTGATTCGAATGTCGCATGAAGGGCGGGAGCCTAGCACGCTCTTCGTGCCAATTGAACCCCTGGTGATGGTACTTATTGGGGTCCGTCGTGCGGCCATCAGTCGGTGTCGAGCAGCGCGAGGACGGGTGCGAATCGCTCGATCGACGGCCGGTCGATCGGGTCCATGACGAGCTGGACCTCGGCGATCCCCGCCGCGGCGTAGGCCCGCAGCTCGTGCGCCATCGTGGCGGGATCGCCCTCGACCGGTCGGATCTGCTCGGCCTGGGCGTCGTTGCCCATCGTTCGCCCGCGGCCGCCTGGCAGGCGGACATGGACGGCGACGGTTCGCTCGATCTCGGCCGGGTCACGGCCCACGTCGCGACACGCGGCGTCGACGAGCTCGGTGAGCGGCGCGACCCCGGCCGGGCTGTTGGCGGTGTCCGCGAACCAGGTGTTCCAAGCGTCGACGTACGGCGCGGCGATCCGGAGCATCCGCGGGCCGTTCGAGCCGATCAGGAGCTTCGGGCTGCCGGGTTGTGGTCGCGGCAGGAGCTCGCAGTCGCGGGCCTGGTAATACGTCCCGTCGAAGTCGATCGCGCCCTCGCGGAGCAGGGTCCGGATGATCGTGAAGGCTTCCTCGAAGCGGGCGATCCGGTTGTCGAACGGGAAGCCGAAGGCGCGGAACTCGGTCTCGTTCCAGCCGGCGCCGAGCCCGAGGACGAACCGCCCGTCCGCGATCTCGTCGATCGTGGCCGCCTGCTTCGCGAGGAGCGCGGGATTGTGGAAGTTCGTGCAGGCGACGAGCGGCCCGACGGTCACCCGGCTCGTGACGGCGACGAGCGCGCTCATCAGCGTCCACGCCTCCCACGGCGCACGCGGCTCGCGGTCCGGCCAGCGGTAGAGCAGATGCTCCCCGACCCAGATCGAGTCGTAGCCGAGGTCCTCGATCGCGCGGGCCATGTCGAGCAACTCGGGCCAGCGGACCTCGCGCTCGACCTCGGGCAGCTGGACGCCGACGCGCAATGGGCGGGTCATGAGCGCTTCACGGGTGCCTCGGGTGGCGCCGCACGGATGGCCGCCCAGACATGGTCGACGAGGGCCTCGATCCAGGCCTCGTCGGCGTGCTGACCGAGGATCGCGTGGTGGCCGAAGATGGCGCCCGCGATCATCTCGGTCACGAGCAGCGGATCGGCGTCGGGGCGGACGTCGCCCCGCGCGATGCCCTGGCGGAGGACGTCGACCACGATCGCGCGACGCGGCTCCAGCAGGCGCTTTCGGAACACGTCGAGGAGCTCGGGCTCGCGGCGCTCCTCGACGAGGAGCGAGCCGAGGATCCGGATGGCGCCGCTGTCGACCATCATCGCGATCGCTGAGCGGATGAACACGGCCAGGGCGGCGTGCGTGTCCGGAGCGTCGATCGGGCCGGAGAACGGCGTGCCGCTCTCCAGCGCGGCGATGACGAGATCGCGCTTGGTCGGGTAGCGGCGATAGAGTGTGGTCTTCGCCACGCCGGCGGCGGCCGCAACGGCCTCGACCGAGAGGCTCGCGTAGCCGACCTCGATGAGCTGCCGGAACGTCGCTCCGAGGATCGCCCGATCCGTGTCCGGGTGACGGGGCCGCCCGCGCGGCGCGGCGGGCGGCTTGCTCGTCGACGTCAGGCTCACGCGCCCCATGCTAGCCCGCCCGTCCCGGTTCGGGCGGGACCGACGCGCGGGATCAACCCATGGATGCGCGTTCGCGCGCGCCGGCCGGGTGAGCGAGGTCGTGGGCCGACGCGGCTGTCGTCGCGGGCATGGCCCGAACGACGAACAACGCGGTCCCGACCGCAACCACGGCCGCCACGACCGCGGCCGCGCCGAGCGCGTCGACGAACGAGGCGCGGGCGATGGCCGCGAGCGCATCTCCGGCCGCGCCCCCGAGACGGCCCGCGATCGCGACGGCGGCACCGACGGAGTCGCCCGCGGCCTTCGCCGCCGGCGCCGGCAGAGCCCCGACGACGTCGGCCATGCGATCGCGGTACACGGTGTTCATCACCGACCCGATGACCGCGATCCCGAGCGCTCCGCCGAGCTGGCGGAGGAGGTCGTTCATCGCCGAGCCGACCCCGGCCTTCGCCTCGGGCACGGCCTCCATGACGGAGCCGGTCGCCGGGGCCATGACGTTGGCCATCGACACCGCCAGGAAGAACAGGGTCAGGGACACAACCCATGTCGGGGTGTCCGCGGTCCATTGCGTGAACGTCAGGAGGATCGCGCCGATGGCAACGAGCGCGCCGGCGACGACCCGACGTGTCCCGACATGTCCGACCGCGACCAGGCTGATACGGGCGCCGACCGGGATCCCGAGGGCCAGGGTGATCATCAGGGCGCCCGCCTCGAGCGCGGTCTTGCCGAGCACGAACTGGAGGTACTGCGTCAATCCGAAGATCACCGCGAACATCGCGAAGAACGTCAGGGCGATCGCACCGGCGCCGGCCGTGAACCGCCGATCGCGGAAGAGGCTGAGGTCGAGCATCGGCGCCGCGGTGTGGGTCTCGCGCCACGCGAACAGGACGCCGAGCGCGGCGGCGATCCCGAACGACGCGAGGATCAAAGGATCGGTCCAACCGGTCGACGGCGCCTCGATGATCCCGTAGACGAGGGCGCCGACGGCCCCGATCGACAGGGTCGCGCCGGGCAGGTCGAGGCGAGCCGACGCCGGGTCGCGACTTTCGGGGACGAGGACGATCCCGAGGGCGAGCGCGAGGGCCGCGATCGGGACATTGACGAGGAACACGGAGCTCCAGCTGAAGTTCTCGATCAGCAGGCCGCCGATCAGCGGACCGAGGCCGACGCCCAGGCCGGACACGCCGGCCCAGACGGCGATCGCCCGGCGCCGCTCGGCCGGCGGGAACACGTTGACGATGATCGACAGGGTCGACGGCATGATCAGCGCCCCACCGACACCCATCGCGACACGGGCGGCGATCAGCTGCCCGGCGTTCGTCGCGAAGATCGCCGCGATCGACGAGGCGGCGAAGACGATCAGGCCAACCTGGAGGGCGCGAGCGCGGCCGAACCGGTCGCCGAGGGCACCCATCGTCAGGAGCAATCCCGCGAAGACGAGCACGTACGCGTCGACCATCCACTGGAGCTCGGCCGCGGTGGCCGCGAAGGTTCGCTGGAGGGTGGGCAGGGCGACATTGAGGATCGTGTTGTCGAGGCCGATGATCACGAGGCTCAGGCACAGGACGGCGAGCGTGCCCCATCGCCGCGAGTAGATGCGTGCCGCCGCGTCCGTGACGGCCGATGAAGCATTCATGACATGGTCTCCATAGCGTCGTTGTAATACGCTACGGTATCGTATTCTAAATGGATGTCAAGCCCCTTTTGCAGGCATGGCGATCGAGGGCCATCATTCGCCTCATGGACGCCCGCCCCTCCCCGTCACCCGCCCCCGACCACCCGTACCTCGCCGAGATCGAGATGGAACGCGAGCGCTGGGAGGAGCTCATCGGGCTCTGCCGGTCCCTCAACCTCGAGGAGCGGCTGGCGCCGGGCTACTACCGCGACCCGGACTGGAGCGTCAAGGACATGGTCGCCCACATCGGGACGTGGCTGGCCGAGGCCGAGATCCAGCTCTTCCGGATCGCCGCGGGCACGTACGTCGAGGAGGAGCTGGACGTCGACGCGCTGAACGATCAGTTCCTGAATGCGCTTCGCGACCACCCGTGGGACGTCTGCTGGAACCAGCTCCTCGCGGCGCGGTCGCAGATGATCGGTGCTTGGACCAAGCTCTCGGTCCGGACGGCGGCGGCCGACGCCTGGGTCCACAAGTCGGGAGCCGCGCACTACGCCGAGCACCTGCCGCGCCTGCGCGAGTGGGTCGCCGAGCTGCACGGCGAGGTCGTCGCCCGGTAGGTTGGTCGGGGTGGTCGGGGTGGTCGGATTCGAACCGACGATCTCGTGCTCCCAAAGCACGTGCGATGCCAGGCTTCGCTACACCCCGCAGCGGTCCGCTGGGAACCCTACCGCAACTCAGACCGAGGTGGCTTGCTCCGGCGCGGCGACACGTTGCGGCGCGGCCGGCTCGTCGCGAGCCGCCATCGCCGCGTCGAGGCGCTCCAGGAACGGCTGCGCCCGGATCCGGATGAGCGTTTCGCGGGCCCGCTCGGCCACGGCGACGACGTCGGGCTCCCGTGGGCCGAGGACCGTCGCCATGTCGATGGCACAGAGCGCCTCGTCCCAGACGAGCCCGAGATCACGCCAAACGTCGAGAGCCTCGCGGTAGAGCGAGAGCGCATCCTGCCGGCGTCCCTCAAGGGCTGCCACGCCGGCCCGCAGCGTCTTGCGCTCCGTATCGATCGCCCGACCCCGCCGCTCGATGGCGTCGACGCGGTCGAGGTCGTCCCGGGCACTGCCGACGTCATGCGACAGGAGCGCACAACGAGCGCCCCACAGGAGCCCCTCGGCGGCGCCCTGATTGAAGATCTCCGCGTACCGACCGGCCTCGGCTCGAGCCTCGGCATAGCGACCGGTGGCGTAAGCGGCGGCAGCCCGGGTCCAGGCGATCGTGCCGTCCTTCACGGAGTCGGCCTCACCGGTCGGCATCGCTTCGAGCTCGGCGGCCAAGTCGGCGGTGGGTTCCCCTCGGTACGACCGGAGCTGGATGAGATCGGCGATGCCGACGGAACGGCTCAGCCGCTCGACGTCGTCGGCGACCATGGGCGCCACCTCGGCTGCGGCCCAATCCCACTCACCCAGCCGGAGCGCGCAGGTAAAGGCGTTGTCCGCGAGATAGAACGCCGGCCACCCGAGCCGGCGGGCAAGCTCGATCCCGGCTTTGGCAGCCTCGAGACCCGCGCGCGGATCGCTGTCCTGGAGGTTGCTCGCGAGGTTGTTCAACGCTCGGGCCGCGGTCCGGTGGAGTGAGTGCGCCGCGGCAATCCGCTGACCCGTCTCGATCGCGCCAATCCCCTCGTAGCGTCGCCCGATGACTGCCAGGGCCGACCCCCGGGTGATCAGCGTGTCGGCAACCACGTCGACGAGATCGGATCGCTCGGCGGCCTCGAGGACGCGATCGGCAACGGCGATCGCCTCGCGATCTCGATCGCTGAGAAAATACGCCCGGGCCAGCTGTCCATCGAGCCGGGCCATCGCGGCCTGGTCCGCGAGCCCCGCGAACCGTTCCGATGCCGACACGAGCAGGGCGAGGGCGCGGTCGAACTGGTACGCGCTGAGGAGCGCGCTGCCGTAGCGGGCCGTCGTCACGGCCTCCGCCGACGGATCATCCAGCGTGGCACGCCGTTCGAGGGCGGCGCGGAAGTGCTCATCGACGGGCCCCATCAGCTGCAACGTCGATGCCGAGATCCCGGCTCGCTCGTGCAGCTCAGCCTCTTCGAGCCGGTCGGACGTGACCGTGAGCGCCTGCTCGAAGAACGTGACCGCCTGCGCGTGGGCGCCGAGGTCAGCGGCCCGTTCGGCGGCGGCTCGGAGCGCGATCCGGGCCTGGGCGGCCAGCGCCTCACGCTCGGGGCCGTCCGGTGTGCTCGCATGGGCGGCGAGATAGTGCCCGGCCAGGCCACCCGCAAGCTCGTCCGATCCGAGCGATTCGAAGAAGCGGGCCGCGGCGAGATGCCGTGCCTTGCGGTCCGTGCGCGATAGCGTGCCGTAGGCGACCTCCCGGATGAGCGCCTGGACGAATGCGTACTGGCCGCGTTCCGGGGATCGCGGGTCGGCCTCGATCGCGAGGATCTCGCGGCGGACGAGGCCACGCAGCCTGGGCTCGAGCTCCGACGGTTGCCCACCCGAGACGGCGGAGAGTCCGGCGATCGTGAAGCTCTGCCCCAGAACCGCGGCGTCCGAGACGAGCGCGCGATCGTCCGAGGCGAGACCGTCGAGGCGGGACGCGATCAGGGCGGTGAGGGTCTCGGGGACGGCCAGGGTCGCGAGGTCCCCGACCGGCCGATAGGCGCCGTCCTCCACGGTCAGCCGGCCATCGGCCAGGAGCATCCGGACCGTCTCGACGGCGTAGAGCGGGATGCCGTCGGCCCGCGAGACGATCGCCCGGACGGCCGCCTGGGGCAACCCCGGAACGAGCCCGCCCA
>Ga0070695_100002287_pt1 | contig 10975 bp, 10 predicted proteins | sample KBSK1252metaG_FD_65471 | JGI IMG/M metagenome (GOLD analysis project Ga0070695, IMG submission 65471) | Corn, switchgrass and miscanthus rhizosphere microbial communities from Kellogg Biological Station, Michigan, USA - KBS K1-25-2 metaG | ecosystem: Host-associated > Plants > Roots >...
GCACGAGGACAATTGCTGCGCCCGTTCCCGCAATTCGGCAACATCCGCGACCGCCAGACGACGGGTGCGCGATCGCGCTACCACTCCGCGGTCCTGAAGTTCGAGAAGCGCATGTCGCAGGGATGGGGCGGGCGGTTCCACTACACGTGGAGCCGGCTGGACGACGACGTGTTCGGTTTGCCGCCTTACTACAATTCTCAGTATCAGGGCGGGCGGCCGCTCAACAACTACGACCTGGCTGCGGAATACAGCCGGGGTCTGCTGGACATGCCGCACCGGGTCGTCCTGTCGCCGATTGTGGAGCTGCCGTTCGGCGCGGGAAAACGATGGGCGACGAAAGGCGTGGCCGATGCGCTCGCCGGCGGATGGACCTTTTCAGCCATCGCGACGTACGAGAGCGGGCAGCCGCTGAACGTGATCCAGAATGCCGACAACACCGGATCGTTCAGCGGCGTTCAGCGCCCCAACTGGACCGGGACCGATCCCACCACGAGCGGAAGCACCATCGACCGGCTGCTCAACTACATCAACCCGGCGGCGTACGAAGCGGCGGCGCCGTTCACCTTCGGGACGGGCAAGCGAACCGATCCCCGAATCCGCAGTCCGTTCCGCACGAACTATGACGTCGTGCTGGCGAAGACGCTGACCGTTGCGAGCTCGTTGAAGGCACAGGTCCGGATCGAGATGCTGAACGCCACCAACAATCCGAAGTTCGTCGGCGGCGGCGACTCGCGATTCGGTCGTTCGAGCTTCGGGACCATCACGCAACAGGCCGGCTTCCCGCGCACGACACAGTTCCTGCTCCGGTTCTACTGGTAAGGACCAAACGCGCTGCCGTCGCCGAAGATCCGTTGAGCCGCCTGATGGCGCGGCTCAACGGATCCTGCCGGTTCCCGTGATGTGAACGCCGGTAGATCACACGGACGCGACGGCCGCCTTTCGCGCCGCGAACGGATTCTCGTCCGCGCTTGGTCCGTAGATCGACGGAACCGGCACGCCCACCTGTCTGAGGTACACCGAGAGCTGTCCCCGGTGGTGATACCAGTGGTTCAGCATGATCGATCGCAGGAGCGCGCCCACTGGCAGCGCCATCACTTCTCTGTCGCCGTCCATGACGCGCCACGTTCTCGCAAGCGCGGCATCGTCCATCGCGCCGACAATCTCCTTCGCCTTCGCGATGCTCTGCTCGAGGGCCGGGATCAACTCCGCGGTGCTCGTGGCGGTCGGGTGTTTGAAGTCGGGAACCGGAACGGTTGACTGCCGCGCGATTTCGGCGACGGCGCCCGGCACCATCGCCACGTGCAGCGCGAGCTGACCGAGCGACATCGACTTGTCGTGAGGTTTCCACGTCAACCGATCTCCGGGCACGCGCTCGAGCACGCGTCGCGTGGTCTGCGCTTCCTGTTCGAGCTCTTGGATCAAAGCCTTTGCTGTCGACATGATGCGTTTCCTCCTCAGCGAGTCTTCGGTGATGCCTCGGCCTGCTTCCGGATGCGTTCGAGCAATGGAGTCCATCCGCGGGCGAGGCCTTCTTTCATCTCGTCCGGCACGAACCCGAACGCGGAGTGCCGGAACGTGATCAACGTCCCGCCGTCGGCTTCCTTCAGGCGATACTGCACGTTCGACACGACCGGCGCCGACATGAACAGCGGCCCGGTGAGTTCGAGCAGCGTGGGCCGCTTGATCGCCTGGACGTGTCCCCAGAAATGACCGTTGTCGTGTCCGAGATCGCGGAACCAGCGGCCGCCCGGCCGCGGTTCGATCTTCATGGGCAGAGGCTGCCCGTCCGGCGTTTCGTTCGCCGGCCCGATCTGTTCCAGCAACGCGTCGAACGTGGCCTCCAGCGATGCGCGTACGTGGATCTCGTGCGCGAGATCCAGTGTCAGGTTCTCGAGTGTGGGTGCGGTCAGCGTCACGGATTCCCTCCTTCATGTGGATCCTGCGTTCCCTCTGCACGCTCTTTGACGAGCGTCAACTGATGCCGCCAGAAGCGCTCGAAGGTCTGCGTCCATTCCTGGAGCGGCCTCATGGCCTCGACGTTGGTGCGATAGAAGATCTGCCGTCCCTCGCGCCGGACGAACACCAGGCCGACGTGACGGAGCACCTTGAGATGCTTCGAGACGGAGGGCTGACCCAGATGCAGGGCGGCGACGATGCCGCCGACGGAGCGTTCGCCGAGCGTCAGCAATACAAGGATGTCGCGGCGGCGCGATTCGGCGATCGCGTTGAAGATGTCCGAGGTCGTGGCGGCGCGAGGCACGGTCCCGGATTGTATTCCTATTACGGAATATGTCAACTTGGGGCGGAATTCCTCAGGAATTTTGCGATGTCGAGAACCGACCGCGGGCTTCGACTTACCAGTGAAAGCGCGCCGGTGTCCGGCGCGCGACAGTCCGGAGGAGCAGAGGCATGAAGTACATCTTGATGATGGGCGGCACGAAGAAGGGGTGGGACACGTTCAACACATGGCCGAAGAAGGACTTGCAGGCGCACATCGGATTCATGATGGCCTTCGGCAAGGAGCTCACCGAGTCCGGAGAGCTCGTCGCGGCTGAAGGGCTGGCCCCGCCCGACCAGGCCAAAGTCGTGCGAGCGGGGAACAACGGCACTCCGATCACGGATGGCGTATTCCCCGAGGCCAAGGAGTTTCTCGCCGGCTACTGGATCGTCGACGTCGAGAGTCCGCAGCGAGCGTACGAGATCGCCGGTCGCGCGTCGGCCGCGCCGGGCCGCGACGGAGTCCCGATGAACATGCCGATCGAAGTGCGGCAGGTGATGAGCGGCCCGCCCGAAGACCTCTTGTGATCCGGTGATGTCGACGCGGTTGGACGCACGGGCCGAGCATCTTCTGCGCGAGCTCGCGCCGAAGGTGCTCGGCGCGGTCGTCCGCCGGTTCGGCGACTTTGCGGCCGCGGAGGACGCCGTTCAGGAGGCGTTGATTGCGGCGGCGATGCAATGGCCGAAGGAAGGCCTGCCCGGCAATCCGCGCGGCTGGCTGATCCAGGTCGCCGCGCGGCGCATGACCGATCACGTGCGCAGCGAGCTGGCGCGCCGGCGCCGTGAAACCGTCGCGGCCGCCGAGATCGATCTGGTCGTGCCCGCGCCGGGTCTCGAGCCTGCGACGGATCAGGACGACACCCTGATCCTGATCTTCATGTGCTGTCATCCCGCGCTGACTCCGTCATCGGCCATCGCTCTGACGCTGCGAGCGGTGGGCGGCTTGACGACGGCCGAGATCGCCAACGCGTTTCTGGTGCCCGAGGCGACGATGGCGCAGCGGATCAGCCGGGCGAAGCAGAGCATCAAGGCTTCGGGCGTGCCGTTCAGCATGCCGACGAGCGACGAGCGGGCGCAGCGGCTGCGCACCGTGCTGCACGTGCTCTATCTGATCTTCAACGAGGGCTACACGAGCAGCATCGGTCCACATCTGCAGCGCAACGAGTTGTCGCGCGAGGCGATCCGGTTGACGCGCGCCGTGCACAATCTGCTCCCGGACGACGGCGAGGTCGCGGGATTGCTCGCGCTGATGTTGCTGACCGACGCACGCCGCGCCGCGCGAACCGGACCCGGCGGAGAACTGATTCCGCTCACGGACCAGGATCGCCGTCTGTGGGATCAACAGGAGATCGCGGAGGGCGTCGCGCTCATCACCGCGACGCTGTCGAAGGGATCGATCGGCGCGTATCAGTTGCAGGCGGCTGTCGCCGCCGTGCATGACGAAACGCCGCGCGCCGAGGACACCGACTGGCCGCAGATCCTGGCGCTGTATGGTCTCCTCAAACGCATGTCCGACAATCCGATGGTGATGCTGAATCACGCCATCGCGACGGCCATGGTGCACGGGCCGTCGGCAGGTCTCGCGCTGCTGGACGAGCTCGACGCCGATGGACGGCTGTCGGGCCACCATCGCCTGGACGCCGTTCGCGCGCATCTGCTGGAGCTCGCCGGGGATCATCAGTCCGCCATCGCGCATTACAGGACGGCGGCCAATCGAACGTCGAGCATCCCCGAACGCAATTACCTGATGACGCAAGCGGCCAGACTGAGCGAGCGCGCGACGACGGCGCCGACGGACACGTAGCAACAGCAGGAGCAATTCCGTTGCGGCCTTCGCGGCCTTTGCGTTCTTCCCTCATTTCACGTCGAGCGGCGTCAGCACGCCGTCCTTCTGGACGCCGAGACGAATCGGTCTGGGCGCGCCGGCGCGCGGCAGCGTGACTTCGACCCAGAGCTCTTCGCCGGCCGGCCGGCGCGACGGATCCGCGACGTGCTCGGGGATGAAATACGCGAGCGGTTCGTTGACGATCGCCACGCGCTGGCCGCCGCGATCCACGAGTCGCGCGGTCACTTTGCTCGCGTCGCCTGCCGGCGTCGCAACGAGCTGGCCATCCCGCACTGACAGGGCGATCCATGCGGACAGCTGTCCGCCGACCCTCAAATCGCCGGACGGAACGGCTTCGACGTTGAGGCGAACGTAGCGGCCGCGAATCGGCAGGTTCGGATCGACCGGTGCGGCGCGCGCCCACACGCGCGGACGAGTGGCGCGATCGACCAGGAGCTTCGCTCCGAGGCTCGCGACAATCGCGACGTGAAGCGCCGCGACGAGCAAGCCTTTGCGCGTCGACAATGCCAGGGGCGTGATCATGCCAGTCCTCCATGTGCCGCCAGGACGAGACGGCGGCGAACGCCATCGATCGCCCAGCCGCCCGCGAGAAACACGAGTCCGAGCCCGATCAGACTGACGGAGCGTCCGAGCTTGTCCATCACGTGCGAGAAATAGAACGTCAGGACGGTCGCGGCGAAGATCGCCGCGCCCATGTTGATGCGCTCGCTCCGTGCGTCGCTGACGCCCCACGACGCCAGGCTGATTGCGCCGAGCGCCCACCACGCGTAGACCGCGATGTCGCTGCCGAGCGGCTGAAGTCCGATGAGCACGAGGACCCAGCACGCGGCCACGAGGTTCGGCCATGCGGCCGCTCGCCTCATCGCGAACGCGACGATCAACGGCAGGCCAACCGCGACAGTCCAGCCCACGATCGACAGGCGCGCCGGCAGCGTCTGAGCGGCGTAGTAGAACGGGTATGAGTCGAACGCGAGCGCCAGCGCGGCTGGTATCAGCCCGAGACCGCCAAGCCAGACGAGCGTCCGCCGGTGAGGATCGACGCGGTCCGATCGAGCCGACGAGAAGTATGCGAGCGCTGTCAGAAAGACGCCGCACGCGGCGACGCGATAACCGCTCGGCGCCAATCGTCCCTGGATCGCGACGAACCATTCAGCGGTCAGCCACGCTGGCGTCAGCAATGCGACGAGCGCGGTCTGCGGCCACGACCGGAGCAACGCCCATGCGATCGCGGCGCCGAACGCCCAGAGCATCAGGCCGCCGGGCCAGTGCTCGTCGAGATTGAAGATCTGTCCGGCGAGGAAGATTCCGGCGCCCAGCGCCACCGTGCCAATCGCGTGCAGCGTCGAGGCCATGGCGGGAGACTGTTCCGCTGCCATCGCACCTCCGACGTGAAACACCGCGACGAGCGCCGCGACGAGCGCAAACCGCACCTGCGGCGACATCGCGTCCCAATGCGCCGAGACGAACAACAACGCGCCCGCCGCCAGCGCCAACGCCCCGAACACCAGCGCGAGTCGAATCGGCCAACGCAAACGGCCCGAGTCGGCATGCGCCAGCTCGAACGCGCGAATGCGGGCCGCGGTCTCTTCGTCGAGCACGCCCGCTTCGATCCACCGTGTGAGCAGCGGCGCCCATGTTTCACCCACATCGACCTCCACTCGCGTTCCGCGAACGGTCGCGAATCCCATGAATCACGTTACGCGAGACTGGTCGTCAGGTCCTGAGCGACTTATGAGAAAGGTTGAGAAACCGTGAGGTGGTAGACTTCCCGCTCGTGGACGTCATGTTGCGGCTCTCGATCGTCGCGCTCGCCGCCGGTTTACAGATCGTCACGCCGACCGTCGAGCCCGGGTTCACCAGCCTGTTCAACGGCAAGGATTTCACCGGCTGGAAGATCTCCGGACCGGCGGAATCCTTCACGATTCAGGACGGCGCCATCGTCGCCAACGGGCCGACGAGCCATTGCTACTACGACGGCAGCGTCCGCAACCACCGCTTCCGCAATTTCGAGCTGAAGGTGGACGTCATGACACGCGCCGGTTCCAACGGCGGCGTGTATGTGCTGACCGAGTTCGAGGAGAGCGGCGGGAACGTTCGTGCGACGGGCCGGTTCCCTTCGAAGGGGTTCGAGATCCAGGTGAACAACTCGCACACCGATCGGATCAGAACCGGCAGCCTCTATCACGTGAGCGACATCCTCGATCAGTCGCCGGCGAAAGACGATGAATGGTTCACCGAGCACATCATCGTCAAGGGGGACACGATCACCGTGAACGTGAACGGCAAGCAGGTCGTGGAGTGGACGCAGCCGCCGGACTGGAACGGAGGGCGCGAAGGCCCCGGCCGCAGAATCACCGGTCCCGGAACGATCGCGCTCCAGGGCCACGATCCGAAGAGCACGGTCTACTACAAGAACATCCGCATCAAGCCGCTGGATTGAGATCCGTCGAGACGTCATGCGGGTTGCAGCCCTCTACGACATTCATGCGAATCTGCCCGCGCTCGACGCGGCGCTCGCCGATGTGCGCGAGGCGCGCGTCGATCAAATCGTCGTCGGCGGCGATGTCCTTCCCGGACCGATGCCGCGCGAAACACTGGCGCGACTGCTGGCCCTGGACATTCCGGTGCAGTTCATCCACGGCAACGGCGAGCTTGCCGTGCTTGCGCAGATCGGGGTGACGGATCCGGGTGCGGTGACGTACTGGGGAACGACCTCAGGGAAGCCGCCGCCGGAGCCGATTCGAGAGGTGATGCGATGGACGGCGCAACTGGTTCATCCCGACTACGATGGCGTGCTGCGACGCTGGCCGGCGACTCTGCGCATCGACATTGACGGATTGGGCAGCGTCCTCTTCTGTCATGGCACGCCTCGCAGTGAAATCGAAGGCTTCACGCGGTTGACGCCGGAAGACCGCCTGCTCCCGGTCTTCGAAGGACTGAACGCGTCAGTCGTCGTCTGCGGCCACACGCACATGCAGTTCGATCGCATGATCGGAAAGGTCCGTGTCGTCAACGCCGGCAGTGTGGGGATGCCGTTCGGAGAGCCGCGTGCCGACTGGGCCCTGCTTGGACCCGGCGTGGAGCTCCGGCACACGTCCTACGATCTGGCCCGAGCGGCCGAGCGCGTTCGCGAAACGCTTTACCCGCAAGCGCACGACTTCGCCGCGACGTCGATTCTGCAGCCGCCGTCCGAGGCGGCGATGCTCGCCCTCTTCACAAACGCGTCTTTTCGCTGAAAAGCCATCCGGAGCGACTGTGATGAAGCCTTATCTGATGACGACGTCGCGCGCGGTTGTTTTCGTCGCCGGTCTGCTGCTGCCGGGCGTATTCGTCGCTTCGGTCAGCGGTCAGAGCGGCCGCGGAAATGCCGCCGCCATTCCCGATCTGCCGTACACGCTGGTGGAGTGGCCGACGCCGCCCACGAGCGCCGCCGGCGTTCCCAGCGCCTGGAATTTCATTCAGGTCGCGTCGGTGGCGATCTCGCCACGAGGCACGGTCCTCGTGCTGCACCGCGGCGCCCACCCGCTGATGGAATTCGAGCGCGGCGGGAAGTTCGTGCGCTCGTGGGGCGACGGCGTGTTCAGCGAGGGCAAGGTCGCGGCGATTCCCGAGGCTCACTGGACCGCGGACAAATCGCATTACTCCGCCGTGTATGGGCCGGCCGGATGCACGTCGTGCGGCGCCCACTCGGTGCGCGTGGATCCGGAGGGGAACATCTGGGTGATCGACGCGCCCGGCCACGTGATCTACAAGATGAACGCGGAATGGAAGGAGATGATGCGCCTCGGCACGAAGGGCGCGTCCGGATCGGGTCCCAGAAATTTCAATCTTCCGACCGATGTCGCGTTCGCGCCGAACGGCGACCTCTACGTCACCGACGGGTACGGAAGCGCTCGCGTCGTGAAGTTTTCGCGCGACGGGAAGTTCCTTCTGCAGTGGGGCAGCCGCGGCAAAGGCCCCGGCGAGTTCGGACTCCCTCACAACCTCGTCGTCGATGCACAAGGCCGCGTCTACGTGACCGATCGGGACAACCAGCGCATCGAGGTGTTCGACGCGAACGGCAAGTTTCTCAACGAGTGGACCGGCACCGGCGGAATCTCCGGGCTCGCCATCACAAAAGATCAGCGAATCTGGACCGGCGGCATCCTGCGCGATCTCGACGGAAAGGTGTTGGGAAAGCTGCCCGGGCCGGGAATCGCCGGCGGCCATGGCGTGGCCGTCAGCGATTCCGGAGAGGTCTACATCGCGCAGCTCAGTGGGGTCGTGCAGAAATTCGTCAAGCAATAGCCATTAGATTGCGCTCAGCACGTAATCAACGTCGGCCAGCAACACATGCGCGGCGCCGGCCGCAATCGAGCGCCCGCTCTTCTGCGAGACCTCTTCTCTGAAGTCGAGCAGCTTGCTCCGCGCGGACGACAGCTTGCCTTCGTTCAGCGACTGCCTGGCGCGAGAGAGCTTCGAGAGCAGGCTGCGCGCCGTGTCTGCATCGATCTGACCTTGCGCCGTGAACGCGTTGACAGCGGCGATCAGGCTGTCGATCGTGGCCGTGATTCGAAACTGGACCGTCTGCACCGAGACGTTGCCCGCCTGGTCCGATGCCGACACGACGAGCGTGTGCGGCCCGAGCGACAGCCCCAGCAACTGAATCGCCTGTCCGTTCGCGACCGCCGACGCGTCGAGCATCGCCGTCGGGTTGCCGCGCGCGACACCGGACACTGAATCGCCGGCGACAAACGAGAGGTGGAGCACGTCGCTGTGGACGTAATCCGCGGCGTTCGGCGAGCTGACCGTGATGGCCGGCGCGTCCGTGTCGATCGTGACCGTCAGCGTCGCCGGAGGATTCTCGACGTTCCCCACCGCATCGGTCGCGCGCGCGCGAACGACGGTCGTGCCCTGCGACGCGATCGAGAATGGCGTGCCGTAGCGCTGGAATACTCCCTCATTGACGCTGTACTCGATGAACCCCACGCCGCTTCCTTCAGCATCATCGGCAGCCGTCAGCGTGATCTGGACCGGAGATCGATACCACCCGTTCGATCCGGGCGTCCCGGATGCCACGACCGTCGTCGTCGGCGCAGTCGTGTCGGGGGGCACGCTGGCGATCCGAGCGACGAATACGTCTTCCGCGCCCGCATTCGACGACTGCAGCGCGTGCCGCGTCGGGAAATCGTGAGACGAGGTGGCGCCGACAACGACGATCGATCCCGTTGAATCCACCGCGACCCGGCGGCCGTAGTCGTCGCCGGTTCCTCCGAGGTAGGTGGAGTACTGCAGATGGCCGGCCGAGTCGAAGTTCGCGACGAAGGCATCAGTGCTCCCACCCGCATGAGCCGATTGAATGGCGTCGCGCGTCGGAAAGTTCCTCGAGCGCGTCGTTCCAGTCACGACGGTCTCGCCCGAGGGCCCGACCGCGACCGCAGGGCCGAGGCTTTGCGATCCGTCGACCTCCTGATCGCCTCCGCCCAGGAACGTGGAGTACACGAGTCCGCTGCCTGCCTGATTCAGCGTCGTGACGAAAACATCCGAGTAGCCACCGCCAAACGACGGTTGATGCGCGTTCGCCACCGGGAAGTTCTGCGAGAACGTCACGCCGACGACGTGAGCTTGCCCGGCGGCGTCGACCGCAACGCGAGGGCTGTAATCCGATCCCCATCCCCCGAGGTACGTCGCGTACGTCAGGCTCCCCGCTTCGGAGAGCTTGGCGACGAACACGTCCATGAGGCCGCCCGCCGCCCCTTGAAATGGATTCAACGTCGGGAAGTCGGTCGACTGCGTGGTGCCAACGACGTACGCGGCACCCGCCGAATCGATCGCGATGTCGCTGGCCGATTCCGAGCTCGTGCCGCCGAGATATGTCGAGTATTCGAGCGAGGAGCCGTCAGCGCTGATTCGCGAGACGAACACATCGCTTGAAACGAACGTTCCGGCATAGACGTTCGCCGGCGCTACCGGATCGACGACGAAGCAGAAGGTCATGGTACCGGCTCCGGCGAGCCGCCACGTCATTCCTCCATCGTCGGTCATACCGGAGCCCCACGCGGACGCGACGTATACGGTTGACGAGGCCGAAGGCGCCATCGAGACGCTCAGGACCGGCGCGCTGGACCACGCGGGCACGGCGGTCCACTCTGCTCCGCCGGACATCGTGTAGAACAATCCGGCCTGCGTGCCGGCGTAGACCTGGCCGGCATCGTTCGGATTCACTGAAATCGAGGTCACGTTCGCGAGAGGCACATAGCCGTCGGCGACGCCGGTCGGCTGCCAGCCGCTGCCACCGATGTTCTTGAACACGCCGTTCGCCGTGCCCGCATAAACAACCGATTGACTCACGGCCAGGCTGTAGACGCCGTCGCGCAGACCGGTGTCGTTCCATGTCTGGCCACCGTCGGTGCTCACGAAGACACCCGGGTAGCCGGTGTTGAGGCCGATATACACCGTTCCCGAAGCGGGATCGACGATCACCGCCGATACTGCCGTCCACACCTGCAGGTCGATCCAGCTCGCGCCGCGATCGGTGCTGCGGTAGACGCTCGCATCGTTCGCGACGTACAGCGCGCCGTCGGCGGCGATTCCAAGCGCGTTGACCGGAAGCGGCGGCAGGTCGGCGCTCGTCGCCGCCCACGTTGCGCCGCCATCTGCGCTCTTGAACACGCCATCTGACTGCGTGCCCGCGTACACCGTCGCCGTGTCGCCGGGATCGATGGCAAACGTCAGGACTCCGTTCGCGCGCAGACCGTTGGACATGCCAATCCATGTGCGACCGCCGTCGGTGGTCCTGAAGGCCGCATGTCCGCCAAGCGAGGGCTGCATCGCATTCACGGTCGGAAAATCCGGGGACCACGTCGCGCCGGT
>Ga0070695_100002291_pt1 | contig 10967 bp, 8 predicted proteins | sample KBSK1252metaG_FD_65471 | JGI IMG/M metagenome (GOLD analysis project Ga0070695, IMG submission 65471) | Corn, switchgrass and miscanthus rhizosphere microbial communities from Kellogg Biological Station, Michigan, USA - KBS K1-25-2 metaG | ecosystem: Host-associated > Plants > Roots >...
GCCCACCGCGCCGAGGCCAGCACTCACGGCGTGGCACGCGAGGCCAAGGTGGCCTGCGCAGGCCCGCTGCTGGTGGGTGAGCTCGAGGCCCTCGAGCGCGCCCTCAAGGACCCGGCGCGGCCGCTGGTCGCGGTGGTCGGCGGCTCGAAGGTCTCGACCAAGCTCATGGTGCTCGAGTCGCTCATCGACAAGGTCGATCAGCTGATCGTCGGCGGCGGCATCGCCAACACCTTCCTCGCCGCGGCCGGCGCCCCGGTCGGCAAGTCACTGTGCGAGACGGAGATGCTGGACGTGGCGCGGCGCCTGATGGACCATGCGCGCAGCCGCGGCGCCGCCATCCCGCTGCCCACCGACGTGGTGGTGGGGCGCGAGTTCGCCGCCACCGCGCACGCCGACGTACGCCCGGTCGCCGAGGTGCGCGCCGACGAGATGATCCTCGACATCGGCCCGGACAGCGCCGACCGCTGCGCCGCACTGCTGCAGGCCGCCGGCACCATCATCTGGAACGGTCCGGTTGGCGTGTTCGAGTTCGCGCAGTTCGGCGAGGGCACGCGCGTCATCGCGCAGTCGATCGCGCGCAGCAAGGCGTTCTCGCTGGCCGGCGGCGGCGATACGCTGGCCGCGATCGAGAAGTACGGCGTCGAGGACGGCATTTCGTACATCTCCACCGGCGGTGGCGCGTTCCTCGAGTTCGTCGAAGGCAAGACGCTGCCCGCGGTCGCCATGCTCGAGCAGCGCGCCCGTGGTTGAGCGCGCCGCACCACTGCTCCGGCGCACGAAGATCGTCGCCACCCTCGGGCCGGCGACGGACGACCCCGAGGTGCTGGCACAGATGATCCGCGCCGGTGTCGACGTGGTGCGCCTCAACGCCTCGCACGGCACGGTCGAGGACCGCCGGCGCCGGCTCGCGGCCGTGCGTGCCGCGGCACGTGAGGCCGACCGCTGCATCGGCGTGCTGCTCGATCTGTCCGGCCCCAAGATCCGCATCGAGTGCTTCCGCGACGGCCGCGTGCAGCTGTCCGAGGGCGCCCCGTTCACGCTCGATACCACCTTCGATCCCAAGGTCGGCACCGCCGAGGTGGTGGGCGTCGCCTACAAGAACCTGCCGCAGGATGTCGCCGCCGGCGACACGCTGCTGCTCAACGACGGCCAGATCGTGCTCGACGTCGAGCGCGTGACGCCGACCGCCATCGACACGCGCGTGCGCGTAGGCGGCGAGCTGTCCGACCGCAAGGGGCTCAACCGCCAGGGCGGCGGCATCTCGGCACCGGCGCTGGCGGAGCGCGATCGCGAGGACATCCGCTTCGCGGCCGCGGAGGGCATCGACTTCGTGGCGGTGTCGTTCGCGCGCGATGCGGCCGATATCGAGGAGGCGCGCACGCTGCTGCGCGCCGCCGGCGGCAAGGCGCACATCGTCGCCAAGGTGGAGCGCCACGAGGCGATCGATAACCTCGCCGGCATCATCGACGCGGCCGACATCATCATGGTGGCGCGCGGGGACCTGGGCGTGGAGATGGGCTACGCCGAGCTCACCGGCCTGCAGAAGACCATCATCCACCAGACCCGGACGCGCAATAAGGTGGTGATCACCGCGACCCAGATGATGGAGTCGATGATCCAGAGCCCGGTGCCGACGCGCGCCGAGGTCAGCGACGTGGCCAACGCCGTCATCGACGGCACCGATGCGGTGATGCTCTCGGCGGAGAGCGCCACCGGCCGCCACCCGGTCAAGGCGGTGCAGGCCATGGCGCAGGTCATCGAGGGCGCCGAGAAGTACCAGCTGAGCCACAGTCGCGAGCGCCGGCGCATGGTGGAGGGCCAGTTCCGCGGCACTGAGGAGGCCATCGCGATGGCCGTCATGTACACCGCCCATCACATGAAGGTGCGGGCCATCGTGGCGCTCACCGAATCGGGCGCGACGCCGCTGTGGATGTCGCGTATGCGCTCCGACATCCCGGTGTATGCCTTCACGCCTCACGAGGCGACGCGGCGCCGCGTGACGCTGTACCGTGGCGTCTACCCGGTGATCTTCGACGTCAAGGGCCCGCAGGATTCCACCGAGGCCCTCTACCGGGCGCTGTTCACGCGGCTGCTGGAGCTGCAGCTGGTGAAGAAGCGCGACCTCGTGATTCTCACCAAGGGCGAGCTGTCGGGCGTGGAGGGCGGCACCAACTCCATGCAGATCCTCAAGGTCACGCTCGACTGAGGCAGGGCGCCGATGCGCTGGCTCAAGTACATCGGCGCGGCGGTGCTTCTGATCGCCTTCATCGCGCTGGTGGTCGCGCAGGGCCTGCTGCGCGCTTCGCTGCCGCAGCTCGACGGCGACATACGCCATAGCGGCGTGCGCGCCCCGGTGCACATCGCCCGCGATGCGCGCGGCGTGCCGACCATCGACGCCGCCACGCGCCTCGACCTGGCCTACGCCACCGGCTTCGTGCACTCCCAGGACCGCTTCTTCCAGATGGACCTGTCGCGGCGCCTGGCCGCGGGCGAGCTGTCCGAGCTCTTCGGCCCGGTCGCGCTCGAGCAGGACCGCAAGACGCGGCTGTTCCGCTTCCGGCGCATCGCGCGCGAGGTGCTGGCCGAGGCCACGCCGGCACAGCGCGCGCTGCTCGAGTCCTACGCCCGCGGCGTCAACGCCGGACTTGCGCAGCTCTCCGGGCGCCCGTGGGAGTACTACCTGCTGGCGCAGGAGCCGCTGGCGTGGCGGGCCGAGGACACGGTGCTGGTCGAGTACGCCATGTGGTGGGACCTGCAGGCGAACGGCCTGCGGCGCGAGATCCTGCGGCGCGAGCTGAACGCGCGCCTGGGCGGCCCGGAGTGCGCGGGCGGCTGGAAGTGCGCGCTCAGCTTCCTGTATCCGGCCGGCACCGAGTGGGACGCGCCCGATGTGGCGCCGGAGTCGCGCCGGGCCCTCGCGCCGGCTCCGCTCCCCGATGCGGCGGCGCTCAACATCCGCGCGGCACCGGCAGCGAGTGCGGCACCGGCGGCGGTGGCGGGCGCGCCGTCAGCCGGCAGCAACGGCTGGGCGGTGGCAGGGCGCCTGACCGCCAGTGGCGCGGCGCTCATCGCCAACGACATGCACCTCGGCCAGCGTGTGCCGCCGGTGTGGTACCACGCGCGCCTGCGTACCGCGGCCGGCGCCGACGGGCCGGCGCTCGACCTGAACGGCGTGACACTGCCCGGGGCGCCACTGATGGTCGCAGGCTCGAACGGCCACGTCGCCTGGGGCTTCACCAACAGCTACGGTGACTGGGTCGACATCGAGCGCGTGCCATGCACCGCGGTCAGCGCCGCCTCCCTCACCACGCCGGCGGGGACGTCCACGGCGCTGTCCGTGGCGCACGAGGAGATCCGCGTCAAGGGCGCGGCGCCCGTGACCCTGGAGATCAAATCCGGGCCGGCTGGCCTGCTGCTCAAGGTCGACGAGCGCGCGCACGCATGCTGGTTCGGCTCGTGGCTCGCCCAGCAGCCGGCGGCCACCAACCTGAATCTGCTCGACATGGAGCGGGTGCGCTCGGTCGCGGAGGCGCTCGCGCTGGCGCCGGCCATCGGCACGCCGCACCAGAACGCGGTCCTCGGCGATGACCAGGGGCATATCGCCTGGACCATCTTCGGACGCGTCCCGGAGGACACCGGCCCGACGCGCGCCAGCGGCCGCGGGCCGTGGACCAGCGCGGCGGACCATCCGCGGATCGTCGATCCACCGCAGGGCCGGCTGTGGACCGCCAACGCGCGCGTCGCCGACGAGCCGCGCGCCCTGCAGCTGATCGGCGGCCAGGTGGCGGGCCTCGGCGCCGAATACGATCTCGGTGCGCGGGCCGGCCAGATCCGCGATGACCTGCTGCGCCTGAGTGGCCCGGCCACCCCGGCTGACATGCTGCACATCCAGCTCGACGACCGCGCCGTATTCCTCGCCCGCTGGCGCACACTGCTGCTGACGCTGCTCGATGCCGACGGGGTGCGCGCTCAGCCGCGCCGCGCCGAGTTCCGCCGCCTGGTCGAGGACTGGAAGCCGGCGGCGAGCGTCGACTCGGTCGGTTACCGCCTGGTGCGTACCTACCGCGACACCACCGAGCGGGCGACCTGGGACATGCTGCTCGCCGGCCTCGGCGTGAGCGGCGACGAGGACACGCTGCTGCCGGCGCAGTTTGAGGGCCCGCTGTGGCGTCTGCTCAGCGAGCGGCCGCTGCATCTGCTGGCGGCGCGCTACCCCGACTGGCCGCAGTTCCTGCTCGCTCAGGTCGACGCCAGCATCGCCACGCTCGACAAGGAGTGCAGCGCGCTGGCGCGCTGCACCTGGGGAGCGCGCAATCTGGTCCGCATCCGCCATCCGCTGTCGAGTGCGCTGCCGCTCATGGCCTCGTTCCTCGACCTGCCACCCATCGAGCTGCCGGGCGACCACGACATGCCGCGCGTCCAGGACCACGCCTTCGGCGCCTCCGAGCGCTTCGCCGTCTCGCCCGGACACGAAGCCGATGGCTACCTCGTGATTCCCGGAGGCCAGAGCGGGCATCCGCTCTCGCCCTACTACCGCGCGGGGTTCCAGCAGTGGGCGCACGGCGAGCCGCTGTCGTTCCTGCCCGGTGCGACCGAACATACACTGACGCTGACGCCGAACTGAGGCGTTTGTTACGCCTTCGTCACGTTGCGCGCAGGTTCAGCTCGCCGCGGTTAGACTGTCGGCATGAGTATGCAGCGCTTCACCGGCACCGACCGCTACGTCGCCACCGACGATCTCATGATGGCGGTCAACGCCGCGATCACGCTGGCGCGGCCGCTGCTGATCAAGGGCGAACCGGGCACCGGCAAGACCCAGCTGGCCCAGGAGATCGCGCGCGCACTCGGGCGACCGCTGTTCGAGTGGCACATCAAGTCGACCAGCAAGGCGCAGCAGGGCCTGTACGAATACGACGCCGTCTCCAGGCTGCGGGACTCGCAGCTCGGCGAGGCGCGCGTACACGACATCCGCAACTACATCGTCAAGGGTCGGCTGTGGGAGGCGTTCGAGTCGGAGCAGCAGCCGGTGCTGCTGATCGACGAGGTCGACAAGGCCGACATCGAGTTCCCGAACGATCTGCTGCGCGAACTCGACCGCATGGAGTTCTACGTCTACGAGACGCGCGAGCTGGTGCAGGCGCGCCACCGCCCGATCATCGTCATCACCAGCAACAACGAGAAGGAACTGCCGGATGCATTCCTGCGCCGCTGCTTCTTCCACTACATCCGCTTCCCCGACGAGGCCACCATGCGCGCCATCGTCGCGGTGCACTTCCCGGACCTGAAGAAGGCGCTGCTGGCGGAAGCGCTGGCGGCGTTCTTCGACGTGCGCGCCACGCCCGGCCTGAAGAAGAAGCCGTCCACCTCCGAGCTGCTCGACTGGATCAAGCTGCTGGTGGCCGAGGACATCCCACCCGAGGCGCTGCGCAGCGCCGATTCGAACAAGGTGATTCCGATCCTGCACGGCGCGCTGCTCAAGAACGAGCAGGACGTGCACCTGTTCGAGCAGCTGGTGTTCATGCACCGCCGGGTGCGCTGAAGGGCGGCGGCTGGTGCTGGTGCGGTTCTTTTTTGCGCTGCGCGCCGCCGGTGTGCCGGTCTCGATCACGGAGTTCCTGGTGCTGCTCGAAGCGCTGCGCGCCCGCGTGGCCCAGGCCTCGGCCCTGGATTTCTATCATCTCGGGCGCGCCTGCCTGGTGAAGGACGAGCGCCACTACGACCGCTATGACCGCGTGTTCGCGGGCGTGTTCCAGGGCGTGGAGGGCGCCTTCGCGCAGCTGCTGGCCACGGTGCCGGCGCACTGGCTGCAGCAGCTGGCGACGCACGGGCTGTCCGAGGAGGAGAAGCGCCGCATCGCAGCACTCGGCGGCTGGGAAAAGCTCATGCAGACGCTGCGTGAGCGGCTCGCCGAGCAGCAGGGGCGGCATCAGGGCGGCAGCAAGTGGATCGGTAGCGGCGGCACCTCGCCCTTCGGGGCGGGGGGCTTCAACCCGGAAGGCATCCGCATCGGGCGCCACGCCGGCGGCGAGCGCCGCGCGGTGAAGGTCTGGGAGCTGCGCGAGTACCGCAACTTCGATGACGGCGTCGAGCTCGGCACGCGCAACCTCAAGCTGGCGCTGCGCCGCCTGCGCAAGTTCGCGCGCGAGGGTGCGGCCGAGGAGCTCGATCTCGATGGCACCATCGACGCCACCGCGCGCAACGGCGGCCTGCTGGACCTGAAGCTGGTGCCGGAGCGGCACAATGCCGTCAAGGTACTGCTGTTCCTCGACGTCGGCGGCTCCATGGACGAGCACGTGCGGGTGTGCGAGGAGCTGTTCTCCGCCGCGCGCAGCGAGTTCAAGCACCTCGAGCACTTCTACTTCCACAACTTTCTCTACGAACACGTGTGGCAGGACAACAGCCGCCGGGCTGCGACGCAGACGCCCACCGAGCGGGTGCTGCGCACCTACGGGCGTGATTACCGCGTCATCCTCGTGGGGGACGCCACCATGAGCCCGTACGAGATTGCGCAGCCGGGCGGCAGCATCGAGCACTGGAACGAGGAGCCGGGCGCCGTATGGATGCAGCGCCTGTGCGCGGCCTTCCCGCGCCTGGTCTGGCTGAACCCGGAGAACCCGGCGCGCTGGGACTACACCCCGTCCCTGCGCATGACGCGCGAACTGGTGGGCGAGCGCATGTTCCCCCTCACGATTGCGGGCCTTGACAGGGCTATCGGCGAATTGCGCCGCCCCTTGAGTGCTGTTGGTTCGGCGCCGCCCGGTGCGGCCGCGACGTCCGTCACACAGGAGCCGCTACCGCCGGTTTCATAATAGCGGCGATGTACGCAACTATGGATGGTCTCGCCGAAACCGCTACGCGCATAGGCCCACGCCCGATGGTCGGGCTGGTGCTGACGGGCGGTGGTGCGCGCTCGGCCTACCAGGTTGGCGTGCTGCTGGCGCTGGCCGAGCTGCTGCCGCGCTCGCGCAATCCGTTCCCGATCATCGTCGGCACCTCGGCCGGCGCGGTGGCGGCGAGCGTGCTGGCCGCCGAGGCGCACCACTGGCGGCGCGCGGTGGCCGGTCTGGAGCGCGTGTGGGCCAACTTCCGCTCCGAGCAGGTGTTTCACGTCAACACGCGCCACATGATGCGCGCCGGGGCGCACTGGGTGTTGGCGCTGGTGTCGGGCGGGCTCGTGCTGTCGCCGCCCAGGTCGATGCTCGACAACAGCCCGCTGCGCGAGCTGCTGTCCGTGCACGTCGATTGCAGCGGCATCCGCCGCAGCATCGCGCGCCGGCACCTGCATGCCTTCGCGCTGTGCGCTACCAGTTACAGCAGCGGTCATTCGGTGGCGTTCTTCGACGGCGTCGACTCGATCCGCGACTGGTCACGCGTGCAGCGCCTCGGCCGCCGCACGCAGCTCACCATCGACCACCTGATGGCGAGCGCCGCCATCCCGCTGCTGTTCCCGCCGATGCGCATCGGCGACGATTTCTTCGGCGACGGCGCCATGCGCCAGCTGCACCCGCTCAGCCCCGCGATCCACCTCGGTGCCGAGCGGCTGCTGATCATCGGCGTGCGCCAGCGCCGCGCCGCCGGCGTCTCGGTCAGCCGCCTGCACACGACCATGCCGAGCCCGGGCGAGATCTTCGGCTACATGCTCGACACCCTGTTCACCGACCAGATCTACGGCGACCTGGAGCAGCTCGAGCGCATCAATGAGCTGGTGCACAGCGCGCCGGAGGCGACGCGCGGTGAGCGGCCGATCGAGACCCTCATGCTCGCCCCCAGCGTCGATCCGCGCGAGATCGCGGCGCGCCACGTGCGCGAGATGCCGCCGGGGCTGCGCGCGCTGCTGCGCGTCATCGGCGGTCGCGATGCCTCCGGCAGCCAGCTCGCCAGCTACCTCATGTTCGAGTCCGGCTACACGCGCGCGCTCATCGAGCTCGGCTACCGCGACGCCATGGAGGCGCGCACCCCGCTGCTCGCCTTCATGGGCGGGGAGAAGCTGCCGCAGGTGATGACCGCCTCGGGGGTCGCGCAGGTGACCTGAGCGGCCGGCGCGGCGGCTAGCTCTTGGCGCCGCCGGCGGCGCGCGGCCGCGGCTGGAACAGCGTCGCCCCGGGCTGGCCGCTGTGCCGCGCCGTCACCTGGCTGAACTCGGCCGCAAAGATCTCCGCCAGCCGGTCGACGATGTACACCGAGCGGTGCTGGCCGCCGGTGCAGCCGACCGCCACCGTGAGGTAGCCGCGGTTGCTGGCCTGGTATTCGGGCACGCGGCCGCGTACGAAGGTGGCGATGTCCGCCACCAGCGTCTTGACGTTGGTCTGGGTCTCGAGGAAGCGGATGACGTCGGGATCGCGGCCGGTGAGGTTGCGCAGGCCCGGCTCCCAGTAGGGATTGGGCAGGGCACGGGCGTCGAAGACGAAATCGGCGTCCCCGGGGATACCGCGCTTGAAGCCGAAGGACTCGAAGGTGATGGACAGCTTGCCGGCGGTGCGCTGCTCGACGCGCTTGTGGATGATGTCGCGCAGCGCGTGGACCGACAGGCGCGAGGTGTCGATCAGCAGGTCGGCGACCGAGGCGATCGGCTCGAGCAGCGCGCGTTCCATGGCCATCGCTTCGCGCAGCCCGATATCGCTGCGCGCCATGGGGTGCTTGCGGTGCGTCTCGCCGAAGCGCCGCAGCAGCTCGTCCTCCGAGGCTACCAGGAACAGCACCTCGCACTGCAGGCCGCTGCGTTTCAGCTCGTCGATCAGCTGCGGCACGCTCGCCACCTCGGCGACGGTGTTGCGGGCGTCCAGGCCGATGGCGGTGCGCTCGTAGGTCGACTCGCGGCTGCGCACCGTGTGCGACACGAACGGCTTGAGCAGCGCCGCGGGGATGTTGTCGATGCAATAGAACCCCAGGTCCTCGAGCATGTGCAGAGCCACGCTCTTACCGGACCCCGACAGCCCGCTGAGTATGATGATGCGCACGCGCCCATGGTCATCCAGCGGCCGGGCCGCTGCAAGTCCCGGGGCGCGGCGCCGTGACCTGCGTCAGGGACGCAGGGCGCGCACGTCGGCGGCGTGATGGTCGCCGCGCTTTTCCTTGTGTTTCTTGATGCAGCGGTCGAGTTTGTCCGCCAGCAGGTCGATGGCGGCGTACATGTCTTCGTCGCTGGCGTCGGCGTGGATGGCGTTGCCGCTGACGCGCAGCGTCGCCTCGGCCCTCTGGCTCAGCTTTTCCACCGTCAGCACACAGTGCACGTCGATGACGTGGTCGAAATGCCTGCCGATGCGTTCGAGCTTCTTCTCGACGTAAGTGCGCAGCGGGGGGGTGACCTCGACGTGGTGACCGGTGACGGTGAGCTGCATAAGCCTCTCCTTTGTTCGCGGTTACATCTGCTTGGATCCTGTACGCCGGCGCTCGTTCGAGGCGGCGATGCCCATGGCTTCGCGGTACTTGGCGACCGTACGGCGCGCCACCGGGATGCCCTCGCTCGAGAGCAGCTCGGCGATGCGGCCGTCGCTCAAGGGGGCCTCGGAGTCCTCGTCCTTGACCAGCTTGCGGATCTTGGCGCGGATCGCGGTCGAGGACGTGCCCGAGCCGTCCGCGCCTTCGACCTGGCTGGAAAAGAAATAGCGCAGCTCGAACACCCCGCGCGGGGTGTGCATGTACTTGCCGGAGGTGACGCGCGAGATGGTCGACTCGTGCATCGCCACCGCCTCGGCGATGTCCTTGAGGATCATCGGCCGCATGTGCTCTTCGCCGTGCTCGAGGAAGGCCGTCTGGCGTTCGACGATCGAGCGCGCCACCTTCATGAGCGTCTCGTGGCGGATCTCCAGGCTCTTCAGCAGCCAGCGCGCCTCCTGCAGCTGCGCGCGCATGGTGGCATGGCTGGCATTGCGGCCGATGAGGCTGGCGTAGCTCTGGTTCAGGCGCACGCGCGGCAGCGTCGCCGGGTTGATCTCGACTCCCCAGCCGTGCTCGGTGCGGCGCACGAACACGTCCGGCACCACGTACTCGGCGCTGCCCGCGCTGACGGTGGAGCCGGGGCGCGGATGGCAGGAGCGCACCAGGGCGAGCGCCGAGGCGATTTCCTCCTCGCTGGCGCGCAGCTCGCGCCGCAGCAGCGACAGCTCGCGCTCGGCGACCAGTTCCAGGTGGTGGCGGGCGATTTCCAGCGCGGTGGCGAAGCCGGGCGTGGCGGGATCGAGCTGCCGCAGCTGCAGCTCGATGCACTCGCCGACCGAGCGTGCGCCGACGCCGGGTGGGTCGAGCGCCTGCACGCCCTCGAGCACCTGGGCGATCTCCTCGGCGGACGCCTCGATCTCTGGCTTGAGCGTCTGGGCGACTTCTGCCAGCGACTCGGTGACGTAGCCGTCGTCGCTGATGGCATCGACGATGGCGCGCGCGATGGCCAGATCGCGCGGCGCGAGGCTGGCAAGCTCGAGCTGCCACAGCAGGTGCTCCTGCAGCGACTGGCCGCTCGCGTCGGCGTACTCCTGCTGGCGTTCCTCGTCGTCGCCGCTCCAGGGAGTCTCGGCCGGGCCGACGCTGTGATCGCTCCAGCCCTCATCGAGAACCTCGACGTTGGTCTCGGCGCTGCGCTCGGGGGCCTTGGGTTGCTCGGCGGCGGTCACCACCGCCTCGAAGGTGCCGGTGCCCTCGGTCTCTTCCATGGGCTCGAGCATCACGTTCGACTCGAGCAGTTCGCGGATGTGGGCCTGCAGCTCGAGGGCGGGCAGCTGCAGCAGCCGGATCGCCTGCTGCAGCTGCGGAGTCATGGTCAGTTGCTGACCGAGCTTCAGCTGCAGAGAAGGTTTCAGCATGGCTTATCAGGCGTGGAGGCCTCAGGCCAGCCCCCGTGATGCACTTCGTAACTAATTGGAAAACAATGCTTTTTTAGCTTCCAGGCCCCGGGAGCTTCAAAGGCGGAACGACTCGCCCAAGTACACCTCACGGACTTGGGGGTTGGCAAGGACTTCTTCCGCAGTCCCGGC
>Ga0070695_100002294_pt1 | contig 10962 bp, 11 predicted proteins | sample KBSK1252metaG_FD_65471 | JGI IMG/M metagenome (GOLD analysis project Ga0070695, IMG submission 65471) | Corn, switchgrass and miscanthus rhizosphere microbial communities from Kellogg Biological Station, Michigan, USA - KBS K1-25-2 metaG | ecosystem: Host-associated > Plants > Roots >...
AGGATCGAGTACTTCGACTCCGAGGCCCAGCCGCCGACGATGAAGCCGTAGATGCCGATCGAGCCGAGCGCGAAGATCGCGAGGAGGCCGATCGAGACGTTCGCGATCTCGCCGTTGATCCGCCAACCGTGCACCGTCCACCCCGGGCCCCACGGAATGAACGAGAAGGCGGCGATCGCGGTGAAGGCCGAGACGACCGGCGCGAGGATGTACGGAAGCTCGATCGCCGACGCGGGCGCGAACGCCTCCTTGCGGACGAGCTTCACGAGGTCGGCGATCGGCTGCAGGAGCCCGTACGGCCCCGCGCGGTTCGGCCCGTAGCGGAGCTGCATCCGGCCCATCACCTTGCGCTCGATCAGCGTCAGGTATGCGAAGAGGCCGAGCAGGATGTTGACGATGACGACCGCCTCGATGATCGCGATCCACCAGGGCTCCTGAGGCACTACGCCGGCACCTCCTCGGCCTTGGCGATCTCCACGATGCCTCCGAGACCGCTCGCGTGCTCGAGCGCGACGCGCGCGATCCCGTCGCGCAGGCGCCGGTTCACGCGAACCGGCAGTGTGATCGCGCTCCCATTCGAGCCGACGGTGGCGAAATCTCCGCTCGCGAGCTTGCGGCGTCGTGCGTCGCCCGCCGAGATCTCGAGCTCGGGCTGCGGCCGCTGGAACTGGAGCTCGGCAGTGCGCTCGACGGCGGCGCCCGAGAAGAGCGGCTTGTACGCGACGAGGCGGATCTCGCCCCGGCGAGCCTTCTGCTGCGGCTCTGGCAGTGACTCGCGTCCGACGTGCTCCTGCGCATCCGGGTAGAAGCGCAGCGGCGCCCGCTCGCCGACGTCGCCGAACGCGAGCCCGCCGTAGACGCGCTCGGAGACCTCGGCGAAGACGGCGGCCGGATACGGCGCCACGCCGACGTCGAACCGGGCAGCGAGCTGGGAGATCCAGTCGAGCTCGTCGAGGCACGGCGGCTCGACCGTGCGACGCAGCCGCTGCAGCCTGCCCTCGAGGTTCACGAAGGTGCCGTCGCGCTCGAGATAGCTCGTGCCCGGGAGGAGGAGATCGGCCCAACCGGCGGCTAGCCCGCCGTACATCGAGACGACGATCGTCGTCTCGGCCTGCTCCGCGAGCGCGCGAACGTTCTCGTCGGCGGCTGCCTCGTCCCCCGAGACGACGAGCAGGCCGATCGACTGCACGGCTTCGCCCTCGTCGTCGCAACACGCTGCCCACGCGTCGGCGACACCGCGGCCGTTCGGCGTCTCGGGGAGGTAGAACGCGCCGCAACCGTCGCGTCCGGCGAGTCCGAGCTTCTCCGCGAGCTTCGCGACCGTCGCTCCTCCGCGGCCTCCCGGGCCCGACCACACGAGGACGACACGCTCGGCCTCGGGGACGGCCGGGTCGTTCGTGTCGTCGACGACCTTGGCGCCGTTGCGGCGAGCCGACTTGATCCAGAGGTCGACCACCGGCGCGCGCTCGACGACGGGGACGTCGCCGAGCACGACGACGACGTCGGCCTCGCGGATCGCCGAAAGCGGGAGCCGGTAGGCGTCGAGGGCGCCCGAGATCTCCTCCGGCAGCATCGCCTGGTGCGAGTCGAGCCCGACGCGGAGCAGCTTCGCAAGCGCGTAGGCCTGCTCGACGGTCTCGGAGCCCGAGAGCACGGTGACGATGCGCCCGCGCGCCTCGCGCAGCAGCCGCGCAGCTTCGTCGACCGCCTGCTCCCAAGACACCGCCTCGAGCCCGTGGCGCCGCACGCGCTGCAGCGGCTGCGTGAGGCGATCTTCGGCCCGCAGATGCGTGAAGGCGAAACGTCCCTTGTCGCAGATCCAGCCCTCGTCGACCTCGAAATGGTTGCGGGAGAGGATCCGCTTAACCTTGCCCTCGCGCACGGTCGCGTTGATGTTGCAGCCGACGGGGCAGAGCCCGCACACGGTCGGGACGTCGACGATCTCCCATGGCCGTCCCTCGAAGCGGTACTGCGTCGGCAGGAGCGCACCGACCGGGCAGAGCTCGGTCACATTGCCCGTGAAGGCGCCGGTGTACGGCAGATCCTCGAAGGTCGTGATCACCGACATCGCGCCACGGTTGGCGGCGACAAGCTGCCCGTCCTCCGAGACGCCCTCGCTGAAGCGCGTGCAGCGGTAGCAGAGGATGCAGCGCTCGCGATCGAGCGAGATCGTGGGCGAGATCGGGATCGGCTTCTCGAACGTGAGCTTCTCGAAGCTCATCCGCGTGTTGCCGGGCCCGTAGCGGAAGGTGAGGTCCTGCAGCGGACACTCGCCGCCCTTGTCGCAAACCGGGCAGTCGAGCGGGTGGTTCACGAGGATGAACTCGAGCGTCCCGTTCTGCCCCTGTGCCGCCCGCTCGGAGGTTCGCGCCGTCTTCACGACCATGCCGTCCTGTGCGGTGAGGGTGCAGCCGGTCTGGAGCTTCGGCGTGCCCTCGACCTCGACGAGGCACATACGGCAGGCTCCGATCGGCGCGCCGAGCCGCGGCTCGTAGCAGAAGACCGGGATCTCGACGCCGGCGGCGAGCGCGGTCTCGACGATGCCTGTCCCCTTCGGGACGTGGACGTCGCGCTCGTCGATCGTGACGCGCACGAGCTCCGGCGTGCTCATACGAGCGCCTCCTGGCCGGCGGGCGTGTGCGCGTGCTGGTCGGACGGCGCGAGGATCCCCTCGAGCGACGACGAGCCTTCGAACGGACAGCCGCCGTGCTCGATGTGGGCGACGAACTCGTCGCGCCACTTGTGGAGGTAGCTCGAGACCGGGTAGACGGCGAACTCGCCGAGCGCGCACAGAACCTTGCCGAGGATGTTGTCGCCGACCGAATCGAGCAGCTCGAGGTCGGCGTGGCTCGCAGTGCCGTTCTCGATCGACTCGAGGATCTGCACCATCCAGCGTGTCCCGACGCGGCACGGCGTGCACTTCCCGCACGACTCGTGCGCGTAGAACTTCGTCGAGCGGATGGCGAGCTGCACCATGCAGCAGCGGTCGTCCACGACGATCAGCGAGGCTGCGCCGAAGAACGTCCCGATCGCGCCGAGCGAGTCGTAGTCGAGCGGGACGTCGATCTGGTCGGGCGTGAGCGCGGGCACCGACGAGCCGCCCGGGATGACCGCCTTCAGCTCGCGGCCGTCGGCGATTCCGCCGGCGTGCTCGTAGATCAGCTCGCGCATCGGCGTTCCCAGGTCGAGCTCGTAGTTGCCGGGCCGCGCGACGTTGCCGGACACCGAGAAGATCGCCGTGCCGGGAGAGCTCGGGACGCCGGTCTTCGCGAACTCCTCCGCGCCGATCTCGAGGATCACGGGGACCGTCGCGATCGTGCAGACGTTGTTGATCTGCGTCGGCGCCATGTAGAGGCCCTGGATCGGCGGGAACGGCGGGCGAGGCCGCGGCTGGCCGCGTTTGCCCTCGAGCGACTCGAGCAGAGCGGTCTCCTCGCCGCAGATGTAGGCACCGGCGCCGCGGTGGACGGTGATGTCGACGTCGCCGAAGATCCCGGCCTCGCGCGCCTCCGCGACCGCGCCGGCGAGGATCTCGTACTCGGTGAGGTATTCGCCGCGGATGTAGATGAAGACGTTGCGCGACTCGATCGCGTGCGCTGCGATGAGGCAGCCCTCGATCAGCCGGTGAGGCACCTTCGCCATGACCTCGCGGTCCTTGAAGGCGCCCGGCTCCGACTCGTCGGCGTTGACGACCAGGTACTTCGGTTTCGCGCTCTTGCGGTCGATGAGCGACGCCTTGCGTCCCATCGGGAAGCCGGCGCCGCCACGGCCGCGCAGGATCGCCTTCTCGAGCTCCGCGATCAGCTCGTCCGGCGTCATCGCGCGCGCCTTCTCGACGCCCTGGTAGCCGCCGATCGCGCGGTACTCGGCGAGCTGTGTCAGGTCGCGCTCGTCGGCGCCGGCGAGGAGGACTCTACGCTCCGCCATCGATCCCCTCGAGGATCTCGGCCACGGTGTCGGCCCGGACGTGCTGGTGGTAGCGATCGTCGACGGCGACGACGGTCGCGTAGCCGCAGCCGCCGAGACACTCCACCGCGCGGAGCGTGACCTCGCCATCGGGGGTCGTCTCGCCGGCGCGGATGCCGAGCTTCGATTCGAACGCCTCGACGACGCGCTGCGCCCCGCTGAGCGCGCACGGGAGATTCGTGCAGACGTCGATCGTGTGCTTCCCGACCGGCTCGAGATGGAGCAGGTCGTAGAAGGTCGCGACGGAGTAACAAAATGCCGGCGTTACCTCGAGCGCCTCGGCGGTCTCCTCGATCGCCTGGCGCGAGAGCCACCCGTGCTTCTCTTGGGCGAGCCGCAGAGCAGGAAGCGCGGCCGATCGCGATTCCTCGGGATACCGCGCCCGGATCTCCTGTACCTCCTCGTAAAAGGTCACCGGTCGGTGTCTCCCATCACCGCGTCGAGCGAGCCGACGACTGCGATCAGGTCGGCGACGAGCGTGTTCTCGAGACAGGTCGCGGTCGCCTCGAGCGCGGCGAACGAGGGTGCGCGGAAGTGGATGCGCCACGGCTTCGGCCCGCCGTCCGAGACGAGATAGCACCCCGACTCGCCGCGCGGCGACTCGACCGCGACGTAGATCTCGCCCTCGGGTACGCGAAATCCCTCGGTCACGATCTTGAAGTGGTGGATGAGGGACTCCATCGAGGTGTGGAGCTCCTCGCGCGGCGGTAGCACGACCTTGCGGTCGTCCGCGATCCACGGCATCGCGTCCATGCGCTCGAGCTTGTCGAGGCACTGGCGCACGATGTTCGTCGACGCCGCCATCTCGTCCATGCGCACGCGGTAGCGGTCGTAGACGTCGCCGTTCGGATAGACCGGAACGTGGAAGTCGACCTGGTCGTAGTGCAGGTACGGCTGGTCGCGGCGCAGATCCCAGTCGACGCCCGACGCGCGCAGGTTCGGGCCGGTCTGCCCGAGCGCGATCGCGTCATCTGCGGAGAGGACCCCGACTCCTTGCGTCCGCTCGAGCCAGATCTCGTTCCGGTCGAGGATGCCCTTGTAGTCGTCGAGCGCGCGCGGCATCAACTCGACGAACTTGCGGCACTCGGGATAGAAGCCCTGCGGGATGTCCTCGGCGAGCCCGCCGATCTGGAAGTAGCGGGTGTGCATCCGCTGACCCGTAACGAGCTCGAACAGGTCGAGGATCGTCTCCCGCTCGCGGAAGCAGTACCAGAACATCGAGATCGCCCCGAGCTCCAGCGCCGACGTGCCGAGGAAGACGAGATGCGAGTGGATCCGGTTCAGCTCACACAGGAGCATCCGCATCCACTTGGCCTTCGTCGGCACCTCGAGCTCGAGCAGCTTCTCGACGGCGAGCACGAAGACGAGCTCGTTGTTCTGGTACCCGACGTAGTCGATCCGCTCGGGGAAGGTGACGTCCTTCCAGTACGTCTTCGACTCCATCGACTTCTCGAAGCCGGTGTGGAGGTAGCCGATCACGGCTTCGACGCCCACTACCTCCTCGCCGTGCAGGTCGACGATCAGGCGCAGGACCCCGTGCGTCGACGGGTGGTTCGGTCCGAAGTTGACCTGGAGGACGTCCTCGCTGTCTCGCAGCTCGGCGGGGACGTCGAGGATGGTCGGGACCCGCGACGGGATCCGCGAGCCCTCGTACTGGCCGTCTGCGACGACCGGCCACCTGCGGGTCGTGGTCGGGGAAACCGTCGCGCTCATTGCTCGTCGCTGAAGCGGACGGGCTCGCCGCCGATCGGATAGTCCTTGCGCAGGGGGTGGCCTTCCCAGTCCTCCGGCATGAGCAGCCGCTCGAGGTTTGGGTGCTCGTCGAAGACGATCCCCATCAGGTCGTACTGCTCGCGCTCGTGCCAGTCGCAGGTCGGCCAGACCTCCACGACGCTCGGCACGTGCTCGCCCTCGTCGACCCAGCACTGGAGCCGCGCGCGCGGCGCGCCCTGTTGCAACGCGAGCAGGTGGTAGCTCACCGAGAAGCGCTTCGGCTTGAGCTCGGGCAGCGCCTGCAGCCCCTGCGTCATCGGGCGCATCAGGTCCCGGCCGCTCGCAGTGCCGATGTAGCCGGACACGCCCTTTCCGCCCCAGCCGAGGTAGTCGGTGGCGACGACGTCGACGCAGACGTTGAAGCCGAGCTCGTCGCGTGCGTGCTCGCACGCCTCGCGGATCCGCCCCGCCTCGATCGTCACCGTCGGCATCTCGGGCCCGTCGCGGTGCGAGACGTAGCCCGGAACGCGTGCCCAGTCGCTCAAGTCGCCACCCCGGTGCGCTCGTAGGCGGGAGGCACGCCTGCGAGGTGCGCCTCGTGGAGGCGGATGATTCCCTCCATCAGCGCCTCCGGCCGCGGCGGGCAGAACGGGACGTAGATGTCGACGGGGACGATGCGATCGACGCCCTGCAGGATCGTGTAGTTGTTGAACATCCCGCCCGAGCTCGCGCAGACGCCCATCGCGATGACCCACTTCGGCTCGAGCATCTGGTCGTAGATCTGGCGCAGCGGCTCCGCCATCTTGTGCGCGACGCGGCCCGAGACGATCAGCAGGTCGGCCTGGCGCGGGGAAGAGCGGAACGCCTCCATCCCGAAGCGCGCGATGTCGTAGCGCGCCGAGACGATCGACATCATCTCGATCGCACAGCAGGCGAGGCCGAACGTGTCCGGCCACATCGACTTCGTCTGCGCCCAACGCACGGCCTTCTCGAGCGTCGTGATCCCGAGCGCGCGCTCGAGCTCGTCGACGCCGAGCTCCTCCTCGAAGCGCGACGGCCCCTTCGTGGGCCAGAGCAACCGCTCCGACTGGAGCCCGTAGTCGCGCAGGCGTGTCGGCTGCTCGTCAGCCACGGCCCCGGCGCTCCTGGCTCGTCGCTCGCAAACGCGACAAGCGAGCGAGGTGTGGACAGTACGAGTGGTACGGCCGCGCCGAGTGAGCGCAGGCGCGCGCCGTGAGCGGCAAGAGCGCGTCGCGGAGCCCGGCTCTGCCGGGCGGGAGCGATGCGCGGCCGGGGGCGTCGGTCACCAGTTCAGCGCTCCCTTACGCCAGATGTAGACGTAGGCGACGAGCAGGATGACGATGAAGAAGGCGAGCTCCGCGAACCCGAACCAGCCGAGCGCGTGCAGCTGCACGGCGAGCGGATAGAGAAAGACGATCTCGATGTCGAAGACGATGAAGAGCATCGCCGTGAGGTAGAAGCTGACGCTGAAGCGCTGGCGCGGCAGCGGGCCCGTCGAGACGCCCGACTCGAACGGCACCGTGCGAGCACGGGTGCGGGCCGCCGGGCGCTGCGAGAACTTGAACGACATCCACAGCATCGACGCTGGGATGACCAGCGCGAGGAACCCGTAGATCAGAAATGGCAGCCAGCTGTGGAGCATCTACTTCGCGCGTTCTCCCCTTGCCCGTTCGCGCATCCGAAGAACTCACCGAACGGCTGACGTTATCAACGGCGCATGGCCCGCACTTGCGGGTACCGAAACCCTGTAACGGAGCCTGCAGCGGCTGTTACAAAGTCCGGCGTTTGGCTGGAAGCACCAGCGGCAAAGCCGCTGGTGCCCGGCGGTAGACCGCGCGCTTATCGGCGCGCCCGGGGTGCCGTCCGCGTCACCGGGTGAGCGGAAGGCACGTTGCTACGATGCGACGCAGATGGAGATCCAGGAGCGCACCGAGAGCATCGTCTCCCTGACGCCCGCAGCCGCGGCGAAGATCCGTGACCTGATGGCCGGGGAGGAGGACGTCTCGGTGCTGCGCGTCGCGATCGAGGGCGGCGGTTGCTCCGGTTTCCAGTACGGCCTCGGCTTCGACCGCGGTGCCCAGGAGGGCGACCTCGAGTTCGACTGCGAGGGCGTCAAGGTCGTCGTCGACCCGTTCAGCGCGCCGTATCTCTCCGGCGCCCGGGTCGACTATCTCGAGACGATCCAGGAGTCCGGGTTCAAGATCGAGAACCCGAACGCCGTCTCTTCGTGCGGCTGCGGCCACTCGTTCCAGGTGGCCGAGGGCGAGGCGCCCGAGGACGCAGCCGGCGGGTGTGGTTCCGGCTGCGCCCACTGACGCTGCTGGTGTCACCCCACTAGTTCGAGGAAACGCGCGTCCTCCCGGAGCGACGCGAAGTCGTCGTCGGCCCGTGCGTTCTCCTTGAACTTCGGCCACTTCTCCACGGACTCGCTGAGCGTTTCGAGCGCCTCCTCGCCACGGCCGAGCATGCTCTGCATGCAGGCGATGTTGTAGAGGATCAGGGCGTTCCCCGGATACTTCTCGAGCGCCACATGGCACGCGGCGAGCGCACCTTCCCAGTCCTGCTGGTTGTAGTGCTCGAAGAAGTCGTAGAGCTCGGCGCCCGGCGGCGGGCGGTACGCCTCGCCGCGACGGCCGCCGACGGAGAGGACGATCGTCTCGTCGCTTGTCGCGACCGCCTTCCGTGTCGCCCCCGGCTGGACGAAGACGACTGTGCCCTGTGGTGCGTCGATCTCCTCGCTGTCGAGCGTGAACGTTGCGCTTCCCTGCACCACGACGTACAGCTCCTCCTGGCCGTCGGCGCCGGGGCCGAGCTCGTCGTGCTCCCCGACGACGTCATCGCCGGCCTTCGCCTGGTAGCTGGCGCTCGCGCCGAAGGCGCCTATGTCGAGCGTGCGACGGAGCCGGATGTACACCCGGTCGCCGTCACCTTCGCGGCCCTCCTGGGGAAGTGAAAGTGCGCGGTAAGCAGTCTCTGTGGTTGCCATACCTGCCTCCTTGAAGGTCGAGTGTTGAGCGCGGCGGCGCGAAGCTGCGCCGCGCGATCTTCGTGGACGAGCTGGGCGAAGTGCGTGTCTGACACGTGCATGCGGCGCCTCCTTCCTTGGCGTCGAGTATCTTGAGATCGAGAAACTAACAGATGAGGTATCTTGACGTCAAGAGAAATTTCATGAACACTTCGCACATGTCCAGACCAAGGAACAGCGGAGAGCGGGATCACGTCGACACCTTCCTCCAGGAGATCAGCGCCGATCTGCCGTCCGACCTCGACTTGACGGTCGAGGGGATCGTCGACCGGATCGGCGGCATCAACCGGCGCATCAAGTGGATGCACGAGGAGACGCTCGATCAGCTCGATCTCACGATGAGCGACTGGCACGTGCTGACCTCGTTGCGCTGGGCGGGCGAGCCCTACCGCCGCAAGGCCGGCGAGCTTGCGCGCCGCGCGGACCTGACGAGCGGCGCGATGACGAGCCGGCTCGACGCGCTCGAGAACGAAGGCCTCGTCCGCCGCCTGCGCGATCCGGACGACCGCCGTAGCGTGCTCGTCGAGTTGACGGAGAAGGGTCGCGAAAAGCACGGGCAAGGCCTGGGGATCCAGGGCGCGAAAGAGGCGCTCCTGGCGGAGGCGCTGACCGCTCAGGAGAAGGAGCAGCTCAACGGCCTCCTGCGGCGCGTGATGATCACGCTCGAAGGCCGGTATCCGGGAAAGCACGACTAGCGGCGACTAGCATCGGCGCCGTTATGCGCGTCGCCGTCGTCGGATCGGGCCCCGCGGGCTTCTATGCCGCGGGCGCCCTGCTGTCCGCCGATCCGCCCGCCGAGGTCGACATGATCGAGCGGCTGCCCACGCCGTGGGGTCTCGTTCGGCTCGGCGTCGCTCCGGATCACCCCAAGCTCAAATCGGTCTCGCGAGCGTTCGAGCGGATCGCCGAGCAGCCGGGCTTCCGCTTTCTCGGCAACGTCGAGTTCGGGCGGGATGTCGAACACGCCGACCTCATGCACCTTTACGACGCCGTCATCTATGCCGTCGGCGCACAGACCGACCGGCGGCTTGGGATTCCAGGGGAGGATCTGCCCGGCTCGTGGGCGGCCACCGAGTTCGTCGCCTGGTACAACGGCCACCCCGACTACCAGGAGCTCGCCTTCGACCTTTCGGTCGAGCGTGTGGTCGTGATCGGGAACGGCAACGTGGCGCTCGATCTCGCCCGGATGCTGGCGCTCACCCACGAGGAGCTCGCGCCGACCGACGCGACGGACGCCTCGATCGCGGCGATCGCGAGCGCGCCAATCCGCGAGATCGTCGTCGTCGGCCGCCGCGGCCCTGCGCAGGCCGCGTTCACGACGCCGGAGCTGCAGGAGATGGGGGAGCTCGCGGGCGCTGATGTCGTCGTCGACCCCGCCGACCTCGAAGGTGCGCAGCCCCAGGGCACGAACGCCGAGCGCAACGTAGCCGTGCTACAGGAGCTCGCCGCCCGCGCGCCGAATGGCAAGCCGCGCCGCGTCGTCTTCCGCTTCTTCGAGTCGCCGGTGGCGATCCTCGGCGAGGACCGTGTCGAGGGAGTCGAGCTCGTCCGCAACGAGCTCGACGCGGATGAACGGGCGGTGCCGACCGACGAGCACGAGAAGCTGCCGTGCGGCCTCGTCTTCCGCAGCGTCGGCTACCACGGCGTCGAGTTGCCCGGCGTGCCGTTCGACGCGCGAAGCGGCACGATCCCCAATGACGGTGGCCGCGTCGAGCCGGGCGTCTACTGCGCGGGCTGGATCAAGCGCGGCCCGACGGGCGTGATCGGGACGAACAAAAAGGACGCGACCGAAACCGTGCAGCTACTGCTCGAGGATGCAGCGGCGGGGCGGCTCGAGGCCAAGCCCGACGCGAGCGCCGTGGCCGTCGACGCGCTGCTCGCAGAGCGCGGCGTCCAGGTTGTCGAGTACGACGGCTGGATGGCGATCGACGAGGTCGAGTGCGCCGCAGGCGAGAAAGCCGGCCGGCCGCGGGTCAAGCTGTGCACGTGGGACGACCTGATCGCCGCCGCAAGGCGCATCGCGGCGAGTCGCTAGTCGCAGTCCCGTCCCTCGAAGGAGGGATGCCTGGTCGGCTCTCGCGTCCGATGGACCCGGCATGGACACCCTTGCGGTCGAGTGCCTCCAGTGCGGGACGACCCGCATGACGCGCCGCGACCAGTTCAAGCACCACTTCGAATCTCCGGAGTGCCCGGAGTGCGGCTACCTCGGATGGATGCCCGTGCTCCAGCCGGCGAAG
>Ga0070695_100002295_pt1 | contig 10960 bp, 9 predicted proteins | sample KBSK1252metaG_FD_65471 | JGI IMG/M metagenome (GOLD analysis project Ga0070695, IMG submission 65471) | Corn, switchgrass and miscanthus rhizosphere microbial communities from Kellogg Biological Station, Michigan, USA - KBS K1-25-2 metaG | ecosystem: Host-associated > Plants > Roots >...
GCCGCCACCCCTGAGAAAACCAGCGCCGCCAGCACTATTGGCGTGACATTGAGCAGCAAGGTCGGAGTAGCCTGATCGGGACTGGCGAGCGGCGCGAGTCTGCCCGACAGCACCAGAGCCTTGACGCCGATGCCGACTCCGAAATAGAGAAGCAGCACGAGCACCAGGCCGAGCGTCTTTAGCAGCGGATACCATTTGAGCTGCAGTGGATCACGCAGCATGTAGTACTTGTGCACCGCCTGCGGCTGGCCCAGCGATCCCATCGAGAAGACGAAAAAGAATGAGAGCGCGGCGAGCGGTGTGAGCCGGCCCCATGGTCCGAGAAACACCGGCTCGTGCGCCAGAATCGTGCGCGAGATCGGGCCGAGTCCGCCACCGACGTTCAGCACGAACAGAAAGACGAGAACCGAGGCGATCGCCATCAGCGTGCCCTGAAACACGTCGTTGTAGATCCCCGCGAGAATCCCGCCCGACGCCGAGTAGGCGAGAGTGACGCCCATCCCGATCCAGATCCCCCACCCGAGACCGACGCCGAAGATCGAATTGATGACGACACCCATGGCGAGCGCGTTTGTCGCCATGTAGCCGACGATTCCGACGAGAATCGCGATCGCCGACAGTCCCTGTGCGCCGCGCGACCGGTATCGCGCGCCGATCGCATCGGGAATGGTGATCAAGCCACGCACTTCGGCGAGCAATCGCATTCGCTTCGCCAGCACCCACGCTCCCATCACGTTCGTAACGGCTGCCGGAAGCACGATGTACATCGCGCCCAAACCCGCGGCGTAAATGAAGCCCGGCCCGCCGATGAACGCGAAGCCGGACACGGAAACGGACACCGATGCGACGGTAAGCGCGATGAGCCCGATGCCGTTGCCGGCAACGAAAAAGTCCTTCGCCGTTCGCGTGCGGCGCGCCGCCCAGATGCTGATCGCGACAATTGCTGCAAAGTAGAGGGCGCCGACAGTGATGACGGCCGGTTGAGCCGCTGATGGCAGCGCCACCTGCAGCGCCGGCGCCACGTCGAGCATAGGACTCATTCGCCGGCTTGCTCGGCGGTTGATGCTTCTTTCGTGGTACTCCGCGCCATCGCCCGCACACGCTCGACATCTTCGGCAGAGAGCGTCAAGGTCGCGAACGTCATCGCATAGGCGACCGGCAGTACGATGATCGGCAGCAGTCCTATGCCGTAGATCACTATCGCTGCTCGCGCCGGCAGACCCAGCCACAGCTTGCTCAACGGGCTCTCGGTTGCGGGCATCGCCAACGCCGCCCCAAAACCGATCACCAGAATGAGGATCACGAAGGCGAATGGAAACTTGAGCGGCCCGATTCCAGCTTTTCCTCGCACCGCGCCGAGAATCATGATTGCGCCCAACGCGACGGGAATCCCGACGGCCAGAAGCCACGGCGCCCAAACCGGCGTACCGCCTTTGCTGAATGCGGCAGCGTACCCGCCGGCGATCGCGATTATCGAGAGGAACAAGGCAGCGAGCGCGAAACGCCTCGTCATAGCAGCGCCAGCAGTGCGAACGTCGCTAGCCAGTGCTCTCCCATGTACTCCCCAGCGACGTGCGGCAGACTCGCCGAGAGATGCTTCTTGGCGGCATCCAGAGCGATGGTGCGGCGCGGATCGTTAGCCGGCCACGCCTGCGCGATCGATCGCCAGCACCATGCGCGACTGAGATTCAAGCCGTCGAGGTGCGCGATCTTGCCATCGCTCCGATCACTGACGATGGCCGGGTCGAACAGCGTCACCGGCTCTCTCACCGCCAGGCGCGGCAGAAATCCGTCGAGCCACGTCGAGTAGGCCGCGGCTCCGAGCACTCGTCGCATGCACTCCGCTTCCATCAACGCGCTGGAAAGAAAATCGTCGCCGCCAGGCTCCCACGCCTGGCAATCGACGTCATTGCGATACCAACCCCTCGCTTTTTCGGTGAGGGCTTTGCGCAGAGTGTCATTGCTCGAGACTTCGGCGTACTCGAGCGCGAGCGTGATCGCGAAGGCGCTGTTGAAGTGAGTTCCAACCCGTATCGGGTACGTAGCCTTTGGCAGGAAGTCCAAAAACCGCTTTGAAAAAACCTCCGCCAAGGGCGCAAGAGCAGCGCTCCAGCGTTTCGCCGTTTTGCTTTCGTGGCGCATCAGCTCCGCGGCGAGCATCAGCAACCACGCCCACCCGTATGATCTTTCGAAAGTTCCACGCAATGGTTGCTTCAGATACCGGAGCTCACCTCGCACCTTCGCCACGGTCAGTTGGGTATTCAGGAGCTTCTCGATCGGGCCCGCTTCATCGATGTTAGGAAAGAGTCGCAAGATCGTGGCGATCAGCCAATAGCCGTGCACGCATGAATGCCAGTCGAGACTGCCATAGAAGACCGGGTGCAGCTGCCGCGGCGATTTGATGTCGCGCGGACCGGACAGGATGTGCTGCAGAGCGTTGGGGTATTCACGCGTCGCGTGGGATAGCACCAGCCGGGCAAAGTGCGACGCGACCTTCGGCGTCAATGCGTGACTCTCGATCAATGCCGGAAAACCAGGATGTTCATCAACAGAATGTTCGCACCGAGAAGGAGTAACGCTGTTGGAATCTGGACCTTGATCACCGCGTTTTCATCTGGAAGCTCGAGCAGCGCCGTGGGGACGATGTTGAAGTTTGCCGCCATCGGGGTCATCAGCGTTCCGCAGAACCCGGAGAGCATGCCGATCGCCGCCATGATTGTCGGGTCGCCACCGAACTTCTGCACGATAAGCGGCAGGCCGATTCCCGCCGTCATCACCGGAAAGGCGGCAAACGCGTTGCCCATGATCATCGTGAACACCGCCATCCCAATCGCGTACGTGGTGACGACTGCGAAGGGATGATTCAGGGGAATCCATTTCTGCGCGATTCCTGACACCACGTTACCAACGCCCGCGAGCGCGAACAACGCGCCGAGGGCGGCAAGCATTTGCGGCAGCACTGCGGCCCAGCCGACCGCATCGAGCAGTCGACGCGCCTCCCGGATCGGCGCCGCCAGTGACGGCTTGAGCATCATCATCCCAACGGTGAGCGCCACGATTGTGGCTATGGCAAGCGAGATCACCGTCACCTGTTTCAAATCGACGAGCGGCGCACCGTTCACGCTGATCCGCTTGAACAGAACCGTTCCGAGGACTGTCACCGCCGGAATGGTGAGCGCGGGGATGAAGAGCTTGTTCCCCCAGCGTTGCGCACTCTCTTCACGTTCTTCCCGGGTCCTGCTCTCGCCTTTGCCCTGTCCCAGCCCGCGAATGCTGGCGACGAGCACCATCGCGATAACCAGAAACCCATTCGCCAGATCCGGCAGGTAGGAGCCGGCGAGGAACGTGACGGCGTAAATCCCCCAGAACGCCGTGTTGTTGAATCGCCGCGGATTGTTTCGATCGCGTGCATTCACGATCGAAACGCCCGCCATCATCAGCCCCATAAGCCAATAGACGTGCTCGAGTGTGATCACGCGTCTTCCGATTTCACTGCCAGCTCCGCGCGCAGACTCCGCTCGAGGAGGACGAGTCGCACGCAGTGAATGATCAGCGCGCAGATCGCGGTCGGAATCGCCCAGATGGCGAGCTGAGTCGGCTCGACGCGAATTCCGTTCTGATCCAGGAAGCCGCGAATCAGGAGGATCGATCCGATGGCGATGAAGATGTCTTCGCCAAAGAAGAGCGCGATGTTGTCGACGGCGGCCGCGTGAGCTCGAATCCGGTGACGCGTTTTCTGCGGCAGCTCTCCGTATTTGTTCTCCGCCGCGCCTTCGGCCATTGGCGCGATCAGCGGCCGCACCATCTGCGGATGTCCTCCCAGCGACGTCAGCCCCATCGCGGCCGTGATCTGACGAACCGCGAAATAGACGAGCAGCACGCGTGACGTCGTCGCAGTGTGCAATCGCGCGACGACCGCTCGTGCCCGCTCCTTGAGGCCGGCGTGCTCGAGCAGCCCAATCACCGGCAACACCAGCCACACGATCGCCACATAGCGGCTGGTGATGAACGCCTTGCCGAACGCCGCTACCACTTCGAGCGGTCCGAGCCCGCCCGCAATCCCGGTTGCCAGTCCAGCCACCGTGACCACCAGCAGCGGATTGATCCGCAGCACGAACCCGACGACGACAATGACGATTCCGATCAGTGAAAACATGAAGCTGGTAAGGCCTCCGGATCCTGATACTGAATACTGGAGGCACAAACTTCGGAATCGGGCACGAGTGCTACAAGGTCATCTCAGATTGTCGCCGTTGCGGATTCCAGGTGTGACGCTCGTTCCGGGCATCCTTGAGCCATGCGTACAGCGCGTCGTAAACGACGAAACCATGGCGTAGTTGTTCGTGGTCGTCGCTGAATAGCCGCGACAACCCAAGTGACACGGCCAATAGTCCGGCGCACTGTGGAGCGGCATCGAGGCGATCCGTGTCCGCACCGCGGACAATGCGGGCCAGGTCGGCCAGCGCTGGATCCTGAACTCCGTATTTCTCCAGGAGTGCATCGAAGCTGCAAAGGGCTCCTTCGTGAGACAGCTCGACGCCCTCGACATCGTACGGTATTGCGCCCGTCTCTGCGGCGACGCGGTGGACGTCATTGGGCGGAACGAACAGAAACTCGGGTTGCTTGTCGATGAATCTGGCGATCAGCCACGGACACGCGACCCGGTCGATCTTCGGCCGCTCTCTGGTAACCCATTTCATGCTTCCTCCCCTCAAAATCGTCGAGCAACCAGCGCGAGAGCTATTCGCGCTGCTTGCTGAAAAACTCGTAGAGGTCGTCGAGCAGGGCGCTCCCGCGGTCGATGCGCTTTGTGTCGTCTTCGTATGCCTGCACGATGCCGCGGATCATCGCCGCAGTGCCGGCCGTCTCCGGTCGGTTGAATCGATCGTCCTTGCAATCGATGTCGTGAACCACCTCACCGATCGCCCTCAGCGCCCGATCCCGAAGGCCGAATCGGCGCACGAGCGTCTGGAACGTGCAGTCCTCCCCGACGTGGGTGTACTCCGCTTCGAACATGTCGAACCGCAGCTCACCCTTCTTCGGGCGATAGCCCCGGGCCGCGACGAACTTGAATCGCGCTTTTTTGTCTATGAACCGCCGTATCAGCCAGGCGCTGGCAATTCGATCGACGTGAACTCCTTCGCGCGTCACCCAGGTGCTTCCCGAGCGGACCTTGTCCGGCGCGGCCGCGCCGATCAGATCGCGGTCATTCGAAGTCACTGCCTCGTTGGCTAGCATCGCATCCAGCTCCTCATCGGTTATTCCTTCCACGAACTCCGCCTCGGCGATCACGGCACTTCCGCCTTCGGCCTCGACCTCCCGCCGCAGCCAGGCGAAGTCCTCCATCGCTTCGTCGCTCGCCGGCAGGGCATACACCGTCTTCTTCACCGGGGCGGCGCCCAGCCGGCGCAGCCGACGTCGGATCTTTACCCTGAGGTAGTCCGGCTTCGGCGGCAGCTGATGGATGAAGAGCAGCCACCGCCGGCCGCCGGGGCGCCCTTGCGCTCGTGATTCTGTCGAAGCATCCATTGATTCTATTGTATCATCACTGATCCGGACCGTCAATCTGCGAGGAGGCCATGCGGGTTCTTGATTCCGGCGATGTCTACCGGCTACTCGACATGGAGTCCTGCATCCGGGAAGTCGAGAATGCTTTCCGCGCTCGCGGCGAGGGACGCCGGGCGTCGAGTGCGGTCGCCGGCCTCGAGCTCAATGGCGGTGCCCTCCACGCAAAGCTCGGCGCGCTCGATCTGTCGCGCAGTTACGCCGCGGTAAAGATCAACGCCAATTTCCCGGACAACCCCGCCCGATTCGGCCTACCGACCATCCAGGGCATCGTCGTCCTCTTCGACGCCTCCACTGGTGAGCCACTCGCCTGCATGGACTCGGGCCCGATCACCGCCTTGCGTACCGCCGCTGCATCAGCAGTTGCCGCTAGATATCTGGCGCTGCGCTCCGCGTCTTCAGTTGCCCTCATCGGATGCGGGACCCAGGCGCGCGCGCACGTCATCGCGCTTCGCCACGTGCGGCCAATCGAGCGCATCGTCGTCTTTGATGCCGATCGCAATACTGCCGATCGCATCGCAAAGGAGTTGGCGAAAGACGGAAAGGTGTCGGTGAGCGTCGCGGATCACCTTCAGCAAGCGACTACTGGCGCCGAGATAGTAGTCACCTCGACACCGTCGCGAACCGCATTCCTCGACGTTGGTTCCGTCAGCCGTGGAACCTTCATCGCCGCCGTGGGCGCCGACAACGAGCACAAGCAGGAAATAACCCCGGCGCTGCTGCGTGCGAGTGCGGTCGTCGTCGACGATCTGGATCAGTGCAGCCGAATCGGCGACTTGCACCACGCCATCGAACAAGGGGTCATGCGCAGGGAGGACATCCGCGCGTCGCTCGACCAGGTCGTCGCCGGCCGCGTATCCGGCCGGCTCAATGAAACGGAGACGATCATCTTTGACAGCACGGGCGTCGCGATCGAAGACGTGGCGGCGGCGGCCGTCGTCTACGAGCGCGCCGAGCCGAGCCCTGCGGCTAATTCGTGAATCGCAAGATCGACCTTATGCTAACGGCCGATCCAGTAGTTCACCTTCACCTGGAACACGTTCGTCGGCCGGTCGCGGAAGATCGCACGGTTCTGCGAGCCGAAATCGAAGTTGCCGTTCGTGTCGCTTCCCGTGCGGCTCTGGGTCCAGACGAAGAACACCGTCGAGCCGGGACGATATTCCCACCGCAGCACCGCGTTGCCGATCAACGACCGGAAAGTGAAGTCAGGATCGTCGAAGCTGAATGGCGCGGCCGGCCCGGCTCCGTCCGGATCGACCGTATACTGAGCGTTCGTCGTCGCCGTCGCCGGTGTGCGGACGATCGTACCGATGTCCTGACCATAAACGAGTTTGTGATACGTGCGCGGCCGCGCAAACTCGCGAAATGCCGAATACGCTCCACTGGAAATGAACGGCTGGGCGTACACCTGCAGCGTCAGATTCGGATTGAAGGTCCAGTTGACGCGCGTGTCCAGCGAAAGCGTTCGCGTCTTGATGAAGGCGAAGACGTAGCGGCTTCCATAGAAGGACACCGCCGTTGGGTCCGTCACCGTCGTCACGTACTGGGCGGCGTCTTCATCCGCCGAGAAGCTCGGTGTCAGACTGATGAAGACGTTGGTGGCCGGCTTGAGCGCCAGACCGGGCTGCAAAATCAATGTATGAGTGGGAGCATTTACACCGCGGCCGACTTGCACGGTGAAATCCGCAACCGCCTTTTGGCGCGCATCGCTCGAGACCTCGAGCATGCCGAACTTGTAGCCGGTCCTCATCACCACCGGCCCGCCACGCGTCAATTGATCATCCAGCGTTGTCGGATGATAGATCACGAAGCTGCGGATCTTCCAGTAGTTGAGAAACATGTTCTCATAGTACGCCTGCGCCTGCGCGTCGGTGCGATCGCCATCGTAATTGAACCGCTGCTGGGCACCGGCGAGCCACGTCACCTCGCGATACCAGGACCCCGGCGTCGACCACTGATGCCCGATGTTGGCGTTCATCCACTTGTAATCGGTTTGGCCGAGGAACGAGAGATCGTTCACCTCGAAGCCGGGGCTGCGCCAGTTTTGCGCGGTCTCCCACAGCCAGTTGCCGTTTTCCTTGGCGACGCGCGTGTAGAACCCGTAACCCTGGAGCGAGTTTCTGCTGGGATCGTACTTCACGTCGAACAAGCCGTCGGTCGTAACTCTGCGATCCGGACGCTGAAAGTAATGCGTGCTCGACTGCTGCGTCGCATCCATCACCGACTCCGATCCGGCGACATCGGAGACCAGCACCGATCCGATCCATGAGTAGGTTCGCTGGGACCACCGGTGATTCCAGTCGATGCCGCCAGCCTCGGCGTGACTGCGCAGCCTGTCGCTGACGATGGTGTCGTTCATCTGTCGCAGCGTCGATGTGAACGCGCCGCCGATCGTCGTCGCACCCTGATTCAGATCCTTCTTGATGCGGCCGACGAAATAATTCGTAAGCGGCTCGACGAGCTGCGTCTGCTCCGGAGCGCCGAGCGCCGTTACGTAACGCGCCGACTCTCGATTGGTGACCGCGTCGAGCAAACCCACTGTGTAGCCACCGCTGGTGCGGCCGGTGATCTTACCCGCGCCGAGGATGGTGGTGTTGTCGGGAGTGTCCGCAAAATCCGAGTTGTTGCTCACCCACCCGTTCAGCTGCGGTGGTCTGCCAATGCGCCGCGAATAGAAAACGTCCAGACTCGACGTGTTGCTGCAGAAGTAGCAGTTGAAGTTTCCGAAATCGAACGCGCTGCTCCCAGCCACGAAGAACGGCCGCTTTTCCTGGTAGTACGTCTCGTAAGCGGACAGGTTGATCGTCGCGGGATCCACCTCCACTTGGCCGAAGTCCGGATTTATAGTCGCGTCGAGGGCGAGGCTCGGCGTGAGCAGATACTTCATGTCGGCGCCCGCGCTCACACGGCCATAATTGTTGTTGTGATAAGGATCGCCGGGTGTCGCGTACTTGAACTGCTCCCGCGACTCGACATAGGGCAGCAGCTCCAGCTGCCGCGGCTGCGGTCCGATGACGAGCCCTGTCAGCGAGCCGTAATAGGCGGGCCCGCCCGCTTCGTTCAGCTTCCGGAAGGACCACATGTCCTGTTCGTGCAGCCGATCCGTGTACCGCCAGATCTGCATTCCCCACGTCTGCAGGCTGTCGCGCGAGAAGCGCAGCTGCGAGTACGGGATCCGCATCTCCGCCGTCCAGCCGAGTGAATCGACCCGCGTCGCGGCTTCCCAGATTGGATCCCACGACGGATCACCGTTGAACTGATCGCCACGCACGCCGGCCGGATTCACCTCGAACCATGCCTGGTCGATTTTGTTGTGATAAGGATCGAGGACGACGATGAGCTTGTCGCTGGTCAGGGAATTGAACGCGCCGTTGTTTCCGTTCGAGTCGAGCAGCTGATCGCGTCGTGAAACCGGCGCGATAATGCCGTGGGGGCCCAGGCTGTCATACATCCGCGCCCCGATGTAGAGCGCGCGCTCACCGAAGAGAACTCTCACCTCGGTGCGCTGGCTTGGCGCCGCACCTTCGCGTGGCTGCTGCTGATGGAAATCCGTGATCGGCGTTGCTCTCGCCCATGCCGCCTCATCGAGCTTGCCATCGACGACGATCGTACCCGTCACCGATGTCGCCGTTGCGACCGGCAGCGAGATAGAGCTGGTTTGAACGGTCTGCGCCTGGAGCGTGATGGTCCCTGCGAGGGATACGGACGCGAGAAATGCAACCGTGCGTGCGGACAGGATAGGCATCAACGAGTTTTTTGGACGGTGGTTTGTATCTAGGACAACCATACCATACGGCAAGGTTTTAATTCTGTTTCGCCGGCAAGTGACACCCCATTGCGGGCGAATGCATCCTGACCGCTGCCTCCCCAATAGATTGTCTGCAACGCTCTTGCCCAACGAATGAAAAAGTTTCGACCGGATGAACTTCCTTCCCTGGTTGATCTCGAATCCGCCGCGGATCTCGTGTATCGCTCGATGGCACCGACACCCCAGTATCGGTGGCCCCTCCTCGATGCACGAGCCGGCACGGCCGTCTGGGTAAAGCACGAGAACCACGCACCCACCGGCGCATTCAAGGTGCGAGGCGGTCTCGTCTACACGGACGAGCTCTCCCGCTCGAGTGAGAAGCCAGCCGGAGTTATCTCCGCCACCAGGGGAAATCACGGTCAGTCGATCGGATTCGCGGCTCGTCAAAACGGGATTCACGCCGCGGTCGTCGTCCCTGTCGACAACAGCGTCGAGAAAAATGCCGCTATGCGCGCGCTTGGCGTCGAGGTCATCGAACAGGGTCACGACTTTCAGTCGGCCGCCGAGACCGCTGACCAGATCGCCGCCAGTCGCGGTTGGCACCGGTTCCCTTCGTTTCACCCGTTGCTCGTGCGCGGCGTTGGGACCTACGCGCTCGAGCTGCTGCGCGCGGTTCCTGATCTCGACACAGTTTACGCTCCCGTCGGAATGGGCAGCGGATTGTGCGGCATCATTGGCGCGCGCGATGCGCTCGGCTTACGCACCCGCGTCGTCGCCGTCGTCTCTCGGCAAGCGCCCGCTTTCGCGCTTTCATTGAGAGAGAGCCACGTCATCTCGCACGAGGTTAGCACTCGCGTTGCCGACGGAATGGCGTGCCGAACTCCCGATTCCGACGCACTGGCGATCGCCAGGCGTGGCGTCGAGCGTGTCGTCGAGGTCACCGACGACGAGGTCGAGTCGGCAATGCGGGCGCTGTTTGCCGATACTCACAACGTCGCCGAAGGCGGCGGCGCCGCGGCGCTCGCCGCACTCCTTCAGGAGAAGGACAAGATGCGCGGCAAGAAGACCGCCGTCATTCTCTCCGGCGGCAACGTCGACAGCTCGCTATTCAGTCGCATCCTCGCTGTCGGGTGACTCCCCGAGTTTAAACACTCCGTTGGTCGCATCGATGTGGATCGTGCCGTATCGAGCCATGTCGCTGCCAAGAATTCCATCACTGTTGATCAATCCGGAGCTGACCGGCCCGTAAACGATCACATCCTGCAACCGAACCGATAGGCCTCCGACGTCAACGGCGAGTACTGGAACGACCCGGCTGGTCTGCCGGTCTGTCTTCGCAATTCCGAATACTCGGTTGTCCGACCTCTTCGTGCCGACGCCCACCCTCTCCAGGACGGTCGCGTTCAGAAACGTCGTCTGCGCACCTGTGTCGAGGGTGAAATGAAGATCCCCACCGGATTTCGAGTGCACTTCGACGAACGGTCTCCCCAACCAGGCCAGGTTCTGTTGCGCGGCGGTCATGCTGCGTGGCATGGGTTCCTTGAGTACGATCCACCCACCGGCATAGTTCATCGTCACGTCCAGTTGCCGAATGGCGTCCCATCCGATGATCCCATCGACCTGCAGCCCTCCCGCCGGGACACCGTC
>Ga0070695_100002299_pt1 | contig 10955 bp, 9 predicted proteins | sample KBSK1252metaG_FD_65471 | JGI IMG/M metagenome (GOLD analysis project Ga0070695, IMG submission 65471) | Corn, switchgrass and miscanthus rhizosphere microbial communities from Kellogg Biological Station, Michigan, USA - KBS K1-25-2 metaG | ecosystem: Host-associated > Plants > Roots >...
CGCGTGGCGCTCCTGCTCGGCGTCGTGCGCGTTCGCCTGCGCCTTCTTCAGTTTCTTCGCGACCCTGGTGGCCTCGGTCTTCTCCTGCGGCGCTTCGCCAAGGCCGGCCAGAACGGGCGGGGCGAGGCAGAGCGCTCCCAGCAGGCCGATCAAGAGCAACACCGAGACTCGGCGGCCGATCGCGGCGAGGTCGTCCATGGCGTTCTCTCCTGTCACCGTCACCTACGCTTCGGCCAGCGCCTGGGCTTTGGCTTCGACCTTCGCCTCGGCCTGCTGAGCCTCGACCCTGGCGTCCCTGGCCGCGGCCTCGGCCTTCTCGGCTTCGACCCGGGCCGCCTTGGCCTCGGCCTCTTCCGCCTGGGCCTCGACCCTGGCCTCCTTGGCTTCGGCCTTGGCCTCCTGGACCTCGACCTTCGCGACCGCTTCCTTGGTCTCGGGCTTGACCGGCCTCGTCTCGAGGACGACGCCGGCCTTCTCGTCTTTCGCGATGTCCTTGCGGGCGGCTTTCGTCAGCGCCCAGTCCGCCTGGAACACCGCCGCCATGCGGGTCACGATCGCGCGCTCCTTGACGATCACTCCGACCTCGCGCCGCCCGTCGAGCTCCAGCTTGCGAAGGCCCTGGCTGCCCACGAACGCCTGCTGGCGATCCCGGACGATGGCGCGCACGTGCAGCCGCTTGCCCGGAAACTTCTCGGCCTTGAGGCTCGCCCCGCGCTTGCCCACCTTGCCGAGGATGAGGACCTTCACGCCGGCGCTCGCGCGCTCCTTCAGGATGCGGATCATCGCGGGATCGGTCAGCCTGGGGTCGTAGACGAGGAGCTGTCTGCGCGCCCCGCGCAGGAACGCGGCCAGCCGTTCCCGCGAGTTCAACGGGCTCACGACGAACGCCTTCGGGCCGGGTTTGTAGGGGCGCCGCAGCGAATCGGCCTCGAACAGCCTGATCGCGGCCTTGACCAGCTTCCGCTTGCGCGTGACGACCCCGAAGCTGCGGCTCTTGTTCACGTCGAGGGCGGTGTAGTTGAAGCCCAGGACGTAGAGCGTGGTGCGGTCCACGATCATGATCTTGTTGTGATAGCGGCGCAGGTCGTCGTCGGTGCGCCGCACGCTGGCGCCTGTCTTCAAGAGGTCCTGCTCGAGCTTGCGCAGCCGCTTGTTCCCGCCGCGGTTGGTGTGCGCGATCAGCGTCCGCACCGTCACGCCGCGCGCGACCGCCGCCCGCAGCGCCTTGGCCACGTCGCTCCGGTCGAGACGAAAGATCCCGACGTCGATGCTGGTCTTCGCCTTCTGGATGGCCGAGACGACGGGGGCGATGCCGTCGTCGGGCTGCACGATGAGGTCCGCCACGTGACGTCTCACTTGGGCGCCTTCTTCTCTTCCCATTCCACGTTGACCGCCTCGGCTCCGTGGAGGGCCGCGATCTCTTCCGAGATCCGCTGCGTCCGTTGGCCCTGCGGGACCAGGGCCGAGTACGCGATGTGCGTCTCCGTGGCGTCGCGCAGCTCGAACTTGATGTGGTGCTTCTTCAGCAGGGCCTCGACTTCCGCTTTCAACGCGGCCGGGTTTTTCGCCGCGACCTTCAGCTCGAAGGGCTTCGGCAGCCACGGCTCGCGCCATTCCAGCAGCCACAGCACGATCACGATGAAGCCCGTGCCGGCTGCGGCCAGCGAGATCAACCCGACACCGCACGCGAGCCCGATCGCCAGGCACGAGAGCATCACGCTGGCGTCCTTGGGGTCGTCGATCTTGGCCCGATAGCGGACCAGCCCGGCCGTGCCGGCGATGGCGAAGGCGCGCGCGAGGCTCGCGCCCACGATCAACATGACCAGGCTGCCGACGATCGCCATCATGATCTGCGCCTGCGTCGTGTGCGCGACGCGAGGCGGTCCCCCGGCCCGGCGCGGCCTGAAGGCCAGCAATGCGCCCAGCGCGGCAGCCGCCAGTAGACAGAGGAGGGCATGGCCGAGGTCCTCCGGCGAGAGCGACGGAAGCTCCTTTGGTAGCGAGGGGACTTCGGCGGTCTTCTGCGCCGCCGCGGCCACCGTTGCGAAGGCCGCCAGCAAGGTGAGAGCGGCCGCGCTGCGCGCTCGATGCCCGGCTCGAGATGGAATCACTGCAGGAGCGTGGCAGACGCGGCGCGCCGTATCTGCTCAATATCGCTCACATGGCGATTCGCCGGGGACTGAGCAATCGGGGACAGCCGCGCGCTGGCCCAGCCCCGATGATCGGCGGGTGGGCACTCCCGAGCTGATCCTCGTCGCGGCGATCGTCCTGATGTTGGCGGTCGCGCCGTTCCTCTTCGCGCGAGGGCACAGGCGCCAGCTGACGGAGACGGCCGCCGCGCGCGCGTACCTCGACGGGCTGTTCGGGCCCGCGCCCCGCGCCCTGCCGGTGAGCCCCGTGGTGCCTCTGCTGCCCAGCGCGTGAAGCCCGCGGGTGACGCTTCCGTGGCCCGTCCGATGCGGGCCGCATCGGTGGCGCTGGCTGTCACGGCGTTCCTGCTTGCAGGGCTCGTCTGGACTGCAGTCGTGTCGCTCGAGCAGGTCGAAGCGGACCGCCGCTACCTGCGACTGGACGGCCTGCGCGGCACGATAGGCCGTCTGGACGAAGTCCTCACGATGTCCGCGCGCATGGGCGCCGTGACTGGGGACCCGCAGTGGGAGGCGCGCTACAGGGAAGCCGAGCCTCAGCTGTCGCGTGCGATCCAGGAAGCCCTGGCGCTGACGTCCGGGACGGGAGGGCGCGAGGCCGTGGCGCGGACGGACGCCGCGAACACGGCGCTCGTCGAGATGGAGAAGCGCGCCTTCGATCTGATCCGCGAGAACAAGATGGTGGCCGCACGGGCCACCCTGTTCAGCCCGGCGTACGACGCGCAGAAGGGCGTCTACGCGGCGGGGATGGAGCAGCTCGACAGCGCGCTCGCCGAGTCGGTCCGGCGCACGCTGGATGGGACGATTCGCAGGGTCAGGTCGGTCATGGTCCTGTCCGCGGCGGCGACGCTGTCGCTCGTCTCGTGCTGGTTCGTCGCGCTGCGGAACATGAATCGCGGGAAGCTGGCGCTGCTCGGCAGCCACGAGCGGCTGTCCCGGCAGTCGGCCGAGCTCGCGGAGCTGAACACCGAGCTGGATCGCAAGGTCGGCGAGCGCACGCGCGCGCTGGAGGTGGAGATCGTCGAGCGCACGCGCGTCCAGGACCAGCAGGCGCGAGTCGCGGCGGACCTCGAGCTCCAGGCCGCGGTCATGCGCAACATGCGCGAGGGGATGCTGCTGGTTCGGATGGACGACGGAACCATCGTCTACACGAACGCGAAGCTCGAGGAGATGCTCGGGTACGGCCCGCGGGAGCTCTCAGGACAGCCAGCGTCGATGGTGAACTACGACGACGGCAGCGGGCTCGCCGAGCGGCGGATGCGGGAGATGCTGGCGCAGATCGAGGGCGCCGACAGCGTCGAGTACGAGGTCGAGAACGTGCGCAAGGACGGCCGCCGGCTGCTGTGCTCCGGCCGCGCCTCGATCGTCACGCATCCGCGCTTCGGCCGCGTGTGCGTGGCGGTGCACGAGGACATCTCCGAGCGACAGGCCGCCGCGGAGGCGCTGCGCGAGAGCGAGGGCCGTTTCCGCCAGCTCGCCGACACGATGCCGCAGATCGTGTGGACGGCGCGTCCCGACGGCTGGAACGACTACTTCAACCAGCGCTGGTTCGACTATTCGGGGCTGACCTACGAGCAGACGGTGGGCAACGGATGGGCCTCGCGGATCCACCGCGACGACGTCGCCGCGGCCATCGCCAACTGGACCAAAGCCCTGCAAACGGGCACGGCCCTGGAGGCCGAGATGCGCCTGCAGCGCGCCTCGGATGGCGCATACCGATGGCACCTCGTGCGCAGCCTGCCGATGCGCTCTCCCGACGGCCAGATCGTCCGCTGGTTCGGGACCTGCACGGACATCGAGGACCAGAAGGCCGCCAAGCTGGCCGCCGAGGCAGCCAATCGCGCCAAGAGCGAGTTCCTGGCCAACATGAGCCACGAGATCCGCACGCCGATGAACGGCATCATCGGCATGACGGAGCTGCTGCTGGGCAGTCCGGTCACGCGCGAGCAGCGCGACCAGCTGCAGATGGTGCGCGATTCCGCCGACCACCTGCTCGCGGTGATCAACGGCATCCTGGACTTCTCGAAGATCGAGGCCGGCAGCATGGAGCTGGAGACGCTGCCCTTCAGCCTGCGCGCCATGGTTTCGGCGGCGGCGAGCGGGCTGGGCATGGCCGCCGAGACGAAGGGGCTCGAGCTGTCGTTCCGCGTGGCGCCGGACGTGCCGGACCGCCTGCTGGGCGACGAGGCCCGGCTGCGCCAGATCGTGATCAACCTCGCGAGCAACGCGATCAAGTTCACGGAGCGCGGCACCGTCGTGATCGAGCTCGAGCAGGAACGGCTGAGCGATGGCGAGGTCGGGCTGCACGGGGTCGTGCGCGACACCGGTGTCGGCATCGCGCCGGACCGGTACCACGCGATCTTCGAGCCGTTCACGCAGGCCGACGGCACCACGACGCGCCGCTACGGCGGCACCGGGCTGGGCCTGACGATCTCCCTGCAGCTCGCGGTGCTGATGGGCGGCCGGATCTGGGTGGAGAGCGAGGTGGGTCGCGGCAGCGCCTTCCATTTCACCGCCCGCCTCGGCCTGGCAGCGGGAGAGACCACGGCCACGAGCCTCCGCGACGTGGCCAGCCTGCAGGGCCTGCCCGTGCTGGTGGTCGACGACCAGGCGACCAACCGGCGCATCCTCGACGAGATGCTGCGAGGTTGGGGACTCGCCCCCAGCAGCGTGGCGACAGGGGAGGACGCGCTGCTGGCTCTGGCCGGCGCCGTCGAGAAGGCCGTCCCCTTCGAGCTCGTGATCCTGGACGTCCACATGCCCAGCATGGACGGGTTCGCGGTCGTGGAGAAGATTCGTCGCGATCCCCGGCTGGCCGCGCTGCCGGTCATGATGCTCTCCTCGAGCGGCCAGGCCGGCGAGGCCGCCCGCTGCCGCGAGCTGGGTGCGCTCCCGTACGTGGTCAAGCCCGTCAATCCGTCGCACCTGCTGAACACGATCGCCGGCGCTCTCCGGCCTGCGGTCGCACAACCTCCGACCGCCGAGGCGGTCCTTGTTGCGCCACGCCGCCGGCTCCGGCTGCTGGTGGCCGAGGACAACAAGGTCAATCAGCGCCTGATCCTCTCCATCCTCGAGAAGCACGGCCACACCTGCGTGCTCGCGGTCGACGGGCGCGAAGCCGTGGCCGCGGCCCATCGCGGCGCGCTCGACGCCGCGTTGATCGACGTGCAGATGCCGGAGATGGACGGCTTCGAGGCCACCGGCGCCATTCGCGCAGCCGAGCGGGCGTCCGGCGGCCATCTGCCGATCGTCGCGCTCACCGCGCACGCCCTGAAGGGCGATCGCGAAGCCTGCCTGGCAGCCGGGATGGACGAGTATCTCGCCAAGCCGATCCGCAGTGCCGAGCTGCTCGCGATGCTCGAACGCCTGACGAAAGCGCCGCCGCCCGGCAAGCCGGCGTTCGACCCCGAAGAGGTGCTGGCCCGGGTGGAGGGAGACCGAACACTTCTCGCCGAGCTGGTCGACATCTTCAAGGTGGAATCTCCGCGCCTTCTGACGGATCTGCGGCGTTGCATTGAGGCCAACGACGCAAAGGGCACGGAGTACGCCGCTCACGCCCTGAAGGGCTCGGTGGGCAATTTCGGCGCACACGCCGCCTCCGACGCGGCGCTCGCGCTGGAGCTGCTGGGGCGCGGCGGCGACCTGACCGGCGCCGCGGGCGGCCTCGAAGCATTGGAATCCGAAATGGAGCGGGTCAGCCTGGGTCTCGTCCGCATGGGCGAGGGGGCATCGGCCGCCCCCGCCATGGTGATCAAGTGAAGGTTCTGGTCGCCGACGACGACCGTGTCCTGACGCGCCTGGCCACCGCCGGCCTGAAGAGCAGGGGTTGGCAGGTGGAAGTCGCCCACGACGCCATGCAGGCGCTGATGTTCGCGATGAAGTCGCCGCCTCCCGACGTGATCGCGCTGGACATCGGGATGCCGGGCGGCACGGGGTTCGAAGTCCTCAAGAGGCTGCGTCAGTCGTCACGCACCGAGCAGATCCCGGTCGTGGTGGTGAGCGGCAGCATCACGGAGGGCGACGAGGCCAAGGTCGCCGAGCTCGGGGCGGTGGCTTTCCTGCGCAAGCCCGTCGACCCCCAGATCCTTCACGAGACCCTGACGCGCGCCGTGGCTTGAAGCCTGGCCTGCGCGGCTGCGCCCTCTACGGGGAGGTCGCCAAGTCGGGCTTGCTGCGGAATGCGGCCTTGTCGAGCGCGCCGCGCACGCGTTCGAGCAGCACCCGCGCGGTGAAGGGCTTCTCGAGCAACAGCGTGCCCGGCTCCAGCACGCCGCGCTGCGCGATGACGTCGTCGGTGTAACCCGACATGTAGAGCACCTGGATTTCAGGACGCATCCCCAGCAGCGAGTTGGCCAGCGTCCGGCCGTTCATCCCCGGCATGATGACGTCGGTGAGGAGCAAGTGGATCACCTCGTGAGTGCTCTGGGCGATCTGCATCGCCGCGTTGGCATCCGGGGCTTCGAGCACCCGATAGCCTTGCTCCTTGAGAACAACGTGGGCGAGCTCGCGGAGCGAAGCTTCGTCCTCGACGAGCAGGATCGTCTCCGTGCCTCTCGAGAACACCGGCGCGTCCTCTGCCGCGACAGACGCGACGGGTTCGTCGACGCGCGGCAGATAGATCTTGAACGTCGTGCCTTGGCCCACCTCGCTGTAGACCCAGACGTGGCCGCCGGCCTGCTTGACGGTGCCGTACACCATCGCCAGGCCCAGCCCCGTGCCCTTGCCGGGCTCCTTCGTCGTGAAGAAGGGCTCGAAGATCGTGTTCAGGATCTCCTTCTCGATCCCGCAGCCGCTGTCGCTGACGGCCAGCATCACGTAACGCCCCGGCGCAATCGGCTCGTGCCGGGTGACGTGGCCGGCGTCCAGCTCGACGTTGGCCGTCTCGATGCGGAGGTGTCCGCCATCTTTCATGGCGTCCCTGGCGTTGACGCAGAGGTTGACGACCACCTGCTCCAACTGCCCCTTGTCGGCCTTCACCTGCCCGAGATCGGCGCCGCGAGAGATCGTCAGGTCGACGTCTTCGCCGATCAGACGGCCGAGCATCTTCTCGACATCCAACAGGAGCGCGTTCAAGTCCAGCACCTTCGGGTCCACGATCTGCTTCCGGCTGAACGCCAGCAGCTGCTGGGTGAGGCCGGCCGCGCGCTGCCCGGCCTTCAGGATCTGCTCGAGCTTGCCCCGTTGCGACGCGTCCACCTTGTTCAGCAGCAGCTCGGCGTACCCGAGGATGACGCCCAGCACGTTGTTGAAGTCGTGCGCGACGCCGCCGGCAAGGCGCCCGACGGCCTCCATCTTCTGAGACTGCAAGAGCTGCGCTTCCATGCGCTTCTTTTCGGTGACGTCCTGCGCCAGCACCAGGCGCGCGCTCTTGCCGTGGAACTCGATCGGGTTGGTGTGGCCCTGTACCTCGAGCAGCGAGCCGTCCTTCTTGCGGTGCTTGACCTGCGTCGCCAGCAGGCTCGGCGAGTCCGGGATGGTCTGGAGGTACTCCAGCAGCGCGGGCACCTCCCCGAGCGGGCGGATCTCCTTGATCGTCATGCCCAGGAACTCGTCCCTCGAGTACCCGTAGAGCCGCACCGCCGCGTCGTTCACCGCCAGGAACGCCAGCGTCTCGACGTCGAACACCCACATCGGATGCGGGTTGCTGTCGAAGAGGACGCGGTACTCCTCCTCGCTCTCGAGCAGCCTGCGCTTGGCCCGCATCTGCGCGGTGATGTTCAAGTGCATCACGACGGCACCCGTCGGACGCTCACCAGGCAAAGGCGTCACCGTGACCAGGAACCACTGCTGTTCCCCTGGCGCCTCGCAGATGTATTCGATCGAAAAGCTCTTGTTCCGGCCGCCCAGCACCGAACGAATGCCCGCGGCCACCTGGCGCGCCTCGGATGCGCCTTTGCCGTGGGCTTTGCCGCAGATCTCGAAATAGTTGAGGCCGACCGTGTGTGTCTGGCCGTGGAGGGCGTCGCCGCACACGAATTGCCCCCACGTCTCGTTCACCGAGAGGATGGTCCCGCGTTCGTCGAGCAGCGCGATGTGCGCGGGCAGCGCGTTGAGGATGGCGGCCTGCTTGGCCTCCTCCGCATGACGCAGCTGCTCCTGGGCGCGGCGCAACACGAAAGTCCGCCCGTCACGGTCCGCGACCGTATCGACTTCGCCCGCCGTCAGCTCCTCGAGGCGTTGCCCGGTCTCGTGCAGCGTCGCGATCAGTGCGGCGACTTCCTGACTCGCGTCCTGATGCGCGAGGGACTTCCCGAGGCTCATGGAGCGAGGGCTTCCAACCCGAGCGCCTGCAGCAGCGGCTGCCTCTGGCTGAGCGTGCCGACGATCCTCGTGGGCGCCGGGCTCGGCGACAGCTTCACGAGCGTCGGCGTCATGAGGATGCCGTCCGCCAGCGCGCGCTTCGGCTCCCGGAACACGTTGACCAGCTCGATGTCGTGCCGATCCCGCAGGTAGGCCCGGCACAGCGCGGTGAGGTTGGCGATCGCCTGCGCGGAGTTCTGCGCGTCGCCCGCGACATACAGGCGGAACTTGAACTTCTTGGCGTGTCGGCTCACGGCGTGCTCCCCGCGGCGGCCACATCCGCTCCGCGCAGCTCGTCCATCCGGGTGCGGCCTTGCGACAGCTCTCCCTTGTGGATCTCGGTGGTGCGGGCCAGCAGCGCCTTCTCGACCTGCTTCGCCTGCAGCTCCACCTGCAGCGACTTCACGCGCACCCCGAGCTCGGCCTCCTCGGCGTCGAGCCGGACGCGCTTGAGCTTGCCGGCGACCTCGGTGACCTCGGTCGCGACGCGCTCGGCGCCCTCCTTCTCCCAGCGCAGCGTCCCCATCAGCACCTCGCCGCCCGCGCTGTACGTGTCCGCGAGTGTCACGCCGGCATCGCTCAGGATCAGCTCGCGCACCTGGTTCGAATGCGCTGTGCCGCGCGACTTGATGATCGACAGGCCGCGGTTGCGCTCGCCGGCCTGCAGCAGGTAGCTGAGCTGGATCCAGGTGTCCGCGAGCGTCGAGAGCTGCATCGTCGAGACGCCGTCTTTCCCCCCGGACATCTCGTCGAGCAGGCTGGTGCAGACGAGCGTGATGCCGTTGGCCTTCGACCAGTCGGTCAGCCGTTCCGTCACGCTGTGTCCGTTCGAGTCGCTGCCCGACTTCGACCAGGTGGACATCGGATCGATCACCAGGCAACGGGCCTTGTGCTCGGTCGCGAGCGTCTTGATGCGGCCAAGGTACATCTCCGCGCTGCCGGTGATGGTGCGCGCCGAAGCCAGGCGCAGGCGCCCGTTCTTCACGAAGCGAGCCAGTTGGATGCCGACCGAGGCCAGATCGCGGACCACCTCGTTCTTGTCCGAGTCGAAGCTGACGAAGAGCGTGCGCTCGCCGCGCCGGCACGCCGCCTCCGCGAACGCGCCGCCCAGGGTCGTCTTGGCCGTGCCGGGGAAGCCGGTGATCAGCACGCTGGCGCCGCGGTAATAGCCGCCGCCCAGCATGGTGTCGAGCCGCTTCACGCCGCTCGAGACGCGCTCGCTGCTGACGCTGGCGTGGACGCGGTTCGTGGTACGAGTCGCGTCGACCTCGAGGCCGCTCGTCCCGATCAGGAACGGCGATTCGTTCTCGTCGAAGCTCGTGCCCCGGTACTTCTGCACGCGCAGGTTGCGCTGCGACACGCCCATCACCACGCCGTGGTTGAGGATCACCGCGCAGTCCACCATGAACTGCATGAAGCCGAACTGATGCGAGCTGATCGTGCTCGCCTCGTCCCCGCCGGCCTTGGCGGTGATCAGGCCCGACAGCTCGCGCTCCAGCAGCCACTCGTGCAGCCGGTAGACCTCCCGCCGCTTCGTGGCCGTGTCGGGCAGCAGCGCCAGCACGACGTCGAGGGCGTCGAACACGATGCGGCGCGCGCCCATCGCCTTCGTCTGCGCCCCGAGCGCCGCCAGCATCCCGCTGAGATCGAAGCTGCCCGACTGCACCATGTCGCACAGCGGCTGGGCGTCCATGAAATAGAGCTTCTTGCGCCGCAGCGCGGAAAGCTTCCAGCCGAAGCCTTCGGCATTGGCCACGATGCGCTTCGCGGATTCCTCGAACGCGACGAAGATCCCCGGCTCTTTGCACTGTCGCGCGCCGTGCACGAGGAACTGCAGCGCGAATACGGTCTTGCCGGAGCCCGGCCCGCCCAGCAGCAGCGTCGTGCGGTTGCGCGGCAAACCCCCGCCGGTGATCTCGTCGAAGCCGAGGATGCCGGTTGGTGCCTTGAGCGGCGTCCTGAAGTGGGGAGATCGGTAGGGTTTCACATGCACCTCACATTCGGCTCCACGGACCGGTATCCGTGCCCGAACGTAGCAAGTGCCCCATCGTCTGTCTGTGCAATTGGGACCAAGTAGAAACACGGTGACGCCCATTGAGCGCTTTTGAACAGATTCCGCGCGCGCCGCCGACTAGCGTGGTCGCTGCAGTGCTTTTCAAGGAGGGCACATGAGTCTGCTCATGACCATCATCGTCGGCGGCATCGTCGGCTGGCTGGCCAGCATCGTGATGAGAACCAACGCACAGATGGGGATCCTCGCGAACGTGATAATCGGCATCATCGGGTCGTATCTCGGCACTGTCATCGCTGGAGCGTTGAAGATCAGCGGTGGCGGCGCTGCCATGGGCTGGATCATCGCCGTCAGCGGCGCGGCGCTCCTGATCGCGATCCTCAAGGCCACGGGAGTCTTCCGGCGGCTGCCGATCTAGCGAATGGAGTCTTCATGAATGATCGGTCGCCGTACACGACGTCGTTCGTCTGTTTCCTGGTGGGGGGCGCTGTCGGCGC
>Ga0070695_100002304_pt1 | contig 10946 bp, 8 predicted proteins | sample KBSK1252metaG_FD_65471 | JGI IMG/M metagenome (GOLD analysis project Ga0070695, IMG submission 65471) | Corn, switchgrass and miscanthus rhizosphere microbial communities from Kellogg Biological Station, Michigan, USA - KBS K1-25-2 metaG | ecosystem: Host-associated > Plants > Roots >...
TGCTCGAGGAAGACGCCCGGAGCGATTCGCTGCTCGATCGCGACGCGGCGTACGTGGCCGATCAGGTGCTCGAGGAAGGAATTCCCCCCGCCCTCCTGGATCAGAATTTCGGCCCCTATCGGTTGACACAGATGCTCGGCCAGGGCGGGATGGGCGTGGTCTACCTTGCCCAACGGGAAGACCTCGGCAGCGTCGCCGCCATCAAGATCCTGCGCGACGCGTGGCTCTCACCGGATCGCCTGGAACGCTTCGCCAGCGAGCAGCGGACGCTCGCCCAGCTCAATCATCCGGCGATCGCGCGGCTCTACGATGCAGACACCCTCCCCGACGGGACGCCCTGGTTTGTGATGGAGTACGTCGAGGGTGTCCCCTTGACGACGTTCTGTGAGGAACACGGCTCCTCGATTCCCGAGCGTCTACGCCTGTTCCGCGCTGTGTGCGAGGCGGTGGAGCACGCCCATCGCCACCTGATCGTCCATCGCGACCTCAAGCCCTCGAACATCCTGGTCAAGCCGGACGGGAGCGTGAAGCTGCTCGACTTCGGCATCGCCAAACAGCTCGACAGCCTTGAAGGGCCTGTGGATCGGACCCGCACCGGACTGCGGCTCATGACGCCGGCCTACGCCGCGCCCGAGCAGATCTTGGGCGACCCGGTCGGCATTCATACCGACATCTACACCCTCGGCGTTGTGCTGTATGAGTTGCTGACCGGGCAGCTGCCGTTCGACTTGGCGAATCGGACGCCGAGCGAGGCGGAGACGGTTATTGTCGAGCAGCGCCCGGAGCGACCGTCGGCGGCCGCCAAGGAGAATTCCGTCAGCAAACGAGCATGGGCGGATCTCGACGTGCTCTGCCTTACCGCGATGCACATCGAGCCTCAGCGGAGGTATCGAACCGTCGAGGCGCTGATCCGGGATATCGATCACTACCTCGCGGGCGAGCCGCTCGAGGCCCGGCCGGACACGTTCGGCTACCGGCTTGGCAAGTACGTGCGGCGCAATTGGCGGCCGGTGTCCGCCGCGGCCGCGTCGTTCATCCTCGTGGTCGGTCTGGTCGTGTTCTACACGGTGGGGCTCGCGACGGCGCGGAACGCCGCCCTGGCCGAGGCGGCGCGGACGCAGCGCATCCAGCACTTCATGCTGAACCTCTTTCAGGGCGGCGAGGAGGCGGTCGGGCCCGCGGACAGTCTGCGCGTCGTGACGCTCGTCGACCGGGGCGTGCGGGACGCGCAGAGCCTCGATGGGGAGCCCGCGGTGCAGGCCGAGCTGTACGAGACGCTGGGCAGCATCTACCAGAAACTCGGCAAGCTCGACCGGGCGGATTCGCTGCTCGAGAGCGCCCTCGACCGACGCCGTAAACTTTTCGGATCCGACCACCCCGAGGTAGCGAAGAGCCTGGTGGCGCTCGGTCGCTTGCGGGTCGACCAAGCGGAGTACCAGGAAGCCGAACGGCTGATCCGAGAGGGGCTGGCGATGAGCCAGCGGCACCTTCGGCCGGGTGACCCGGCGATCGCCGGCGCCATGGTCGCGCTCGGGCAGGTCTTGGAGGAGAGCGGCAAGTATGATGAAGGAATCAACGTGCTCGAGCAGGCGGTTCGGCTCCGCGGGATGGCGCCAGCCCAGCCTACGACAGAGCTGGCCGCGAGCATGCGCGAGCTGGCAAACACGCACTACTACGCGGGGCACCTCGCGGTCGCCGATTCGCTGGATCGGCTCGTCCTCGCGTTGACGCGCAAACTCAACGGTGCAGGTCACCCGCTCGTCGCCGAGGATCTGATCAACCTCGGCGCCGTCCAGCAAGAGTGGGGGCACTACCAGGAAGCCGAGCGGTATTACCGCGAGGCGCTGGACATCACCCAGGCGTTTTATGGCCGGGACCACTACAAGACCGCCGCCGCTCTGACCGTGCTGGGCCGGGCCCTCCGCTTCGAGCCGCAGGGCAACGACGAGGCGTGCCGCCTGTTTCAACAGGCGCTCGCCATACGGGAGCGCGTTTTCGGGAAGGTGCATCCCCAGGTCGCCTCGACGCTCAACGAGCTGGGAGGCGTCGCGCTGGCACGCGGCAGGTTCGACGAAGCGGAGGCGCTCGCCAGGCGCGTGCTCGCCATCTATCGAACGGTGTACGGTCGCAAACATACGTTTACCGGCGTCGGTGTCGCCAATCTGGCGAGCGTGTACATGAGGCACCAACAGTACTCGCGAGCCGAGCCGCTGTTTCGAGAGGCGATCGGCATCTTCACAGAGACTCAAGGAGCCGAGCACTTGAACACCGGCATTGCGCGGATCAAGCTGGGCCGGACGCTGCTGCGCCAGCATCGCTATACGGAGGCGGTGGGACAGACGCTCCCAGGGTACGAGATCCTCACCAAGCAGACGGATCCAGGAGTGAGCTGGCTGGTGGACGCACGGCAGGATCTGGTGGCGGCTTACGACGCGCTCAAGCAGCCGGAGAAGGGTGCGAAGTTTCGAGCGGAGCTGGCCGATACGGCAGGCAAGGGCGGCAAGGGCGGCAACGGCACCAAGCGGAACTAAGCCTTTTTTCTTCGCTCGAGATCTAGCCTGGTGCGGTCACTCGCCGAACCGCACACGCCGGGTCTCCTGCTCCTGCCCCGTGGGACGCGTCAGCGACTCGTACAGTTCGGGTCGGCGCGCTCGCAACCAGCGCCTGCCGGATGACGTGGGCAGCACCGACGCGTCGAGATCCGCGACAACCATGTCGTCACCCAACGCCCGCGACTCCGCGATGACCTCCCCATAGGGATCGAGCACCATCGCGTTGCCGGTGCGGATCTCATCGTCATCCGGGCCGATGCCGTTCGAGAACAGCAGGAACATGCCGTTGTCGTGCGCCCGACTCGGCAGCCAGCGCATGAGCCACGCCCGGCCCTTCGGCCCGCACAGCTCCGCCTCGCACGTCGCGGGATCCTCGTGGCGACGGGCCCAGACCGCGGGGTCGATCGGCTTCATGCCGCGCCGGCTCACAGAATTACAACCGCCCGTCTGGTGCGGCGCGAGCAGGATCTCGGCGCCCAAGAGCGCCGTAGCGCGGGCGTTCTCGACGATGTTGTTGTCGTAGCAGATGAGCACGCCCACGCGGCACCCGTGCGGCGTGTCGAAGACGGTGTAGCGGTTCCCGGCGCAAATGTTCGGGTGCTCGAAGACGTGCAGCTTGCGGTGCACCGCCCACGTCCCATCCGGCATGGCGACGACGTAGGCGTTATAGACGCCTCCATCGGGCGCCCGCTCCAGCAACCCGGCGCCGATGGTCATCCCGTGTTTCCGCGACAGGTCCAGGAGGTCCCGCGTCGACCGCCCGTCGGGGACCGGCTCGGCCAGTGCCTCGAATGCCGCGCGCGAGAGCTTGCGCACGTGCCAGTAGCCCGTGAGACACATCTCCGGGAACGCAATCATCTCCACGCGCGCGCGAGCGGCCTCCGTCACGAAGTGGAGAATGCGGCCGAAGTTGTACGCCTTGTCGCCCGCAGCGTGTTGAAACTGGACTGTCGCCACACGGATGTCGCGCATAGAACAGAGAATTGTAGCGCCGAGCGGACGGGAGTGTCAGTTGTCATGCGTTGTAGGGGCGCAGCATGCTGCGCCCCTACCGTTCGCCGGATCTCACCGGCTGATACGTATTCACTAACCGGGGACTGCTGCTTCAGAACGGGCTGCGGACCACGCGACCGCGAACAGCAGCCCGGCCAAGAGGCCGGTCACAGCTTCACCGCCACTCCCTTGAAAAAGGTGTAGCAGAATACGCCATCTGGCTCCGCCGCGCGATAGAGATCGCGGATCCCTACATCGAAAGTCGCGGCATCGATGATGCGGGCCGCGACCGCCTCCTCCCGCACCGCTTCCACCATCCACGTGAACGTTTTGCGCGTGAAACTGTCGACCAGCTCCGGTGTGCTCGCGTCGACGTAGACGACGCACGGTGTTACGCACGGCGCGTCATAGCCTGCCTGCACGAGCAGCGGATACAGCTGCCGGCCGATACAGGCATTCCCGCCGGCCCGCCGCTGCAGCTCCACCTGACACGCGATCGCCTGATGCGCGATCTCGGAGTCCGGATGGAAGTACGCCGAACCGTGATCTCCCTCGAAGACCGTGACGGTCCCGCCGGGCTTGAGCAGCTGCTTCACCAGCAGCAGCGCTGCGATGGGATTGGAGAGGTGTTCGAGCACAAAGCAGATGAATACGTGATCGAAGGACTCTGGGTCGAACGGCAGCGCATACAGATCGGCGTGCAGAAACTCGACATTCGACAGTCCGGCCGCGGCGACGCGTTCGATTGCGCGCGCGAGCGATGCGGTCGAATGATCGAATGCGACGATCTGCGCGCCTGGATTATTGTGAGCGAGACTGACCGTCTGCGCTCCCGTGCCGCAGCCGACTTCGAGCACGCGACTGCCGGGCGGGAACCGGGTATCCCCATGGAGCGGGCGAACGACCGACGCAGCCTGCGCCAGCAGGCGCTCGCTCTCGCGCTCGCCGTATCCATGGATGTACACACCAGGGAAACTCGGCCGGCGGGACGCCGGCGTCTTGGACGTTATTGCAGCCGTGCTGCCCGGCGCCACGCACCGGGCGTGAAGCCGAACTGTCGCGCGAACACGCGCGTCATGTGACTCTGGTCGGCGAAACCGGTCTCAAGAGCCGCCACCGCGAGCGTACAGCCATCACGAATCAGCACCCGCGCACGCTCGGCGCGGCGGCGCACCAGCCACGCGTGCGGCGGCAGCCCATAAGCTCGCTCGAAGCGGCGCAGCACTTGATAACGGCTCAGCCCCGTGAGCCGGGCCAAGTCTGCGAGACTAGGGCACCGCGCCGAGTCGTCGGCGAGGCGCTCGCGGACGTGTTGGAGGTCGCGGGATGGTGCATCGCTCCACCGCGTCGCGCCGTGCCGCGTCATCAGGCGTACGCAACTTGCGACCAGCGCTTCCTCGAATGCCAGAGCATCCACCGGTTGCGCGTGTGTCTTACGATTGTTCCAGCGCTCGAGACGCGAAAACAGACCCTGCAGGATCCGGACGAGAAGCGGATCTTTGATCACCGGACTGGTGATCTCAGCGTGCCCCCGCTCGGGCGCGGTGAGGGTGGTCATCACGTCCACGTCGACGTAGACAATGCGCCAGCGCCGCGTGGGCGGGCCGAGCGGTCGGCCATCATGGACTTCACCGGGATTGGTGGCGATGACCTCGCCGGGGTAACCGCGCACGATGCCGCGGCCGCTGAACCACTCCTGCGCGCCGTGTTCCAGGAACCCGAATCCGTACGTGTCGTGCCAGTGCCGGCCGAACTGCTGCGCGCTGTCGATGTGCGTGCTGTAGACACCCTTGAGCGGGGAAGCGAGGACGCGCGCGACGTGCTCCTTCATCTTGACTGGTTCCTGATCAATTCCCGCAACGCTGCCTGATGATAGCGGCTCGACGTGACCGTCGCGCCGCTCGTCAGCCGCAACGTATACATCCCCTTCGCATACCGCTCCAGCGTCGCCACCGCGCGCACGTTGACCAGAGCCGACCGGCGCACCCGAATGAAATCGCCCCGACCCGCCAGCCGCTGCTCGAGCCGGTCCATGGTGACGCGCATGAGGTAACTGCGCGCCCCGGCGTGCACCCGGACCTGGTTCCCCGCGCTTTCGATCCATTCGATCCGGTTGATGTCCACGAACATGAGGCGCTCGCCGTCGCGGACGACGAGCCGCGTAGGGCGCGCAGCAGGCGCAGCCGCGCCTGTCGCCGAGCCAAACGACTCCAGCAGCGCCTCGAGCCGACTGGCCGTCGTCCGCTCGTGCTTCTCCGCGGCTTGTGCGGCGGCGCGGTCCAGCGCATCCCTCAGGCGATCCGGGTCCACAGGCTTCAACAGATAGTCCACGGCGTGCACCTCGAAGGCCTTGAGCACGTGTCGGTCGTACGCGGTCACGAAGATCACGAGCGGCATGGCGTCGACGCCGATCTCCTCGATGATCTCGAACGCCGTCCCCCTGCCAAGCTGGATGTCGAGCAGTACGACGTCCGGCCGCCGCTCGACAATGACGTCCACCGCGTCCGCGCGCGTGCCGCACTCCCCCACCACCATGATGCCCGGGAGCCGCGAGACTTCGCGTCGCAGACCCTCGCGCGCCAGCGGCTCGTCGTCCACGATCAGCAGCTTCACAGTGGAATCCGAATCTCCACGTGCGTGCCGCGGACGTCGCGCGGCGACAACGCTATCGAGGCCCGTCCGCCATAGAGCTGCGCGAGCCGGGCCCGCGTATTGCTCAACCCCACACCTTCCCTCGCCCCGCGCTCCGCGGCCCGCCCGCCGTCGTCTTCCAGAACCAGGCGCAACATGCCGTCGGCGCGTCTCGCATCGAGCGCGACGAAGCTCGTGCCTTCATCGGATACGCCATGCTGGAGTGAGTTCTCGACCAGAGGCTGGAGCAGAAAGACCGGTACGCGTACGTCCATCACCCCGGGATCGACGTCGAGGCGCACCTGGAGCTTGTCCCCGAAGCGCACCCGCTGGATGTCCAGATAGTCCTCGAGAAATGCCAGCTCCTGCTTCAGCGGCACTTCGTGCGCTTCCTCATCGAGACTCCGGCGCAGCAAAGACGACAGCCTGAGCAGCATCCGCTGCGTCTTGTCGGGATCCTTCTGCGCCAGAACCGAGATGGCGTTCAGCGTATTGAACAGAAAGTGCGGCCTCAGCTGGGACCGCAGCGCATCCAGCTTGCTGCTCGCGAGCTGCCGCTCGGCATCGGCATAGAGCCCGCGGAAGCGAAAGGTCGTGAGGAGAACGAGCAACGCCCAGTAGTAGAGCATGCCCATGAAAAAGCCCCAGACCTGCGCATCGTGGTGGCCGAACTGCGCGAGGAGCTGCGAAGCCGGCAACTGCCCGCTGACGAACGTCCAGAGGGGCACCAGGGACAGATAAACGAGGTCCGGGATCGGCGCGAGCAGAATGGAAACGACGATGTGCGGAAGCAGCCGGCGCCAGGACATATCGAGGCCCAGGGGCCAGCGATTCGCCGCGGCCAGGATAAACGGCGTGAAGCAGGCCCAGACCACCCAGAAGAGCAGCTCGAGCAGCACGCCGCGCAGCGTCATGTGACGGCCGGCGGCCTCGTTCATCAGCATAGGCTGCGCGGTGAGGAACACGCCGGCGAAGAGCGCGAGCGCGACGATGCGCCAGGGCCGAGCGTTGGTGGAAGGCATCCGCAATCTATGGTGTTCCAGCGGTGCCGATGCAACCGGAACCACTCGGCACGCCTGCGGGACCGGTCATCCTGCGAATGGGACCGGTGGGCCGATTCTCGTTGTGCGTTGCGCCGCCGATAGCCTATCCTGGCATCATGCTGCTGCTCCTCGCCGCACTCGCCGTGGCGCAGTCCCCCTCCGACACGACGATGCCGGCGGTCGCGGTCCCGCTCTTCGACGACCCCACCGTGACCATTGACGGCCGGCTCGACGAGGCGGCGTGGACCGGCGCCGCCGTGCTGCGCGGGTTCTCCCAGTACGTCCCTAATGACAACCGACCCGCCGAGGATTCGACGGTGGCGCTGGTGTGGTACTCGTCCAGCGCGATCTACTTCGGCATCCGCGCCTGGCAGGACTCGACCAGCGTGCGCGCGACCTTGGCCGACCGCGATAACATCGCCGGCGACGATTACGTCCAGGTGGTGCTCGACCCCCTCGGCGACCGGCGGCAGGCATTCGTGTTCGGCGTCAATCCACTCGGCATCCAGTCGGACGGCACGCTGAGCGATGCCCCGCGCCGCAGCATCGACATCACCAACTCCTCGCTGACGGGCGCCTACACCGTGGATCTCAATCCCGATTTCGTCTACACGTCGAAGGGGCGGCTCACGAGCTGGGGCTACGAGATCGAGATGCGGATCCCGTTCAAGAGTCTGCGCTACCAGGCACGCGATCCGCAGAACTGGGGCATCAATGTGATCCGCGTGGTCCAGGGCACCGGCCACCAGCACACGTGGACGCGGGTGCTGCAGACGCGTCCATCGTTTCTCGCGCAGTCGGGCACGCTCACCGGTCTCTCGGACCTGCACCGCGGACTGGTGCTCGACGTCACCCCCGAAGCGACCGGCGCCGAAACCGGATCGCCGCAGCCCTCGGGTGGGGGCTGGCATTACGCCGGCGGCGATCCGCGCCTCGGCGCCACGGTCCGGTGGGGCGTGACCAGCACGCTGTCGCTCGCTGGCACCGTGCGGCCGGACTTTTCGCAGGTCGAGGTCGACGTGCCGCAAATCCAGTTCGACCCGCGCGCCGCGCTCTTCTTCCCGGAAAAACGTCCGTTCTTCCTCGACGGGCTCGAGTTATTCAACACGCCGGTGCAGCTCATCTACACGCGCCGCCTCGTGGATCCAGTGGCGGCGGTAAAGCTCACGGGACAAACCGGCAGCACGACCGTGGCCATGCTATCCGGCGTGGACGGCGCCGTGGCATCCGAGGGAGGCGCGAATCATCCGCTGCTCAACGCCGTGCGGCTGCGGCGGAACATCGGCGAGCGGAACCTGCTCGGTATCGTCTACACCGATCGCGTGGACGGGGGCTCGCACTTCAATCGAGTCGCCGCGGTCGATGGGCGCGTGCTGCTGGGGGGCGGGGGGGGGCACGCGTGGGACCTCACCGTCCAGAGCGGCGTGAGTGCGACCCGTGACTCCGCAGCGGCGCCGGTCCGCTGGGCGCCGATATGGAAGGCGTTGCTGATTCGCTCAGGCCGGCACTTCGGTCTCAACTTCCAGAGCTACGGCGTCCACGGCGATTTCCAGGCGTCGAGCGGCTTTCTCGCCAGGACCGGATTCATCAGCACGAGCGTCATTCCGAGCGTCACCCTGATCGGTCGGCCCGGCTCGCCGCTGGAGAGCTTCAACGCGAACGTCTATCTCGCCCACCGCGTCAACGACTGGGGGCGATCGACGGCCGGCGCCTCGCGCGATGACCGGCAGGCCGACTTCAGCTTCGGATTCACTCTGAAGGGCGGATGGCAGCTGGGCACGGGGATTTCGGTGGAGGAGTTCGGATATACGGCGTCGCTCTTCTCCAACTATTGGATCGAACGGCGCGCGGGCGCGGGCGTCGACACGGTGCCATTCACCGGGCAGCCACACATACCCAACCTCGATCTCGGCGCCAACATCGCGACGCCGCGGTTCCAGAACTTCTCGCTGACGGCATTCGTGCTCAGCGGGCACGACGAGAACTTCTTGGAGTGGGCCTCGGCGCGGATCATCCTCAGCACCATCGACCTGGTCTGGCGGCCCACGGGCCACGTCCGCACCGAACTGATCTACGATCACCAGCAGGTGAACCGCCGAACCGACGGGAGCCTCGTGGCGCTGACGCGGGTGCCGCGACTCACGGTCGAGTATCAGCTCTCGCGCGCGGTGTTCCTACGGTTCGTCGGGCAGTACACGTCCAACAAGGTGGACTCGCTGCGGGACGATTCGCGCACCAACGACCCGATCCTGCTCCGGGACCCGGTGACCGGGAAGTTCACACGCAGCGCGGCGTCGACGAGCAACCTGTTCCGGGTGGACTGGCTGTTCTCGTACCGGCCGGTGCCGGGCACGGTGATCTTCGCCGGCTACGGGAGCACGTTCGATGACCCGAGCCCGTTCGGGTTCCGGGCGCTTGCGCGGACGGCAGACGTGTTCTTTGTGAAGCTGAGCTATCTGTTCCGAGTCTGAGCGCTCGTTCAGCACGCCGCTATAGTAGGCCCCTTATGCTTATCTCACCGGCTGGTACGCGTTCACCACAACCCCGCTCGAGTACGCCGTCGAACCGGTCAAGCGCAGCGCCTTTCGGTCCTTGAAGATCCGCATGCCGCGTCCGATCACGACCGGGTTCACGAAGATGTTGAGCTCGTCGATCAGATCGTGCTCGATCAATGCGCTCACGAACGTCGCGCCACCGTACACGACGATGTCCTTCCCCCGCTGCTCCTTCAAGCGGGTAACCGCCTGAACCAGGTCGCCGCTCTCCACCCGCACATTCTTGCCCTCGACCCGCGTAAGTGTCTTGCTGAATACGACCTTCGGCGTGTCTACCATTTTGCGTGCGAAGCTGTATTCGGGGCTGTCCGGTTGCACCGCCTCCCAGTACTTGATGAACCCGTCGGTCATCCCTCTCCCGAGCAGGATGGTATCGCTCGAGTCGGTGATCTGGACGATGCGCCCAATCACCCCCTCGTCCAGGTTGCGCGTCATCCAGTCGAGCTGTCCTTCCGGGCCCGCGACGAACCCATCGACGGTCATTTGCACCTGCAGCTTGAGCTTTCGCATCGCCATAAGAGAATCTCCTGGTGTCAGTCTCACCTATGCGTCGAATCAACCATCCCGAAATCGACAGGCGGCTGGGATCACCCAACCTGTTCTCTGTATATGCCTTGACACGTATATGCTCTGTCGAGTATACTAAGACCATGGAATCTGCGTTCGCCATCATCGCGGAGCCGAACCGCCGCGCGATCCTGAGCCTCCTGGTCTCGTCACAACTGTCGGTGGGACAGATCGAGCGTCAGCTTCGTATGCCGCAGCCGACCGTGTCCAAGCACCTGCGGGTGCTGCGCGAAGCCGGTTTCGTGGAATCCACGGTGGCTGCCCAACGTCGTCTCTACCGAGTGAAGCCAGAACCACTTCAGGAGGTCGATGCCTGGCTAGCTCCGTTCCGCCGATTCTGGTCCGCGCACGTGGATGCCCTCGAACGCCACCTCGACCGCATGGATCGGTCAACGCAAACGAAAGGGAGGAAGCGATGAACGTCCTCTTGTGGGTCGTCCAGGTCGCGCTCGCCCTGCTCTACCTCGCGGGGGGGTCATACAAAGTGTTCAAGTTCGACGAGCTCGCGAACTATATGCGCGCGCTCTCGCGCGGCGGATGGCGCGCGCTCGGCGTGCTCGAGATGCTGGGCGCCGTCCTGCTGGTCGTCCCCGCCGCCGCGAAGT
>Ga0070695_100002305_pt1 | contig 10946 bp, 7 predicted proteins | sample KBSK1252metaG_FD_65471 | JGI IMG/M metagenome (GOLD analysis project Ga0070695, IMG submission 65471) | Corn, switchgrass and miscanthus rhizosphere microbial communities from Kellogg Biological Station, Michigan, USA - KBS K1-25-2 metaG | ecosystem: Host-associated > Plants > Roots >...
GTTGGCCGTTGCCTGTTGCAGCGCAGCCCGCATGCTGGCAAGCGTTCCCTCGGCCTGAGCGATCTGGTGATCGACCTCCGGGGCGGCGACGGCGACCAGTAGCTGTCCCGCCTTGATGTGGCTTCCGATGTCGACCTCGCGCTGCGAGATATATCCGCTCGCCCTGGCAAAGATATTGGCTTGCGCGAATGCTTGTGTGATCGCCGGCAAACGCACAGAGATGATGCCCGGGTTTGCGCGCACGAGTGCCGTCCGCACGTTGAGAATCGGCTCTTGGGGCTGCCCAGGCGTGGCGACCGGCTGGCTGCGCAACGTGTAGTGGTGCCAAAAACCAACGCCCAGCATCGCGCAGAGCAACAGCACGCAGCCAACCATAAAAATTCGATTCCTCAGAGCGCGATTGTCAGGAACCGGCACAGGGGCGAATGCTGGTGGGCGACCCTTGACAGGCACTCGGGGGCGTTCGGTGATGTTCATCGCAGTCCCCCGACCGGCTCCGACCCGATGCTGACCCTGGCTCCATCCACAAGGCCGACCGGCGGATTAAGGATGACCTGATCGCCTGCAGCGATACCGCCCGCCGCCTCAACCTCCGTCCCAATGTCACGGGCGACCTGTATCTTCCGAAGATGTGCGATGCCATCACTCACCACCGCGACTTCCAGCGCGCCACCATTTAAGATGATGGCTTCAGCCGGCACCACTGGCCCCCTTATCTTGCGCGGGATGCGCAGCTCGATCGTGCAATGGGTCCCGGGCGTGACCGTTCCGTCGGGATTTGGAATATCCACTTCGGTCAGTAATGTCCGCGTGCCCGGAGCCAGTGCCTTGGCCGTGCGTGTTACCTTCCCGGGTAAGCTACGGCCCGGCAATTCGGGCATGTGTAGGACGGCATCGATACCGGGGCTCACTCCAAAGGCCAGATCCTGCGGTACGAATACTTGCGCTCGAATGACGTTGCGCTGCATGATGTTGAACATGAACGTTCCGCTGGTGGCGTCGGCCTGGACCAAGCTGCCCACGTCGATGTTGCGCTGGGTAATGACGCCGTCAAATGGAGCGACGACACGCTGATATGCCTTCTGCTGGCGCAAGACCTGCAGTTGTCCCTGCTGCGCCCTGACGTTGGCTTCCGCGACGCTTAGTGCGGCTTGTTGCGCCTTAAGTGTCTGGACGTCGTTGACGCCCTGCTGCTGTGAAAACCAACCTTTGCGGACGAGCGGATTGTTTCGGTTCCAGGTCACCTGGGCCAGATCAACGTTGGCCCGCGCCTGCAACTGCGCCGCCTTGAGCTGCGCCAGCGTGGCTTCTGCCTGAGCTATTTGGTGGTCGAGCTCGGGCGCTGTGATCTCGGCGAGCAGCTGGCCTTGCGTGACGCGATCACCGATGTCCACGTAGCGCTTCTCGATGTAACCGCTGGCGCGAGCGAAGACGTTGGCGGCGCTAAACGCCAATGTCGTCGCCGGAAGCCGCGCGATCGCGATGTCGTTGGCAGCCTTAATCCTTGCCACGCGTACGCTGGGAACGAAATCCCGGCGCTGCTGCAAAACTGCAATCGCGTCGCGTTGCTGCGCATAATAGCGCCATCCGCCGATGGCAAGTACCCCGAGAAGCACCAGCAGCACACCAAGTCCCAGCACTCGAACTCCCCGTCCCGATCCCGGATGGTGCTGTTCCGCGGGAAGCTGCTTGGGGTCGATTTTGAGCTCCGTGTCTCGGTCAGGCTTACGCCCGCGAAGGAGCAATTGCAGGTCTTTCATTCGAGGCCCGTCTCGAACACTCCGTGCGCCGTCTTGCCGTCATTGCCCTTGCGCAGTTTGGCGAACAGGCAGGGCACGATGAGCAGCGTCGTCGGGGTGGCAAACAGCAGGCCGCCGATGACCGCGCGGGCCAAGGCGGCATTCTGCTCCTCGCCGGCTCCCCCTATCGCCATAGGAAGCATCCCGACGATCATGGCCGCAGCCGTCATAAGCACGGGGCGGATGCGGGTATGACCTGCATCGATGGCAGCCTCGGAGGCGCTCTTGCCCGCGAGCTGCTGTTCACGAGCGAAAGTGACGAGCAGAATGGAGTTCGCCGACGCGACTCCGACCGCCATGATCGCGCCCATCAGCGAGGGCACGTTCAACGTGGTTCCGGTCGCGAACAACATGGCAAGGATGCCGCAAAAGGTCGCCGGAAGTGCGAGGATCACCACAAACGGGTCGCCAAAGTTCTGGTAGTTCACGACCATGAGCAGATAAACGAACACGGCCGCGAACAGCAGTCCGATGGCAAGGTCGCGGAAAGCATCGTTCATGCTCTGAATCTGACCGATCACCTGGATCGAGTTTCCAGGCGACAGCTGCTTGGCTAGCTCCTCTACGATCTTGCTGATCTCGCTCGAGACGCTGCCGAGATCACGCCCGGCAACGCTTGCATAAACCTCATAGACCGGCTGAATGTTGCTTTGATTGGCATTGGTCGGCACGCTGCTGCGCGTGAAGGTCGCGACGTTGCTGAGCAGGCCCGGTACCGGACCGTCAGCGGAATTCAACGCGGTGGAGACCGGTGTGTTTCCGAGATCATTGAGCGAGCTTACTTTGGGTTCCGGCGTCTGGACCGCGAAGTAGTAGGGAATGCCGGACTTGGGGTCGGTCCAGAAATTCGGAGTGACCTGCTCGGAAGAGCTGAGACTGACGTTGACGTTGGTGGCGATGGTGTTGGCATTGAGGCCCAACTGAGCCGCCCGCGCGCGATCGATCGTGGCGTAGAACGCCGGAGCCTCTACTTCCTGCTGCAGATGTGCGTCCGCAATTCCTGGAATTGCCGCGATGCGGCGGCGGAGCTCATTGGCCACGCGCAGATTTGTTGCCCGGTCGTAGCCAACGGTCCGCACATCGATCTGAGCGGGCAAGCCGAAATTGAGGATCTGCGTCACCATGTCCGCCGACTGGAAATAGAAGAGCACGTCGGGGAAGGCGGCCGGCAGCGCCTCGCGCAGCTTGCGCACATACTCGCCGGTCGGTGCGTGACCTTCTTTCAACGCGACCAGGACCACACCGTCGTTGACGCCGATGGTGGAGCCATCGGCGAAGGCCAAGTTGTATGAACGGGCCGGCAAACCAATATTGTCGACGATGCGTTCACGTTCCCGTTCGGGAATAATCTCCCGAATCTTCTCTTCCACGGCTTGGAAGATGCGCTCGGTCGTCTCGATCCTGGTGCCTGCCGGGGCGCGGACATGCAGCTGGATCTGGCCGCCGTCAATGGCAGGAAAGAAGTCGCGGCCCACGAAGATGAACAGCAGCCCGCCCATTGCAACGACCACGATGGCGAAGACCGGCAACACAAATCGACCGTGCAGCAAAGCGCGGAGCAGCCCCACGTAGGCGCTGCGCATCTTCTCGAAACCACGCTCGAACGCGCTATGTGCACGGGAAAACCAGCCTCCTGAAGCCCCGCGCTGCTCGCCCCTGAGCAGCAGGCCGATCGTAATCGGCGTTAAGGTTCGCGAGAGCGCGTAAGAAGCCAGCATGGCAAATACGACAGCATAGCCGAGCGGGGTGAACAGGTACTTGGCGGGACCCTCGAGGAAGACGACCGAAGTGAAAACGCAGCTGATGGCGAGCGTCGAGACCAAGGTCGGCACCGCGATCTCGGCGGCGCCATGCAGGGTTGCGACGGGCAGTGGTTTTCCCTCCTCGGTGAGAAGGCGGTGCGTATTCTCGATCGTCACCGTCGAATCGTCGACCAGGATGCCGACGGCCAGCGCCAAACCACCCAGCGTCATCGTGTTGAGCGTTTCGCCCATAAAATAGAGGACTACCAGGGAAGATAGTATTGCCAGCGGAATCGAGATCATGACGACCAGCGTCGATCGCCACGACCCCAGAAATATGACGATCATTAAGGCAGTGAGGCCCGCTGCGATCGCTCCCTCGCGTAGCACGGCCGCGATCGATTGTTTCACGAACACCGATTGATCGAATAGTTCAGCTATGTTGAGACCAGCTGGCGCCGCTAGACGCGCCGTTTTGAGCGCATCGCGGACCCTGTTGACGACATCGAGTGTCGATGCATTCCCGTTCTTGATCACGCTCAGCAGAACGGAGCGGCGGCCGTCTTCGCGCACCACGTTCTGCTGCACCAGCCACCCATCATGGACCTGGCCAACGTCCTTGACGAAGACCGTAGCGCCGTTCGCCACCTTGAGGGGAATGTTGTTGAGATCCTCGATGCTCGGCGGCGTTGCATTGGTGCGGACCGTGTACTGAGTATCACCGATTTTGGCGGTACCCGACGGTAGCGTGAGATTCTGCGCATTTACAGCATTGACGACGTCCAGTGGCGTTAGCCCCCTGGCCACAAGTTTTTCCGGGTCAATATCCACCATGATCTGGCGGTATTTGCCGCCAGCCGGAGTTGGCAGCGTTATGCCGGGAATTGGCGCCAATTGCTGCCGCATTCGGTAGATGCCGTAGTCGTAGAGCTGCTGTTCGTTGAGAGTGTCGGAGCTCAGGCTGATCTGTAGGACCGGGACACTTGAAGCGTTGAACTGCACGATGATCGGCGGCTGGATGCCGGTTGGCATCAACGCCCGAATGGCGTTCGTGGCGGCGGCGATCTGCGATATGGCGAGATCGAGGTTGACATCCGGTTGAAAATAGATCTTCTGCACCGAGATGCCGTTTAGGGTCTGCGCCTCCATGTTCTTGATGCCGTTGACGTTCGAGCTGATTGAGTACTGACTGTAGGTAGTGACCCGCTGCTCCATCTCGGGCGTGCTCAGCCCGATGTACGACCAGATGATCGTCACCACCGGAATATTGATTTGCGGGAAGATGTCGGTCGGCATCGTCCGAATGGCGGCAGTGCCTAGAAAGAGGATGAGCGCCGCCAACACGTAGAACGTGTGGGGGAACCTCAGCGCGAAGCGGACAATACCCATGTTTCAATTATCGATCGCGCTTTGGGCTGGTCCTGGCGCACGCCGTCGCGGCGGCAAGGCATCCTCGTTTCCGCCGTATCGACCGGTCTGAATTTGGCGCAGGTCACCGATCTGCGGGCTGATTGCGGAGGCACCGCCACGAGCCACTAAGCTCACCGCGCGCCGCGGTGATGTATCCAGCATAAGCCTTCGCTCGCGCAGTGGAGATTAGCGACCAACCCCTTCACCGGCATTTCCGCTCAACGAGTCCGCCGGTGAGACTTGTACTTGTCCCGCTGCACTTGCTGGGAAATAAGCGCCCGACCCGACTTGTCAATGCGCGCACCAACCCGCATCACGGCGAGTTGAAGGTATTACTGCTCATCGCCACAAGAATAATCGAATACCCAAGAGATCGCGCTCTGATTGCGGCACGGGGCGCACGCGGCCACACGAATGAGGCCCAAAGACTGCATACGGACAACTACTGAGGTGCAGCAAGAAAGCTACCGAGGTGCCGTCAGGCAACTACTGAGGTGCTATACATTTCGATGGGTCGCCGTGCGTTCTGGCGTCCAATTCCCTCAGCTGACGATCGGTTCGGCAACCTCTTCTGAACGTTTGGTGACACGCACATGCATTGCCTGGAAGGATCCATCCGCAGGTTGCTCTATGGAACGGCCCTGATGACGGCACCGCCAACTTTCCTGATTGCCGGCTTGAATCACGGGCGATTGCCAGCTGACCGCCTCTGCAAGGTGGTACGAGGATTAGCGAATGAGGCAGCTAGGGGGGGAACGCCAGTTTGCAGGCGGCGGTTTCGTTGCCCTCGCCAACTTCGTCGGGCCTTACGGCGGCCTGCGGCGTAAAGACAGCAAAAGCATCACCGCGCGGTGGATGCACCTCGCCGACCAAAAGTGTGCTCAAGAGCTGATGATCACCAGCGCGGAAAAACGCACGACCGCGCTGGAGTGATACCTGTGCAGGTAACACGTATCCCTGCAGCGCTCGCGCGAGGGTGACAGGAGCCAGCGATTTCTCCTGATTGGCAATTTGCGCGAGTGTGTGGATGGCTACGTAACCGAACCAGTTGCGCGCGCTCGCCACCTTGCCTGTCCGGCGCCGGATCGCCGCATTGAATGCGTCCACCTGCGGCATACCCGGCTGGTCCCACCACCACTCCATGGTCCACCACCCGATTCGTGCGGCGTCCGATACGCTGAGGATGCTCTCCAGTTCGAACAGCGTGCCGCCAACTGCCGTGTTCTCGGTGAGGCCGAATCGCACAATCTGCTCGAGGCTGCGCACTTGGTCATCGCCGCCCATATTGTTGATGAGGACATCGGGTCGATAATTTTTGGCGTTCAACAGCGGCTCGGAGTAATCGGTAGTGCCGATGGGAAGAATGTCACCTGTCCACGTACCGTCATGCTCCCGCAGCTTTTGTTCGAAGGCGGCTTGCAAGGCATAACCGTAGGCGTAGTCTGGAGTTAGGAAGTACCATTTCTTGCCGAATTTCCTGATCAAGGTCTCAGCGATCACGTCGGCCTCGGCGCTGGACGCCTGGCAGACACGGAAGACGTTCCAAGAGCAATGCTGGCCGGTTATCGCGTCGACGTGTGCGCCTGTCACAATATGGAGCTTGCGCTTTTCGCTTGTCACCCGCGTCATCGCCAGTGCAATCGATGAGTTCAGATCGCCCAGGATGAAATCCACCTGATCACGGTCGATCAGCTGCCGTGTTTTCGCGATACCGACCGCGATTGTGTTTGCAGAGTCCTCAAGCAATAGCTGAACATGGCGGCCAAGGATACCGCCGCTATCGTTGACCTCCTCGAGCGCGACGCGGGCGCCCTCCACTTCCGCATCAGCGAGTTTCGCATAGACACCACTGAGCGGCTCGATCATGCCTATCTTCAACGGCTGTTCTCCGAGGGCATGAATCGAAAAGGGCGCAACAACTTTGAGCGCGGCGCATGCCAAGCCCGCGTTCAACACGGTGCGGCGTGCGAGCGGCTGCCGGCATATCCGTTTCGTTCTTTGCAACATCGGCGCCAAGCGACGTGGCGTTTGTCTGGTCGTCTTCATGCAGTCGCGGGCCAAACGCTATCGAGACGGTAGATCGGATCAAGCACGAGTTGCAGCGCCTGCGCGCATCAATGCCCCCCAACCTGCATGTCGACATCTCGAGCTTGGGGACGGCGCGGAACTCATAATGTGCTGCTGCACATTAAACCGAGCCACGCGGATTTAGTCCAGAGTGCAAATGGCAATCAGCATCATCTGTCGCGCAACGGTAGGCTAAAGCTGCCAAAGCGGCCCGGCACCTGGCGGCGCTGGCGCCGAAAGACGTGGTCAAGGCAGTGAGCCATTACATGCGCTACAGAGCTGGCGCCAGAAGATGCGCCGATCTAGGTGGACTACGGGCGCGTGGCTCTGGACGCGGGGCGTACCCAGTGAAGCAAAACTTGCGTTCGAACTGGCCACCCTAAGGGCCGAAAGTGACAACGAGCTACGGTATTGGGCGAAGCTGAGCCTCGGCCATGTGGCCAGGAGCTCGCCAGCTCTACGAGACGGCGTGGCCATCACCAAGGCCGACTCTGGAAATGCGGGGTAGCAGCGGGACCTTTCGCAATCCCTGAATAAGATTGCCGGTGTGTGGATGAGATTTTCAAAGACCAATCTCGCGAAATACCTTAACCGCCACGAGCGGAGAAAACAGCACGATCGTCAGTACCGTGAGCACCGCGACGATGGCAACCTTCGCGCACCACACTTTGCACCGATGCCGTTACGGATTGCGATTGGTCGAACAGTTCCTTGATCTCGAGACCGGGAGGCGCGGCCGCACGAGCCGTCTTAAGCGCTTCCCGGACGCGGTTGACGACCTCGAGCATGGAGGCATTGCCATTCTTGATGATGCTCAAGAGCACCGAACGCCGGCCATCCTCGCGTACTACGTTCTGCTGAACCAACCAGCCGTCATGGACTTGGCCAATGTCCTTCACGAAGACGGTCGCGCCATCCACCACCTTGACCGGAATATTGTTGAGATCATCGATGCTGGCCGGCGTAGCATTGGTGCGAACGGTGTATTGGGTATCGCCAATCTTTGCGTACCCGAGGGCAAGGTTAGATTCTGCGCGTTTACCGCGTTCACGACGTCGGCTGGGGTCAGCACAAGGCCCGACATTAAATCCCGGGTCGAGGCGACGCTTGCGCTACTTGCGCTACCCGAAACAAAGCATGCCAGCGTTGCACTGTGGTTGGTGCGGCGCAGCGAGGCGTCATGCGCTGTGAGACAACGATCAGGCTTCCGAGGTGATGGTTGAAGATTGAGGTGAGGTGAGCTCGATGAAGATGCGATCTGATCTGCTATTCTCGGTGACGCTTGCGGTGGCTGCGACCTCAGGCGCCTTGGCACAGGCGTCCCACCGACAGCTGCGCTTCCGGAAGCGTCGCTCGAAGGCATCGATCCCCTCTTGCAGGGTCGTCAGGAAACGTTTGGCGACTGCATGGGATACTGGGAACCTGCAACGCATATGTCGAAAAGCGAGTGGCGCCAGGCATGCCGCTGCACGCTGAACGGAACCGACCTGGTCCCACCGCGCTCGGGCGCAAAGGGCAATTAGCGCGTAGTATTGCGAGGCCGTTCGCAAGTACCGATTTTCGCATAGCGGCAACTTGGGCGCGCGTTCGCTTCGTTCTGGGTTGGTGACTGAGGCTTTGCCATCTGAAGCAGCGGAACTGAGTTCACGCCCCGGCCCGGTTCGGGGTTTTACCCTATGGCTCATGAGACCGAGCCTGCGGCAGACTCCTAGGTCAGAAGTTCTGCGTCAGGAGCTTGGCTCCGACGTGTTATGCTTTTGACCGAGGATCGCATACTCGGTGCCACGCGGGTTCGATTCAGGTGCTGCGAACAAGTGATGGAGCAAGGCGCCTTGCCGAGGGAACGATAGCCCGCAGCGTCGTCCACCCGGCGTCCTCGAGGGACCACCCCCGCATTCGCTACACCTGTGCGAGGGGCGATTCGCCGTCGGCTGCTGCATGAGCGAACGACGGATAGAAGAGCAGCCGGTGGTCTTCGTCATCGATGACGATGCATCCGTTCGTGCGGCCTTGGCGGGTCTGCTTCGCTCAGTGGGTTTGGCCTTCAAGTTGTTTGCATCGACGCAAGAGTTTTTACAAAGCAACCGGGACGATGTTTTGGGCTGCATTGTGCTCGACGTGAGGCTGCCGGGATCAAGCGGACTGGACCTTCAGCGCGAGCTTGCCAAATCAGGCAATCACCTTCCGATCATTTTTATCACCGGTCACGGCGACATTCCCATGAGCGTGCGGGCGATGAAGGCGGGCGCGATTGAGTTCCTGACCAAGCCCTTCCGTGATCAGGAGTTGCTAGACGCGATCCAGGCAGGGATCGAGCGGGACCGGGCAGGGCGTCAGGATGCAGGCATTGTCGCCCGACTGCGAGAGCGGTTTGCTTCTTTGACTTCGCGCGAGCGCGAGATCATGGCCCACGTTGTCACTGGCCGTCTTAACAAGCAGATTGCGGGTGACCTGGACGTGAGCGAAATCACGGTGAAAGTCCACCGTGGCCATATCATGCGTAAAATGGGCGCGAAATCATTGGCCGAGTTGGTGCGAATGGCCGACAAGCTCGGTGTCTCCGTCGGAAAATCGTCATAGGCTGGAGCAAGAATCGTTGGTCGAAAATCGTCAAAGCTCGGAGCGGGATTCGTTGAGGATCAGGCGCTCCTGGTCACTTGCGCGCCGCAGAGCAGGGCAACGCGCGAGGCAAGACCCTGTCCACCAGCCCAGTGCAACTCGCCCAGGGCAAAGAGAGTGGCGGCGTGAGGCTGGCGTAAGCTGCGGTTCGCGAACGCCGGGACGAGTTAAACCTTTGTATAGGTTCCGGCAACCAACATGGCACTGGAGACAACCTCCGTCCGATACGAGTCCCTTTGGCATCGAATTAAATAGTCCGAATGCTGAAACGGTAGGAGGACAGTTTGTCATGAACTCTATGCCGACCACGACTTCCGCTCCCATGCATAAGAACGGGTTGCCACCTTTCGCGGCCGCGTCATTGGCCGACGGCTCGCTGCGAGCTGTGCGGGACTATCCATTTAAGCAAAGCAATCGCGAGCCGAAGGTCGATCCCAGCCATCAAAGCGTCAAGGTCTTTCCATCCGATTTGGTGAGCCGCCGTGTCATCACGGGCGGCGGTATGGTGGCGGAGCTGATCGAAGCGACGAGCCACGATAGGATCGAATACCGCCATCGCTCATCTTCACACATGCTGGTGGCCTACGAGCAGGGCGCTCGCAGCGAGGGGGAAACCTTCGTCGAAGGAGCGACCCGATCGACACTTCGCGATTTCGGGCAGAAGCTCACCTTCGTGCCGGCGGGTCATGAATATTTTGAATGGTACCGACCGCGTACTCCGACTCGTGTTTTGTTTTTGTATTTTGATCCTGCCCTATTAAAGGGCGAGGGCTCGCAGGCCGATGCAAACGCACTCTCGGCCCCCCGGTTGTTTTTCGACAATCCGATGCTCTGGGGCACGCTCGTAAAGGTGCGCGGGCTCCTGGAGGACCCACAATCGGTAAACCTCGCCTACTTTCAAGCGTTGGGAGAAGTGCTGATCCACGAACTCGCGCAACTTAGTCATGCAGATCGCATCGAGGCGCGAGTCAAGGGAGGATTGGCGGCCTGGCAGCAGCGGACCGTAGCTGCCTATATCGAGGATCACTTAGCCGAACAAATACCGCTTGCGACACTGGCGGGGCTCGCACGCCTGAGCCCCTATCACTTCAGCCGTGCCTTCAAGCAATCCTTCGGCGTGCCCCCGCACCGGTATCACACGAGCCGCCGCATCGAACAGGCCAAACTGCTGTTGGAGGCGCGGACCCGATCGGTGACCGATATTGGATTGACCTTGGGTTTTAGCGAGACCAGTGCCTTCTCGGCGGCCTTTCGCAAGGCGACCGGACTGACGCCGACCGGCTACCATCGGAGCATGGTCTGAAATTGG
>Ga0070695_100002306_pt1 | contig 10946 bp, 11 predicted proteins | sample KBSK1252metaG_FD_65471 | JGI IMG/M metagenome (GOLD analysis project Ga0070695, IMG submission 65471) | Corn, switchgrass and miscanthus rhizosphere microbial communities from Kellogg Biological Station, Michigan, USA - KBS K1-25-2 metaG | ecosystem: Host-associated > Plants > Roots >...
GCCGCGCCCGTCCTTCGCTTTTCGAGAGGGGCACAATTGAACATCGAATCCTCCCTAGGCGCTCGCCTTGATTGACGGCGCTCATATGGGTGAGGGCTAACATTTGGCTGTGGCGCGGGCGCGACAGGTTCTTGGCGATAGAGAGGCCGAGCGATGAACAGTTGGTAAATCCGACTCTTTCGCAGGCGCGAAGAGCACGGTCCGCCTTTGACAGTCCGCGCTTTCGCGGGCATGCGTTGCTGCGTCGCAGCAGTGAGGGGATGATGATCGAGCTTTATACGTGGACCACACCGAACGGGCAGAAGGTCTCAATCATGCTCGAGGAGGTCGGGCTGCCCTATCGGGCTCACCCAATCGACATCACCAAAGGCGAACAGTTCCAGCCCGACTTTCTCAAGGTCTCGCCCAACAACAAGATCCCGGCCATCGTCGACAGCGACAATGGACTCCATCTCATGGAGTCTGGAGCGATCCTGCTCTATCTCGCCGAGAAGACCAGCAAACTGTGGCCGCAGGACTTTCCCACCAAGTGGCGCGTGGTCGAGTGGCTGATGTGGCAGATGGGAGGACCGGGGCCCTTTCTTGGCCAGGTCCATCACTTCGTGAAGTTCAATCCAGGCAAGAGCGCCTATGCCGAGGAGCGCTACGCCAAGGAAGCGAAGCGGCTCTGGGGCGTTCTCGACCGGCGGCTCGCCGAGGTCGAGTACGTTGCCGGCGATTACTCGATCGCCGACATCGCCATTTGGCCATGGATCTCACGTTTTGCCTGGCAGACTGTTGACTTCGCCGAACATTCCAACATCAAGCGTTGGTACATGGCGATTGCCGAGCGGCCGGCAGTCAAGCGCGGGTGGGATGTGCTGAAAGAAGGACGCGCGATCCCAATACCTTGAACCGAGTTGAAGCTGGCTAGCCGCCCAAGCTTGAGCTGTGGCAGAATGTGGCCATGCCGCGAGGACGCCGGAGCGAGGCGGCGAAGACGGGAGGATAGTCGAATGAAAATTCGTGCCGCCGGTCGCCTGATCGGACCACAGCCTGACGCTCGCGTTTCCAATCCCATGACCCACCCCGGGGGCTGAAGCCCGCGCGCGCCGGAGGACGTCAAAATCGATCAAAGCAAGTCTGAGTGATGGAGGGGGAGAGTGTCGGAGTCTGGTTAGGTCGCCCGGGCGCGACGGGTCTGTTAGAGTACGCGCGCTTCTGCGAGAGAGGGCGCGCTGGGAGCATCGAGGTACCCCATGGCGGGGAAATTGGGAGCCGCGCAAGGCCTGTCGACAGGCCTCGCGCTTGCCGTTGCTGCCGTAGCGGCTCTGTCGACATTGTCTGTGGCCGAGCCAAGGTGGCATTTCGAGCGCGCCATCCCTGAAGCCCCGCAAGTTATCGCTGCGAAAGAGAAGCGGAACTCCAAATCGAAGGCTGTTGCCGCTCCACAAGACAAGAAGCAGCAAAAAGCGAAGGCTGCTACCGCTCCACAAGACAAGAAGCGGCAAAAAACGAAAGCTGTCGCCGCGCCAAAAGACAAAAAGCGCGCCAAGGCTAAGGCCGTCAGCGAGCCGAAAATCACATGCAGCTTCCCGTGGAGCTATTCGCGGGCCTTGCGCCATTGCATCTGCATCCAGGACGGCTACACGCTGCAAAGCGGAAATTGTGTGCGCGACGCAAGCACAACGACGTGTCGCGACGATGAGCAATGGTCGCCGAAGCGCGGCGCTTGCGTTTGCGGCGAGGGGCTCAAGCGGCAAGGCAATATCTGCGTGGTCGCCGAGCCTGTTCAGATTGTGGTCACCCCGCCGCCTGAGCCCCCGGCTCCTGAATCCGCAGCGTCTCTCGATGTTGTGTTCCCGGTTGCTCCTCCGGATGTTATCGCTCCGCCCGCCGACGTGTCCGCGCCGGTCGAAACCGCTGCCAAGATCGAGGATGGACAGGAACCCGCACTTTCGCCCGCGCAGGTCAAGGCAATTTCACGCGCCCAGAGCTGCCTGACCGAGCTGGGCTATTACAAAGGCGCGATTGACGGTAAGCGGGGCAAGGAGACTTGGACGGCCTATTGGCACTTCAAGCACGACCACGACCTGTCGGGCTACAGTGATCTCTTGTCCGATGCCGTGCAGCAGAAATTTGCCTCGCTCTGCAAAGGGCTCGAAACGACTGCGGCGCTTCAGAGCGAGCTTCAACCGGCTACGGCGCCGCAAACCGACGTGACGCCGGAGGGTAATGCGGCGCCCGGTGTAGCGCCGGGCGCGGAGAAAGCCGCACCGCGCCCTCAAGCCGCAAGTCTTCCGATTGGCTGCCTGCCGGAGGATCTGATCGCGGTTCTCCGCCGTGCTCATGGCCCTGGCGTCTCTGTCCAGCAATGTGAAAAAGCCTGCTTGCCGCCGCCGAATGGGCTCCCCCAATCCTATCTCGACGAGCTTCAGTCCAAATTCAGCATCGCGTGGTGTCGTTCTTGCGTATCTTTCTCAGGTCATCTCGCGCTCGACGAAGTCAAGCGCATCGAGCGGGCGGGCAATATCGAGCTTTGCGCAACGCCGTCGCGGCAGCTCCTACGGCGGGGCCTGCCAGTTGGCGAGCCGGTCAAGTCTTATACTAAGGTCCGCGAGCTTTATCGGGCGTTGCCGCCGGCGCTGGAGCCTAGCGACACAGTGGCCGTGATCATCGGCAATCGCGACTACGCCAAGCTCCCGCCGAGCGAGACCTCCCAGAACGATGCCGGCGCGATGTACGCTTTCCTTACCGAGCATATGGGGGTTCGACCGGACAACATCATCGACATGCGCGATACCAACAAGGCTGATCTCGAGAGGCTGTTTGGGCCGGCCCCGGGAGTCGAAGGCGATCTCTCCCGCCTTATCCGTTCAAATCCGGGCGCAAGAGTGCTCGTCTATTATTCTGGCCATGGCGCTACCAACAACGCTGAGACTGAGACCTACCTTTTGCCGGTCGATGCCGAGCCTTATCGCGAGGAGCTGAGCGGCTATAAGCTCTCCACGCTTTATGCCAATCTCGCAAAGCTCGATGCCAAATCGGTGCTCGTGCTGCTCGAGACCGAGTTTGGCGACGATCACGGCGCCTATGTCCTGCCGCCCAATCTGCCCGAGACGAGTAATCAGGCGCTGCCGCGAGCGCCGCTGCCAAACCTCACCGTCATGGTTGCTTCCGATCGCGGGCAGCGAACGCTCATGGACTCGACTTATGATATCGGTCTTTTCACTCGCTATCTGATCGAAGGGCTCGCCGGCAAAGCCGACCTTCGCCCGATCGGTAACGGCGATGGCTCCCTCGACAGTGCCGAGATCTATGCCTACACCGCCGCGATGGTCGAGCTCGCAGCTCGCAAGACCTTCGGATTGTTGCAGAATCCCGTCTACTCCAGCGCCACGACGCCTGTGCTCACCAGCACGGGGCCAGTCCCTTCGAGCTCCGAATGAGTTCGCCCCAATCTCATCAAGTCTCCGGCTGGGTGCGACAAATTGTTGGGGGACCACGCGAAAATCGCTTTACAAGGCACTGCGGATTTCATACGGGACCAGAACGCTCGTAGGCATCTCGCTCAAGGGCAGCACTGACATCGGCAATCTCGTGTGGGAGTAGACATGGGATGGACGTTTTCACTTCTGCCGCAGAGTTTCTGCGTCATCGCCGCCCGGAGCGGCCGGTCCTAGCGTTACGGCCTCACGCCGCCCATCGCGCGGCGACTTGGTTCCTCGCCAACTTTCCCGGCCGCGTGCTCTATGCCGCGAAGGCCAATGACGCGCCGGAGATCGTCGACGCGTTGGTCAATGCGGGCATCAGGTCGTTCGACGTGGCCTCGCTCGTCGAAATCGAGCGCCTCGCGCCGGTCGAAGGCGCCGAGCTTTACTTTATGAATCCGATCAAGTCGCGCGAGGCGATCGCGCGCGCCTATCGCGATTTCGGCATCAGGAGCTTTGCCTTCGATAGCGAGGAGGAGCTCGACAAGGTCGTGGCCGAGACCGGCGGGGCCACGGATCTGAACCTCTTCCTGCGCGTGGCCTGTCCCAACACGCACAGCCTCATCCCGCTTGAGGGCAAGTTCGGCGTGTCGAGCGCCGACGCTCCGGCGCTCCTGTTGCGTGCGCGGCAGGTCGCGCGCCGGCTCGGCATCACGTTCCACGTCGGCTCTCAGGCCGTCGTCCCCGCGGCATTCGGCGAGGCCCTGCGGCAGATCGGTCAATTGATCGTGGAGTCGGGCGTTCTGGTCGATGCCATCGATATCGGCGGCGGCTTCCCGAGCCGCTACCCGCATTCCGATCCGCCCGATCTTCAAAGCTTCATGGAGGAGATCGTGCGCGCCGCCGACGAGCTTGCCGTCAAGCATTCCTGCGAGCTCCTATGCGAGCCGGGACGGGCACTCGTGGCTGAGGCCGAGTCAGTCATCGTACGTGTCGATGCGCGGCGCGGCAACGCGCTTTACGTCAATGACGGGGCGTTCGGCACCTTGTTCGATGCCGCCTATTCAGGCTTCCGCTTCCCGGCGTGGCTAATCACGATTACCGGCCGCGAGACAGGGCGTGAGACTGAGTTCGCCCTCTATGGTCCGACTTGCGACAGCTCGGACTTTCTACCTGGTCCCTTCCGTTTGCCGGAATGCGTGCGTGAAGGGGACTATGTCGAGATCGGGCAGATCGGCGCCTATGGCCGAGTGCTTGCTAATCGTTTCAATGGGTTCGGCGAGTACGATGAAGTAATGCTGACGGACGAGCCCATGCTGTCGATGTATGCGGGCCAAGAGGAGCAGCCGCTCGTTACCTTCAAAACGGCGAGGGCCTGACGACCTCGCCGTTTCGACGGCGCGGGAGTTCGCTCCTCGCTCGGCTTGAGGAATCTCTCCATGAGCGGGACCGACTACTGGCAGCTCCGCGACTCTGAGCACATCGTTCCCGGAAACAGAGCCTTGGTCGGCGGCGAGCACTTCATCATCGGCATGACGCGCATCCGCAATGAGTCGCTAATCCTCCCCGACACGCTCGACTATCTCGGCAACCATGTCGACGCTATCATCGCCTATGATGATGCAAGCACCGACGAGAGCGTGGAAATGCTGCGCAGTCACCCGAAGGTCGCGCTCGTCATCGCCAACGGCGCCTGGGAGCAGGACGTCAAGGCGCGAAAGCTTGCCGAGGGCCGTCACCGCGGACTTCTTTTGCAGGTCGCCCGCGCCGAGCTTGGCTATCAATGGATGCTTTGCTTCGATCCCGACGAGCGCGTGACCGGCGATCTTCGGGGTTCTCTGCAAGCACTTGACGATGAGACGTGCGACGGCATTCGCGTGCAGCTGTTCGACGCCTACATGACTCCCGACGACTACGCGCCTTACCGCTCCGACCGGGAGCTCCTGGACTTCCGGCGCTATTTTGGCCCTGAGCGGAGAGACATCCTCATGCTGTGGCGGAACCGGCCCGAGATCCATTTCGCCGCGCATCACGCGCGAGAACCGGGCGGCCTAAAGAACATCCGAACCGATCTTTACTGCCAGCATTACGGCAAGTCGCTCTCGCTCGACCATTGGGAGGAGACTTGCGACTACTACATCAACCATTTCCCGTTCGACACTTACGGGCGGAAATGGACGGAGCGCAAAGGCAAGGGCATCCACACCGAGTCTGACTTCCAACGGCCACTTTATGCGTGGGGCGACATGCTGTTCAGCAATGCCGTCAAGCTCGAGCGCTAACTTATGAGAGGAGTCACCCCGAGCTTGGATCTGCGGGGACACTTCTGCGCCGGACGTCGGTTTTGGTGGTTGCGCCACCCGAGAGGCGCAGGGTGGTGGGCGGTACTGGACTCGAATCAGTGACCCCTGCGATGTGAACACAGTGCTCTACCAGCTGAGCTAACCGCCCGCTCCAGATGTCAGCCCGGATTTAGCGATTGCCCGCCTTTTTCCTACAACTTTCCGTCAAATCAGCTGCGTTCTCAGCTTACGATTTTGTGCAATAAGAGCAAGCGGGTCTCCGTCGCTGTGACGTAGCTGTGACAGACCGAAATTTGAGCCTCTCCTATAAAAAACTGCAAACCGAATTCGTTTTGAAGCCAATTCGCAAAAGCGGGTAAAGCCTTTTCTGGAGATTGCAGCCTCAGGCCGCACTGTCCCCCTCATGATAGGGGCGTCCGGGCTAGGCGTTAAGCAAAAGTTCCAGGCGATGGGACCCGCAGGAGGTATCGGCGCGAGGTTCCATTCATATGGGGAGGGTCTCGGCACGGAAAGTTAGTCGAGCCTTACAATGAGTCGGTTAGCCAATGGGCAAGAGAAAACTGCGATGAAGGGCCAGCAATCTCAATAATGATGCGCGGATGCAGCAGAAATAGTCCGGGCAAATTGCTTCTAGAGTGCAGTTAGGCAACCAAAGATTGTCGTTTAGGCAACGAGACCAGGAGCAGCATAGGCGGCTTCGGTGAAGTACCAAACTGCCGGCAACGCGATCACGGTTCCGAGAAGGCTGACAATCAGAACGTATAGCGAGTGGGTGTCGGTGTGGTCGGTCATAGCATCCTCCATCATCATGAGGAGAATGTAGGGCGCCTTTCAGATTTTCTATGTGGGATTTCGCACGTCACAGACAGGGCGAGGCGTAACGGAAACTAGCGACCCGGCACCTCAGGCTCGAATGTGCAGGGACGAGGCACCAGGCCTAACCAGCCCTAGGGAGGTGGTCCTGAGAGGCTGGCTACCTTGGAGTCTAAGGCCCGATAATGTGCTTCTTGGGCCATGGTCCGTGCCTAGACCTTGGGTACCGGTGCGGTGTTGCGCTGTTGCGGCCAGGGAGTGGGCAGTTGGGGCGCTTGAGCCGAACTAAGCTTCCGCCGGGCCAGAGAGCGGCTCGATCGGGACCTTGACCTCAATGGCCACGAGCAAATCTCCGCTCGTTGGCTTCTGAGGGATAGGTGAAATAGGTTCGCCCGCGCAGCTCGTTTCGACCTTCGTCCAACGCAATCTTTGCCAGACCGCTTCCCGCAATCGAGCAAGCGCCACTCCTACACTCCAAGCTGATACTTTGATGTCGGGGAACTCGGCAATGTCGGCGTCCACACCATCTTCTCGGCGTGGCACCAAGCGTGCATTCAGGACCAGCTTCGCCATCGCTTCGCTCTGCTCATTGCAGGCGGGAGCGCGGTGAACTCTCTCAGCCACCGGGGCCTGTGGTTGTCATGTGCCGGTGATCTAATCAGGGTGCTCCTTTCTAAAGGAAATAGCGAGTCTTAAGGTAAATCTTAATCGCAGCTTCATGGGAACGTCAGAAAAGACAAAGCGTTGGACGCTCTAAAGGGTAACCAGGGGGCGAGGCCAAGATATGGGCGCCACGGTTGTCTTCCGTAGTGGACACTGTATATCGCGGCTACAACATCAGGATTTCGCCTGAGGGCCAGAGATGGCGCGTTTGGGCACGGCTAAATGGCCAGACAGGAGTGCAAGTCAAACAGGTTCTTCATGCCGGAACCGAGAAGCCCCGATGGACGCCCTAGTCTCCGGGGCTTCTTCATTATGAACTGCCCAAGATTGTCGAGAGTTTTCACCTGCCGCGTTACTCACCCTTCACCCACTTCACAGGCAAAGGTCGCTGACGCCCATCGGACCCTGTAACTCACAGTGTTTTGTGTTCGGAGGAACCGATGGCCTGCGGCCCCAAAGAATACAGAGCACACGCCGAGTTCTGCCTGCGGCGGGCTCGCACTGTGCGTAATCCAATCCTTGCTGAGGAGTTCGAGAAGCTCGCCCAATCGTGGCTGCGTTTAGCGAAGGCTGCCGAGCGAGACGGTGTGGTCGTTCAACTGCGGCCTAAGAAGCGGGACGAGTACCGTGCCTAGACCCTCTAATCGGAACTTCCTTCTTCAAGCGTAGTTGGACGATTGCAAGCCAAGCGGCGCTCCTATCCCCCGGCACCCCCCAAAGCCAAGCGCCGCATGACACGGTTGGAAGCCCGGTTCCCCCGCCGGGCTTTCTCTTTAGGATGATCCCTTAGTTAGTGCGAGTAAAGGCGGGGTGAACTGCACATCGCAGGTCTCAAGAAGGGATGGAGGCCCAGGTCTCACTTAGGGCGAGGCGCGGATTGCTCGCCTGGCTTTGCATCCTTGCAAAGCATTTGGCGTCCCGTTCAGCTTGGTCGGCAGACTGATATACGTCCTTGCCAATCTTTGTGCCGTTCTTGTCTTTACCTGTTGGCTCCATATCCACAACCAGGCACTTCCCATCGGACGAGCGGACAAGCCACCAACTCGCTAAAGCTGAGTTGGTAGTGGAGAATATTAGAACAATAACAATACAGGCTAAGGCATGACGCATTGCCGACCGGGTCGAGCAAAACAGTAGGGGCGGCCCTTGAGCCGCCCCCTGATGACATTAGGCACGCTACCCCGAGGGGTGACGGTTCTAACGTCAGGGCCTCACCAGAAGCGAGGCAGCGATCAGTCTTTCACTCGACAGAGCCCCTGTCAATTCGCCGGAAACTGGGTCGGGGATGACCGTAAGTGCAACTGTTCAATCGCGTTGGCTAGGCGATTGCCATAGAGCGGTTTTGGTAACACTGGGGCATCGGGCACTTGTTTGTGGATGCGTTCGATTATCCCATCGTCGTCAGTGTACGCGGTGACAAAAATAATCTGTGTTCCAAATATCTCCCGAATTGATCGCGCTGCTTCGATGCCATCACGAGCACCATTGAGATAGATGTCCATCACCACAAGGTCCGGCTTATCATTCATGGCCAGCGACATGGCCTCCCTGGCATTTGCCGCCAGGCCACTGACTTCAAAACCTAGAGCCTCCAAATCGGCTTGAAGACCGAGAGCGATCATCACTTCATCTTCGACGATGAGCGCGTGAGGGCGCCGAAAGGGCGAACACTCAGTCATGTTCATGTCCTCCCGGTAGTGCCCGTAATTCGGCTAACGCGCCAACCGTGGAGTTTTGTTCCATGCCGTACCTTGGATTTGCACAGGAATTCCGCGAGGTCCTCCGGTGGGCGTCTCCTCAACCGGAACTCTGCCCGATGATCCTTGTTCATCCCGCATGTCTGGCGACCCCAAAGAGTGTCGAGAACACGCCAGGGAGTGCCTCAAAAAGGCACGGTCTGCACCGTCGCTGCCTTTGATGGCGAAGTTCCAAAGCCTAGCCCATTCATGGCTTCGACTAGCTGACGATCTAGAGCGTGCCGAGGCGCTACGCGAGCGATTGAAGGCGCCGACGCGAAAGGCGGGCTAGGACCGCTTCCTTGATCTTGACCCATTGGGAGCGACAGGGCGAGTTCTGTAAGGAGACTCCTTTTGTCAAGACCACTCAAAATCCAGATCGTCGAACGGGCTCGTGAGTTGATCGCTGACGAGCAACATTGGTGCCGCCGCCACTTCGGCGAAGACGCGCATGGTTTTCCCGTGTCGCCTACTTCGCCCAGCGCAATCAAGTGGTGCGGTCTAGGCGCAGTGATTGCGGCGGCTTACCAACTCACCCATAACGCCGATGCGGCTTACCAGGTTGGGTACCAAGTCCTGCGTCCACGTTACGGCTCGGCCACCCTCATTCATATCAATGACGTGAGAGGTCATGCTGCGGTGCTCGCGCTGTTCGACGAAGTTCTTGGAGCGGGATAGTGGCCCTTGGAGTGGAGCTAAGCGGCTTCTGCTAGGGCTACAACGTCCACTTTGTCGGTTAGCTCCCGCGCTTCATCCGCCAGAACTTCTTCTTCCGCCTCCTCCAGCAACTTGGCGGCTGCCTCCAAGTGCGTGAGGGCAGCACTCAACAGTTCCCTTCGTCCTGCTCTAGGCATCGCGATACCTCTCGGTTTCAGCACGCGGGGACGGCGTTCGTTCTGCGAGGAAGTGGTGGCGACAGGGACAGGATCAAGTCCTGACCTGACGATTTGTCAGCACATCAGACAGCCGAACCTTTAGCGTCCGGCCCCGACCCGCTTCAGTTTCTAAGTAAGATATTACTAAGATGTTGAAGTGGGTGGAGGAGACCGCATGTTCGCGGTGTGCTTCCCCATTGGGTCCCTTGGTCGAAGTCCCAGACCTAGAGGCTCCAACCCAACTTGCGTGGGTCTCGGCACAGATCAGCTAGGAACATAGCGGCTGAACAGCTTTGCGCGAAAAGCCCTCGAACAATGTGCTGGAACAAAGGTGCTGCAGAAGCGTTGCACCGGCTCTAACGGGGATTAAGCCCAATTGTTTGACCAGAGCAGCGTGACTTGGCCTCAGGGCGTGCTGCGTATCATTCCAGCATTTTCCGGTCCCCTCTTTACTCTCGGCTGCGTAAGCAGTGGAGACGGTCGGGGATGCCGATCTGATCCTGGTTCCATTGACCCGAAGGGAGGACCTTAGATGCCGTCTCCCGATGTAAATCGTGTTCGGATCATAGGTGAAGAGCTACTTCCAGAATTACAGTGCCCGCAGGACCCCTTGCCGGAAAAGCTCAAGGTCCTCCTTGAGCTTCTTGATGCGGCTGAGTGGCGCTATCGCCGCACGCGAGAACGACAAGGTCCAGTCTCCGATGACCTCCGCATCGAGGTGGAGGGAGAGGACCTCAGGGTCACCTTGCCGGGAACGAGTTATGCCGTGAAGTGCTGCAAATTGGCAAATCAGCTTTATTGCAAAGAGTACCCTATGCAGGTCGATCGCCGTTCGCCATTGAGCCAGGCGGAGTTCGTTGGCAAAGCTTGGACGATGGCGAACGAAAAGGCGCGCGACCTGGGGTGGATTAGGTGAGGAGGCGGGGAGAGTAGGCGCCTCTCTTACGCCGCTACTCTAGGTTCACCTCCCTTCGCGTGACTCACGTGAGCGTCACACTGAGTCTAGCAGGGGTCAACTGCACACAATGCGCCTCTACGCCGAGCATCACACTGTCGGTTAGGCAAGCACTCTCGTCTGCGAAGGAGTCACCTCTACGCCACAGGCGTCGCCCTTTGAAAGGAGAACGCTTTAACCAGCTATAGCGC